>Ga0065711_1003224_pt1 | contig 29819 bp, 9 predicted proteins | sample Hoacrofraction12_FD_59098 | JGI IMG/M metagenome (GOLD analysis project Ga0065711, IMG submission 59098) | Hoatzin crop microbial communities from Cojedes, Venezuela - Epithelial fraction 12 v2 (version 2) | ecosystem: Host-associated > Birds > Digestive system > Esophagus > Crop | place... | reverse complement strand
CTGACTAATAAAGGTGTACGATCATACTCATATTGGGGTCACATCGTTACAACGGATCCGTAACCCATGCCTACATCCAGAGAATGTTATTTAGTAACAATTTAAAAAATATATAAAACCAATATGGAAAGTACAGTTATATATTGATATAACTTGGTATTAAATACACAGATATTAAATATACAATCATACTGAAACAAAAGTACTTATCAGATTAACTGTCATCTGTAATACTTCTGTGTTTTTATCTCTGAAGTCAGAGGTCTTAAAGAAAAAGTGAGCTGGAGATTTAAAATGGAATCTCAGGATAAACCACAACTTGACTCTAAGAAGCTTTGAATATCCTGAGATGCATCACTCAGATTAGCGAGGTAATTTATCTGAGATGACAGAAAGTACTTGGTACTGACTCAAAATTATCTGGTGCTCAAAACAGAAAAAAAGTAAACTGTTTTAGAAAAATTAAGACATTACAGAGTACTGAAAAACTGTCTGCAGGCACTGTTTTAATAAGATTTCTACTCTTCGTGATTGATCAGAAGAAGTTTGAATTAAATAACATATCTGAATCGTTCATCAAACCCAAATTTTTTAGTCCTTTGAAGTTTGTCCAACCTAAGTTTTAGCTATTTCCCATTTCTAATACTGTCTACAGAACTTAGCGCGAGAACAGAATTTCTTGAAGATCAACCATTCCATCTGGTCCAGCTTATATTAGTTCCTACTATGGTTATTCTTAGACATTCTGTTTCTCCACTGCACCCATACACATATCTACAATAGGAGGAGGATTCTATAAAAAAGTGTGATTTGATATATTCTTTATTTTCTTAAGCTGTATTGTTCATTTTCTATATGCAGAGCATTATGTAGCATATATATGCAAAAATGAACTTCATCATGACCTTTACAGCTGTTGGAAAAACAGGTACAAATACTCAGTGGACTGAATTTATAATATTTTAGCCTATCTTAAAGATACCATTGTCAGTGACAGTAGTTTCAAAGTATTTCTGGTCTTTATAACAAGAAACCATTTTCTCTAAATTTTTTAAAAGGTACTCATGGTGTATTATGTTTGCATATTTACTTACTAAACTGTCAATTGCAAGCAATTTGTAAGAGATAATAGAACTCTGGGAAGTTCTAGATGAAATGTTTTGTCCTTAGAATATGTTGATTGTTCAAAATTTAAAATTTCCATGGGAACTAAAGTGAAATTTAAAGATAAAAAATGGAATTTCTCATGAAAATAAGAACAAAAGGGAGGGTAAGGCAAGACAAGGGAAATAGTTTAGATCAAAAGAATATTACCCACAGTTTTGTAGAACTGAATGAAACTTCTGACCTGATTTTCAGGTATGTTATATATTTTGATTTCTGGAAAGAAAAAAAATACATTGCATTCTAAATGATACTGCTTTTCTCAGTGTAGAGTGGGACTATTTAAAAGTCTCCAATTTTTTCCTGGTGGCAAAAGTTTGTGCATTTCATAAGAGTGTTATGTATACTGTAAACCTTTCAGAGCAATAAATGCCCAAGGCTGTCTGAAATATATGCCTTTCATGATTTCGTGTTCATAAAGAGGAACGAAACTTTTAGAAATAGGCAAAAATTCCCTTCAGATGTCAGGATACTAAAGAATTAAATCCACACAGAATTTAGTGTATGAATAAATATCCTAAGTAATAATATTTTTTTGTGATTCTCTCACAAGAACAGTTATACTAGCATACTTGCATGTAGAGAACACTCGTTAGACTTGTAAACAGCAGAAACTATTTCATTTACCTTGAAACTAGAAAGAAGTGAAAATTTAAATCCTGAACATACATAACCTCTGCCTTTCCTCTAAATGGAAAGCCATTATCATAGTTTCTTTGTATTGCAACTACATTTCATTCCTGGATTTTCATCTTGACCACTAATAGTTGTGAATGCTGAAATAATATGTGGCTGTGTCAACAATGGTTTATTCATAGGCAGCCAATTAAAAGACACGTGATATAAAATGTAGTTTCTAATAGAAATGATAACACGGTTTTGGTACACAATCTACAGTACATGGCAAGTACATCAAGTTCAAAGTGTGTATCTGTAGTCCAAGAGCAAAAAATGATCTGTTGTATGGCTTAACTTTTACATTCTTCTTCTAAATAGATCTGCTTGATAAGAATGTTTGGAAATACAGTAGTTAAACTCTTTCGCAATTACAGATTTTGGCATTTCACCTCATTTTAGATGCATCCATTGCCTGCATCTGAGCTGCAGAGATTTTTAGAGTACAACTGATCTGGCCTATACTAGACATCTTGGGATAAGATGATGTATACCCTTTCTTTGTCTTGCTAAAAGAAGTCAAGCTAACAAAGGTGAGTAATACATCTGTAGATGACTAACTCATTGGTGGCTATTCTCAGATTAGTCCCATTCTTGACATTTTCACTGTTCTTGGGTTTCTGTGTGTACACATGTGTTGTTCTTGTTAATGTGTGATTCAATGGGGATAGGGAGACAGTTACTTTTCCTGGTAGAAACTGATTTATGTGTCAGTCATGACACTGACCCAGCAGCAGGTAAAAACCTCATAGCAATGTGTCGTTCTTGATGGAGTAGAATGTATCTGTTTTCCAGTCAATCTATCAGGGCCACTTTGGTCCCACCATATTATTGAGATAATGCTTGCACCTGGCACCAGTGAGTCAGGATTATGTGGGCTAATCTATCCTATGCAAGACCACAGTATTTTTGTTACTGATTATCACAAGAATAACAGCCCAAAAGGATTTTATATGCAATACGAAAACAGTAACTTCCTTCTGTACTGGTTTTCCTCAAGGATCACTCCAGCACTGAGAATTTTTTGACCTCAGTGTTTTCTTGAAGAAGTTAAAAATAATTATTTTATGTTTTAAGATTTATTTGCTTATACAATTTCTTTCTAAAAAACCTACGTATCTGAACAGAGTAATTTAAATAAAGGATCTGCTACACTAAACCTGTCATTGAAGTAGGAAACAAATGCTTAAGACATTATTTTATAAAGTTTAGTGTTTATAAGTTTTTAAAAGTGGGTATCCTAAAAGACAAATTAATTATGGAACATAATTAACATAATTCATGTTGCTTAGTAAAATAGCAAGTTAACTTTTTTATTAATTATTAGAATTCAGGAAAATTGGAATTCCATTAAAATAATCTCAAAACAGAGATCAGCAGACAAGCACCATGCTGACCTTTGTTCTTCATCTTCTGGTGGCAACATTCTTCTGCTTTTGTGCTTGAACACATCTGTGGCAGTTTACCCTGTATCTTTTTTTCTACATGCAACACATCTGTGGATGTTATTGCTGTTTCGCTAACAAAACAAATGCCCAGCATTGTGCTTTTTCTCAGCTGGTAGTAAGGATGGTAAGAATAACTGGTGCACCAGGAGATAACTCTTGGGCTGGAGTTGGATTTAGCTTGTCATTTGATGCATCCTCTAAACAAGTATTATTTAATGTAAGCAATGAGAAAGAAAGATTTCTCAAGTCTTGGGCTTGGATGCTTTTAATTCGGGATCTCAAGATGACTCTGACTGACCTTAGGCTTGAATTTTTTTAGACTTAGGAGAATACCATTTTAGTCTGAAGAATAAATATTAAAAAAGAAGCTTTTGCTGTAATTGCCTTCATTTGATGTGAGTACAGTTCTGTAGTGACAATCTGAAATTGAGTTAGTTCAGGAGAATAAGATATATTTTTAAAACAAAATCAGAAGCAGTCAATGGCTTGTCTGAGCCGAAGCAGTGTCAAAAGGCCTGCTGACAGTAATGGAGATGGCAGTGGTGAAAAGTGAAAACTGAATACTAGAAGTTACGGTGACTAAAGCTGGTTCTGATTTATGCCATTAAAAACTTGAAAAGTAGCTGAAGGAAGGAACATTTTTTGGTCCTTACTTGCTTATGCTAACTTACATACATGCCCAACAATTTCAAACAAGGGATTATGTGTAAACACAGACTACTTTTTGCTGGGAAAAAAAAATCCTTTTCCCTTTTTAGGTCTATTTGTATATCTTCATATTTCTATTACTTTGCAAGTAAAAGGGAATGTCTTGTTTAAAGCTGAGGTTTTTATTATTTATTTTAAGGTGACAGCTCTTAATAGGCCATAAAAGTTTAGCTTTCACATTCAAGTGAAAGAATTAATCGGTAGTACACATATAAAATGGTGAAATGGGCATCTGTCTATTTGTCCAATTACACATTGCTGTCAATAGAAGCATTCACCCACTGTGTGTTTCTGTAAGTACCTTAGGTTTCCATTCATGGTCTTCTTGCTACTGCCAAACACCTTTAAAGTCTGCTTAAGCTAATTAAAATACATATTAAAGAGCCCAGACAGCAGGAGAAAACAGTACCGGTAAGAGTAGGTGTGGTTCCCTACATAGCTCAGACATCGTGTTTGCAGTAAGACCATGGAACATTGCCTGTTGGAAGATGAAAATACTCTCATAGAATTGCAAGTAATTCCATATGGACAAGCCAAATTCATAAGGGAAATTACATTCTCTGGGAAATTCATATAAAGCAGAAATACTTTGTCCTGAAAAACAGCATCAGCAAGATCCTAATTCTACATCATTATATTGCTGTGGAAAGTGTAATTATATTCTGAAAGAAAATGGCTGGCATGGGAAATTCATACACTGGTTGCATAAATATTACAAATTCAGTATTGTCTTAACTTCTAATATAATGCCAATGGCAAAATCTAAGCACATACCACGACTCACTTTAATTTCAAATTTCTATTTAAATATTTGTATTAAACATTAAGTTTATTTTAAATTTTTAATAGTAATGCAAGTCAAAGTATATGACACCAAAGCCATAGGACAATAAGAAAACTGTAATCAAGAACAGAACTTGATCATTCATATTTGAGGGTAGAGATTCTTTGGAGAGTCTACATTGGTTTTTTTCTTTATAGCCACTGTTAGCTGTATTAGATGAAGACAAACTGACGCTAAACACTTCTATTTTTCTTTGCTATGAAACTAGATCAAGCCTGCATTAATTTTCTGATACTATAGATGACCAGACATCCTGGAGTGTCCCAGTGAGTCAGGCTCCAGTTTTCCACATTAAGTCTTACGAATATGAGCAATAACTCAAGACCTACCTACCTAAGGAATTTTATGGGGAATAGGAATGATGACTTATTGAGCAAGCAACACTCTATGGGTGGAAACTATTTTGAAATAAAGCTGAAGTAGTTTGGAGAATCTTATACAAAACACTAATAAAATAATAGAGGTTGTGACAAATGTGAAAAAATGGATTACAGGTATTACAATGTTTATCAAACTGAATGTAAACCTGGGAAAAACCTATTGGCCATTTTCACTCTCTTAGATGACAACACAGGGAACACAAAACTGAATGAAAAGTAGATAGTATCATATATAGGAAGAAGTACACATGAATAGAAGAAAAAAAAAAAGAATGTAAAGAGGAAAGATTTTGTTGGGTGGAAAGAGGTAGATGTCAAGAATGAGGGGTAAAATGGTTGACTTACAGTAACTTTGAAATAGAATTTAATAAAATGGAGAGCCAAAACATAGTGATTCATGTTTTCCTAAATGATTTGTAGCTTTTTCTACTGCACAAATGCTAAGCAGTCTTTTGGGAAATACCTTAGTCACAAGCCAGTCTGGCAGACTCTGCTCTATGAAAACAGACATTTTTGGAAAATATTATTGCCTGAAATTAAGTTTTGAATCTCAAACAAATCTTAAGAAAAGCCAGGAATCCAAAATGTTATTGAAGTTATTACGAGCCATGTATATTCAGCAGATTTTTGCCAACTTATGGAGTTAAGACACTGACTTCAGAGACAAGTCTGAAATATTTCACTCAAGTATTTTTCTCTCCTTAACTATACCATAAACCTGGAGAAGATGAGATTTTCTGAGGTTAGTACAAACCTGTCATCCCAAGACAGTTGTATGCGTTGTCAACAGTAAATTGCCAATTGCAGTACTTGTTAGTACACTGTTGAATTATTAGCATCTGATGCCCCTAAAGATTAGCAGTCAAATCGCCTAATCTATTTGAGTAGGAGAGAATTGTTAAAGTAGGAACTGTAATCTGGTGTGCAGATATGTTCCAAGGGAAAGGAAGGAAAATATAAAACCCCAGGGTAGATTTATTTAATTTAGTGAAATATTCTGGTGTTGATGCACCCACACAAAGGTAACACTGAGGTAATGTTTACTGCGTAAATGCAGTACCACTAATACTGACATAACTGATAAATTCTTTTCAGTTATTTATTTTGTTCATAAAGCTATCTAGCAAAGGGAATTTCATAATTTTTCCCTCTTTTCAGCAAATATATTAATTTTGTAATTCTGGGAGTGCAAGGAAGAGCAACAGATGATTTTACTGTTTGTCAGGTTGGTTGATAAATAACAAAGAAAGCATTCATGAGGATTATGAATAAATGTCAGAAGACATGTTTGCAGAAAAAAGGAAGGCGCCAAGCCTTCTTTGCCATAGGTGACATTAGTTCTGAGTGCATGCATTTCATATTTAACTCAACAGCAGAAAAGTGAAGCAAGTGACAGTATGCCAGTAGAACAGGCAAAGGCAACATAAACAGACAGTTAATTTTCTCCTCCTGCATTTTCACCCTGAATTAGACAGGATGAATCCCATATTGTTCACTCTGTGAACTGGGCAAACACTATGGGATTTAGCCTGTCCCTTCAACAACAGACCAAGAGGCCTCTGGCTTTTGCCACGCCTGCCTGGACTTTTTCTGTGGACTACCATAAAAGACTTTGCTGCCTGAGGTTGTGAGGCTGCTTTATTTCTTATTCTAGAATAAACTTCTAAAATTGATCAAATAAGCCACAACAGAGACGTATCTGTTCCTTTCCACTAACTGGAAGCAGTCCAGTGGCAGCCAGGATTAAAGCCACCCAAGAATCCTGGAGTCTGGAAATAACAGTGCAATTTATTCTTGCACTTTATTGCTTATATTTAGTATGAGAAAATATTCCTTAATGATGCAGTTATCTACTGTGAATCACAACGTAAGACAGAAAAGAAAGAATATGTCCTGTAAGTCATGGAGGCTGTTCTTAGGACATGGCTCCAAGTAACAAGCTTCATTGCATCCTTCAGGCTATGACTTTCTTCTTTATTCTTATTATCCCTCTGCTGGTGCTAAAATATACTGTCTTTGTTCTTGTTCTGGCAGACATTACAGAGGCTGCCGGTATAGATCCATAAAGTGGGAAGCTTTTTATTTCTTTTTAACGCATATTCATGACAGACGCAGCTCAGCTCTGGCCTGCAGAATTCTTTAATTTCCATACATGATTCAGAGAATGTCCTGCTAAGCCTTATGCTCACCATTAGTTCTGGACACTGACATTTGTGCAAAGAATGCAATGAAAGACCCTGCTTTCAAGGTCGTGTTATTTACTGCACTCTGTTTTTTGCTACAAATATTAACCTCTCCTCCAACCAGGCTAGCTTTAACAGGACTAGAACTGGCAGAGTGTCTGAGGCCAAAGGGGATAATGCTAACTCTTTCAAGAGTGTGGTTGTAACAATATCCCTTAAAACTCACTTTCGTTAATTATCAATGAAAATCACAAGTTGGCAACCTAGCTTTTACTTTATTGTCAAAAGACCTTTGATTTTATAGCATTGACACCAGTAAGTGAAGCTACGCATTATATAAAAGTTAGATAGTACTGACTATAATAATTCTATTGAATTAAACAATGAAACTGCTTTTGTTGCTGTTGCTATTTAAATGCTTGATTTCAGACCTCTCTCAGAATTACAGCATGCAATGAGATAACTCAGGACTCAGATTATTTATTGAAACTGTCTCAGGAAGAATTCAGCCAAACTATCAACATGGGACCACAGCTGCAGAAGAAGGCCGCTATGCTCATCTACTGTCCCACTCTGCAAAATCAGTCTTGTTCACTTCCTTCAGTTCGACTCTGCAGTCCAAGCATTTGTAGTGTGCAGTTACCTTATAGTTTTCTTAGCAGCTTTTACCTTTGGTTTTGGACCTTTTGGGTTTTGTTTTTCTTTTTTCTTTTCTTCCCAGTTTAGCCCCAATTAACTCCAAAACTTGAGCAGTGACATATTAATTCTGAAAGCTTTAGAAGTCTTAATTCTCTGATAAAACACTTTTCATCTTCTAGCTATTCATCGAATCATACCAGGATTCAGGTATGAAAGAGGGAAAAAACTATGTTTTATTGTATCACATTTTAATAAATACTTTTTTATCAATCAACTTTTAATATCTCTAAATAACTAAATGACATTTTGCAGTATTTTCTTTCAATACATAGACTGAAGTATTTCCAGTTATTTATGTTGAACAGACAGAAGAAAACTTGTGACAGATCAAGTCAAGAGCACAACTTTAATCTGAAATGCTAAACTAAATAATTTAATTACATATAAATAATTTAATTACATATAAAAATATACACAAAAATGTATACATGCCTACCCATACAAGATAGAGTTTTATCCCTGCTTTATGTGTACAATGTATAAGGCATACAAGACAAGTTTTTGTGTTAGTTACTGTCTGTTAAGAGTTAAGAATTAGAAAGTTTGGGATTTTTTTCAGAGTTATGTACCAAAACCTTTAGAATATGTTCAAAATTGATTTGTTATGCAAAGATATGAAATGAGATCCAGATTCTGTTTAATCTCTTTTGTTATATGCTGTTCTCTCATGGTCTGTTAATAATTTTTCCTGAGTAAGCAGATTTTTATCTTTGTGCCCTACAGTTGCATTTCAGAACAGCCTGACAAACACCATAAATTTATCACTGAATTTCTAAAGATGGAGATGAAAACCAGTATTCATTTTCCTGTCAAATCAACTTTTAATGGAAGTTTGAGGCTTTGTCTTCTGTGAGGTAAAAGAAAAAAAAAGCAGCAAATTAAGAGCAGGCTGGGATTTTTATTGTTTTTGGAGAAAACTTCTTAAACAAGACCAATGAGACTATAACCAGAATGAAAAATTAATAAGACATTCGAAATAGAATCCATTTAAATGGCTTATATTCAAGAAAATATATTATTGTGTTTAAAGAACAATTTATAGTTAAAACCATATGGAAACTTCTTTTACAGTTCCTTAGGCATTGGCATGATGCATAATTCTTTCCTACAGTGAAAAACATAGAAAGGTGATTTGTTGCCATCAATAAAGCCTTTCAAGGCCATCCTTGTTTATGTAGAAAGGATATTCCTGTGTTTGAATCATGAAAAAATAGCATAATTTTGTCCAAATGCAGTTCTTAGAAGTGTGATATAAAGTTGATACAAATCCTAAATGTTCTTTCTCTTACGAGAACAACTCCAAAGAACAGTAATTTAAAATTAAAGATGTTTTAGCTAAAGACTGAATCATTCTCACTTGATTAATACAGCCCAGTTATCTAGATAAGAATAGTTGGATAACTAGGACAATGCAAAAATACATAAATAACAGTAATTAAGTATTCTGACATGTTACCATTCCCATTTCAGTACATTTATTCTAATTAAAAGGATTATCTTGGCATTCTGTGTGTTTTGTTGTATCATGAAATCACTACGTAGAATCGTCAGACCTGTGGCAACAGTATAAAATTACAAATTAAAGTTAATTTAAGATGAAATGCTGTCTGGTGAGAGAAGACTATTTTAATAAAATTTTACTATTAAAATTATAGCAAAGGAAATAACATAATGGCTTTTTCTAATAATGTTCAGTTATTTTATATGGCTTAAGGTAAGAACACGATACTTTCACCAGCATGTAACTTGCTAGTTTCAACCTCATAGGTGTCACTTAGGACTCTTTAGAATTAATTTCATGATCTTCTATAGGACAAAGTTGATTCTATCATATTTAAATGAATCTAAATCTGTAATTTTGCCCAAGTTCTCATTTCTTGCATACTCAACATTTATACTCACAAAAAGAGTATGTATATTTCAAGTTTTAGGTTTTTGACTTAGCTGAATACTGTGACTTGAGTGTTACTCATTTCTAGCAGAGTTCAGAATTTAAGCAGCAGCAAGTTCATCTGAGCACTGTAAAGCAGTTATTCCTGGTACAAAACACTTCCATTTAGAGACAATTTGAGATTACTGATGTTCAAAAATAGTGCTTCAATCTTTTAAAACTTTTTAAAACCTTTTTGACTTAAAATAACAAAGATAGCTTCATAGCTAGCCAAACATACAGACATACAGATTTCTGCAGAAATTGACCTGGCTAAGTTTGACATTATTTTAACATCTCAGTCTTCCGCTTACTTTATTTTACATAGGCAAAGAGAAGATCATAAAATGAAATACAGATTTTTAGGTTAATTCATTGATTTCTAGACTAAAATTAATGATAACACCTTTGAAGTTGATAACATCTTAATACAATATTTGGTAGCTACTTGGATACAATCTGGGGCAGAAGCTTCAATGCCATCAAGCTTTCTTGTAAAAGTAAAAAAAAAAAAATTTAGTGATGGTTAAAAACAGTGGTGTAAAGGAAACTGCTAATGTTTCAATAAGAAGTTGTACAGTACATATAACTAATATGTATCAGAAAATCTTATTTCACTACACTTAAGATATTTTCCCTGCTGCAATATGTTTCAAGTATAACTGAATGAATGCATTCGTTCTTAGAAAGCTGTATATTGGTTGTCTTATAAGAAAAGATATTACTTCTTTTAAGGGTCGCCTAAGATACCGAAGTGTCATATCAAAAGCCCAGAAACCAAATAGCATGTCCATACTCAGCATCACAACACTCAACCTCTAGTTAAAAGATCTGACTCTTGTGCATGTACATAGATGCCACAACATCTACATCTAGAACAACTGAACTGCCTTTTTCATCTGTAATTCCAGGTAGCCTGTACAATTTTTACATCCAGTTGTCATATTTTAGTGTGATTATGAAACTATTAATAAATTTCAGAACATCTCTTTGAAGATTGACGATTAACTTAATGTCACTTCTGCACTACATCCAACATTGTGCCCGAAGTGGCAAAATAGTAGAGCTGACTTTATATCCACAGTAAGTAAAAATGCCAATATTAGCTGATTTTGGTGGAAAAAGATCATTATTCTGACTTCTGTTTTTGTCCTCTTGATATCCTCTTAGTCACCACATTTTCTGTAAAGATGTCATTGCATATGTTATACGCCAAACTTGTAAGCAGGAAAAAGAGAAAGGCCCATGAAGGAGATTTGAAAATTTGTTGTTCTATAAACTATACATATAAGGAATCCTGGACTTGCTTCACACTTGCTCTTGTTATTGATATCACATCACTTTTTATTTAAAAATATATTTGACCAGTATCTGGTACTGTGATACAGGAACCAGTTCTACATGGCTGGGCTACTGACCCAGTGCCATGTGCAATGCCTTTTCAGCTTGCACTGCAAGGTGGGACTTTGTAGCAAAGTTTCTGACATCTATTTATGCATAGTTGACAGCTGTATAATGTACTTAGCTCTGTGTGAATAACTGATTCTGCAGACAAATTGAAAAATCAGAAAATAGATAAAATTTTGGTCATACTAAAATGAGCCTCCTTTTATTGGTGAACAGAAACACTGCAAATATTTTTGCTCATATCAAATTGTCACCCAGTTATTTTCTTGAATTCTTTTTTCTGCTGTTATTGTTTCCATTTCTGTTCTCTTCGCTTCGCTTTTTGAAAAGACAAACGTTTTCTTGTAAGAAATACAAGAAGGAAGCTGGATTTGCTCTCTGGTTGAGCCACTGTTCACGTCTTCTGCTCTGCAGCAGACCCTGCCCCTTCCCAAGTGTTCATAACACTTCCACTGAGCAAGTCAGCCATGCTGTGATCAGTGGGGAGCTCTGCATATGCTGACTGGTAAGTTAATTGGTGCTGATTCCTCATCTGAAGATGGCTGAGCTCAGCCCACTTATCCCTTACTTCTCCTTCAGCCTCAACACTGTTGATCATGTTGTCTTTTTCTCCTCTATGAAGCTGTTTTTCTTCTTAGTCTGTAGGAACTTCATTATGCTTGAGACATCAACAGGATATTAAATTTGATTAAAATCTGTCTGTGAGTACGAAAGAGTACAAAAGGCTATCAAAGATGGACTAAAAATGGGATTATTGTATAACCAGTTCAGTTTTAAGTGGATTCTTTGTCACATGGTCATCTTGAAATGAAAGGACAAGAGGTCTTGTTTCCAAATCTCAGGATGAACAATTTGTTTAAACACGATTTTTTCAACGGAAGTATTCACTGGTTGCCTGATGGCAATAATTCATCAATTATATTGAAGAAAAATTTGGAAGTTGATTGAATCTGATTTTTCAGCTTCATCTCTCTGTATTTTTTCAGATGTCTGTTGTACGGAGCTTTTCAGCTGAACATCTTGAAAGTAGTCTAGAAGTATAATAAGAACACCCAGCAGAATCATTTGAAGTAGTATTTCATGCCAGCTGAAAAGAAGTCCAAGGAAGAAGAACGTAACTGATTGCTTGATATGAAACATTTGATGGCTCTTTAGAAGCATAGACAAATCTCCAATCTTTAGGTAAGCAGGCTTGAGGGGAATAACTGAAATCCTTCCTCACTCCCAACATTTAGATCTTGTGCACCTGCAGGAACATGCAGTGTGGACGCTTAAATACACAAAATGCAAGAAATGGGACATATTACGGTGCATGTCCTGTACAGCAGCAGAACCAGAGATTGAGCTGTTGTTGGACTCTGCTTTAAGGGCAGTCTGGGTTAATGAATTGACTGGCTACTCTGGTCAGACTGTCTCAGCTATGATCCTCACACATGTGACAAGGTTGTTAGCTTCCTGCTTCATAGTGGTGTACTTTTGCTTGTCAAATAAGTGTGGATGGGATGTATGTCCCTATTATCAAGTTCTGTTTCTCATAACTAGTGTTTGGCAGAAGGGGCTGTTAATCCTACGTTTACTAGGAAGTTATAGAAGGAAGAGAGTGGAATCTCTCAAGCTCCTGTACTGATGGCAGCCACTAACACGCATTGTTTTTGTTATCGGTGCACTGGCTACCTTTAATTCTTTAGCAAAGCCCACAGATCAATAGGCCTAACTTCTAGAAGGGAGGGGAACCCTCACAGTGGTAAATAAAAGGTATCACTCACTTGGAGAGTAAGGTTAATGAGAAGCATCTATGCATTGCTTTGTAAAAAAAAAGTAGAGAGAATAACACACATAGCATTTGTCTTTTATTGTTGTATATTAGGCAGATTACCTAAGGAAAGCTAAAAATGTGATATGCAAGGACTCAAAAATGTCTTTATTGTGAGTAATATAAACTAGACAGCGAAAGTTCATTTAGTCAACTCTCTCTTTTTATCCTTTCCTTTTAACTGGGGGACAATATTCCCAGCCATCTTCCCTGCATGCACACTATCTCTTGGCTTGCCACAAATGGCAGGGCAGCCTTAGGCATGCAAGATGCTCACTGATGCTTGCTCATTTCAGGTCTCCCCTGCGTTCTCCCATGGACATCTTTTTCTCTTGTCCCTGAACAAAATTTTGTGTACTTTGAAACTCTCACAACTCCATCTTGCAGAAGGGCTCTGAGTGCACAGCTGCTCTGTGCTTCCACTTACTTCTTTATAACACGATGCCCACGAGACATTTTACTGGGAAACACAGAGGACAGACAGCAGTTAGAAATTCCTAGTAGCCTGTGGTGAGTGTCAGATGTACATTTTCCTTTAGGTACTATCATCAACCACACCTAACGCAAAGTCCTTCTTGCAATGGAAAAATCATACAGACTTTCAGGTTCATGAGGAAGCTTGTAAACAATTCTCTATATTCTCCAAAATAATTTGTGCATTTCTCAGGAATGTGAAGCTTATTAAATAGCTAAATGTAATGTGAAATGCAGGCAGAAAGAAGCTGGTGGAGATGGAGGCCATATCAGTGAGGAGAATATTCACAGATGCCTGGGGAAGCTATCTACTCTGGGAATATCCTTTGAGATTAGCCTCTTCCAAAGAAGACTGCAGGTCACTCTCTGTAAGACTGCACATGTAAGGGCAAGCAAACTGAGTCATGGGTTGAAAAATAGCTTGTTTTATAGCCTTTTGGCCTCATACTTGTCAAGAATTAGTCAGTGTAAATATGAAATCTTGATAGCTAAACATCTGTTCTGACTTTCTCCATGTGCTTCCTCAGCCCCTCCGTTCCGCTTTGTTAATAACCTGGATATACTGAATTAGGATGTGTACCTTGTTTTGAGCAACATGTCTTGTCTGTTCCCTGTTTAGCCTCTCTCTTCACCGTAATGTCCACTGAGACTGGCATCTATCTATTCATCCCTGTCTAGCTTTATATATGCTTTAATCTAATTTATGCAATTTTCATTCAAAAAAACAGACTTGGTTTTCCCCCACCTCTCATCTCTTTGTTTGCACTGTACTTTGACCCCGAGGCTTGGACAAGTGTTATACACATTACAGAAGAGTCAAAATGATGGCAGAGAAAATATCAATAGGATTTGGGCAGGGTTTACACAGCTTTTTTGGCTGAAGTGGTCAAGCGAACTTGTGTGCGTGTATAATGCAAGCCTTTAGACACCTGGGGATTTTGCAGATCTAAACCTGGACCACTAGCAGATAAAGGTGTTAAATGACTGCTGAGGTCATGTAGAGGTTGCTGAGATAAACTGCAAAACCACATTTAGTTGGGTAGTTCCACTTGGACAACTGATTTAGTGAAGACAAATCTAGATATAAATATATATCTGGTGGTGGTGCAATGGTGCTGAAACAAGGCCCAAAACTTGACATGCAATTATAAGTCAAGGTTCACCAAGAAGTTGTCTTCAATTGTTGAAATTCATAGTAAAAATTAAAATAAAAAGACTTGCATAGGTAGGAAGTATAATATAATTCGCTATTTGAATTTAAGCTACTATGACAACACATCTGTAGCTATATTTTGTTAGCTAACACATTATAGCTATATTTTGTTGGTCTGAGACAGCATTTTTCCAAATCAGTTTTCCATGAAATCTTATTCATTGATTTCTACAGTTATCCCCTCAGAGACTGTTTTTTATCTGTTGTTGATGTGACTTTTTCTCGTTTACAAATGGTAAAAACTGTGTTAGTCTGCAGCTAGAAGTTATTTTCCTTCTGGCTGATGATGTGGCTTCCTACTACTACGCTGAACATCACCAGAAAGGATTTAGTTGTTTAAAATACAAAATGTCTGTGTTTCCCCAATATTGTAACAATATTTCTGTAACTCTGTCTATAATTCCAAATGCTTAGAGGAACTTCTTTATGTGATGGTGTCTCACCAATAGCTCACATTAATGTTTTGTGGCTAAACAAAGCTTCCCAAAAGCTGAGATCTGTAAGACTAGATGTGAAAATATTTTTCCCAAAACTGGTTTGTTCTTCACAATATTTGAAATTGTGGTAAAGCTTTTCATCAGCATGTGTAATGGCAGCATCTTCAATAAGATCACTGTCTGATTTTGTGCATATTTCAAAACAAGTTTATTACACTTCTAAAAAACCTTCGCGGTTGTATGGGAGGAAGAGAAGTGAATGCTCTAGGAAACACATGTTCTTTGTTGCTCCTTAAAAAATTCAAAAGGTTGGCATAATTTCATTCAAAATAAATTTTGAAAAATTGTGGAAAACTATTATAGAAGAACTCATGGAAACCTTGCTTTACTAAAAGGTGATCACTATCGCCTTAAACTTCAGTGTTTGTTGTAATAGCTAAAAAAAGAAATAACTTGAAATACATTAGACAAAAGGATAAAACACAAAAATCAAACCAACGTTGTGTTTGGTAGAGAAGATGGTCTTTTTCCTTATAAAACCATCTCCAACGAAAAACTCAGGATATCTGAGTGATGCCAGCTGCATGAAAGACACCCATGCAAGTAGACAAATGAAGGTCATGACACACACCTAGGGCACATACACCTCACAAGAACGACTGATTTCAGAACAGGTGTCACTTTGGGACATTCAATTGAAACAAGATTCATGGCTACTTACCAAAATTGTAGAACCAAAATAGTGGACTAAATCAGAAATTTAGGAACAAATGTTTCAGAGCAGAGGAATGTCTGTTAGGTTCATCTCTTTCGGTGTCAGTAGAGGCAAAAAGATAAAGCATCAGTCTTAAAAAGTAGCTGCAGAAAAGGTTATCTCCATATCATCTTACAATAGTCTCCTGTTGTTGGTTACTGTTTTGTGAAGTAGCAACTGTTGCTCAGAGCTTTGTAGATAAGTTTTAAGATGCAGAAAAAAATAGTGTCATGGGTTCATGGAAACCACCTGCAAGGGACTTGTCTGACAGTTTATGTAATTTTTTTGACAGGAATATTATGAAAGTCCTAGAAGAATATGGTCCAACAGACAGTTTTGCATTCTGGGTTTTGGATCCGCATGGGAGGATGCATGTAGGGGTGCTTCACAGACAGAAATTCTTAGATATGATCCCCTACTCCTTGCTCGCTGGTCCACAAGAAAAAAAAAAGGAAAAAAAGCAAATGGGAAAAAAAGTTTTAGTAGTACCACATCTTCTTAAAATGCAATCTTGTTCCCTTGACAATTCCAAGAATTATTTATAACACATTCCTTGTGATTGCACTGAGAATATATGTCTGATAAGGATAATTGATAATTCAAAAATATATATTATACTTAAGTACCGGAAATAATGTAAGATTTTTCTACTGAAGTAAGAAAATTAAAAAAGAAAAGATTCTAGGAAAGTTAAAAAAAGAGTGAAAAATGTCAGTAACTATTATTGTCCTGGCTTTGACAAGTATAACTATCATCTTGCCTGTATGACAAGAATGTATTTCTGGGAAAATAAAAGGTCACAAATTAGCATAACGATTTCATTCATTTGCTTTTAGGTGGAAGACTAAACGAAAAGCTCTCTTGTAAAACAGAAAAGTTGTCTCCGTATAAAAAAATTCCAAAAAAATATTTGAATAAACCAATACTTTTGAAAATGGATTTTGCCATTAAAAAATGAAAGCTCCGCAGCAATGGGGACACCAAGCTAGAATCGATAATTTGCAAAAAAAAGTTTTATGTCTGAGTAAATTATTTCTGTTTACACATTGCACTGTAACGCCATTTCTTTCAGCTATTTTGTGTTTCATTTTATCTTTCATTCATTGTGTTGAACTCACTGAGAATTCAGAGAAAATATTTATGTCTTTTTGAAAACAGAACTGTAACCCTGAGATCTATTCATCCCTCGGTAAATGTAAAGGAATCATTAATGCAACTGCTGTCATTGGATTTCATATGAAGTGATAGCTTAGATGTAGAGCTCTTGTACATGCTTAGTCAGAAAAAATACATTTTGAGGAATTCAGTCTAGAGGAACAGCAACAACTGATCAAATATAATGTGTCAACCAACATAGCAGGTTAGTATGTGGCAGGAGGAGGTTAAAGTTTATGTAATAATCAAATGTAAACTGAAGTTTCTTTTCTGTAATTGTGTTCTGCAGTCTTTACATCTGATGCCTCTGCATCAACAGGCTATCACAATATGAGTCCCTGCATATATGAATATAGAGACAGCAGTTATTGAAAGCAATAGGATACTTATGTTTTGTTAACTTGTGGAGATATTACTTTAGCTGCTACTCTTTGATCACATTTTCTAGACTACAGAAGCAATCATAATAATGAGCTGATTTTCAAAAACCATGCAGAGAGTCAAATAGCCAGAAAGACATGATGGTTACATTATTGTGTGTTATCTGAACCCAGAATTTGAAAAGGTTTGTTTCTTTGTTTTGACTTGTTTTATTTTTGATAAGTTGTGGAAAAATAACAACATCCATCACAGACTGATACAGCACACTGAAATTCAATGTCTTGTCTGTCAGTATACTGACTTTGGGTTTAGCCGTCTCTTTTAGAATACCTCTAAGCCTAATTGTGTTTTGAAAAAAAGTTGGAAATGTTGTCCTTTTGTCTTAACTTTCTAATTCTTTTGAGAATAATTAATTTTTAAATATTGGGGGGGGGGGAAGAAGAAGAAAAGATATTCTCTTATTTTGGAGCCTGATACAACCAAATCAAAAGGATTATCTATGTCTGCAAATCAAGTACACACCTTAATGTCATCCTTGGTGGTCAGTAAATTATCTTGTAACTAGTTCCCCTAAAAGTTATGAGGGGCATTTCACTCAACAGTGCCCAAACCTACATATATAAATCTTAACTACCAGATGAAGAGAGAATTCAAGAAATGGCCACGTTCCATCTGATGTCTATCAAAAATGCAAGAAACTTGAAACTGCCAAAGAAAGCTCTATGAGCATAATCCAAACATTAATTCTTTTGAATATATCAGAAATTTCTGGACTAAAGTCTGCAGTTTCCCCTAATTTGTGGTTGTCTCAGTCTGGAATTTTGGATGGAGTTTACTGCTCTGAAGTCCATTGCAGAATGGAGATGATTAAAATATCAGTTGTGAATCTGAAAATTAATGTGTGTGTATATATGATTAAATCTTATATCTTTCTTCAAAAATAAACTAACATCCATTTAAGTAAAGTTATTTTTCCAGTTCCCAAATATCAGAAATGTACTGGGTAGTTAGGCCTTAGAGTTCCTTGTAGATATATTTGGCAGTTTCCTCAGAAGTTCCTTAGAACCTCTAATGAGAGAAGGATCCATGTATGTATCAACTGCCAGAATAATTAGTCTGGGAAAAACATGTACACTTGAGTGACTGGTTCTTACATGGGAATATAACGATCTGTGGGGAAGTATTTAAGACTAAAACTATAAAATGTCTTAAAAGAACATTTTAATTATATTTTAAATTAATATTAGATGGTAGTATTTATACTTTTTTTCCCAAGGCAGAACAAAAAATATTCTTTAGTGTATTTTCATTTGCAAAGGACCATGCAGCTTTCTATATAAGGAGCTGAGTTTAAAACACAAAGTCTTTTGTTGCTGGCCTTTTTGTTCCCTTAGAAGAAAAAACAAAGCATATTTTTAACCTACTTCTGGTATCACGAAAGATATGCATAGACTGCTTCATAAGCAGCAAGTCCCCAAGTACTAAACTGAAATTATCTCAATGTTTTTGCAATGCTTTAATTTTGGGACGATAAGGATAATAAATAGTGCTTGGATAAGACTTCAGTATCTGTACAACTTTTGTTGTGGACAATTTCTGTCATCCTGAATGGATGTAGACACGTGAAGCTACACAGAGTCACTATGAACAACAAGGAAAATGAAGGATATTCCCGTTCTGGGGGCACTTTGCACAGGGAAGAGTTTGGAAGGACATTTCTGGAGCTCCTGACTGAGTTCCTTACGCCACCCACTCTGCCCAAACAGGTTTTCTTCTGTTTACTTTCTGTCTGGCACCCACTCCAGCACTGACTGATCATCTCTCCATTGTAGAGAAAAGATGAAAAAAATGTTTTGTAGTTATGGCGGTCCTTGGTGAGAGGAAAATGTAATCATCCTGAGTGGGACTGAAGCCTAGAGCTGTGCCTCCCCCACCTCCTGAGTGGGTATTCCAGACATTGGACTCTTACTGAAAAATCACTTGTACCATATCTTACTCTTCAGTCTTCTTTGAGGAGGGTCACAACACAGAAATATTCACCAGAGCTTAAAAATTATATGAAGACCTATCTATCTTGTTAGTGTGGAAAAATAGACATGCTGGACCACTGTGTAAATTTCAAGATGCTTTTAAGCTTCAAAGTCCTCTCTCATGTAGGCTCTCAGTGTGCTAGCTGCCATTTCCCATGTCCTCTACACAGAAGACTGAATAGTATTTCCTACCATGACAATGTTTTATATATATGAAACTATTATTTTTGGATCTGAAATTTTCCAGAACTGAGCCCTGGGAAACAGAAAGTTCTATGTGACAATTTCAGTATAGACAGCCCAGCTGAAGAGAGTGAAAAAAAATGTGCTTGATAAATTATGGCAGTGTTCTTGTAACTTGGAATTACGTGAGAGCAAGGGAATTGCTTTCAGTAAGATATATTCTAATTATGACTTAATGGATATCACATGCAGGGCATGGTTAGCGTATGCCTCACCAGATTTTTAACTTAGCACCTGAGGTGTTGCAATGATGAAGGCTGCATTGAGCACCCATGACTAATGTAGACGTCTAATGAAAAAAATTACCAGTGGTCTACATGAGTTATCTGCAACACTCTACGCTCATTCCCTGCAGCTGTTCTTAAATGCTCGCAGTTGTGAAGTCTTATGAAGTTTTACAGTTATAAGAGAGGGTTTTCCACTTGCTCTTCTGCATGTGGTCCCAGTCCAAAGGAGACCATACTCTGTGCCTCCAAGGTTGGGATACATCTGATCTAATTCCAGGTGTCTGCAATGAGATTCATATGAGTCATTAGGATGAGGTAAATCCCACCCTACAAACGCTTCTTTCATTCAGTTGACTTTGAAGTTTGTCTAATTTAAATTGGTTCAGTGGTAAATGTTCACTTAAGAAAGATGAATTTCATTGCTACCGACTTCAGTACATTTGCATCGAGGACAAATGTCCACTACAAATGTCCATGTTTGTTTTCTGCAAAACCATGGAAAATATCATATGCAATAAAAACTAGTTTGATGGGTATGTCCAATAAGCTAAGACCAGACAGAAAGGAACTTTTTCATGAGCATGAGAACATGCTTGTAAGGTGAGACTCTCTTCTTATTGTGACTACAGTAAAGTGGAGGTAATCTTTCAAAAGTCAGTAGAAGAAAACTGCTGCATGACGAATCAGGTCTGCTGTAGTTCTGAGGTGCATAAAAATTTCTTGCAGGTCAGATTGCCTGTTAAGGTAAATACCTTATTTTTTTTAATGCAGTATTTGATTTAGAAAATGGAAATTAAACCAAGACATTTCCATTTAAATCAGGCATTATATGTACGGAGTCAAAAGTCTATGGTTTCTCAAATGCTCTTCTTTCTGCACTCTATTGATACAACCTTCTACATTTATTGCATAAAGAATTATGAATTTTTGTCAGCAATATACCAGTCTAAAGTTACATTTTGTGTACCATTTTTCCTCTGGTTTTCAAATGTTTTAGGGTCTAATTCCTATTGTTCTCAATGTCTTTGAGGATCTGGAATTTGGTGGGTATATTTAGGTTCACCCATAGTTTCCTTGAAACATCAAACTCACTAGTTAATTAATAGATAAGTCAGTATGTGTGTTTTTTAATTATACAGATAAGTAACTTTATCCTCTTCTCAGGCTTGTGAAAACCAAAGGGAGTTCCATTTTAATATTGTAAAATCTGATTAGATGAAAGGAAAATTAGACGCAGGTTGTCTCCTTTCCTAGGCTCCTTCCAAACTCATCTGCCTTTGGTTTGATTTTTACATCTACATTAAAAATAGAGATAAAATGGAGAATAAACAAAAAAACTGAATTATAGATCTTCACTTTTAGGAGATTTTGAGAAAATGGAAATGGTCTAATCAAAAGGGTCAGAAAAGTTGTATCTTAGTTTTATGAAATTTTAGAAAATCTAATAAAATTAGCAAATTAATAAAATTTAGCAGTTGCATGGAAGATCCAGAGCTTGAAATGGTTTAGAATAAAGAATAATTATTACTAACCCCTGTACGTACATGTTATGTGACATGATGAAAATAAAGGTTATATTTCAAAATGTTCTCAAGCTTAGCAAAAGGCTTAGGTATAGAGATCTCTTCCAAGTGAAGAAGACAATACAGGGTGTGTCAGAGAAGAAGGACTGAGAAGAACACACATCTGCAAACCACAGATGCCACAGTACACACAGCCATGAGTAGATTTACCCAGCTGGCAGAAAGCAAAGTTCAAATCAAGACCAAAACTGCCAAACAAAATTATTCTGGTTCAAATAGATAGTTCCAGACGTGAAGCTGTCCCCAAACCATTCCCAGATGTCCTAACCCTAATCAAACATTTCATTGTGGAGCCATGCTGTGAGCCCTCTTGGGCTTGTTTATTCAGAGCTCCAGCAGGGCAGATGAATTCCAGCAGCTTGGAAGGGTATGTCTGGAGAGGCAGATGAGGCACTGAGCTGATCCAGTACTTTCCATCTTAGGTTTCACTAGAACGAAGGCAAGTTTTAGGGTAAGATAATAATACTTGGGCATGCGTTCACACAGAGCATGGTTTCAAAAACATTTAAATTATATTATTCCTGTGCATTTAAATTACATTATTCTTGTAAGGAGACAGCTAATGAATGAGTTACTTCTCTGGTACATATACAGTGAAAATACTCCACACAATCAGACAGGAATGTGTGTTAGAGCACCAGTGTTAATAACCTTCCATGCCTTTATCGCATACAATCCAAAGCATGACTGTTCTTTCCTAGTGAGAACTAGTCACTAAATCAGAGTAGCATTTCCTTCAGATAAATAAGCATACCTTATTTCAGGCAATCCTTCTGCAATTGCTTGATGACGATCATACTGAAGTAGGATTAAAATGTCTGAAGTGCAAATAAATTCTGTCTAAAATTTTACTCAGTTCTCAAACTTGCAATAAAACCATGTTTTCAAATGAATCTGAATTATTAGTACAGGTAAAGATGGACTTGGTGGAGAAGTTAAAGGATCCAGAACTTAATTTGTGGTTTTTACATTTTTTATGTATATATACATCTAGATATATATGTCAGAAAATGTCTGCATTAAGTATTTCTACAATACCTGTCCCAGTTGCTGTTCTGGGTGATTGGCTGGAACGATGGTTGCTGTTACAGGGAGTTATCTCCTGGACATGCACTGTTTCAGCACTGTGCAAGGAAAATGCACAAAAATAAGCTGATGACTAATGTGTAGAAAGATCTGCAGGATTTCAGTGGCACCCAAACTTACGTTTCCTCAAAAATGTTTTGACTGAATTGCAGTCAGTAATGTTGGAGCTTTTTTTTCCCCCAGTGAACTTCTGTCTAGGTAAAGTTTTTTCTCAAAAAGAAATAAGGAACTGGAAAGACAGGTGAAAAAATGTGGAGTATCTGACTATTCCAAAGTATTTCAGGGGCTCCATCAGAAAACCATTGCTATACATTTAATGCAACACCTGCATTCAAAAGCTTTCTGTAAAATATATTCCTAAATATTAACAAGGAATTATTGACAAGGATTACACCTTGTCTTGTATTCTCAAGATTGTGAGATGCATAACTTGATTAATCCAATTCAGTATGTCTATCTATACCTCTATGTATTGCTACCACAAGTTTGAAAGAAAAGTACAGTTATTAATATTTAACACAGTGAGAAAATTTGTTCTTTTTCAAAATAGGTGTGATTCCTTCTATTGTGGACAAAGAAAAATAGTATAATCAATACAAATAGTGACCATGGGAGATTTTAAGGCCAACATCTACCATTAGGGTAGGGAAATTCAAACAGTCACTGCATGCATGACAAATGGCATCTGGTCTTACACGTCAGTGAGATTTGCCAAACACTGGTGCTTTGGTACTAAAGCAAAAAAGAAAACTTGTGCAGAGATGGTGTATTGAACTGTTGTTAACTACTAATGGAGACCCCAGGAGACTGAAATTACTGCTGCGTTCATTCTTTACATTACTGCAGACACCAGGCAGGCCAATGGGAGTTGGGAGGAGGATGTCTAAACTTGGGTAAATATGAGCGTTTCAGGTTTCTGGGTCTGGATGCACGTGTAAGTTTGCATCCTGACAGTCTATCAAGGTGAGGCTCTGGTGTGTACCATTTTCCTGGGTACTCTTTTGTAAGGAGACCTGACATTGCAGGTTTGCAGGTTGTGGGGTGGCACTGTGTTGAATCCTAGTCTGAATACATGCCAAGACAACAAAATAACCTGAAGTATGCACCGGCTTTGCCGCTGAGGCTGAGATATTAATACTAACCTTTATTTAAAGGAATTATGCACTTCGTAAAGGCCCCTGCTAGGCTGGGAGCCTGTTGTAATGATCTAGCCGTATGTCTGGCTGTCATCGAGTCCCCAGTTCTCATCTGGGCTTTGATGTTTGTGGCCTCTGAGGTCTTGGGCAAGTTGCTTCTGTGCTCTGTGCCTGCAGAAGGGAATAATAATACTCTTCCTCATCCTCACAGAGAGGTTATGCAAATTCATTAGTGACTGTTTGTGAAGGGCTTTGAAGTAGAAAATCACTCCATAAATGCTAAGTATTATTTAATAGTTCTTTTATAGTAGGCATTTCCTTTTCAATTACCCTGCCTGATGTTTCATTAAAATGACATCATGCTCATTTGCAGATTATAGTGGCAGATCATGTGCTTGCCAGTATAATGAAGCATGAAGAATTACAGACTTTCCCCCTAAATAAATTAATTTGCAAGAAGTTATCACTACTGGGGTCAGACTGTAGGTCTCTGGTATCTCACATCCATGACACCAGCCATATAGTGATTCTCATTTATTTTTATTGATTTTTGTAACATTAATTTGAAACTGCTCTTCTCATCAATATTGTCCAGGGCTTTTTTTCTTCTAAGATTAAATATAATTATTAGACTCTGTGTGATCTATAAATCAAATACCAGAGGTTGGAACAGAACTGCCATTTACAGTAACTGCACTCTGTGCAAGACCAGCAAAAAAAGAAGAAGAAAATTACAAAAAGCAACAATGAAGTCGTGCAACTTTGCATTGTCTTGGGTCAAGAACAACCTTTTGCCCCTCATGCTATAATTTTAATAAGGTGGGCATAGAAGTGCTGTGCAGGGACTATCTCAAACTTCTGCTCCAGTGTATTTCATGGTTTGGACTCTAGGGCTGTATCTGTACCACTGGACAAGAGTGCTTTGTACTTTTGTTCCCCAAATACACCTTACTGAGGGAGCTGTTAAGTCCCTCCACGTGTATCCAGGTCTTCACCTGAAAGAGCACCTGCACAGCTAGGGGGTAGGACTCAGGCCTTGGCTTGATCTGCAGCTATCTGGGTCCCGGGCGAGTGTCTGGGAGCTGGGACTTTATAAAGCACCATGTATCCTACAGCTGGAGATGCAGCATGATTCCAGTGGCACTGGGAGATAGACAGGCCCTTCTGTGATTCAAAGGGTATATCTCTCTAATACTTACACAATATCTTAGCATAATAACTCAATAGAACTGCCTATTAGGGAATGAAAAACATTTATTTAACTCATAAAAATGGGCTTTTGTTTATTACTCTTTCGAACAATTTTTAGCTCATAAGGAGGAATCATCTTCAAATTACAACTTTACAAACATGGGTTTTTAGAAATAAGTATAAAACTAGGAAACCTTTCAGGAGAAATATAACATAAAGGTACAGAACTAAAGCATGTACTTTTACATACTTTTCCTAGATCCTTTTACTATTCCAGCATAAGGTTTATATGTAGTGGGACAAAAGAGTGACTGTCAATGTCTGTGTTCTCAACAAAAAATAACATAACAGGGAAATAATTTCACTTTGGATGAAAAGGCGCATACTTGGGACCTGCATTCTTCAAATGAAAACTGATATTCAGGAGAGATAGCAAAACTTAATGTTCTGGAGAGCAGAACATGCTGCCAAGTGTCTATGGCACCAGTGAAGTGGGAAAATATCTGGACATGCTGTTCGCCAAATACCTGTTATTTGTGGAGGAGTAACTCCAAACTTATATCCTACTGCTTTGGCATACAGAGTTATCCAACAAATGAAGACACACACCGAGCTTGGCCTTGATCTACTGGATGTAATTAAAGAAAAAATTTTAAAGAACATTTTCCTAGTAAATTAAAAAATAATGGTTTTTACCTTTCATTGCTACAGCGTATCATTCTTGCTATCCCCAGCTAGTCTGTTTTTTTTTTTTCTCGAATGGCAATCCACAGAAGCATGGAGAAAAACAGATGAAACAGGGAAGCTGGGAAACTTAAAAGTGAATTTTAAACTTTATTTCCTGAACTGTAAAAAAAAAGGGGGAATGAGCATAAAAACAATGAACATGTTAATAAAATAGAGTCAGACAGTCATTCACATTCAGTTGTTACAATTAACTTTTGCTTCCTCAGATTACAAAAGTGAGTTGAATATTACCCTCTTAGCAGAGAGGAAAACCAATGACACAAAGAGAGGGAAAGAATCAGCTCTGAGTGTTCAAATTGAAATCTTGCATCTTTGGATGGCCCAACATGGCTGATCGCTTTTCTTTCTCAGAGAAAAAGAGCCTTTCACACATGGCTTCCCTTGGAAAAGAGTTTCCCTCCAATGCCACATCTTCTCTATAGCCAAAGAGACTGCCCTCTCTCTGTAGGCTGCTGGCAGTGGTGCCATCCTCTTAAATATCCCAGTCTTTCTGCATTATTGAATTCATGATAATTGCTAAATCTTATAATTTAGAAATGGCAAATGGAAAGTATACTTGTACCCTGTCTAGAGCTGGCATTTCTTTATTTGACACATGATTCCTCCTGTATAAAGTGAAGGGAGAAGCTCTATTTGCCCATGAATGTGCATGTGCTTCACCTAGTCTTCATGTAGGAAGACAGTTTTTGTCTTGTTCTTTCTAAGTTTATTACACATTTTCCTTCTGAATATCTGTTGCACTCGTGATAGAGGAGAAAACAATAATTCTAGAGAATATAAGTATTCACTCTTTGAAAGTTTGTTTGTTATGGCTGTTAGAATACAAAGTCTGCTTTGCTTTTTAATGAAATGCCCATGTTCTACACCCCCCCACCGCCCCCCCAGCTTGTCAGTTATTCAAAATTATTTCAGGTCACGCTCAGTTTAAAAATTAATTGAAAAGAAATTAGTCCCTCAATGATATAGCTGTGAGCTGTAATTTCGACTGACAATGGTATAAAAGCCTGTGGATTTAATCATGTCACTTTAAAAGCATTTTATGTATGTAAAAATTTTCAACTTGCCACAAGCGCATACAGCTTTAAATAAATCTTGGCAAATATCTATTAATCTCTGTAATACAGGATCACTACAGGAAAGAAAAATTAGAATTACTTAGAGATACTTGTCACCAACTATTATTAATCAAAAATGTAACTGCCTTTCAGGAAAAAAATTTCCAAACCCCAACCTAAAACCAAAAACCAAACCCTCTCCCATTTTATAACTGAATTGATTTACCAGACTTACGATCTTCGAATGATCTGAGAAATCATGGCACTCGATCTCTGAGAAGTGGTATATCCACAGTATTCTTAATTATACAGAAGAGAAGACTGAACAATCAGAAAGTCATCAATATTTAGCAACACTACATGAAGAAAATAAAAATTTCCCGTGTGCTGTCGGTGGTTCATCAAAGATCGTTCCGATGTTGATCTTGACAAACAACTGGAATTGGCAGAATTCGAAGGAAAGTGCAGCAGGGCATTGACTGTGGGCCTTGCTGAACCACCAGAATCCCCATGGCAGCCTAGTCTTAGGTGTTTACAACATGGGCAAAAGGGTAAGGATGTGATTTCGGGTATGGGTTATCACTTTAAAGTGAGTAAGTACTTGCTTTCTGAAGCAATTTAAAAGGTTTGAATTCATTCCAAACCCATTTGGAACAACATAAAGAGAGATTTTCTCTCATGTATAACTGTTTTGAAATATCAGCAGCCTGCAAAATTACTACTAATGTGCAACATCTTCTTACTTGCCCAGAATTAAGCTAGAACTTGTTAAAGTACCAAACCTTCCCTCCACTCACAACCTGGTAATGGCACCTTGAGTTACTGATTCACTTCTGCTAAAGTGATGATACATCCAGGTGATACTTCGGCCCTCTTAATTTATGATTCTGGGAAACAGGAGGAGAACTAAATGTGTTCTTCCAAGACTTCCTTTTCTTGTCTTTCAAAGGTGAGGTCAGTAAGGTGAAGAACAGAAGAATCAGTAACTCCTTAGAAGAGTTACAAACAGGTTACTTGGACTCTCTTTTAAGATTGTGTCCTGTTGCTTTGCTTTGTCATCCTCTTCCTTCCTCACTATAATCTGCATTAAAGTATCTCCAGACCTGAGGCTGTTTTAAAGATGCTTCACCAGCCTGAGGGTTTAAAGAAGGAGTTCTGCTTTAACTAAACAACCACTGCGAAGAGTCAGGCTGAAGTATTCAAAAGTCAGTTTCTGACACTGACCTTGCAGGACAGTCAGGCCCTCCTTTTAGGGATACTGGCAGGACTGAGTGTGGAAAAATGTCTTATTTCAACTTTAAGAATCTCCAGTGCAAGCACTTAGAAATATGAGGTTAAATGAAGATAACAGTGAAAAATTAGCACATAGGTGCGTACTTTACACTAGGTTATTAATATTCTGGCTAGAAGCCATCTGCCAATGGCTAGAGAGTGTTTTATAAACAAATTTAGCATACACATAGCACAAATAGTCATCTTTCCACTGGCTGTTTGTGCCCATTTCAGTGAAGCCACCGAGGTGAAGGGCTCCGGAGTGAACAACCGTGACGGGGAACCCTTTCCTAAAGCGGCAGTATCGTGAAGTCAAAAGCGCAGGGAGGAAGAAGGCACCCCAGCCCCCCCTCCCCCTCAGAGCAGGCAGGAGTCAGCTCCTAACGAGTGGGAAGCTCTGACTCAGCGTGGGCGGAGTCAGCGGTGACGGAGGCGTGACGCTCCTGAGTACAAGAGCAAATCTTAGGGAGCGCGAGCGACCAAAAGCACGGAGAACAGGGTGGGCAAACAGGGTGTGGCGCGTCAGAAGAGTGTGGCGCGGCAGTTTGTGCAGCAGTTCGACCAGGCAGGCTGTACAGGGAAGGCGGAGGCCCTCCTCCAGCTCCCGAGGCAAGCTCAGGAAACTCCTCTGCAGGAAGGAAGCCCAGCCATGGCACCCCGCTGTCAGAAGGCTGCTTCTTCTCTGCTGGTCAGAAAGGAAGCCGCAACCCNGATTGAGATCCCTAGAAAGCATGCAGCTGTCCAGGTCTCTGGCTGCAGNGAGTGCCACCAGCTAGCACTGGAAATGGACAACAGCAAAGGGAATATGTGTATAAGGTGTGACCAGGTGGACTATCTACTCTGCCTGGTGGCAGAGCTGAGAGAAGAGGTAGATAGGCTATGGAGCATCAGGGAGGCCGAACAGGAGATCGACTGGTGGAGCTGTGCCCTGACAACCCAGGAGTGTACCCAGGAACAACCTTTAAAATAGGCCCAGGACCAAAGGGTACTAGTAACCTCCCCCCATCAGGCTGAAGGAAGCGACACAAAGGAAAAGAGTGAGTGGAAGCGGGTCCGCAATCGGGGCAGGAGGCGAACCCTACCCTTGCGCACCACATCTCCACAGGTGCCTCTGCATAATACACATGAGGCTCTAGATGTGGAGGACAAGGCGGTGGATGATGCAGGGGTTGACCCATCCACATCAGAGGAGGCACAAAGATCAGAAGGACCTCCCTCTCGCATTACTACCAGCTCCACAAGGAGGAAGAGACGAGTCATAGTTGTAGGACACTCCCAGCTGAGGGGAACAGAGGGTCCGATATGCCGGGCTGACCCTCCTCTCAGGGAAGTCTGTTGCCTCCCGGGAGCACGGGTCTAGGAAACTTCCTAGACTGGTCAGACCCCCAGACTATTATCCTCTGCTGCTCTTCCACGTGGATGCGGACGAAGTTGCAGTAAGTAGCCCGAGGGTAATCAAAAAAGAATTCAAAGCCCTAGGACGATTAGTAAAGGAATCTGGAGCACAGGTTATCTTTTCATCGCTCCTTCCAGTGGTGGGCAGAGACTTTGAGCGACATAGGCAGACTCAGTCTATTAACACAT
>Ga0065711_1031385_pt1 | contig 29823 bp, 17 predicted proteins | sample Hoacrofraction12_FD_59098 | JGI IMG/M metagenome (GOLD analysis project Ga0065711, IMG submission 59098) | Hoatzin crop microbial communities from Cojedes, Venezuela - Epithelial fraction 12 v2 (version 2) | ecosystem: Host-associated > Birds > Digestive system > Esophagus > Crop | place... | reverse complement strand
TCTCTCCAGTAGCTCTTCATCTTTCTTGAACTGGGGAGCCCAGAACTGGACAGAGTACTCCAGATGAGGCCTCACTAGGGCAGTGTAGAGGGGAAGGAGAACCTCCCTCGACCTGCTGGCCACACTCTTCTTGATGCACCCCAGGATCCCATTACCTTTCTTGCCAGAAAATTTGACTATTGAAACCACTGAAAATACTTCAGATCATGCTCTCTGTTCTTAATAGCCATGCACCTACAGCTGCCAGGGTGCACTTAGTACAAAAATTGTTATGAAACATGTATGTTTAAATGGTGCAATCATAAGTAACTTTTCTGAGCCAAGATCACTCAAATGTTATCAGATCAGGAAGTCTATCTACCTTCCTGACTGGCAGTTACCTAGAGAAAAACCTGTGCAATCTTACTGGTTTTATCATGGAAGTGCAGGGGTGACCAAATACTGCAAAATTTTCATGTAGCGTTTTGGTACAATCTTTTAAAGTTATTTTCTGCTGGTGATGGTAATGGACTGGACAAATAAGAGGAGCAACTTTATCAACAAACTACTTAGCAAGGATTGTCAGGCAGCAGGTAGATAGTTTATATAGCTCCAATTTCTAAAAGACATTTCCCAAGGAGGTTAGATTTGCCAAAAGGAACTGGGCTGAGCATCACTAGGACATGTCAGATAGAAAACAAACATGAAGAACTGGAAGCACACATGTAAGTGCTTCAACAACCCTGTTTTCCAGTGGGATAATAAACCAGGGCAACTCACACCTGGGCATGGCTTTCCAAAGCTTTCCTAAAAGTACCATATTTTCTTCTTTTCAAAGCAGAGGAACAATGCTGCCCTGCAGAAAACATACAAAGCACTGCTGTTCAACATGTTGTTCCCTGAATTAGGACTATTCGGATGAAAGAAACTGGGAGCAACACCTGCGTCATCTGAGTAACACAAGAGCCCCCAACTTCTTAACAAGTAAAGCCATGTTGCTGACAAGCACCCTATTAGCTCTGTCTTTTAAAGCCTTATCTAGGGAGACTGCTGTGAAATCAGGGAAGGAAATAAGAATACAGCTGTCATAACACCCTGAGTGAATCACCTGAGCGAACTCTCTGTCTTCAGAAACTAGCCACTGTAACTGGAATACGGAGCTGCAGAGCCCACCTTTGCACCAGCTCTGGCTGATCAGTAGCAAGTGACACTTGCTAAATGCTTCTCAGAAAGTCCATATCTGAATTAAGGAAAGACTAGGTACATTCCTTGATTTCATTAACAACTTCACTTTTCCTTATCTATCCACTACACTAAAAATCAATGTGTAATTGAGAATGCAGAGGCTAAAGGGACTCAAGACACTTATTGCACAAGACACGTAAGCTCAGTGCTATTTACAGTAGAAAACTACACTTTTCTAGTTAGCTATGAGAAAATGTTTTCTGATATTTTAAAATTTTCATACTTTCAAAAATTATAATCCCCAATCTCGTGCAAAAGAAGAATGACAGGTCTTTAGATACAAAAGGAAAACATTCTGAATTGGCTTTACCACTACTAAATCTAGGTTACAGTGATACGCTGGCTTACAGGCCTGGTTAAATTCCAGAGAAACACACTTCGTGGCAACATTTATCTGCATATCACACTTGACAATTTATCATATGTTACTCTGTGTCTTCCAGGGGAGAAGAGAACTAAGTTGAAGCCTGAATTTCTGTCAGGAGTCTGGTGTGACCCCCTGAATTAAATATATGATTCATTAGCATTTGAAGAGTAACATCTTGTAAAAACAACTCCTGAAGACTAAGCCTCAAATCTTACCGATTCTAGTCTAGTATGTCCTCAGATTAACTAATTCTCATTGAGGCAAGTCAAGTAAAGAGGACAAGTAAAGTACCTACGTCCATGTCATTTAGCTATTTACCAATATGCAGATGGGTTTCAAGACCATTGGCTGGGACATGCTCAGCATGGAAATGTACCCACTAAACCCAGGATTTATTTCACCCAACCCTTCAGCTGTCTAAGACCAAATATCCAAATCCATACCTGTCACCCCAGGATTCCTTTGTTGTCAATGGAAAGACGTAAACAGGGACTTGTGGAGAGGGAGTCATTTGAACTATTGAGATACTTGTCTTGGTTATCTAGGATACCTAACAAAATAAATCTTCCTGCAGCAATACATACTTATTTCTCTCTCCACTGGTGACAAACGCAACCTGAGGTGACTGGCATAGAAGTAAATACCTCACATCTATACAAGTTGGGCTGCAGTTAAAGCATTTCAAACTGGGGTTGACCATCTGGCCCCTCCTTTCCCTGTGGTCCAGCCAAATTGACTCTCCCTACCCTGCATGTATGGCTTCTTCTCCCACCTGCCCGGTAAAGTGGGCCAGGAAGTGGATCAGGCTGGAAAGAGACACTTTCTCCCATTTTTTCGTTGCTCATTGACTTAATTCTTGGCTGGATCAGTTCTTTGATGGATTAAAGCTGAGCCACACTGTCCAACCACCCCCTCTGTGAGCGGTGTTACAGGTATCCCTGGAACAAGGTCAAAGGAGAGAACACATAGTGAGGTGGAAGGTGGAAGGGAGGAGGAGTACACAGTACCCCAGGAGTCGGATGAACGATCAAATCTGGCATGCTCTGTCAAGAGTGGGTTATCCCTGGAGAGCACAGCCTGAGGCACGGGTTGTGTACAAAGAAATACATCAGGCAAGCGCCTACTGCAAGTCAGCCAAATGCAAGGAGAGAGACTTTTCTGGTTGGATCTTGGTGGCAGTAGTTTCAGCATGATTTTCTTTCTCCTGTGTTTCTTTCTAAGTGCCTGTAACCATGATTTCTGTTAGAATGTTTTAAATGAATAAATGGTTTTCCATTTTACTGTATCGTAATTCGAATTAAGAATGATTTCATGAGACCTGCTTACAACAAAGCATTCCTTATGCAGGATACGATAAATCTAAACCACAAGGTCAGGGCTACAGACATAAGTGCCAAATTCACCAAAACCCTGCCTGAAGGTAGCCAAAAAAGAGCTCAGCACATCTCCATCAAAGGTGCAGAAGCCAGACAAATATCTGGGGATCAGGTGAAGAAGTGTCTCCCAGATATCAATAACAGCCAGAAAAATTCCCCAGTGTTTCTAGCAGTATTTAAGGAGCATGCTTGGACCCAGAGATATGTCCTTAGCTTGTGCAATTTCCGCCAATTCAAAACGTTCGTCTAAGGGACTGTCTATTAACAGACTGGGGAGTACTGCATCCACAGCAGGAGTTTGGAGCCAGACCTATCGTCCAAGCAGAGGAAGGGAAAGGTAGACAGGAGAGACGCCTCAACACACTCCAAAATGTCTCTTATCTAAAGACAGGAGACATATCGAAGGGCAGAAATGAAACCTACAGCATCGTGTCCTAATGAGAAGTCAGAAATAACATTTATTTCCTGTATTTTGTATCTGCCTTTTAAACCCAATCTGCTAACGACGCATACAGCTCCAACACTCTCCCATTTTCTGTTCCTTAGCTAGGGAGCACAGATGCAGCAAACAGTTAGAGTCCAAGCAGAATTAATTTGTTAAATAATTTAGCTAAGCGGGTGAGTTAAGTAGGTACCCTCAGAATTAAATTCATTATACCAAGAGGGCCTTACGGATAGCACAAACACCTGCCTGAAATACCTGAAGAAACTCCACAGAGAAAATTTCAAAATCTCCCATGAAACCCTAAAAATTGTCTTGTGTAAACTGTTGTGCATTTTACGCTTTATTTTTTATACTGAATTTAGTTTATTGTTGGGGAGGGAAGAAAAGTGGTTATTAAAAACATCTGATTTCAGTCCAATGTTTTCTATAATTTGATCTTGTCAACAGATGGGGGGATATCTACTGAGCATATAATAGGTTTATCACTGCTCGAATGCAACTGCTGCCAAATCTCTAAGCTTAGAGTCTTCTCTGAGCTATAACATTGTGAAATCCACAATAACTATATTGAAACTCACAAATGTTTCTTTGTGACATTTTAAATGAAAGTAAATTCTGTAGAATTAGAATATTTGTGCTGTTTTGTAGGCACTGTCTTGTAATAAGCAAGTATTACCAGCAAAGCAGAATGGTTTGGTGATGATATTCATTGGGCAGAATGAGCTCCCAAACGGCTGTCGACCTTTGTTCTTAGCTAAGGCGGATACAGAAGTGTAGAAATGACCAAATGCAATGTATCACAATTTCTAAGGTTGGGTTGAATTATACTACTGACATTTTATTGTATACGTCGGGCTGGCCAGCTTTTAAAATTTTATGTCGTGTTTGTTTTGGAATGGAGGTCATTTCTGTGGTTATGGATTAGTAGTGCAGCTTGGCTTTTCCCACTCCCTGTTACCTCAGGCTATAGCTGGAGAATATTTTTTGTTTGATATTGCCAACTTAGAATTTATAGGTGCACAGCTCACACCACCAGTTGCCAGAGGCACTCATAAACCCTTCTTCCTTGCACAAACTATCAATATATATCCTGATCAGGAGCACACACTGAAAGTAATGGCTCTTTGTTTCCCTCTGGCTGCAAAGTGCCATTGCTGGCCACCAGGACTCGGGTAAAAGGAAAGCAGTGATAGTTATTGTGCTCCAACAGATGCCTCAGTGAGTTTAACTTGATGATATAAAATACAATAAAATGGCCCTACCTGGAGCAACTCTACAGAGAAAATCTGGCCGAAACTCGCATTTGGTCTAAATGAGACCAGGAGGACTCAGTAGTCAGTGCCTAACACAGGGCTCAGAAGAGGAGGAGAGGTCAATGTGAAAAGTCTTCCTCCTCCTTCTCCTCTTCCTCCTCCTCTGCTTAATCAGAACATTACTGGCAAACTGGGATTTCTTCTACCAATCACACTTTTTCAGAAATCTGAGAAGTCTGGTAGAAACACCTTTTCAGACTGAGATTTTACCAAAGGAAGGAAGCCTGGAGCTGTGTCTGTAAGGTGCTGATCTGATATGTGAGGGACTCGTTTTGAAATGTCAAGACTGCTTTGAGGAAGACTGAGCAGGGTGTGACTCCTGGTCAGGTACTGCTCACACACCCCTGCACACATACAGGCACAGAAACAGTTTACCCTTCATCAAAAGTGTTCAAAAAGAGCCTGCATTCCAATGGTAACAAAAAAAACCCTCCTAAACCACAGGAGTTATTACCAAAAAAATAATAAAATATCTGTCCTCTATTCAAATTTGCCATGGAAAGACCTTTGCAACATCAATCAGAGCTCAAGTAGGCTGCAAAATTTATGCTGTGTGGAGGGGAGGTTTTTAATAAAGGCGTAAAAAGAGAATGGATATTAAGCATGACAAACATCTGCCCAAGAACAAAGCAGGTGAAAACCATTTTCATCTGCCCAGGCCTACAAATGCTGCCTGAGCCATTCCTGACATAGAAACAGGACACTAAAGGCTCAGCTTTCACCATCTCCAAAGACTTGGCCAGAAACTTGTAACAGTTGAAAAATACTTTAGACTGTATAATTTAGGAGATCATAAAACCAGTAGGAGCGTTTGAGAATTATTTAGATTTATGAGGTGATGGAAGTTACTTAGACATCCACACAGTCAGAATCTCTTCCATGGAGTCAAACTGCTTAAAGATCAAAGTATCTGTATCAACATTATCACCAGGCACCAAAAAAAAGCCACGACATATAGCAGATGCCCCTTCTGTCTGCCCTCAAATTGTCAAGAGTTAGCAATTTTCAGTGGTATTGGGCAGGGCACACAAAACATACACATGTAACTTAGAGGGGGAGGCAGACTGAGGCAGACTAAGACCAAAAATAGGCAAAATTGTACATGCCCTTGCTGCTTTCTGTCCTTTAAATTTATAATTTTCATGCTGTATATACCATTAAACATAGAAACTCTGAACATTAGGAAGCGTGTACATTTCCAGCAGTGGTGGTGATCAACAAGCAAGTCTAAGCAGATGCAGAAAATGAAGTAAACTGCTAATATGCCTTTAAAGGAAGTGTTGTCTCCATGGTCTACATCAGGAAATGAGGCTCCTGGAAATTCTAATACTGGAAATGAACGTCCATAGCTTTGTGACCATCACACAAATGCGCATGGCTTTCTTCAGGAAGTAATCTCCATTGTGGCTGTTCATTCTTTCATGTTTTGACCTGACAGTTCATGAAATAGGGATTAACTCAATGGGAAATCAATAATCCGTAGTAAATCCTGTACCAATCTACATTTAAATATGAACTCATTTCACTTTTTTCCCCATTTATAAGTAACATGAGTTGTCTAAAAGTCAGTGGGCTTCAGATTTCTGAAAGCTGTTATTTCATATGCAGGGAGAAACTTAAATGTGTAAACAACCTGTGCCTTCTTAACAAAATCCAAAATCTATTATGCAGAAAAGTTGTGCAGAAAACAAACTCTGTTGCTCACAACTGGGTGAATACAGCACATTGCTCTTACTCCCCATAGGCTTTGGAGCTCCACTGACTCCAATGGGAACAAGTGGGTCTCGTATGCCAGAGAGGTTGTCCAAAAGCTACCATGTGATAAGTCATACTTCAAATATGCACAAAAGCAGATATGACTAGACTATGGATCTATTCTTCAGTGCTTCTGAAAGGCAAACCATGGGTATTTACAGTTGTGCACCCTCACCACTGCAATTCTCAAACCTCTGCATACCAGCTCTCTCTTAGCATCTGTGTTTCCACTGCTGAAGTGCTCATGGTGCTTACACTTCTGCTGTTGTGCACACAAAAAAGTGCTTCTGCCTGAGCAGTGCTAAGTTTTGTAACACTTGATTCCATCCTAAATCTTATTTGATGCACAAACTAGGCAAGAAAAATTCCATCTCAGTAGCAAGGACAAGTGGATCAGACAAATTCAGATATCCCCCTTCCCTACCAGCAGTACAACTCTCCCTCCCAAGCTGTGATCAAGCAAGACCGTGGTACTTTAGTTGAGGAGGTCTGACACATGCTGCCTGGTGCAGGACCTGGCCTGTCCTGCCTGCTCAGGGGACACGTACAGGATGGGGTATTTCAGGCAAGACAGCCAAGGCACATTGATTTCTGCCCTTGACAAGTCCCAGCTGCCATCATCTTCCTGTTCTCGTGCAATGTAAAGTACCTGTAAAAGAGATAATCAAATTTACCTCCTGTGTGACTTGCTTCCAGCAGAGTCAGGCACTGTTACTGCCATTAGAAAAAGTACTGCAAGGAGATTTCATCAGAAGTGTGGTACAGTTTCCTGGTCAACCATTCCTAGGAGAAATCCATTCAAAATATGGTAGGTACAGAGAAGAGTTGCCAGGTCTGATAGGCTGTGAGTAGACCAGGAGGGCAAACACAAAGGAACTATTTTCAAATAAAGGATAATTCTCACAGAAGAAACAAAAGGTACAAACATTATGTAATCAGAAGATTTTTAACGATTGCAGAGTGGATACTCTGTGATGCATTTGGCTTCCAGGGCAGTGGACTCAACTCAAACGACCCAGGAGGTGGCTTTCTTACTGTATGAACATCAAAGAGGGAAGAAAGATGAAGATGCTGGTAAAACCCTTTAAAAAAGCAAAGGCTGATGTAGAGAAACTGAAGTCCTTTCTCAGCTCTACGTGACTGGCCTCTTGAACAAAGATGTTCCTGAGGATCCTGTCAAAATTAAAGGGACTTAAGAAACAGCTCCTGGACTTGGAAGGCTCTTATCAGGAGAAATGAGTTAATTAGAGGGGACCAGTAATCCGGAATGGAAATGGACTGAGACCTTGATGAACAGTCAGGAGTGGGGATGTAGATGAGCACCTGCTTCCCTAATTTCTGTGTTACCTGCTGGGCGGTCTGAAGAAACCCAGAGCTGCTTCAGAGCTCCTTCAGTGAAATCTACAGTCACTTGCTTCGACTACAACATGACCCAGAAAGGGTAAGCTCTGAGGGAAAGGGTTTAAGCTAGCTGAAATCTTACAGTTTTCTCCACCTTGGAGTAATGGAGGTTAACATTCAGCTTTTGGGAAGGTAAGGGTCTGTGGCTAGGAAGCATACCAGAGAGCTGCTGTGAATCTGACGCAAAATGGAAGGGGAGCCTTAAAGGAAGGTGTATATCCCACCCACAACATGTATATACCTGATTAAAGAGCCCTGGAGACGTGTCCCAAGATAGCTACTCCTGTTTTCCAAACTGACATCCACCACAACAAATGTATGTGTAGAGGGCACAAAGAATGGACTCCACATGAAGACCTCAGATTTCCACACGGGTTTCACCAACATCTTTTGCAGCCCTCATTGCAATAACTCAGCCTCAAACCCTTCTGTCCCAGAAGTACCTTGACCCTTCACAAGGCTGCGGACTTGCGTTTGGGAGACTGCTTCCCTCAGAATTTAATCCTAACCATTTCCTAACCCAGAACTGCCATCCCCAACACTCTCCCATTCCCTTATTTTACCGGGCAACTTAATGTCATCAAGATGTTCAGTACATCTGGGCTGAGACTGGAGGAAAAGTGGAAACCACACTGAGCTCAGCTGAAGCAAGGAAAAGAAGACTATCTGAGATCAGTATTCAGCAAAAAAATCCCCTCCAGGAGACTCAGCACCTGTAAAAGGTCTCCTAGGGGAGGGCAAGCTCTCTTCTTGCAAATCCTGTCCTCCCACCACAGACCTTATCTGAATAAGTAAGACTGTAGCAGAGGACCTGCTCGCAGGGTCAAGAGCCTCACATTTTCCTTCTGAATGACAAAGTCCATCTTAATGTGTCTTGCAGGAAATTTTCCATCGTCCCTTCCCAGCTGCAGTGGGAACAGGGCTGCCTCCCACGCACCCCCTGAGCCCACTACCAGTTTCATTGTTCTCAGCGAAGGCAGCTGCTGTGGGAGAAAGGTAACGGGGGCTGTTCCCAAAGACAGCTCTGAACACAGGCTAGAAATTTTGAAGCATAACCTGAATTTAAAAAAAAAAAGAGAAAAAGACTTAGAAGGGAAACTGAGCCCAGGAGTGGCATGTTCATATTAACATTACTCAACGGACAACCTGCTGTAATTGGACCCCCTGGAGCTTTATCAGGGTGAGATTTTCACTCTTACTAGACTGAATAGTCATGATGAAGTATGAAAACACACATGTCCCTGTGCTTAGGTCTGTGCTTGGTTAGAACTGCGTCACTCACAAGCAGACACAGACATTAAGACTGTTGTTATCTGGTAACAAGTTGTACTGGAGGGATTTACAAGGCACCCACTGAGAACAACTATCCTGTAATATAGATATTATGGAAAAGATACAGTTTAATCTGTAGATCCTAACAGTTTTATCTCAGTTTTTCTGGAGCTGAACTTTAACCAGTTGCTTTTTTTAGCCAGGTGTCCTTTCAAATAGCAGAGAGGCAAAAGCCATTGCCATTTTCCTTTGTTCTCACTCAGCTTTCATACTGGGGTGAACATGGGGCCAGTCTTACCCCAGACAGCCTGTTTGCAGCTATCTCAGGCATGGTTAGAGAAGCTGCAGCTACATTTATGACTTCCATTGAAACATAGCCTCCAACAGTCATCCTTCACATTACCGTGTCGCTTCTCCACACTGACAGTGCATTGCACTACAGGGGCACCTTCAATGCAAGGACTGTAAAGCACTCTACAACACCAGACTGCTTATGAATTAAGCCTTGCTTGCACTGGCAAGCAATTCTTGTAGTCAATTAAACACCCCTTCCAAGCCCCGAAACAAATTATTGAGACCACAAAAATCGCCTCAGAGGATATGCAGCATCCCTTGGCTTCCCAGCCCTCCTCCTTCCCTCACAGATGTATGTAGTGTTGATTATTGCCTGCATTAAGACAAATTATATTTAACAGAACAGAAGCTGTACACTTTTTTAAAGCAGGCTGGCTCTGTGTGACTGTGTTGAACAAACAGTCCTACTGAGGCAGTAGCTCACAGTTATTGCTTGGTTCTTTTTTTTTGATTAAAAAAAATGCTTCCCTATAAAACTTGGGATGCAATAAAAATGAAGATGAAGGAAACAAAGGGTTGTGAAAACATTCAGAACCCTGATTAATGGGAAAAATCCCAGCAGAATCGAATTCTTTGATTCTCACATTTCTATGTTAAGACAGACTTCCCAGGAAGCTCATTCTCACATCAGCAGCGTACCTGATATCCACAGAGCAAATGAACAGGAACTCACCGCGGTGCCAGACTGCTATCAGCCATTAGAGCAGGAAAGATTTACAGCATGAAGCTGTACAATAAACCATCCTTATGATGATAAATCAATTCTCAGAGAAGAGAGAGGAATGTGCTGCTGTGGGCTGCTGTGGTTAAGGCACAGGAGTGGATGTCAAAAAAAGAGCATCGTGCGGATGGCTCTGTACACCTTCACGGTGCTGCTGTGTGAGCTTTGGCAATTCATGAAACCTTTTCCTGCATTGTCCATCTTCTGAGTATGATATTTCCTTTTTTCATGTATTCATGCCTGTGAAGGGCTCTGGCATTCTTAAGTAGGAGGTGAGGCAGAAGCACAGTTTTGCAATGCTTTTCTGAATGCGCCAAAAGGGTTTTAAATGCATTTTAGTGTCTTACAGGGCTGACACATGGTTGAGGAGAAATATACATTTCTTGGGGGAAGCATAACAATGAATTTTTAATGAAGAACGGTCAAAAAGGTCAAAAGAGCACAATGCAACTCCTTTCATAGTGATGTGATAAGCTGGAACCACACGTCTGCAAGAGACGTAACGGGAATAAAGAAAGCATCCTGATAACCAGAGTTAATCACCTGTCATGGCCTCACCAGCACATGCTACCCTTCTTGGAAAGGGAGGGGAAAAAGCAGCCTTAAAAAGGAACAGTGTTTCAGGCACATATGGCTGAAAAAGAAGCTCTACAGCAAATAGTAAAACCAGTTTGTCACTGGTGAAAATCCAGACCTCGTTTACCAGACATGCAAAAGACAAATCTGAATAGTGGGAAATATCTGTTTAAGAACTTCAAGCTTCTTTTGTTTTCAGCAACAGATCAATCAAGGAAGAGGAGGGGAATGGGAAGAATATACTGGGACCTATCTGTCCTTGGGAACAGACAACGGGGCAAGAAATGGAAGGTGCCCCGGTGTGACTCAGTTTTCACAACTTGTACACACTCTGGACATCCACAGCAGAGCTAGTTGTCCTCAGCTCCCTTTACTGACAAAGGATGTAAACAAGAGTTTCAAGAACACAACTCCTCTCATTTTAAAGCAAACACTTAAAACAGAGATCTGCTGTTTTAAAATGTTTTTTTTTCTCTGTTTTGTCTACAAAGACGGTTCAGGATGACTAAATCAAATGGAGACAGCTGAAGGTGGTATGAAGAATCCCATCCCAAGATTCATTGCAAGATGAATTTCCTTTTCCAATTGTCCTGTAACAATGATACCTGTCTCAATGACATGGTAATTCCTCACAGAAATGAAGCTGTTGGGAAAATTCCTGTTTACAAAAAGAAAGGAAATTTGAGAACGGTGTTTTTCATACAAAGGTGTTTGGACCTCAGAATGATTTTAACTGTTTCCATGTGTTATGATTTCCATGTTCCTGTCCCAAGCACACATCAAAATTGATTGTGAAAATGGTCTTTTGCTTTTTTGCACTCAATTATTCATATGCCTGCGTGAAAGCCTCAAATTTAACTGCGCACCTGAATTGTCAGTGTATCTGAAGTCCTAAAGGATCTCAAATTTGCAAGTGGCTGTTGTTTAAACGAAAATAAACCCCTGGGAAAGCTGAAAGCCTCATGTTGATGTTAGGTATGAAACAATGCCTGCTTAACAATGGTGTAAACATAACTTGCTGGTATTTGCTGGCCAGCTATGAAATTTTCAGGTTTAAAAATGGGAATGAGCATATGCTAACAAGCAGGTCATTGGCCTGGGCTAGAGAGCATACTTCTTTCTGCCATTGATGAAGTGCAGCAGCACCTTAGAAGCAGGATCGCATGAACTAAATATTTTTACAGAACATAGCAAGATGGTTCCATGGATCTTAGTGACACTAAATGCTAACGTAATATAAATATTTAACAACCTCTACTTCCAAGAAAATTCAGGCCACATGAAACATACATTAGGATTGTGTGTCATGAGCCTATTCCAGTATTAGCATAATGAGATCTAAACTGGCCAGCCAAAATAACAAAATAGTTACTACAAAACAGGAGCTAAGCTATCTGCCATGCTGTCTTCATCTGTCTTACGATAGTGCAAGTCCAAGCTGCAGTCTGTGATACTTAGCCAAAACTCAGAGAAGATTAGTAAATCAGGTGTCCTGGTCCACAATACTGGGCTGAAAGATAAAGTGGAATTCCTTTAATCTGTTAATCAGGATTCTAACATTCAAACGCCCTATCCTGAAGCTTTTCAAACTGACATTGTGTTGAATGATAAAATTAATATCAGTTGACAGTTTGCCAGAAGCCATTAATTTAAACTCTCATTTTTGTTTCAGGGTTTGTTAATTTTGTTGTGACCTTAGAAGAGGAAGAATCCAAGAACCACCATGTTCCCCATTTTTTCTTTTTTTCTTTTTTTCAAAGCAGAAACATTATTTGTAAAATTTTGTAACCACACCTTTTTTTTAAAAAAAAGAATTAAAAATGAAATTAGACCTTTGTTTATACAATACTCTGCACTGGTCCTGGATTTATTTTTGAAAGTTGGTAAACTCTCCTTCCAAATTAAATTGATTAAATAGGTACAGCTGAGTAAATGGATGGAGTTAGGCTGTAACTCATATGTTTTCACTTTAAAATTACATGTAGAAGAACACGGAGGAAGGGACCAAAGAAGAAAAAGTGTACAGCGGAGAGTTCACCATTTTCAAGATTCAGAAAATAAAATTACAAACAAGATTTGATGCCCACCACATTTTGCTCTCACGTAGCAGACGCTGTGGTCAGCTATGGCTGGCTTACTCACACCACTGCCTGTGATGCAAAGCACACATCTTTCTAAGTAGCACTGGTGGGTCCTTTGAAAGTGTTCTGTATCTCACGTTGCATCATCTAGATGGATTTTCACATGGTTTGTTTGCCATAACATGGAGTAGGTACACAAAAAACATTACCAAAATGCAGCTGAAATGCTTCCATAACAAAGTACTCTGGTCAAAAACATTTCCTTTATCTGAAGAATAAAGAATATCTCCAGTCCTATGTAGCAAGCAGCATCTGTAAGTCTTCAAAGGAGGAATCTAGTCATTCTAGTTAATTCTATTATTTCCGTACCAAAAGCACATAATAGACTGTAAGCCAATTCCTTTGTGTACATGAAATAATTAAGGTACTGCAATGAACTAAATGGTTTCTACAAAAATGAAAATTACAGGCAATTCTGTGTAGTGTAAATGGATTTTATACCATTTTTGTTAAACTGTGAAGAATAAAACAGGCATAATTTTCTTAGTATTGGTCTTCCCCCTCTTGATAACAGGAAATATTAAATATATATAAATCTTTACACATGTAAAATATAAAAGGAAATATATGGACATATTAAAAATCCAGTACAATGGCTTTGTGGAGGCTGAAAATAAACAGATGTCTGCCTCATCTTGAAAAATATCTTATGTACTCTTCTGCTGGCAAGAAGCTGTGTAGGCTAATTTGCAAAGAATTTTTGCCATTGCTGAAAGAAGACTGTGGAAAAAGCTTCTGTATCTGCTCTGAAAACTGTTGAAGTTACTATGACAGTAGAAACACATACTTCTTTCCTTAGTGTATAACAAGGCCATTAAAACAAACTATTTTGTTTCTGCTCCATATATTATGCCTTAGTGTTACAGCCTTTGAAACCTGCCTGTAATAGGAATTTAATTTGCTTTTACCAGTGCTTTTCTACAGTATTTACAGTAACCCTTGTTGAATTATTTTCATCCACATCCCATGTGAATGCTTTTCCCTTCCTGCTTGTTTGCTCTAGGCAAACACTGAGCAGACTTACACTGTGAGATCCAGTTCTCACTTTTGTTTAATGGGTCAAACATATTTTCCATATTACGTTGTTCATTATATCTCAACATTTGGTTATAGACCTAGCCGCAGATCTAATCACTACATGACAGAAGTGATATAATATATAGGGACCATTTCCAACACATACAGTTAAAATACTGCTAAAAATATTTTTTGTGCATAGGGAAATTTCTTGAATAAGCAAATGTGGATCCCTCCCATTACATGCAGCAGAAGTTCAGGATGATCTCAGGCATTTTTTTATCATTCAGGGCATCATATTCTCAAGCCACTGAAATGCCCAGTTAGAAGATCAGCAGCACAGTTCTCAAAGCAAATATTATATTACTTCTGATTTGTAGAAGTGAAGTTTCTACCTCACCAGGAGTGAGAGGTGGCAGGTCCATGCTCCGTAAAAGGGATACCGTGGAAACTTCTTTCTGACTCCACAGGGGAGCTGCTCTGTGAGCCTGCAAGCTCCCAGAAGAGAAAAGATGCCAGACAGGTAGAAAACAAATTGTGAAAAATGGTCACCTTATGAATATCCCTGTTCACTACAGATATGAGTGTATTCCAGTGAACAAAAAGCTGAAAGCTCTCCCTGCTGACTGGAAGCTAGCCAATGTTAATTCAATTTGCAAAGGTGTGAGGGAAGACCCCGGGGACTACGGAACTGTTAGTCTAACCTCAGTTCCTGGAAAAATTATGGAGAAGATTATACTGGGTACTATTGAAAGGCATTTAAAGAGCAACACAGTCATCAGTCACAGACAACATGGGTTCACAAAGGTAAAGTCCTGATTAATTAATTTGCTATCCTTCTACAACAAGGTCATCTGCCCAGTGGAAGAAGGGAAGGCAGTGGATGTAGTTTTTCTGGATTTTAGTAAGGCTTTTGATACTGGCTTTCACAGCATCCTTCTGGACAAGCTGTCCAGTTGTGGGATGAGCGGGTTCACTGTGACCTGGCTGAAGGGCAGAGCTCAAAGGGTTGTAGTGAATGGGGCTGCATCTGGCTGGCAACAGGTCACCAGTGGTGTCCTCAGAGCTTAATTCTAGGGCCAGTCCTGTTCAATATTTTTATCAATGATCTGGATGAAGGAGTTGAATGCACCATTAGCAAGTTTGCTGATGATACCAAACTGGAAGGTTCTGTTGACACTCTGGAGGGACAAGAGGCCTTGCAGAGGGCTCTGCATAGATTGGAGCACTGGGAAAAGATTAATAGGATGAAATTCAACAAGAACAAATGCCAGATTCTGCACCTGGGATGGAGTAATTCTAGGTCCAAGCATAAACTGGGAGAGGAGTGGCTGGAGAGCAGCCCTGCAGAAAGGGACCTGGGGGTGCTGGTTGGCAGCAGCCTCCACAGGAGCCAGCCCCGTGCCCTGGGAGCCCAGAGGGCAAACCCCACCCTGGGGTGCATCAAACTCCGCACAATCAGCCGATCAGAAGAGGGAATTGTCCTGCTGTGTTCAGCGTTGGTGCGGCCTCATCTTGAGCACTGTGTGCAGTTCTGGGCCCCACAATTTGAGAAGGATGTGAAGGCCCTTGAATGTGTCCAGAGGAGGGCAACAAAGCTGGTGAGAGGGCTGGAAGGCATGTTCTGTGAGGAGCAGCTGAGGACTCTGGGCTTGTCTAGTTTGGAGAAAAGACTGGCAGAGTTCAAAACACTGGGCCCGAAGTATACCAGGAGAGGATCAGAACAACATGTGCAACTGTCAGGACGCTGTGCCTTTGGCTCACCCAGCCACTGAGTAATCTGGAAATCAGCAGCTGAACCTATGGCAATATCATTTTTGTTAATGAGGACAAGTACTAAAAGCTGCACATTTGTTCAGCAGGAAACCAACTAGCATCAGCAGGACTTTGGCAAAATTAGACTAAACTATACTTGTCAGGTCAGCCGACGTGACAACCATAACCAGCATCTACGAACGGCCACTGCAAGGCGCTGGCAGCAGGTGGCTGTCCCCTGGGTCTGAGCTGAGACAGTTCCTGTCGCACGGCACTGGCTACAGAAAGCCCACGGAAAATGGTGCTACTTGTTTGCTGGTTGCCACTCCAGCAAAAGGGACAAATCCATGAGCACCCATGTGATACCTGAGTCTTGAAACTGGAGACACATAAGGTTACCTCAATGTAAGTCATCCTGTGAGAACTAGAGTAAATCAAAATGCCTAAAATGGAACGAACTTTAATTTGGGGGGCATAGGGATATGAATTGTTGCACACAGAATAAATGGGAACTAATTTGTTTTTACAGAAATAAAATGCTCATTTATAGCAGCAGCACTGGAGAGACAAAATAAATGAACTTTAGCAAAAACTGTGCCCAGGAGACCCAGTGGGGAACTCAGAGGGTGTGACAAAGGTGAGTAAGGGAAACAACAGCAGAACTACAGCTTGAGCAAGTGACAGTTCACGAGAACTTCAGACCACACGAACCAACATGTAAGTCAGTACATTTCCTCACGCGGTCTCAGAGGGGCTTAGACATCAAACTGCACCTGAAGAGGTTCTTGGCTTCTACCTACAGCACCCGCAGCTGCTTCAGGGAGTCCACCCAACAGATATTTATTGTGACATCAGTGCATTAGACCTGACCATGTCTACAAGAATGGTATTAAATTGTTGTCTCGGAGCATTTCTCAGTGCTGCTCTCTATGCAGTCGTCAACTGAGGTCAAGCTGGAGCTCACTCAGCCATTGCTGCAGCAGTGCCAGCCTTCAGCTTCAGTTCAGCTCTGGCTCCAAGGCTTGCAGGCAGCCCACAGAGCTCAGGCTGTGCACTTACTCCTCTGTGTGGCCACTGCAAGGTGTGATACACAGATTCCACCTTCTTCTTCTGCTCCAATACAAAAGCCACTGTTTAAATATTTACCTAGCACACCCTCTTCTTTCCTGTGTCTCAGACTCTAACAACTGTCAACTACCTTTTTGTCCTTTCGTTTCACATTATCAATTTACTTTTGATTGTTAGTCACAACAAAAGGTCATGTAAGATGGAACATTGTTAGTTTAAAATGTAGATGGAAAATACTGAAAATTCTGCCAATGTATAGCTGATGAAACTTTCCAACTTTGTCAGTTTTCTGCATAGGAAATATTACTGTGCTGAACTAAGAATTTACTAAAATCAAATCGGTGTTCAGCTGATGGAAGATAACTTTTATTTATAGCACCCAAAGCCTTTTTTAAACAGCTCACCCAGCAAGAATTTCTATTTAGCAGCAGGCTGGGAGACTTTTTCAGTAGCTTTCCTTGGGAGAAATCCCTCAAGACCCAAGAAACTCGCAGCCCTGCATTGGTGTGTGTCCACACTACTCAGTACTGAACAGCCATGTTAAACAGTTGAAAGCACATATCAGCAGCAAAATTGATATTTAGCCACTTCTACAGGAAAGCACTTTGAAGATTCAAACACTGGTCTTCACAATTTAAATTCTGACCCCAAGATTAGTTTTCTTGACTGAGAAATGAACAGGCTGATTTTACAGAGATAGATCAGTAAAGTCACTACACGAAAACTCAAGTTTGCTGTCTCTGTTTTACATTAAAGAAACATCGTAAGTGAAAGAGACTGTAAATATTGACCCCTTATCCCAAACATCCATCTCTCCATTCTGTTTCACCCTGCATTAATTATGACACTGATGATGCTACATTTTTCCTTGTCATATACTTCAGCTGTTGTGCAACCTGGATAAACACAGGTACCAGGGGACTTGAAAAGGGGGAGTTACAGAGAAAGGACAGCCACATCACTTAATCTAAGTCATAGAAATCATTTGAAGAGCATCAGTGACCCATGGAATATATGTGTTATCTCTCTTCACATCTCAAACTTTCTTCACACAAGAGACTGTAACAGAGCAATAGACACAGAGATGAACAGCTCAAGCAAAGAGAAGAACATCCAGTGGGATCATGCAATTGCCTACTGTTATCCCAGAGAAAAAAGAGATTGCTAGATCTGTCTGATACTTCCGATGATACCTCAGCTCTTTCCTACTTTACTCCATATGTTTAAAATAAAAGCTTTATAGTGATCTGCTCTGAAATTGAGCTTACCTTGGCAGTTGGAGATAGACAGTTTCTCAAGCTGGAGGGAAAAACAAAGTCACAAAAGAAAAATAAATATATTGCAGCCACTGAGAAGACGACCCAGATCAAAATGCTCTACACCCCTCCCTGACACCTGCGATGTGGACATCCCGGGAGGTGTCAGGAAGAGGATTGAAAATATCTAGTTCCCCACCTCAGCACACACAAGGCTAAGTGTTCAGGCCCTGTGCATTTTAGCAGTCAAACCCACAAGATGGCAGCTGAGATGGGTGCTGCTGTGTTTAGCACAGAGGCTGTGCAAACAGTAGCATGGTGGCAGGAGGTACGGCTCACCTTGTCACCTACACTGTTACAAACAGTTTGGCTTCCCCCGTGCCGCTTCCTCTCCCGCTTGTGACAATGCACCATTAGGGATGTGGTTTGTGTCTGTAACTGTGTGCATTTGCACATATGTGTATGTTTAGCTAGTTCCTAGTTATGTCTATCAGCTCATGATTATTAAAATACATTGACCAGGGAAATTACATCCCTGTGCTTTAGCCTGGGCTTTTGAGGATGCAGGAACAACTCTTCAGTGAAGAGTTTTTTCTTCCTACCTTGCTTTCATTCCAGGGCACCTAGACAAGAAAGCAATCACAATTTGAAAACTGCTTAGTCCATGGTAGCACAGCAGCAAAACGGAGCTTGAAAACTGGCAGCCAGAAGGGCCAACCATGTCCTGGGGTGCATGAAGCACAGCATGGCTAGCTGGTTGAGGGATGTGACTGTCCACTCTACGCTGCACTGGTGCAGCCCCACCTCATGTACTGTGTACAGTTTTGGGCACCTCAGTATAAGAAGGACATTAAACTGTTAGCGTGTCCAGAGGAGGGTGACCAAGATAGTCAAGGGTCTCGAGGGCAAGACTTGTGAGGAGCCACTGAGGTCACTTGGTTTGTTCAGCTTGGAGGAGTGCCCTGATGGCAGTCTACAACTTCCTCAAAGGGAAGAGCAGAGGGGAAGGTGCTGATCTCCTCTCTCTGGTGACCAGCGATAAGATACGAGGAAATGGAATGAAGCTGCATCAGAGGAAGTTCGGACTGGATATAAGGAAAAGGTTCTTCATTGAGAGTGTGGCCTGTCACTGGCACAGGCTGCCCAGGGAAGTGGTCATGGCACCAAGCCTGTCAGAGTTCAAGGAGCACCTGGACAATGCCCTTAGTTGTATGGTAGTCCTGAGAGGAGCAGGGAGTTGGACTTGATGATCTTTATAGGTCCCTTCCAACTTGACATATTTTATGATTCTGTGAATCTATGAACCCATCTAAGTCTGCTGCTCTCTGTGTGGAAATACCTGCAGTTGTAACAACTACTGGGGCCGCTCAGTATGAGCGACTCAGGCTGCCTTTATCCAAACCTCGCAGACTACGGCTTCCCTGGCAGCCTCTCAACAGAGTCATGTAGCCATGAAACTTCACAGAAAACTCCATATGAGAAGGGATTTGTTACTGTTATACAAGGGTAGTTTTCAGTTATGTGACAATATACTCAACTGTCGCTGTTTCCATTTCTCCCCACACATCATTGGTGTTATTTGAATTAAACTCAGACTACTGATCTCTTCCTGAGGAGCTAATGGAGCAGACGTTATATGGAACATGCTAAATGGAAACATGGCATGTATTTTGTTAATGGACTATACAGATTTTTGTGAGGCAGAACTGAGGAAATCAGCCCATTGCTATTTCTGGCTTCGCTGGACGGATGTTTTTAGCATAATGTTTGCATACAGAAAAGCCAAGTTCTACAACCATAAAGGCTAGCACAGCCTGGCATTCAGACAGGGAAGGCAGAGGGTTGGCTGGGGAATATGGCAATAAACTGAGTGAACAGTGGATATGGCCATGCTAAAATCTAGATTTTATTTCCACCCTTGTCAGAAATTACTTTTGTATGACCTGTGCATTATGTAACTTGAAAAAAGGGTTAAAAGTGCTTGCAAACTTGGGGTCAGAGGCATTACAGCAAAATAAATGTTAGGAATATCACAGAATTATTGGTAGCAAATGGTAGATGACGTCAGTTTACAACCTGTTGGTTCCCAGCCTAATTCAGTGTTTTTCTAAGACACAGGGTCTCTATTTCTCTTGAAGAGGTGGGGGAAAGCAGAAAGGAGCCCTTATATAAAAGACGTGTATCACATGTAGTGCTCTGAAGGGCTGCTGCACAGAGGCAACTAAAGGACTGTCACTAAGTCACCTGTATATTATCATGTAGTACTGGGGAGATGTGCAATGTCTTGCATTGGACCAGTTCAAAACCTTGAAGAAAACAGGTGGCCTTTAGGACATTCAAGCCCTTTTTAGTCTGCAAGACAGGCATCAAACCTCAAGCCAAGCACCAAGTGAGAGCAACAGCTCAGCACCACTGCTACAGGGTCAAGAGAGAAACAAAGTAAAATTCACCAATAGAGTACCCAGGCAGCACTGCCTGGCTCTTGTCACTGGTGCCTGATCAGACAGACTGGCTCAGAGAGTAGAACATCATCAAACAGTTAACAAATTAGGTACATGGGACTTATCCTAAGTCTTGCTTTCCCATACAACTGTTTGGAGGTAACTTACGTCAGCCTCACTGGAATTTTTTTTAATGAAATAAAACTTTCAGTTGTAAAAATCCAGTAATAATCACAGGATCAATGCAGAGTGGTTGATACGGCAGAAGAGAAATATTCTGCTCATTCTAGCATAGCTTATAGACTAAGATGAGCCAGCCAGTCTGAATTAAAACACCAAGTGCTTGACACAAGGTCCTTGCATGTCTGGATATGAAGATCGTACACTTCAAAGGTAAAGCAGAAGTTTGGTAGTGGAAACAAGACTTCAAACAGGTCGGTCTAGTCCCAGGGAAGTCAACGGCAAAATGTGAAACTATGGTGGAATGTGAAGGTGCAACATGAATTTAGGTAGGTAAAACAATTCAGTTCCGGGTGAAGAATACAGTTTTTCGATATCTGAAATTGTGGTAAAGCCATCTTCGTTTGCATCTCTTCCTGTGAACAAGGATTGTGAATCAGTGTCTTGCCCTTTAACCAGTCCTGTAACAGGCAAGTGTTTGATGTCAAGACACCTGACAGTGACTGTCATGTCAGACAGTCATTTGCTGGATTTTCTCCTGGCAATCACATTGCAGATAACTCTCTATTTTGCTATCTAATCATGGACTACTGTGCTGAATTGCTCTCTTCATTGATTTTACCTTTCCCAGAGACAAGGTCACAGGTTTTTCAACTAGTCTCGCAGACCAGTTCAGCCTTTGCTCTAGAATTCACTGTTTTGGGCTAAATAGGACTCTGAAATTCAGTAGCCAGTGGACGAGCCAGTGATGTTAGTACCAAAGGTTTCCCCGTTATGAGAGTCTGTCACCTGGGCAGAGAGTTGAGAGGGTTGGGTGGCAAGGCACAGGCTGATCATGAAAATCAAAGAGTGCAGTGTCAGGCCTAACTCCACCTAGAGCCACAAAAAAATGAGTCTCATTTATTTTGCTTTCCTTATTAATAAAGCTGCAACTCATTATGTAAACCATATGGTGTCTCCTCAGTTGGATACATTAATGAAATTCTCTGAAGAGGGAAGCTTGATTTTTTCTGGTAAAGATGGGAACTCTTCTTTTTTTTTATATCCCTTTTTCCTTCTTTTGGCCATTTGCATTTAGTCACAGTCTCCTCAAATCTACTTCTTACTCTTCAGTCAAAAAATGTGACAACGGATTTCCAGAAGGGCAGGGCCAGGGGGGAGAGGAGAGATGACAGGAACAAGAAATTATTTTCTCCGGCATTTCATGATCATTTTTTAAGTACTTCTTTTCATTTCTCTTCCTTACATCCATGTAACTTCCCTGTGTAAGCAAGAACAGATGTTGCAACAAGCAGAGTTCACCCTTTGACCCTGAGATCTCATTGCTTCTTTTCTCTGGTGCATGTTTGGATTTAGAGTGAAAGCCCTACAAAAATGCAGGGGGTGGGGTGAGATGTGAGGCAGGGGAAGAATCTAATTTTGGAAAGTCTTCCCTAGCAAACCCTGCCCAACTTCCACTTGTCTCACTTTATCTGTGAATGTTTCAGTCCCAGAAGCTGAAGACATCTGAAATGCACTCACATACCACACTGAGCAGTGTTGTGTCAGAATACCCGGTTGCATAAATTAGATCTCCTTCTCCAAAACGATTTTCAGGAGGCACGACCTCTTGCCATTCCTACTGTGCATAACGCATTGCAGCAGATGCAAGCCCCTTGTCCACATTAGCCCCTTGCACAGACCCCTCTGTAGAGATCTATGTCTTCTTGATCTGCAACTTTTTCCTACACACACACAAACAATTTTCACTCACCGGCAATTAAAAAAAATTAAAAAAATCTACAGCAATACTATCACTCCCCTTCTTGCCCTGTATTTTCCTATCATTTTTGCCATTGTTTTTGCAGACCCTGCTCAAGCTGCCCGTGCTGCCCCTCAACCACTCTCCCATTTACACCCACTATGGGACACGTCTGCTGCCCTGCTCCCAGTCACCCTCTCACAGCTCTCCGTCCCTGTCACTCCCAGCTGGCTTGGGTGGGGAGGGCAGGCACTACGCCAGCAGCCGGCATCTGCGACAAACAGCTGGCAAGGGCTGAGGAGTTTGCTGAGAGCGGCTGCTAGCTGTGCTGCACAGGGCTGCTGGCAGGGACCAGAGCTGCCTCTGATATTGTTTGAAAAGCAAGGGCTGCCCCAGAGAAAGCAGTGCTCCTCAACAGCCTGCCTTTCCCACTGCCACTTGCCGGGACTGTCAGGTCACCCCCGGGTCCTCCTGCGGGAGCAGGACAGGGGCTTCCCGAATGCTGTGTGATAGACACACTTAAGAACGCTGGCCGGGAAGCTCTCAAATGAGCTGCCTACGGCCTCCCAGGACATGTGTCCTGTGAATGTCTCCACTCCCACAACTCTCTTCTCAACGCTGTCTTTCCTCTCTGTATGCATTGCTTGCAGCCACGGCCACGGAGGCGCGTCCGGCAGTGGGAAGCAAGTGTTGCCATCCTCCCATGGGCCACCCGTCCCCACGCTCCCTTTTGTGCTGCTGAGTGAGTGGCGCTGCCAGTGACATGCAGATGACAATGGTGGGTCCTTGCACCTACCAGAATCAACTCACGCTCCGTAGGAAAACCCACTCCAGGAGCTGCAAGAAAGAAAAACAAACAAGAAAACCAACACAATTACAGCCATTATAACTCAGTATGATTCTTAACTTTTTATAGCCCTTTGTCTGGCCTGGTTTTGATTGTTCAGAGGATCTTTTCACAGGGAGATTACTTCTCAGCCAAATACTCTGTCAAAAAATCTCTCAGCAGCCACAGTTTTCCACTCTGTTCTTCTCTGCTTCATCCTTCTTTTTGATATACCTAAAGCGTACCTCCCCATTCTTCTGCACATATACATCTTAAAGTATTTGTCAATATGAGATGTCTATCCATCTTAACCTTCCAAATACCTTGTTTTCTAACAACTGATGTATAAACATTGGCTTTCTGAGTCTTGATACTAAATATAATTCTCTGCAGCATTTAAGCTCCTCAGAATATGGATTCTTTGTTTACATATGTCCCCTGTTAAAAAGAAAAAAAAAATCAATATTTAGCTTATGCAGAAGGGTACTTTGGAAACTAATATTCTCTCAAAGGAAAGAGCAGTTTCTGAGAAGGGAGAAAAGACTAGAGATTAGAGCTGGCAGCTCTCCATTGTGTGGCCACTTATTGTCACAGAATCCAGCAAGCGACGGCTCCTGCCATTTCCTTTTGATTTCTCTGCGTAAATCTGCTCTCACCTAAAGCTTGACCACATGACAGTACATACTCACATTAAACTGATTATTTCTGTCTGAGCTGGGTGTAGAAGAGGCAGTTTTAACTTCCACATAAAAAATGTCCCTTCTGGAAATACCCCCATTGACTGCAGAAGGAATTACATTTCACATCCCTGACAGACCCCTGCATTTTGTGTTAAATTCTTGATGATAACCAGGCAAAAGACAGTCCAGCCTAACATCTGCATTCAAAGTTGATTAAAATGTCCAGATAAGGTAGCCAGACACACAGATTAACCTAAAAATCTACAGGTTTCAAATACTACAGATCAGATTAAAATTTTACCAGTCTTAAGCAGTATCAGCCACTTGCCACAATACATGTTCAAAAATTTACTTGACTAACCTGGAAATAGTTTGTAGCTAACCAAGCTTCATGGCAATACAGGGGGGTAAGAGACAATTCATGACCTGTCGAGCTGGTGCTCCCCACAGTTAGAGTGCAAGCACAGAAAGTAAGAGCAGCTGGGTTTGCACAGGGGAATAAATACGCTGACTGCGGAGATTTCTTCTAGTGATAACTAGGCCTCCCTCTTCCTGCAGATACAGCATTTATCTGGAGAAAAGTGGTTCATCTGCAGGGTGGGACTATAAGCGAGTTGGATTAGTTAAAGTACTGAGCATCCTGCTGGTGAATTCAGCAAGCTATCTCTGCAGTCCCTGTGGACCAAGACAAGTACGGCTCTATTTCCTTCTTTCTCTAACCTCCCAGCTGTTGGGTCAAAGCATGATTTAAATCCACAAATCAAGCAAAAATTTATAGCAAATTCCAATCAGATGCATTTTATTAATCGCTTGCAGAAGATGCTGACATCATACAAATGCAGGTTTATAGTTTTTTATTTGGAAAATTAAGCTATAATAGAGCAAAGCAGATAAATCAGTCAGACCAAGTATGTGAACAGTTGTAGAATTTCAAGTAGGAAAGCCTCCTTATAGCATTTATATGACCCAGATTATTTAGAAAGTCTTATTAAAAGGAACAGGATGCAGCATTTCACATGTTTCACCGTCTCTAGCTTTGTGATAAAGGTTTCAGGAACTCACAAAATTAAGCTGTTCACATTGTTGGTTGCACGTCATCTCTGAAGGCACAAGGAAGTACCTGTCATCACTTTATTTGACTTTCCCTCTCAGGTTTGTGGTATGCTGCTGGACTGCACACAAGAATGGGGTCCAGCCACTCCCAGCTTAGGATTTTGTGTGTGACCTTATACAAGTTACAAGCATTTCTGAACAACCCAGAGATCCTCATACCTAAATGTTATGGGGTGGCATCTTGCTGTGCTGGGTGGCGTACAGACAAGGACTGCTTTGAAAAGCTCACTGTGGTGGGTTGACCCTGACTGGACACCAGGTGCCCACCAAAGCTGTTCTATCACTCCTCCTCCTCAGCCAGACAGGGGAGAGAAAATATAATGAAAGGCTCGGGGGTCAAGATATGGGCAGGGAGAGATCACTCAGCAATTACCGTCATGGGCAAAAACAGACTTGACTTGAGGAAATTAGTTTAACTTATTGCCAGTCAAATCAGAGTAAGGTAATGAGAAATCTAAAACTGAATCTCAAAACACCTTCCCCCCACCCCTCCCTTCCTCCCAGGCTCAACTTCACTGCTGAATTCTCTACCTCCTCCCCTCGAGAGGCACAAGGGGATGGGGAATGGGGGCTGTGGTCAGTTCATCACACGTTGTCTTGCCTCTGCTTCCTCCTCAGGGGGAGAACTCCTCACACTCCTCCCCGGCCCCACTGTGGGGTCCCTCCCATGGGAGATAGTTGTCCATGAGCTACTCCAACATGGGTCCTTCCCACAGGCTGCAGTTCTTCACGAACTGCTCCAGCATGGGTCCCTTCGATGGGGTGCAGTCCTTCAGGAGCAGACTGCTCCAGCATGGGTCCCCCACAGGATCACAAGTCCTGCCAACAAATCCACTTCCACATGGGTTCTAGCTCTCTTCACAGGTCCACAGGTCCTGCCAGGATCCTGCTCCAGCATGGTCTTCCCACAGGGTCACAGCCCCCTTCGGGCATCCACCTGCTCTGGCGTGGGGTCCTCCACGGGCTGCAGGTGGATATCTGCTCCACTGTGGACCTCCATGTGCTGCAGAGGGACAACGTGCCTCACCACAGTCTTCTCCATGGGGTGCAGAGCAATCTCTGCTCCGGCGCCTGGAGCACCTGCTCCCTCTCCTTCTTCACTGACCTCACATATTTTCTCACATATTCTCATTCCTTTATCCCATTTCAGGGTTTTTTTCCCCTTGTTAAATATGTTATGACAGAGGCGCTACCACTGTCACTGATGGGCTTGGCCTTGCCCAGTGGCGTGTCCATCTTGGAGCCGGCTGGCATCGCCTCTATCAGATATAGGGGAAGCTTCTAGCAGCTTCTCACAGAGCCATCCCTGTAGCCCTTTTGTTGTCAAAACCTCACCATGCAAACGCAGTACACTGTCACAATTACCTGAAGAGTACCTTTACACTCCAGTCGCAGTATGTGTAGGCTGTTCTATCTTCTTTTTCTGCCATGGCTGGTTTCCCTTTTTGCTTTGTCACATGTCTACTTTTTGGTTGGCCCTGTCTTTCTTCTGCACAGCAAAACTAGCCATTGATTTTATTTCTTTTCACTAGGCAAACTCTGTCTTCTCCCTGTAACCATGTTTTGCCACATGCAACTCTCCTGAGCTAGCTGCCTGACTTCCATATTTTCTTGTTCAGGAGATGACTTAGCTTGTCTGCAGACCCTCTTCTAAACTCCATGAAATCCACTGTCCTAGCACCTCCTCCATCTAGTGCTGGAACACCTCGTGTGTATTAGGAACCCACTTCAGAACAATGTAGACCTAATGGATTCTGTTTATTTTTTTGTCTCAGTAGCCACACATGTGCCTTTCTCTTCTTAATTCCTGCTCTTAAAGAAGAAAAGAAAATCCCACAAAGCATTTCATAGAGTCTTTCAGATACCTGATCCCATTTCCTGTTTTGTGTATGGTATCTCACTAAAAATATATAATCCAAAGTCATGCACAGCAAAATGGCAGTTATACAAGGAACATTCCTTTTAATGTCACAGTTCTACATTTGGAGAAAGCATCCACATTGACATCATTAATATATGTACTATTTATCACTATCTTGCCACTGTTATGATTCAGTGAAAATAATTTCTAAGACTTAATTCCTATGGCTTTCCTGCTCACAGGAAATATCTATGTGAATAGCTGTCTGAGTAAAACCTTTGCCTTTCTGGTTCTCACTCTCACTTGCTGCACAGCACTGTGTGTTGTTCACCTAAAATGTTCCACACAAGAAGTTGTTGCAATTCAAGTTTCTCATCCACAGACACATTTTTCAGCCTTCTCTGACATTTTCCATTTTTCTTGCACAGAGTCTTTTGTGAATTCACCAGCTATTGCTTGGTAAGGAGATATGTTATTTATACTGGATCTACTCCTTAACCCTTACTTATTTGATTTTACCTGATCTGACATCTTGTTTCTCAGCCCACATATATGTATGCAAATCTGCTTGGAGTATTTCCCATTTCTTTATAATTTTTAGTTCCCACAATTGCATATTTTATACAGATTTATTCAACTCCCTATTCACTACTGACATCTTGACACTAGCAAACAGCCGCTCACTGAAAATCTTTTCCCATGACTTAGCTTGGGAATCAGTTTTTCCCTGTTTCCTTTGTCTGCCTGTGAGTTTAAACACTGAAGGTTTTCCTCTGCAGCAGCCACATTGGTCTAAGCCAACTGAATTAACCTTCCTCACATCCTGCGCTCTAGTGATCCTCCCAGCCCAGAAAACACAAGGAAGCCCATCCAGGCAGTGGACCTTGGAACAAACCCTCCTCTGCTGAGGCAAAAAAATGACATTAATTGAATCAAATGACTTTGAAGCCCTGTAACAATCACTGTACATGGAAGGACCTCATCAGTATCTCCACTATTTCACAGTATATTTTTTTCAGACTCCTCAGATTAATACCATCTGCTCCTGGTAATTCACTGCATTTGTCTTTCTCAAGTTGCTTCATAACTTCCTCCTGAGAGGCTGCAATCTCTCTTAAGGCCAACGTCTGATTTCCCATAGGAAATGCCCTCTGAATAGCACCTTCCATGGAAAACACAGATGCAGGAAATTTGACTTTACTCTTAGCTAAGCCTCCTTTCCAGCTGACTCCTCATTGCCTAATGGTGCACAGTCACTTGTGCAGATTTCTAAACACTAAGAGGTAGCTGTGAGATTCTTGTTTTGGAAATACTTTTTACATTTGAGATAAAACTTTCCTGTACTTATGCGGCACAAAGACTCTTCATAGTCTCAAAGTTTCTTTATAGTGTTTTTCCCCAACATTTATTGAGGTACAATTTATTGGTAAATATTCTCTCCATTTTTACACATTTTTCTTTATGTTCACAACCATTATGTCTTCCTGGAAGAATTTCTATTGATTAGAAGCAAGCTGAGCCTTCTGCATTCCTCGCCTCAATTAATTCCTGCAATTGCATAATGAATCTCTTCCTCTTCTATAGTCTCCAAAATGAGTTATCAAATAATCACTTACTTATGCTCTCAGTAAACTGCTCCAATCTGCCATTCTGCAAAGGCCAACGAGGTGATGCACTAATTATGCACTGCTAGAGCTGCCAATTTAGTAATATCTTACAAAGGAATGGCCTTGGCTAAGAAAATAGTTTGGATTTGAACATCATGTATGGGTGCTGCTTGTTCAAACAGAACGAGTAACATTATTTAAATCTCACTGACTCAAGAAAATATGGAGAGGCATGCAAATTCTGCTGTCAAGACAACAAAGTAAACAAACTAAGACACAATGGGATTAAAAGATGGGATAAAAATCTGAGATCAAAGAATCCTCGTCAGAAACTCTTATGCACCAACAGTCACTTGTCATGCAAAATGAATTGCAACTATACTGAAATCAGACAGGGAGAAAAAGCATCCCCAGAACAACTACAATTGTTGGTTTCCAAGGGGTTTACAGCATCAGATGCAATTCCTTATAACACTGTTATAAACAATTTGGAATCTAGTAAATGCTACAGATGATAGGTGTAGAGTACTTTCTGCAAGGATTTCCAATTAATAGGCAGCTGTATTCTGTACTTCTGTTTTACAGCTACAGCAGATCCAAGAGTAGTGAACCCAGATCACTAATTATGATGTGCCATGTGGCTTAATCAGTTTGCCATCTTTCCTTTTTAGCTAAATGAAAACAGGATTAAAAAACAATGTACAAAATGTAGGAGGGTATCCTTTGAACAAAATAACTCACAGCTAGGTAATGCTAAACTGTCACCAATGTCTGATGACAATGTGGAAAGAATCAATCACAGAGTACTTTGGCGAGGTTTGGAAAGAAGAAATTGTGTAAAGATAATATATAATGAAGATGTTCTTGATAACACCACCTAACACCTATAGGATGCCTCTTCTACAGTTTCAGATATTATTTATAGTAAATTCTTCTACAGTAAGTATAGTATTTACATTCTTTGTAGTCAATTTTTGTAGAAACCTAGTAAACTCTCTAACACTGGAGTCAATTGTGTGACTCTACAATTTTACCAAATTCCTTGATTCACTGAGTTTCCATTGGTTTTCTCAAGACAGGTGGGATTGAGAAAGATTATAAAGAAATTAATCTGCAGATTGGATTAATGGTAGGGCCATACCAGTCAAGAAAGACAAGAAACCTTCTGGGAAAAGACTCTTTAGGAAAGACAGACTAACAAGGAGAGATGGGGGAGTTGCTCTATATGTGAGGGAGCAACTGGAATGCATTGAGCTTGGCCCGGGGGCAAATGAGGAACGAGTTGAAAGCTTGTGGGTTAGAATTAAGGGACAGGCTCATAAGGGGGACATTA
>Ga0065711_1007716_pt1 | contig 29824 bp, 28 predicted proteins | sample Hoacrofraction12_FD_59098 | JGI IMG/M metagenome (GOLD analysis project Ga0065711, IMG submission 59098) | Hoatzin crop microbial communities from Cojedes, Venezuela - Epithelial fraction 12 v2 (version 2) | ecosystem: Host-associated > Birds > Digestive system > Esophagus > Crop | place... | reverse complement strand
GTCAGAAGGATGGGGCCAGACTCTGTTCAGTGGTGCCCAGTGACAGGACAAGGGGCAATGGGCACAAACTGAGGCACAGGAAGTTCTGTCTGAACATGAGGAAGAACTTCTTCACTCTGAGGGTGATGGAGCACTGGAACAGGCTGCCCAGGGAGGTTGTGTAGTCTGCTTCTCTGAAGATATTCAAGACCCGCCTGGACAAGGTCCTGTGCAGCCTGCTGTAGGTGACCCTGCTTTGGCCGGGGGGGTTGGACTGGATGACCCGCAGAGTTCCAACCCCTACCATTCTGTGATTCTGTGATTTTGTGGGTGATGTGTGGCAACACAATATGTCATTCTGTATCAAGATGCCTTGTTACAAAGGGGCTGATAATTTGAATTCGTTCATCCATCACAACAAGCTCATTTGATCATAACTTTGGGTCAGTAGATCTGTCCAATAAGCAGCTGATGTAGACTAGCATCTGGTTAGTGAAAGCAATTGTTCTATAAAGTTTGACCCATCAACCTCAGAAATATTACAAATGTGCATAATGAAACTACAGCCTGAAAAAAGGGCACAATTGTTAACATCACTAAATAAAGTATCAGTTACCATGTGATCAAGCTCCATTGCCTGGATGGTCAGTCCGGTGTTTGAGGTATCCTAGAGTGTCTAAAACATCTGCACATGTGTAAGAAGAGGACTTACAGGCAGTCTTCACCCTGCAAGAACAGCAACCGGAAGCCTAGTGGCAAGCCCAGAGGGATCTCAAACGTCATTAGGAACCAATTTTCAGACAACTAAAGAGAGGTCCTACATTTCATTATCTATAAAGTTGCATAGCTTTATAGCTTTCATTAACTGATGAAACCATGTAGACCAGCAATATGGTGTGTTTGTTGCTAGTAACATGCCATATGCTTTGTACTGGGTTTGCAAGGCCTCAGGTTTGTCAGGCCTACTGTTTCTGAGCTTTCGTTGACCTGCTTGCAGCTTTATTTTACCTAATTTATCTGTGACAGCAATTTCTCTAATTGCTCAGATGCCTAGGTCTAATTTGTTTTACTGTTTTGTATCTCTTTGTGGTAGAACCATAGTTCTGTACAGATAGTAGTAACAAGCAGTTTTTCTACATAAAATGAGACATTAATGACTCATGAGGGCAGAGAAAAGCAGACCTGGTATTATGGCACTGGAGACCTAACAGATATTAACAACTCACATACTGTCAGTTAAAGAAATACGAACAAGAAGATGGAAAAAACTAGTTGTAGGGGTAAAAAAGAGAACGGAAGAGTAATGTGTAAGATAGATAAAGGCATTGCACCTGCTATATTTGGAAGTAACATGGAACTGCAGACCATTGAGGAAAGAGCAAAGCTGTAAAAGTGTGTTAGCAAGCATGTAAGAACGATCTTAACTGGATGCTAGACAAAGGAATACGGAACCATCAACAAGAAGATCACATTCCTCTTGACAAAGGACTCCGGAGGCTGAAAACTGTAATGTCCTCCCACACACCACCAAAATGAAGACAACAACCTTAGGAGTGAAATGAGCAGGGGAAGATTGAGCATAACACCAGGAGGAGGGGTTTTGTTTTGGTTTAGCCTGGATAAATGTCAGGTGTCCACCAAAACCCCTCTATCACTCCCCCTCCTCAACTGGACAGGGGAGAGGAAATATGATGAAAGGCTTGTGGGTTGAGACAAGGACAGGGAGAGATCACTCGCCAATTACTGTCATGGACAAAACAGACTGAACATGGGGAGAAAAGGGAGTTTAAATTACCACCAATCAAGTCAGAGTAGGATAATGAGAAAATAAAGCTAAATCTTAAAACACCTTCCCCCCACCCCTCTCTTCTTCCTGGGCTCAACTTCAATCCCACTTTTCTACATCCTCTTCCCCCTGCACGGCTCAGGGGGATGGGGAATGGGGGTTACGGTCAGTTGATCACTTGTTGTCTCTGCTGCTCCTACCTCCTCAGGGGGAAGACTCCTCACACTCTGACCCTGCTCCAACGTGAGATCCCTCTCACGGGAGACAGTTCTCCACAAACTTCTCCAGCTTGAGTCCTTCCCATGGGCTGCAGCTCTTCACAAACTGCCCCAGCATGTGTCCATCCCACAGGGTGCAGTCCTTCAGGAACAGACTGCTCCAGTGTGGGTCCTCCACAAGGTCACAAGCCCTGCCAGCAAACCTGCTCCGGCGTGGGCTCCTCTCTCCATGGGTCTGCAGGTCCTGGCAGGAGCCTGCTTCAGCATGGGCTCCCCACGGGGTCACAGCCTCCTTCAGGCATCCACCTGCTCTGGCGTGGTGTCTCTTCCATGGGCTACAGGTGGATATCTGCTCCACCGTGTACCTCCATGTACTGCAGAAGGACAACCTGCTTCACCATGGTCTTCATCATGAGCTGCAAGGGAAGACTCTGCAATGGCATTTCAAACACCTCCTCCCCTTCCTTCTTCAAGGACCTTGGTGTCTATAGATGTGGAATTATTAGTAAAATTAAGGTTTTACATCTGAAAATTAAGGTTTATATAAAAAAGTAGTGGTGTTCACCCATTGAGGAAAAGCATAAAATCAAAAGGAGCTCTGAGGATGGGACACAGCTGCAGCATGCATGCGAGGAATCCACTAACACAGCAACTCCCTGCAACATACCATAGAGGATGGAGAGGGGTGGAGACTCCATGGCCATGCTCTGTGATGATAAAGCAGGAAGAGGTGGTCCTCTACAACTGATAAGAAACTATTCTGGCCCCCTGAGCCAACAGGTTTTCAAAACCTTGCCAAAGTGCTATCCTCTCGTGAACTTTGCTCATTTTAATATCATTTTAATACCAAAACACACCTCCATCCCGAAGACTACCTGCCTCTGAGGTGCAACCACTCCTCTTTGAGTCTGCACCCTCGATTTTTTGTAAACTATACCTTTAAATGTGAAGCGAGAGAATTTTACACCAATCATGGTAAAAGGTGTGTATGACTACAGTCACTCAGACTCCACCTTACATGTAGAAAGGATATAAAAATAGCCAGGGAAATAGGAGATTTTCAGAGAAGAAGATAACACCATGAGCAAGTCAAAGGAAACTCCGTCTCAGACTGCCTCTGACAACTGGGATTGGCTGACGGGCTGAGCCTCGCTTCTCCCCACCTTGGGACGCCTTGGGTGGCACTTAAACTAAGCGCTTTTCTCGGGAATCTTAGAAATCTCTCTAGAGAGTTACTCCCTAATGTTTATAGCCAGGCTGTATTATTTATAACCTTTTCACGCCTTTTATACTTAATAACATCATATTTGCACGTGGTTTCTTGCAGAGAGTCACTATCACCGGCAATTCAAAAAACCTATATACCTGTTGCACAAATAAAACTGCACTGTTTAAGTAGCCAGTTGTCACAGTTTCTCACTGAACGTGACTGAACCCTAAGCACGACCATGCTAGTTCATGAACACGACTGGACTGAAGGTGCAGACTGCTATTAGTGTATCCAGAATAGCGGTAGTTTAATATACATATTAAATGCAGCTGGACTGGTAGTGGTAAATCAGATATCACTCAGAATTTAAACCTAGTTACACCTAGCCTCCCACTCTGATGAGGAGAGTTAGAACGCAAGGGGGGTTATTTTCTGCCAAATTCCTCCATCTCTTATAACGCAACAACAGAGTTGTTTCTTTCACATTGTCTCACTCCTCTCTCTCAACTGCCATCTCACCACAGTTTTTTTCTTTCCCCTTCAGAAATATGTTATCACAGAGGCGCTACCACCGTCACTGATTGGCTTGGCCTTGTCCAGCGGCAGGTCCGTCTTAGAGGCAGCTGGCTCTGGCTTTATCAAACATGGGGGAAGCTTCTCACAGCTTTTCCATAGCTCCCCCGCTACCCAAACCTTGCCATGCAAACTCACAACAGGTATAAAAGAAGAGTGAGTATAACAGTTTTAACTGCATTATTATTCATCATTCTTCTGCAACAATTAGACGTGGACTAATAATAATTAGACTATTAAGATTTTATTTACATTAACAATAAATCTTTCATTGTATGTGTATGAAAAGATAAATGCATATGGTGACGGAGCATATGCTTTCTGGGCTCTAGGTGCCTTCCAAAAGGTGCATCTCTATTGTAGTTCATCCGTCATAGCTGTCAAACCCTGCTGGATTTCTCAGAGTATCTAAGATCTCTTATACATTAACAGTCTACATTTAGGTAACTGAATTGAATCCTTTCTCTCCACTGACTATTGAAATAGAAGCTCAACAGCTATGTTTTGATGTTTTAATCCCTGAACTGAACTTCAGCCAACAAATGACTGTTTATCTATACGTAACATCCTTATGACAGTGCAGAAAAATACTCACATGTTTATTACTACAAATATATTTCAGTATTGTCTGTTACATTTTTCTAGACACTTTACAATAGGCATCCGTGAGCCATTGAAAGATAACAAAGTGCATTTTTAAATAGAATTAAGAAGTTACATTTTTCCTAGTCTAGCACCTGCGAAAATTTAGCAAAACCAGTAGGACACAATGGCAAGTACTTAGGCATTTGGGAGTTAACAGGAGTAGGAGACGCAAATCCTCTATGCTAGGTTCTTACAAATACAAATACTCACTGGATTACCTTGGAAAACTTTAAATTAATTGAACATAGTTTTCTTTATATTTAGCTTTGTGTATGATTAGTGGCTTTTATACACAGTAAAGTAATCTTATGGTATTTGGAAGAATATGCCACATAAATGCAATTAGTATTGATAAGTTCTGTTAACAAGCTATCAAATAAGCTACATATAAAATTTTCTATTTAAAACACTGTATTTTATTACACTGAGTATAGCAATCTGAAGAAAGACTTCCCCACCCCAGACATATGGAAATACTACCTTTCCTTTTTCCCAATTAATATTACATGTTCCTTTCACAATTACTTTATTATGCTCATTATTTTTTTCTTCCCACCATCTCGTTCCACCACTGATTACATATCTCATCAGTAATTTTGTAATTATTTTAAATTATGGTCTTAGTAATTATTTTAAAAGATTTTGACTCACATACCTTAATTAATGGTATTCAAATGAATGTTTGAACTTGAGTCTGTCTTTTGTTTCTTTGTAGTCTGTAGCTAGCTTAGGAATTCATTAAAAGTCCAAAATCGCTAACGTCACAAAAAAAATTACTTCTGCAAGGAATTCGGTTTAATGTATTTAAAAAGCTATCCATCTCTGCCCTCTAGTGGTCATATCTTTTCTCATTCACAACTTGGGGGAAAAACCAACACAACACAACTTGAGAAATAAAATTCTTATTGATTTTGGCTTATTTCATATGAGCTTACAAAATTTAGTCAACTTTGTGGTGGGAACTTGTTTTGTGTAACCTTTCCTTTCACTCATGCTTTCAAAATGAAAAACCAATTTTTTAAATACCCAAATAATGTTATTTTCTATGTCCAGTATGACATACATTAAGTTTTAATTATATTGCACTGCAGTTTCACCCAATGCTTTGAAGTGTTTTCCCATTTTGAAGCACTTCTACATGGGAGATCATACTCCAGCTCACTCAGAGCAATTTGCTTGAAATTCTCGTTTATTTTTCGTTAAAACAATCTCTGGAAAACAAACAAAAAAAAAATAAAAAAGAAGAAAAAACCCAAACAATACAAATCCAAAACATTGTACTACAGTAATTATTATAACAAATATAATAAAAGTGTTTTATAAGTTAAGCCTGTATAATTCATTCTTTAAATGAAATCATCCTAAGCTACTAGCTTTACATTAGTGAGACTCTTTCTTACCTGCAGTGTCCTTTCCAGTAGGTTTTGCTTCTAGGCTTAGCATCAATGAAAAGAGACACTTTCTGGCTGTCAGCCAACGCTAAAAATCCTCTTTTGGCCCTAGACAGTTTTCCTGAATGACAGCTTATTAATCCTCTCAGCATCTCTGTTTGGGATGCAGGTGGCAGCCTCACCTGTTTCATGTCTATTAATATATTCTTCTCCAGACTGTCAACTTTTCTTGAACCTTTTCTTCAAGTTCAGTTGCTCCCAACAGAAATGAGCAGCCTCCCTCTTTTGGCAAGGCTCACCCGATTCTTACTTGTTTTTTAAAGGAGCACAGTATCATCAGCTAATCCCAACTGGAAAGGAGCTCTAGAAACCATCAGTACAAACTCCACTAAAAGCAGGGCCTGTTTCAAATCTGGATGCTGTTGTTTAGGGATTGGTGCTGTCAACCTTTTAGAATCCCCAGGGATGAAGACTTCACAGACTCTCCAGGCAGCTTGTCCCAGAGTTTGATCATCCTCATTGCAAAGACTCTTTTTCCTAACATCTTCTCTGAATTTTCTGTGTTTCACTTTGTGCTTTTTCCTCTTGTCCTGTCACTGAATATTTTGGAGAAGTTTGTCTCCTCTTACTTTGTGTCTTCTCACTAGGTAGCTGACAGCAGCAACACATTCCCTCCCTGAGCCACCTCTTCTCTGGGCTGAGCAAATCCACTTCCAACAGCATCTCCTCCTAGGCTCCGGTTCCCTGTGCATCTTGCTAGTTCTTTGCTGGACTCACTCCACTATTACAATGTCTTTCTTCTGTGAATCCTCAAACTATACAGAGTTGCAGACATTTCTCACATGTGCAGAAGAAACAGGAATGATCTCTTTGCTTAACCTGCTAGTTACACTCTTGCTAATACAGCTAGGGATGCCATTGGCCTTGACCAAGGGCATATTTGACTCACATAAACCCTGACTTCTTCAAAACTGCTTTCCATTCAGTATTCAGTGCTTTCAAAAAATGTCCTGCATTGCTTATACTCAGCCATACTGTTCTTCAGAAAATACTGGTGTGGTTAAAGTACTTTGTCCAAACTTGACCTTGTAATCTTGATGCCTTTCTGTGTTGACTTTATCTCTTCTCGATCAGGCATTACGTAAGAGACACCTGACTATGATATCATTCCTTTTGTCTCCCTCCTTACTCTTACCCCAAAAGCTCTTAGCTAGTTAACCAGCAATTCACAAGCAGAGCTCTGTGTATTTGAGCCTCTCCTGAGTTCAGAATGCAATTCCTGTCCTCCCCTTCCTGACCTGTCCTTTTTGAAGGGTCTGGACCCATCACAGCTCTGCAGTCATGCAACCTATGCTACCACATCTCTGTAATCTCAGTCGGATCACACCTTTAACATCACCCGAAGACTCTTAAATTCCTCCTGTCTGTTTCCCATGGTGCACGTGTTTGTGTACAGTCAGTCAAGGTGGTTTCCCAGTCATACTGCTCTCTCAATAGCAATGAGTGAGCCTCCCCTAGCATACCTCCTCACTTCTCTCTACACTTTGTATAACTTCCCTCAACAAGCTTAGTTTGAAGGCCTCCATAATAGGTTGGAGAAAGTTATCCACTTTCAAAGATAGATCCTGCATTTCCTGAGATGTTCATATTCCTCAAAGAGCATCCTGGGGCCATAAAGACTGGCATGTGACACCCACTGTTCAATAAGATGTGACTGTCAGACTGTTTGTCTACACCTACTTGAATGTTTTCCATTGTCTGGCAGAAGCAAAGACAGAACCACATGAGATACTCTGCCTTCCTTTCTTACACTCAGAGCCCTGTGCTCATCCTTGGTATGCTTAACGTTTCCTTCAGTAGTATCATTGGTGCTCACATGGATGAGCAGCAAGAGGTACTCGCCCAAGGCCTCAGAAGTTTCTCCACACATCTTGGATACGAGACCCTTAGAAACAGAAAAGCCTGTTAGACAGCCCAGCTTGTGAGCAGATGGTGCCTTCACGATCATCCCACTTTCACCCTGCCAGAAGGAAATTTCCAAACAGCACAGACTGTATCAGTGCATGGATCACACTTGGCTGCCTGAGAGGCCTTTCCTGGTGGGAGTTGTTCCCTCTCATCTGTTACCAGTGCTCTGTTTCTCTTCTGTAAGATCACGTCTGCAAGAGGAGAAAAACCTTCTTCCTGCTGCCAGAAGAGCCAGGTTTTCAGCCTGCCCCAACCTTGTAGTCTCTAATCTTTACCGATTCAATCGTTCTCTAGCAAAGAAGGGCTGAAGCTCTTGCACTTTCAGGGTCTCCGTGAAGAACTCATTAATGTTCTTTCTGTTCAGCCTGCTCTGATGTTTTAAAGGCTATTCATTCCTTCCTGCAGCTCCTTCACCAAGTGACTCAGTGCCAAGCTGGAGTTTACATGCCTGAGGGTGAGGCCCACAACTATCCCAGCCCAGGCCCTGGGAGAGGTTCAGCATTCCCTGCAGCCTAGCACTTGGAAACTGTGTCCTCTCACAAGACTAGACAGGGTAAAGCCTTCTGGTCTGCCGTTGCAGCGTCACTGGTCAACGCTACCCAGGGCTGTGTCCTATGGTGCATTACCACTATGGTTGTATCAACCTTGGCAATCCCATCACATCTCAAGCAATGCCTCCAGGACCACTGCCCTGGCAATTTGATTGCCAAATCCCTTTTTGTTGCCCATGGTTGCTGTAATTCCTAGCAACAGTTAAAGACTCCATGGTGGCATAGAAGGTCCACAATGCAGAAAGGGCTTAAAGATACAGGTCCTCCTTAATCAGGAAAGAGAAAATAGATACAGAAGCCTATGTCTGTGAACAGCAAATAGCTGCTGTGCTAACCACACATTTCCTGTCTACCAGTCCTGTTTGGCCTTCTCAGTATAATGTAACTGGGGGAGGAGGAAGGAGGAGGAAAATGATAAGTTGTGCAACAGTCACTTTAATTTTTGCAATGTGTGGTGTTTTATTTGTATGACATTATGTCTATCATATTTCTCTCAAAAGACAACAGACAAGAAATCTCCCAGGTGTGCAGCACAACAAAGATTCAAATGCTGTGCAAATAAAGGTCAAAGTGTGAGAAAGAAAGAATTCCTAGGAACCAGAAGGGACTGCCTACAACCAAACAAAACTGAGTTTCCAGGCTGAAATGAAGATAGGAGCAAAGGATCAACCTGCAAGGACACAGGAGGCAAAAGATACTTTTTGATTTATTCTTGTCTCCTTTGAGTGTCCTCTACTTTTTAAAGCTGTTTGTTCTACCATATACTAAAATGCCACCTTTTTTAAATCACTCTTTGTCTTTTGAGGCTGCTTATCAAAACAACAAAAACAACAAATTTTTGATGTAGAAGTTTAAAAATTCTTATCAAGTTAGGTTTGTACTATAACTCTCCTAACATTTTGGACTTGTTTCACTAGCAGAATTAATGAGCATTGTGTTTCAAACATGTTATTACAGAGTATATTCTACACTTCAGGTATGCAAGTGCCCTGGTTTCGTCTGGGATAGAATTAATTTTCCTCACAGTAGCTGCTGCATTTTGGATGTAGTACGAGAAGAATGTTGATAGCACTGATGTTTTCTGTTGTTGCTACAAAATCAAGGACTTTTTCCAGTTTCTCATATTCAGCTAATGAGAAGGTAAGTAGGAGCTGGGATTCCACAATCAGTGCTTTGGGACTGGCTACGAATTAGTCATCAAGTGGTGAGGAAAATTGTACTGTATATAGTTTGATTTGCATATTCATTATTATTATTATTATTATCGTTATTAGTAGCATTATTAGTAGTATTAGTATTTCCTTTATTGTCTTGTGAAACTGTCTGTACCTCAACACATGAGTTTCCCCTTTCATCCTTTTACCTCCCCACCCCACTAGCAGGGAAGGTGAGGGGTGAGCAAGCGGCTGTCTAGTGTTTAGTCTGTTGCCGGGTTTAACTACAACAGCAAGTTAACTCTTTCCAAACTAATATCAGCAAAAAAACTCCCTGTTGGTGAAGACAGGTTACTCACCATCATTGCAGCTCTTTATTACATCCTAATTTAATTTTCTTCCTGTAAACTTTATCTCAAAGTACTTTTTGTATGTCTTTGAACCAGAGAGGAGTATGGATGTTAACACACACAGTCAACTTGACTATTCACTCTTGATCTTCTGCAAGTCTCAAAGATGGAAGTACTGCCCCTAAAGGCTTCTTTGCATCCAGCTTGCATAAGGTAAGATTCTTGATGAAATTACATGTTTCCCTATTTCTTTTAAGACTGGTTCAAATATAAAATACAAAAAGATTCTATATTTGAAGCTCATACCATCATGTTTCTCAGTAACTGTGAAACAGGACTTTACGAGCTAATTTGAAGTGATAGGGGATTTTCCTCTCTGTAGGACCTCTCTTCGTTTTGCCAAGTATTCCAAATTTGTTTGCTTCTGCACTGCTAGATTGCTGTCTGGGGTGGACTGCCTGTGTCCACTCTACAAAGCACTTGGCATTGGTCTTCTCTAGGTCCCACCTCATACGTCTGTGAAATCTGCAATGGTGTATTAATACTCTTGGTTTGTGTTGTAGTGCAAAAAATGTGAATAGTGTGAAAGGAGTATCCCAGCCCTAAGAAGGAGCACTTGATAGTGTGAGCCTAAGGGTAGATGTTATTGTGTGATATGAAAGTAACTAGGATTGTCTGAAGTGCAAGGATATGATGGATGTCATTCTATAGGAAGGTAATGGTAACAGGAAGAGACAAAGTGGGCACTAGATATGCATATAATCACCTCTGGTTTACATAATCTAAGAAACAAAAATTTTAGTACATCTTACTTCAGTAATTACTACTGCTAAACTAGTGAGCTGTCAATGGAATTTGTTTATTTACTTCACATTTTCCTTGAAAGATGTTGCCAAGAATAATTTTTTGTTGTTTTCAGGAGTAAGATATGAGCTCTAAATTATTTGGTTTTAATCCCACCAGATGGCATTGTTGAGAGGCTTAATTAAATTCTGGCAGCATAACAACTTGTTAAATTATGGGGACAATTAAAAAGGGAATGAGGGAGAATGAGAAAGACAAGACTCATTATTATTCCTCTGAATTAGTAAAGCCAATCAATAAATAATGATATTATAGTGTAGAAGTTAGACTCCTGGTAGAACTTTTTTGTTTAAGTGAAATTTAAATTATAGATTCTCAGTCCTTGTGCACTATCAGGAATACTACTTTCCAGTCTCTGATGCTTATCTTGCACTGTGAAACAAGCAAAAAAAAGAACTACTTATGTGAAAAGTGTGAATATACCAGTCTCAGGCTAGTTGATGAAAACTTATATCATTGTATGTAAAAAGCTGGTATGAAGTAATTTTGTGCTATGCAGTGTACAAGCTTGGGAAGATTTCAGCAGCTTAAAAGTAAAAATGTTTTTGCTTTTCTTTGAAATATGTAGATGCTTCAAATGTCTTATGTTAAAAGGTTGGATTTTAAGAAGATTTTGCTAAATATCTTGATGTAAAATTCTGGTAGGAATTGTGAATCCTTGAAAATGATACAACAAACCATACCCTCCAGATAACTTCAGAAAAGCAAAATAATTTGTTGTCAATTATCCAGTAATTTTAACTTTAGTCTAGTATATGTACTTTCCTGAAAATTATAAGGAAGTTGACATGTTTTTTTCAGTTAAACAAGCATAACTATTTTCCATCAATTAAGATTAGAACTTTTGGTTGTTAAACACATACAGGATTAGTAATTGCCCAAATACTTAATTAGTAATCTAATCTATTTTCTCATGGTAACATGTGTTTATTTATTGCTATTTATTATGATAGGGCTTACTATCACCTCAGAGAAGCAGTAAGAAACGGTTGAAAAGGAAATTGTGTAAATCTCCAAGAATTTCTCAGCTGTAATAAAGACATATACACATGGTAGACAAGAGCAGGTGGATGAAATGGGGACATGAATATAGGGAAGACTATATTCTTATTGATTGGAAGATGTTGTATTCTCCACCTGTGTCTCCGTTAACAATTGATCTTGTAAAGCAGAATCAGGTCACAGAAGCTTAATATAAGATCCCTACGTCTACAGTGTGCATTGCTAGAGTTTTTACTTTTGACTAGTTTTTGTCTGCTCTCTTCCCTGAACATTTGGTTCAAAGAACAAGTCTCTGGATCTGCCATGATGTCCTGATTCAGGCTGGAACAAAGTTCCCACTTTCCTCCATCTGAAAGGAACTTGGCTTGCCATGGGATTTGCAGCAGTGCACAGCAAGAGAGGATGATGGCATGGTGTTGTTGGGTGGATGGTTGGACTTGATGATCTTGGAGGTGTTTTCCAACCTATGATTCTATGATTCTATGATTAGGGGACTTTCCTCAAAATTGCAGTTCTCTGAACTAAAATGCTGACACATTTCCAGTTTCAGCTTGTACAGCTTAACAAAAGAATTTCATATCTGTGTATTCTTAAAGAAACTACCCAGCCAGGTCTAGTCCTTGGTATGTCTAGCTACCTAGTGCTTAAACACTGCCAGAAGTCATTAATCCTCCTACAGGAAAAAGACTGCCACTGACAAAAGAAGACAATAAAAAAGATGACTGTATTAATTCTGCAGGTTTAGATGTAATAGATACAAATACAAACTCTATTGCGTGTACATTAAAATGTCATATTATTCATTTTAATGAAAACTGTTGCTTTTCAGGACTTTTCAGAATGATTACATGGCTTTTCATTTTCTTCTGAATATCAAAGATTTTAAAAGAAAAATTACCAAACAGTCCTGATGAGTAATCCAGGAATAAGGTGATTGTGACAAACAGGGAAAATTCATCTGTTTCACTTTTGTGCATAAGCTGAAACTTTTTAATTTTACTTACATACATGTAATCAGTAATATTCCAGAAGATATACTTTAAAACTTGATATTGAACTACAAATGACCTTTTGAAATTGAAAGACTTGCCTATGAGCCAAGACAAAGAGTAGTGAGCACAACGTACAAAATTGTCATGGTTTAACCCTTGTTACAAACTAAGCACCACACAGCCAATTGTTCCCTGCCCCCACAGTGGGATGGGGGATAGAACTGGAAGGGAAAAAGTGAGAAAACTCCCTGGCTGAGATGAAGTCAGTTTAATAGGTAAATGAAAAGATGCGCACACAAGCAAAGCAAAATAAGGAATTCATTCACTACTTCCCATCGGCATGCAGGTGTTCAGCCATCTCCAGGAAATCAGGGCTCCATCGTGCGTAACAATTACTTGGGAAGACAAATGTCATCACTCCCAACATGCCCCTTTTATTCTTCTTCCCTGTCACGTTAAAGGTTTAAAGGGTTTCAAGGAGTCTGATAAACGGCAAGGGGGGAAAGTCCTCCTGTTGAGTTACAAAGTTCAGAACGGACCTCCTTGCTTTCTAAACTCCTGCTCAGAGAGGAACCTAGGTGCAGCTGAATCCACTCCCAGTCCAAGACCTGGTCAACAGTTTATGTCTAAGTGGTCAGGTGTGTAGCCACTTATCAGAGTCAACGTTTGCCTGTCATAGCCCTCCCAGGGACTTTCACTGAAACAGTTTCACAACGTTTCACGTTCCCCCCAGTTTTATATTGCAGACCATGATTTCGTATGGCATGGAATATCCATTTGGTGAATTTGACATAGCTGTCCAGCTGTTTGCTCTCCCAGCTTCTTGTGCACACCCAGCCTACTCTTTGGCAGGGCAATGTGAGAAGCAGAAAAGGCCTTGCCTCTATTTAAGCGCTGCTCTGTAGTAATAAAAACATCCCTGTATTATCAACACTGTTCTCGGCACAAATCCAATACATAGGCCCGTACTAGCTACTGTGAAGATAATGAACTCTATCCCAGTCAAAACCAGCAAAAAAATGTAATGGGTTTGTATTCAAGTTGCAGTGGCTAGTTTCCAACATTTTAACATCTATACGGAGGAAAAGCATTTAATTACTATTGCTCTTTGGTTTTGGTTTTATCAAACCAAACCACAGATTTCCATCTGCTTTTGCAGTCCCAGGTACTTTTGAGGTCTGAATAACTGTAACTTTTTGATATACTTCCAAACTTTTTGTATTGTATTATTTACTAAAGCAGAAACATTATTCTACTTAAAAACCTGGTTTTGATATTTACATTTACATTTTATATGCATTTGTTTTACCTTGACAGTAAAACAGCTAAATTGTGTCAAAAGGTATTTGCTCGGGACTGTCAATTCTGAAGATTAGGGTGAAAGCAAAAGAAAGCATGATTAGGTGTGTGGAAATAATTCCTGTAGCAAATAAAGAAACCACTGATGGATGCGGATAGTCCAAAGGACTGATGATCAAGATTTAGAAAATACAAATATTAGATGAATGAAGAAAGAAATGGTAGAAGAGAAGAGTATGGCCAGCCAATGCAGGGGACTATTTTAAGAGAAGAAGTTTTTTTAAAAAAAATCATAGACTCTCTTCATTTTTAGTATTCATTTATGTTTTAAAAAATGAAATAAACAGGTAAGTTTAAGACACAGAAATAAGCTAAGCTACTTAGTAGTTTTTGAGAAATAGTAATTTTAAAGAAATATGAGCTTACAGAAAACTGAATTTGGGTTTTTTGTTGTGATGCAAAAAACCACACACGCTTAGCATACAACTTTACATCCTGGAAGCAAGCAACACATATCTCACGTAAATTTAATTTTCTTTGGCAAGAAGTTAAAATGTATTTATTCAAATAAATAAGTGTGATAATGTTTTCTGAGATTTTGTTTGTATGAGTGAGGACAGCTACAAGAAAATATATGCTGTTTAAATAACACAAACCTAGAATTCAGAAGGTTGTGGAGTTTTCTTAATAGAAGAGGATAATCAAATTGCAAATAACAATTTCATCCGTAATAGGTACATATTTCAGGAATCAAAAACATTAACTGCCTCGGGCACTGTCAATAGGTTTTTATTTTTTTATTCAGGGAAAATCACTGTTCAGCATATAACAATGTATGTGCATAGAATTACTATTTAATATAGATTATGAGTCAATTTTGTAGTTTGACAGTAGTGCAACTACTTCAAAGAAAGGTTAGCAAGGAGTCTAACTTAGTCATTATTCTTACAATATAGGCTGGGCCTTAAATCCTTTGACTGTATAAGACACAATGAAAAATGCAGTAAATTCTTTTCAACAGCATGAGATCAACACTAATTTAAGTTAGATTGCTGTTCTTGAGATTTTTACAGTAACGTGGCATATAAGTCATGTGGTAACAAGCATGAAGCCTAGTCTTATTCATATATAAATTACTGCAAATTTTAGAGAACTGCATAATAAAGATTACAAGGAGAGGAAAGAATCAACCTAATATTTTCTGTTCATGCCAATAATACTCAAGCCACTTAATGTATCATTATTATTACCATTAAAATTATTCAGTTTGCAGTTATATAAAGTAATGCAGGGATTCATCCTATCTAATTGTGAGCACCCGGGTACAGGAGCCTAGAATTGTATGGTAGCAGGAAAAAGGTGATACTTTCTGTCTTGAATACCAATCTGGAGCATGAGATATTACTGGGAGGCTCATTCAAAACAAATAAATTAAAGTACTTCATAATCATAATCAACATTATTGTTATGATACAAAGCAGTAGGTCTGTGAAAGGAATATGGTGAATGCAAGAAAATTATATAGGTTTGAAAACAATTTTGAGAGACAAGATACTCAGAAGAACTTGGAAGTAAGATCAATTTCTGGCTAACAAAAACAAACTCTAGAACTGTCCTGGTTTTGGTTAAAACATAATCCATTATCTTTTTAGTGAATATTCCTTACAGCTAAGTTCTTGTAAGTAACTGTGTTTTTCTGAAGTCAGCTGCGTATTTTACAGACATGTCCACTCCGAAGCTGGTATCACCTAAAGTTTATAGTTTTACTGAGCTAGTGGTAGGAAAGGAATGCAGAAAAAGGCCCCAGTTTTTAGTTATTATTATAGCAGCCAAGATCACTGATAGACCTTTTACGTCCCGCAAGTGAGGTGTTGTAAAAGGGTCGTACTTGCAGGGAGAGGCGGACAGAACAGGTGACCCAGTAGTGGCCAGTGAGGTATTCCATGCCATATATGTCATACTGAGTTTAAAGCTGGGGGATCATAAGGGTCTTGCTCTCTTGGTCCATGGCTTGCTTCTGAAGAGAATCACAGAATCATAGAATCATAGAATCATAGAATCATAGAATCATAGAATCATAGAATCATAGAATCATAGAATCATTGGTTGGAAAAGACCTCTAAGATCATCGAGTCCAACCATCTGCCCAACACCACCATGCCAACTAAACCATATCCCGAAGTGTCACATCTACATGTTTTTTGAACCCCTCCAGGGATGGGGACTCAACCACCTTCCTGGGAAGCCTGTTCCAATGTCTGGCCACTCTTTCAGTAAAAAAATTTTTCCTAATATCTAATCTAAACCTCCCCTGATGCAACATGAGGCCATTGCCTCTCATCCTATTGCTAGTTACCTGGAAGAAGAGACCAACACCTGCCTCACTACAACCTCCTTTCAGGTAGATGTAGAGAGCAATAAGGTCCCCCCCTCAGCCTCCTCTTCTCCAGACTAAACATTCCTAGTTCCCTCAGCTGCTCCTCATAAGACTTGTTCTCTATGACTATCACCAGCCTCGTTGCCCTTCTCTAGACACTCTCCAGCAACTCAGTGTCCTAAAGACATATGTGGCAGATCTTTAAGGACACTTTCCATAGAGCACAGGAGCTCTCAGTCCCCAGGTGTAAGAAGTCAGGCAAGGAAGAGAAGAGACTAGCATGGCTGAGTCAAGACCTGTTGGTCAAACTAAAGGGGAACAGGGAACTGCACAGGGAGTGGAAACAGGGACAGGTATCTTGGGAAGAGTACAGGGACGTTACCCGATTTTGTAGGGATGAATTTAGGAGGCCCAAGGTGCAGCTAGACCTGAATATGGCAAGGGATGCTAAGAAGAACAAGTAGGGTTTCTACAGGTATGTCACCCAGAAAAGGTAGGTTAAATAAAGTGTACCCAGCCTGATGAGCAAGAATGGCAAACTCTTACCAAGAGACGAGGAGAAGGCTGAGATTCTCAGCAGCTTTTTTGTCTCAGTCTTCACTGGCAACCTTTCTCCTCATCCCTCTCCAGTTGATGGACTGCAAGATGGGGACCAGAGGGGCAAAGCCCCTCCCACTGTAAGGGAAGAAAAGGTTCAGGACCACCTGAGGAACCTGAACGTACAAAGTCTACAGGACCTGATGAGATGCATCCCAGAGTCCTGAGGGAATTGGCTGATCTCATTGCCAAGCCAGTCTCCACCATATTTGATACGTCATGGCAGTCAGGCCAAGTCCCTGGTGACTGGAGGAAGGGAATCATTGTGCTCATTTTTGAAAAGGATAGGAAGGAGGACCTTGGGAACTACCAACCTGTCAGCCTCACTTCTGTACTTGGCATGAACATGGAACAGATCCTCCTAGAAGCTATGCTAAGGCCCATGGAGGGCAGGGAGGTGATTGAAGACAGCCAGCATGGCTTCACCAAGTCAAGTCCTGCCTGACCAACATAGTGGCTTTCTATAATGGTGTGACTAGGTGAGTGGACAAGGGAAGAACTATGGATATGATCTATCTGGACTTCTGTAAAGCCTTTGACACAGTCCCTCACAGCAACATTCTAGATGACTACAGATGTCCCTTCCAACCCCCACCATTCTGTGATTCTGTGATTCTGTGATTCTGTGATTCTGTGATTCTGTGATTCTGTGATTCTGTGATGCCATCCAGAGGGACCTGTACAAGCTGGAGAAGTGGGCCTGTGTGAACGTCATGAGGTTCAGGAAGTCCAAGTTCAAGGTTCTGCACCTGGGTCAGGGTAACCCTCACTATCAATATAGGGTGGGGGATGAAGGGATTGAGAGCAGTCCTGCTGAGAAGGACTTGGGGGTACTGGTGGATGAAAACCTTGACATGAGTCACCAATGTGTGTTTGCAGCCCAGAAGGCCAACCATGTCCTGGAGTGCATCAAGAGAAGCGTGGCCAGCAGATCAAGGGAGGTGATTCTTCCCCTCTCTTCTGCTCTGGTGAGACCTCACCTGGAGTACTGCATTGATCTCTCAAGCTCCCAGCACAAGAATGACAAGGACCTGTCCATTGGATCAGGTCCAGTGGAGGGCCACAAAAATGATGTGAAGGCTGGAACACATCTCCTGTGAGGAAAGACTGAGAAAGTTGGGGCTGTTCATCCTGGAGAAGAGAAGGCTGTAGGGATACCTTATAACATCCTTTCAGTACCTGAACGGGGCCTATAGGAAAGATGGGGAAAATATTTTCAGCAGGGCCTTTTGTGACAGGACAAGGTTTAAAGACTTTAAACTAAAGGAGAGTAGATTTAGACTAGATATAAGGAAGATGGTTTTTTACCATGGGGATGGTGAAACACTGGAACAGGTTGACCAGAGAGGTGGTGGAGGCCCCATCCCTGGAAACATACAAGGCCAGGTTGAATGGGGCTCTGAGTAACCTGGTCTAGTTGAAGATATCCCTGCTCGTTGAAGGGGTGTTGGGCTAGATGACCTCTAAAGTTCCNTTCNATGANNCNANGCATTCTATGATTCTATGATTCTATGATTCTATGATTCTATACTTTACCACAAGAAGTGACACTAGCAGGTAAGGCATTTTGAGTGCTAATGGGCTTTCAGAACACCGAATTGAGCTACAGCTAGATCAAGGTAAGTTATTGTCCTGTGTTCAGCCAGGACAGGGTTAATTTTCACCAGAATCCAGGAAGGGGCACAGCCGGGGTGGGCTGACCCCACCTGGCCAAACAGAGCAGGGTATTCCATACCATGTGCCGTCATGCTGGGTTCTGGTGGGGGGGAGCTGGGCGGCGGGAACTCACTCGCGGCTAGGGAGCGCGCGGCAGCGGCGGTTTGGGAGAGTGGCTCTGTGGGTTGTGTGTTTTGTTTTGTGTATTCCCCTTTTCTGTATCATTGTTGTTACTGTTCCCTTTGTTTGCTGTTCTGTTAAACTGCCCTTATCCGACCCACCGGTTTCTGCCTGTTTCTTTACATTCTCCTCCGCACCCCGGCGGGGGGAGGGGCGGCCGCGTGGCGCTTTTGTTGCTGATCGCAGCCAAACCAGAACACTTATTATTAAATGCATGTAATGAGGATGCTGGGTCCTAAGCACTAGTTTTTGTGCTGTACTCTTCACTGAATTACATTTACTAGGAATATAAATAAAACCCTACAGTTGCAGAAGTTTTGGAGTGTAGGGACCTTTACCAATCCGAATTAAGGTAAACAGGGAATCTCTGTAGTCTAAGCCAGCGACAGGTGTCTTTTTTTTTTTTTTATTACTACTCATAATTTTATGTGACTGAATTCTATTTTGTGCAACTTTAGATGTTTATAAGAATGTTTATATCTAAACACATATTTTACAGATCATGAGATTATGTTTAAAGTATTAATTTCAAGACAGATATTCTTAAATCTTTTCTCTGTACACTGAGTTTGCATGGCAAGGTTTTGGTAGCAGGGGGGCCTGCAGGGGTGGTTTCTGTGAGAAGCTGCTACAAGCTTCCTCTAAATCCAACACAGTCAATGCCAGCCCGCTTCAAGATGGACCTGTTTCTGGCCAAGATCAAGCCAATCAGCAATGGTGGTATCACCTTTGTGATAACATATTCAAGAAAGGAGAAAAAAAACCCAAACCTGCACAGCTGCAGCCTGAAGAGAGGAGTGAGAATATGAGAGAGAAACAACTCTGCAGACACCAAGGTCAATGAGGAAGGAGGGGGAGGAGGTGCTCTAGGCACTGGAGCAGAGATTCCCTTGCAGCCCGTGGTGAAGACCATGGTGAGGCAGGTTTTCCCCCTTGTAGCCCACTGAGGTCCATGATGGAGCAGATATCCATGTGCAGCCTGTGAAAGACCCCACACCGGAGCAGGTGGGTACACCCAAAGGAGGCTGTGACCCTATGGAGAGCCAGCACTGGAGCAGGTTCCTGACTGGACCTGAGACCCCATGGAGACAGAGGACCCCACACCAGAACACATTTGCTGGCAGGACTTGTGACCTCATGGAGTATCCATGCTGGAGCATTGTGTTGCTGATGGACTGCACCCTATGGAAAGGACCCACGCTGGAGCAATTTGTGAAGAACTGCAGCCTATGGGAAGGACTAATGCTGGAGAAGTTCATGGAGGACTGTCTTCCACGGGAGGGCCCCCACACTGCAGCAAGGGAAGAGTGTGAGGAGTCCTCCCACACAGGAACAAGAAGTGGCAGAGATGAAGCATGTGATGAACTGACTGCAACCCCCATTTCCCATTGCCCTGCGCTGTGGGAGGGGAAGAAGTAGAGAAAAATCGGGAATGAAGTTGGGCCTGAGGAGAAGGAAGAGGTAGGAGGAAGGTGTTTTAAGATTTAGTTTTATTTCTCATTACCCTTCTCTGATTTTATTGCTAATAAATTAAATTAATTTTCCCCTGGTAAAATCTGTTTTGCCCATGACAGTAATTGCTGAGTGATCTCCCTGTCCTTATCTCGACTCATGAGTCTTGTTATATATTTTCTCCCCTGTCCAGCTGAGGAAGGGGAGTGAGAGACCAGCTTTGACAGGCACCTGTTGTCCAGCCAGGGTTAACCCATCACATTCTAAAATGGAATGTAGCTTTCCTCGAAAAAAACATATGCATTGAGGAAGAACAGAAAAATCTCTAGATTCTGTTAGTTGTAAAGAAACCTCCAGTAGATGGAGATAGAGAATAGGACTTTTTAGTTGATGTATCAAAATATTTTTTCTCATTGGTAGTGTTAATACAGTTTGTACCAATCTTCCTAGGAAGTTGTGGTTGTGCAGCCCCCCACACACACCTGGCGATCCCAGAACCAGCCAACTTTGTATTCTTGCTTGCACTGCGGTAATATTTAGCTGGTGTGCATTGAATCGGGACAACTTGGCACTATCCTTGTCTTTGTACAAGAGCAGTTAGTTGGGCCGATCAGGAGCTCCCTGACCGCACCTGAAACTCCTGATGCCTGGAGTCTCACCCACTTGATAAATGTCAGAACTGTACATTCTGGGTAGTACTAGAATTGTATAATTGCTGTCTAAATATCAGGATTGCATCGTGTGGATTGTGACCAGGATGGAAAATTACTGATGCCTAAAGTCAATCATCTTGAGACCCTATAAACAGCGGTACCAAGGAAGGCCCTCTGAGCAATTCTGGTCTGCAGTGGGCTGTGCCCAGTAACTCCCTCTGAGTGGGACGCTTCTCAGAGTAACTCCTGAACTGATTGGGCTGATCTCCTTGAGACTCAACCTTCACCCGTTGAGAAATCATTTAATTTGAAGTGAGTATTTCACTGAAGTCAAGGGGAATTTTTACGATTGTGTGCGTGTGTATGAATCGATTCAAAGCATAATATCCTATTACTCTGATTGTATTAGTAAATTCTTTCTAATCACTCTGTAAATGCTAAGTTAACCAGTGATTAATATCTGCTAAATTCCTGTGATTCTCTCTCTCTTTAAACTGTGAACACACCCTGAATTGCTGCTAAACATATCCCTTCGGCATAAACTGTTGTGATCTAAGGCCAGTTCTGGATCCAGCTGCTACTAGGCTCCTCTCTGAGAAGCGTTTAGAAAGTGAGGGGGTCCATTCTGAACCTGGTGATTCAATGCGAGTATTATCTCTGTATAACTCATTTTCCACTCAAATCCCTTTTGATTTAGTATGCCATTCATTTGATAAGTAATAGAATGAACATTTCCAATGAACTTTGCAAGATCGCATTTTCTAAATATTAAGTAAATCCTTTTCTTGCAAAACCTTTGAGTGATTATTTAAGCGACATAACCACTCATTCATGACAGATGTTTATCATAGGTGTTCATAACTTGTACTCTGACAATGTGATCAAGAGATTACAGACAACAGGTCACACAAAAGGATTCAAAAAATCTCCCCAGATAAAAGGTGAGTGGGACTAGTTAGAAAATGTATTAAGAACCTATTTCCTGCTTTCCTAGCCTGCATTTCAGTATAAGTCTTAAGGAAACACATATTAATTAGCTGTTTCTTGAACAGATAGATATTTGTAAATTTGTAATTTTGGATAAGAAGACAGATTATATAGTTCTTATCTTGGAATAACTTATTCTAACATGCACACTTTCATCTGCATGATTTGAGTCTTACATTACTAGTGGAGGTTTTTTGTTTATATATGCTTTTTGTTATGTTAGACATAGAATAAATACTATAATAATTTTCTTCATCTTTCAGTTTTTTTGTGAAAAGATGTGAGTCTTTTACTTTACTAGCAGGCTACTTTTCTGCCGTGATTGCTGCAGAAGCAAGAACCTGAATATATTAAAATTAGAGGGAAGACTATGGGAATGTAAGGAGTGAAATAAAAAAAAAAAATCCATGTAGCCATAGCACAAAGATCCTGCTAGTGGAACAGAAAATACAAGGTCATGCCTAATCACTTATTTTGTTCATATATGCAATCATTCAAAGATATCAGTAGGTGGCTTCCCAAGAAGTGGTATGTTTTCTTTGGTTTGCTCTCTTAAAACATCCACTGAGAGACAGACACTTAATCTTGCCATGAAGTATTAACTCTACTGTTATTCAATGGAAATAGGCACAAACTCTCTTCAGAAAGCAGTTTTCTTATGAAATAGTCACTTATATGAAAACATTTTGATTTTCTTTTTTCCATTCATCTATCTACTATAGATATTAATGGATTTTTTTATCACTGTGACACTTAGACACTTTGCTGAATTCCAAAGTTTAGCTGCTCTGTGTCTTTCTGCAAAACAGTTTGCTTTGGATGTTGATTTGACATTAAAAATAAATTTAAACATTCAAAACGTTGAAACTTTCTTGGAAAATGGTGAGGATGAGTGGTCAGTCCTGTGGAAGTCAATTCACCAGTCATGGGTCATCACCTGAGAAGGTTTTTGTACTGGGTTTATGTGGCAAGGCTTTGATAGCAGGGGGGCTACAGGGGTGGTTCCTGTGAGAAGACAGCAGAAGCTTTCCCTATGTCCAATAGAGCTAATGCCAGCCAGCTTCAAGATGGACCCACCACTGACCATGAAGACCATCATGAGGCAGGCTGTCCACCTGCAGCCCATGGAGGTGCACAGTGGAGCAGATATCCACCTGTAGCCCGCGAAAGGGACCCCACGCTGGATCAGGTGGATGCACCTGAAAAAGGCCATGACTGTATGGGAAGCCCATGCTGGAGCAGACTCCTGGCAGGACCTGTGACCCTGTGGAGAGAGGAGCCCACACTGGAGCAGGTCTGCTGCCAGGACTTGTGACCCTGCAGGGGACTCACACAGGAGCAGTCTGTTCCTGAAAGACTGCAGTCTGTGGAAAGGACACATGGAAAGGACCCATGCTGAAGAAATTCATAGAGAACTGTAGCCTATGGGAAGTACTCATGCTGGAGAGGTTCATGGAGGAGTCTCCAGTGGGAGGGACCCCACACTGGTGCAGGGGACTGGTGCAGGGGAAAAGAGCAAGGAGAAAGGTGCGGCAGAGACAACATGTGATGAACTGATTGCAACCCCCATTCACTGTCCCCCCTGTGCCATTCGGGTAGAGGAGGCAGAGAAACTTGGGAGTGAAGTTGAGCCCAGAAAGAAGGGATGAGTAGGAGGACGATGTTTTAAAGATTTGTTTTTATTTCTCATTATCCTACTCTGATTTGATTAGTAATAAATTAATTTCTCCAAGCTGAGTCTGTTTTGCCCACAGTGGTAATTGCCAACTCTTCTCCCTGTCCTTAACTCATGAGTCTTCTGTTGTATTTTTCTCTCCTCCATCCAGCTGAGAAGGGAAAGTGGTAGAGCAGCTTTGGTGGGCACTTGGAGTCCAGCTAAGTTCAACCCACAACAAAATCTTATCTTTTTTCTTGTAGATGGTACTCCTAGTGGTTTCTGGTGATCATTGTGACATGCAAAAAATTGTGTCTACATTAACTTGATGATAAAGAGAAAAATGAGCTATGAGAATTTTTTTCAGATCATCTTACAGATATTCTCATTTTATCAGGCAGCTTGTATTAATACCATACATGTTTTCCAAAAGCTGCTTTATGTAGGAATCGATATTTTCTCACTGAGAGTTTGATCACCTTTCTGTGACATCTATCTGGAGAAGACATTCATTTTTCACTCTACTGTGTAAGAGCAAAGATTCATTGTCCCTTTTTTCCAGGTAATAGAAAGCAATCTTGAGATTTCTGAGGATTTATGAAAAGAACTGGTACAGCTGAAAGAATACTTAGAGTCAAAGGAGAGATTGCCTTGAAATAATTCTGAACAACAGGGCAAAGTTGTGGTGCAAGTCTGCAAGCTCTTCGTTAATAATGCAGTGGTCTCTGGAGCTCTATAATGTTGGGTGGATGAGTGAAAGGTCTCTTTCATTTAGAAAGAGATATGGAAAGACTGACCTTGCTTCTCAAGAAGCAAGCACTAGAACAAAATTTCCTTGGAATACCACAGAGGAAAGTTTTATCTTCTTTACCTCAAAAAGCAGGAGTCTCTGACAAAGAGCTCTTGCAGATTTTTTTCCTCCTTTGCCCAAACACTGTCTTACTATCATTTCTTCAAAGAAAGTTTGAAAAGAGGTTTCTTTTAATATTCTTTTTTTTAAACCTCCTTGCATAATGAAATAATGCTTTCTGTCAGTAGTAAATGAGGAGCAGTGTACAGCGACATACGTCATTATTAGAAAATTTAATATATATGTGTATATATATATATATATATGAAAACAAGGGAAGTGTCTTAAAAGATATCTATCTTGACCTCAGCTTTTTTTCACAACAAATAATAACCTGGTTTTCTGTCAGTTATTGAGACATGAACTATTTTGGAAACAGCAAGGATTGTCATGAATTGATGCATTGTCATGTTAGCAAGAGTTCACTTAACCAGAACATTAGGGATTTAGAATATGTCAAGGACAGCAAATACAGAACATTTGTTTTTCCCTGCATCTTGCTGCTCTAAAGTTCAATCAGTCTCCCTCTCCTACCAACCTGTACTGGGATTCTGGCACGGTATAATAAGCGTCACAGTGATCAGAATCTGTTGTTCTCTTTTGTGTTAGAAGCCTCTGAAGTCATCGATCAGAGAGGAACATTTGTAGCTTTATTTACGAAGTGAGCATTCAAAATTATTTTCAATACTTTCTGCTGTTCTCTGTTCCCTTTGTTGTTTCAAGCATAGTGGCATGGTCTGATTTTTTCATCAGCTTTCCTGGGCGAAGCCAAAAGTGCAGTCCTGACAAAAAGTCTTTTTGATGACAGAAAGAGACGCGGGAGAGATTGATCCGTACAACAGATGTCATGTATAGTCTGTATGGTTTCTTGCCTTGTCTATGGAGCTTGAGAGAGTGAGTGAATGGCCTGCTCCTTCAGAAATGAGAAGCCCAGGTCAAATATAAAGCAAAATAACTGGTGTGGAGGGGGTGGAAGGTAAAATCAGCTGTAGAATTTGAAGTCATATAACTTTAACAATCCTCATGGCTGTAATCTAACCGTTTTCAGGATCTTATGTTCTAGTTGCATTAGTATGACCTCTCAACCCATTTCAAAGTAATGTACTTCAGGTCTTACCAGTTACATAGTGAAAGGATTGGCATTTTCTTCTGACGCCAGAGTTCCTCCTTACAATGTAACTGTTCTGTAGGGCAGATGACAGCGTTTCTTATTTCCAAATTGCACCTTTCCAGACTGTCTTCATTTTGCAGCAATTGTTAACTGCTTTGGAAGTACTTTCAGTGTCAGCAACATTTGATTTAATGCAAAGAGCTTGTAACTGCCTCATTACTTTAAAGAGGCAACAGCATTTCTTGCTTGGGAGAGCAAAAAGTGCTCTCTCTCCAGATTTTACAGTATCTCAAGAAAAAGTATAAACCTCTCAACTACCTCGTCCTAAGCAGATCTCCTGTTTCTGGCTTGTCCTAGAGTATCTGGTCATTTTTGCCAGTGTGTTTCTCTCAAGTCCAAAAATATGTTACTGCTCCTTGTCTTCTTTCTCTTCCTTTCAGTGTTGAACACTGATGCCCCAATCATACAGCTCTGTGGTTGCCTTCTGCAGTGATTGGTTTGTGCTGTATTTCTTCAAAGTAAATAACACTATTGAAGTTCATAAATATAAATTTCCTGTTCTACAAAGATCCATGCAGAACCAATCAGAAAAGAAAAGAACGTTTATTTGTATCATGCTGGATACGTATCCTTGGTGTGTTGGGATTGTTTTTTCTAAGAATGTCAGACTAAAACAGTTTTATGTTTCATTACTATAGATGTGTGCCAGGATAAACACTAGTCTTTCTAAAATCAATTTTTAAAATTTTTTGTTAAAGCTTTTATCAGCTTTCTAGCAGAATGTCACCTGTCTCACAGTAGCGTGAAACAAAATATTTGTTTTAGACCCTTCCTTGATGTTTTGGCTCTGCAGGATTTTTGTTCTGCTCCTCCATGCTTTTGTATGATTGACTATAAATGCTTCCTTTAACTTTTATCTATCCCATAGCAACTTCATGAGCTGTAATAAAATGCACCTTGGAGGTATTATGTTCACTTAAAAATAATTTATCTAATATCCTTGTGTAGTTGATGGCCTTGATGGACTTGTCAGTACAAGATGAAAGACATGCTCGGACTTGGGCATCAAGAGCTGAAGAATTAACAAAGGGAGCAATTAATTTGTGTTTATGTTATCAGACAGAAGTAAGGGGGATAGTCCGTCACTGTAAACCAAGTGATCTGTGGGGCATGGTGGAGGTCGCACAGCCAGAGCTTGCATCAGATAAAGAACAGATGGCCCCCTTGAGCACACACCAAGGTGCCCGCTCCAGAGGCTTGTTGAACTGCTGAGTCCCACTTGTGAAAACACAGCATTCCATGCCAAGAGCCAATCGACACATAATAATTGACTTAGTCCCACCTCACCAAAAGATTTTAAAATGTATAAAAATTGGCACTTGAAAACTCTCTTTGGGAGGAGGAGCCAAGTGAAAACCTTACCTGATGGACAGGTCGACGGGCCTGAACCTCTCTTCCCCCCTCAAGAAGTGATGCCTTTTTGGTAAGAGTCGAGCCTCTGACTTTGTTAGATGTATCCCTGGGAACACATTTTTAACTAAAGAGCTAAACTATTGCCTACACATATATTTTTCAAGATCAACAAGAGAAAATATATTAGAATTTTTATTCTAAGCTAGTTCATATGTATTCCTTAGTTATCTACTATCTAATATCTAAAAAATAATTTTAGAGTTCTTAGCCTGTCTTTAGAAAAAAAATTCGTAGTAGGTAGACATACCTTTGTTCCCTAAGCATTAGATGGAGAGAATTAGAAATATAATTTACACCTGTTGACAATGGTTAGATAGAACAGTTTACCTGAGACTGAAATATGAAAGAGGCAGAATGCATTTGTTAAGAGATAGCCAGTAAGAAATACTTCAGAAGAGGGTGAATATCAGAGGCTTGAGTTCGAAGTTGCAAGGTCAACATTCAGCTCAGCTTAAGACCCTGATATGGATATGCACATGGCTACTAAAAAAATCCTGTTTTTTTTCTATTCCTTTGAAACACAGACTTGGAAGAGAACATGATCTGGAGGGGCAGCAGACCATTTTCCTAAAACACACCAATGGGTTCCTGTTCCAGGTCTCATGGCTTTTCACGTAAATTTTATCTTATAACCACTGCATGAAAAGTACACAAACTGACATGACAACAAGGAAAGAAACTCTCAGGTGGTGTATAGAATCCCTCTCCTGTGGCACAGGGAATCTCAAAGTCTTTCCTGCATGTAGAACAGCTTCTACAGCACAATTGGAGAGAACGGTGATGGAGACACACTGAGAAGTCTTCCCAACAGTGGTATGGGAGTTTCATGTCCACTATATGAGACCTGACTTAACCTCCTAATTACTTGTAAAAATCTATTTCTTTAAATTTTAGTATGAATTTACTGGCTGTATTGCATTCTGGAAAGAAATAATGATTTTTTAGCTCACTGTGAACTGGTAATGCTATTGCATAGCTATCAAGTCCGATTGTGGATCACGTTTATGAAAAAGGCCAGAATAAAGGAAAGCTAAATAGGATTTCTTCCCCCACCCCTCCCCTGTTTTTTATTTCAGCAGAAGCAAGGCAGATTGTTCAGTTCACGTCTACGTCCCCTTTGTATTTCAAAGAATATTATGAGCTTTAACTTTCATGGTTCTGTTAATGAACATCAACCGTTATATTTTCAGCACACCACATGGCTCTTTGTTATACACTACTTCTTTCAACCACACTGCAAAGAATTATTTTTTTTCTTACGTGTAGCTTATAAACAAATATTAATATGGAGCTGTGTAAAAAACTGTTTGAAATTACATGCAACAGCAAATCACCAAGGCAACAAGGAACTATTCACAGTCTTACAGTGCTGCTTTTCCATGTCAGAATCTCTAAAGGGTACTACTGCTGCAGAAATATCCGTAAAGCTGGTAAGAAAAAAAAAATAAATTTCAAAAGCCATTTAGAAGGTGTGAAACTATTGTTGAGACACTTTAGTTCTTTGTGTTTATATTTACCCACAATTTACTGTGTCCTACTTATTGTTAAAAGAATGAATGCCTTCAAATGAAATTTATGAAAACTTTACAAAATGTGAGGACCATTATTAGTATCTTGCCACATTGCTGTTCTGCCGGTACTGAAAGTCTGTTTCCATTAAAAAATTCTGACCTTGTTAAATCTCAAAATGCAAAGCTTAAAACAAGAGTAGTTTCCAAAAGTTTTATCTCTGATACTTTGAATGCTTTGATCTCAGTGATGTTACATTTGTTGCATGTGATTTTTAAGCTAGGTCATTCCTTAGTGGATCTAGAAAAAAATTGTCATGTGATAGTAATTCCATGTGAGCCTGTGAACATGTTAGACAATTTCTTCCATGTCATAAATCTTCACTAATCTTACTTACAAGTTGTGAGCTTTGGATTAGCAAGGTAGACACATGAATGGACTGAAAAGTAAAAGAATGCGTAGAATGCCTGCAGTACGTATCCTTTGGACAGGCATGAGATCATAACACTGTATAATTTCTTTTGCGTTAGACAGCCTAATTACAACTATATTTAGTGAGAATCCCGCAGGCAGATAAGCAAAAGTCCTTATATACTGATTTTAAGAAAGTTGCATTCAATGAGCTGTTCGAGATAAAGAATATGGAAAGATATGTTAGAGTCTGATACAAATTTTCTGAATGTATTAGTGATTCTTGTGTCTTTAGGTTGAGATTTTATCTTCTTTAAGGAAAATGAGAAAGTTATTAACAAAAAAAGTGTATGTATATGTGTGTGCAATATATACAAGAATATATTTTAAAAAGATTGCAAAAAATAGGAAACAAAGGACTGATAGTAATCCAAGCAATGTATTTGTGATCAATATTGTTTAATCCTAAAGCAGAGTTTAGGATATTAGATTAGATTTACCTTTGGTTGGTGTCTCTTTTATAAGTACCAGTGGAAAAATTCACAGTGATATGAAATATCTGTAAGTACCTGTGAAGACATATTTTTTAACAACAAAGGCACTGGTTTTCCCTTTCTCATGCAAAGCTGAAAGGTATTACGTTTCTTGATCCACCAGCGGGTTGTAAAGTAAACAAAGATTCCCTTCGTCTATACCAGGGTCCATTGTCTGTCTTTTACCTCCAACTCTTTGAAAGAGTAGATTCAGAATTTCCCCTGACTGTTACTCTAGGAATTACCTTGAAAACAAAGATGCAGATATCCTCTCATCATCTCTGATCATCTTAACTCCCCTCCATATTCTTTTTAATTTTTACTTTTGTCCTGGGTTCGGCCAGGACAGGGTTAATTTTCACCGGAATCCAGGAAGGGAATCCAGGAAGGGATACAGCC
>Ga0065711_1006750_pt1 | contig 29824 bp, 13 predicted proteins | sample Hoacrofraction12_FD_59098 | JGI IMG/M metagenome (GOLD analysis project Ga0065711, IMG submission 59098) | Hoatzin crop microbial communities from Cojedes, Venezuela - Epithelial fraction 12 v2 (version 2) | ecosystem: Host-associated > Birds > Digestive system > Esophagus > Crop | place... | reverse complement strand
ATTGCATTCATGATTTTATAGAATTATAAAGCTGCATGAACAGACCACAGCAGAAGCTTATGGTGAAATCCTACTCCCACTCACATCAACCTTCCAGAGAGTCAGTCTCAGATAATGTAATGAAATACTTAAAACTCAGAAACAATGTTTTGAAAGCTCAAAAAGTCAGAAACACACAAAAAAGCAAAGCACTCTGTTAGCAGCATGAGAGCCTTGTCAACTTGCAGAGCCCACATGAGTCCAGGTCAAGTTTGGAGGTTCTTGATGAGGTTTGAAATGCTCAGCAGTTCGCAGGCATCTGCATGGTCACTCCAGGACAAATACTTCAGCAGACTGTGAATGTGACTCACTCACTCACTAAAAATTCTTACCTCTCTCACTAGGAAGATGTTTTCTTACTTATCTACAGGCTTCTTTTTTGCTTGTCTTGCAAATGATACATCTTCTTTTTCTTATCTATGGACTTTTTGGAGGTGGGGAACTTTCTTTTTTGATCCCACTTGCAAATCCTCAAAGCATCTCAAGATTAGGCATTTCATACAGCTTTGTACCATGAGAAGTGTTTTGGTGCACTAGTATAAATACCAGGATATTTAGTGACTATCATATCCATAAGGAAACACAGACAAAACAGAAAAAAAGAGGGGAAAATAAAAAAGTTCCTTGCTCTAAAATGTGATAACTTGCTCATTATAATGTAAATACTATTAAAGTATTCCCATGACATAGAGAATGTTACGTGACAAGCTAAATTGTACTTAGATTTTGCTGTAACTCTTTGCTATCCTTATTTGCCCATTTGAGCCTAGTATGCTGCTTATAATTAGCCTGACCTGTAAAAAACACCCTGTTCATATTGGCAGGGATGCTGGTACTGGCACAGCAAGCTGTAGACACTGAAGTTAATTATATTCAAACTAAAGTAAATTTGGGAAACGTATTTGGATGCACTCAGCATTTGGCTACCTTTCAAATCCCAGTCTACTGTAAACGCAGAATTTCATTTCCCCAATGAACTTTTACAGGCTTCTGCTACAATTAACAGTTTTGTGAAGGAAAAGTTCCCTGGGTGGGGACCAAATGTAAAGAAGTGGGTGGGCAATCAAACACTCCACCTACAAAACTCATCCCTCCAGCAGCAGCCAGGTGAGTGCCAGTGCCCCTGCGTCCACCCCCGGCTGTCACACCAGAGAGAGGGGAAGGACGGGCATTTATGCACCCACCATACCTCTTCTCATTACAGTTTCCACAGCTGCAAGACATGACTTAACACAGAAACACTACTTTCAACGTCACTCTTTAGCACCTTACAAAATTTTACACAGGTATTCACACAAAACTATTAGTATCCTGCAAACTGTCTCCCTTCCTAGAGATACAGCCACATCTCGTAACCAACTCCTATTATAAGACTCCGAAATAAATAGGTGGAGAGTGAAAAAAAAAGACATCTCATCTCACACTAATGTCTTAGGAACAAAAGTAAATACCACTGTTAATTTAGAATAATAAATATGAATTATATAAATTTACATGAATACCAGCCATATGAAGTTAATATACAAGAAGAATACATAACTCACACCTAGCCATCAACGAAACGTTTGCATGTAAAGCTGCACTGAAAATAACAGAAATAATGACTAGAGTGGATATTTAAGATCACCAGCAGTTAGCTATAGCTAAAGCAACAACGTGTCTCTGTTTGAACTACAAGGAATTTCAAATACTTTACAGTAGAAGTTATCAGATCTATTAATGACATTAGTAATAACGAACACATTTTTCACAAAATCTTATTTTTGTTTTGTAGCAACTCTATACTGCAATGTACTACAGCAGTCACTTTGCAACATATGTCCTCACTGAATTGCACCTTAATGTATATAGTCTATATATCTTTCATTTAATATCTCTTACATATACAGGTTACAAATCAGCAAATTTCAAAATTAGTGTTCAGAATTTGGATTAAAGGATGGCTTGGCAATGAGAAATTTCTAACTGTAATAGTGTAATATAGAACAATATCAAGCAAAATTCCAACAAAATGTAGATACAATCTAATAAAAACCTGTAATCAAGGATGAAGAAGACAGGAACAAGTCTGTAGCCGGAAGGCAGCTCACTGGAGAAGCAGACAGGGGCTGCAGCCCTGCCATGTACCAGGGTGGTCTCCTTGCCTTTGTGCACCAAGCTGAACAGAATAGATACGTGCCCTCAAAAAAGTTGCACCAGTTGGACTAGCATTTTTATAAAAACCTCCTTCCATCAGAAAACTGTGGCTAAGCTCCTCTTATTTTAGTTTCTCTCACTTCAAAATTAATGTAGAGGAAGGGAGGAAAATTTATCTATCTTATTATCCCAAGGACCCCATCCTGTATCTTCCTCCCTCACACTCCTCCTCCAACCTTGTAATCTCGAAATCTTCCAGACAAAGCCATTTATCCTCACAGGCAATTGTGCTGCTGAACCTGAAACTACAGCTGAGGAAACACATTTGAAAGGCAAACCAGCTTTTAGTGGCATAATGTCAAAAGCAGCTGAAAATACACAGTGGTTCATTAAAATGGACAATTCTTCAGGAAGTGATTAGCAGTTATTTTCAGAATCACAATAACATGCTCAGAGTTGCACAGAACAAAAGACATATATGGTCCCTGTGACATGAAGTTTATTGTAACAGACTCTTGAAAAACAAAATGAGAAGGATCCAATTCTGTTCTCATTTGCCTTTATTTTAAATAAAACAAAATTCCAGCAACTCCAGTGCTTCCATTCACCTCACTGAAATTACTGGCTAATGATGCTAGAATCAAATCCACTTTGCTTCATTCTGCTTTTATACTTTAATTTCTACTCAATTCCTTTAACATAAATTCACTTGTTTGGACTACTAAGAAGTTATAAAACCTAAACAACAAAGACCACTGATGGTGGTGATGCCAGCTTCCAGTAGATTCCAGAAGGCCCAGAAGGCAGGGCAGCCTTGCTGTTATTGCCAATTAGCAAGTAACACCCATTTACCCACATGATTACCCAGGTCCTCATCAAATTCCAGCTTTATTAGTGAATACTTTCCTAAAAATTTCCTCAAATCCTGTTTTTCAAGCTGCAGTTTCAGCAAGCCCCCCTCCTTGCCACAGAGTAAACTTGCTTTGAGATGCCAATCTGTTGCCAAGTTTTACCACTGAAACAGCTGGATTTCAGTGTTAGCAGGTGGAAAAAAATCCCTGAGCTATTCTTGAAGTGGACTGGGGGATCTTGGAGGGAGGAAGAGAGTTATATGATTGTATGACTGTTAGCAAGACTAATTATTTTTGCTGCATACCCTACTCACCATAATCAACACCAGAGAGATTATGGACACAGCCTGAACTTCACTGGTAGGACTAACAAAGTGCCTCCTTCTAAGAAAACCGAAGATCCCTTGGAATGTCTATTTGTAGCATGAATTGAGGTTACAGAAAAAGCTGGCTCAGAACTTCACACTGTGCCACGGCCTAACTGATTCACATCTTTATTAGACAACCAAAATAGCTACCAGGTTGCAACGAGACCCTGCCTCAAAAAAGCAGTTCCACTGGCAGAACTTCTGACAGCCCATGAGCTGATTTTTATGCAGCAGTAACACACAGCTGAGCTACGAGAATTTCACTGTTTCAATAATCACCCAGATCTCTCCACAGACAGCATCCTCTCCCTTTATCGTGCACAGCCACCATACTTTTCATGTCCCAGTTTATCTTTTATGCAAACCGCCTGCTGGATTGGAAAGTCCACGTCCCCCAGTGCACCAGTTGGGTTTGCCCTTTCCCCGCTCCTGCTGGCAGCCCCGTTTTCTTCCTCAGGAGGTTTCTCTACCTGCACAACCTGAAATGGTGCCAGTTAAAGAGCTCTCTTCTCTGCTTCTCATATTCCTTTATTCTACTTTCCTTTCTGGTTTATGACACGCTTCTTAATTGATAGAAAAATTGGGGAAGTCACTAAATGTTTTTAGGCGGTCATCTTGGGACTCACATTCACTACACACATCTCCTTAAAAGAATGTGTCAGCAGCTCCTTAGAGACGAAAATCATTACAATATTATGCTTATTAAGATCATGCAGATTTCAATCAGAACGTTTATTATGAAATTTCATCCTTTAAAATAACTTTTCAGAATTCTATTAAACTTCTTGTAAAACAAACAAATTACCTCTTTCACAGAGGTTAAGAGGCACTCCCCACCTGAAGAGACTAACTTCGGGTATATTTTCACCTCCTTTGCTCTCAGAGAAGTAGGCATCATAGCTGCATATGTCTTAAATCTACAACAGAAATTCCTTCTTTGCATGTGAGATTCTGTTGTCTTCTCTCCACTGGTTTGCTTCTTACACTGAAACAGCTCCTCGGATTTTCATGGTTGCTTTGCTGGACGTACAAAGCTACCAAAATGAGCAAGACAATCAAAATACAGCCCTAAAATAAGGTGCTTAACAAAGCTGTTATCCTGTTATCTGTGGAGATGTCAAGCATTCCTCAGCTTTTGGAAGAATCATTTATACAAATATTTAAGCCCTCAAAGCCAACAGATTTACCAATCATTTAGACATAATCATCTTGTCACTTACATACAGCTCAACAAACATGTCATTGGGGAAACCCTACGGTATAATTAATGTTGGGTTGAATGACAACTGAAGAAAAACATTACAAGCATTTTCATTCAAACCTGAAAGGCAGTATCTAGTATGTCAACACTTGCTTCACCAGGAAGATTGATTTTGCCCATTATTATTCTTAATTGTACACATGTAGCTTTCAATTTAATTTCACTGAGTATTTTAATGGGGCTTGGCTTTAAGGTTTTCTGTTTAGCAGTGCAGTCCAAGGTTTTATTCTCAGGAACACAAAAGACCAAGCCATGTTGCCTAATGGCACTTTTAAGAGATCTGACGGTCAGAGAGGAGAGAAAAGAAAGAGGAAAAACTTCCTGCAATTTTTATGAACCTTCAATTTTGTAGGTAAAATTTTAAAAAAGAAAAAGTGCCAGTTCCACTCCAATAATCATGATATTTTCCTAAATATACTGTCCAGTCTTCTGAAAGAGCTGTGGCCTCAAAAAGGTCTTATTTTGCTGTCAGTGTTGTAAAATATCATAGAGCGAAACAACTTGCAGTCACGTTTACCTGTGTTATAATATATCTCCTCTACATTGACTGCAGAGATGTAAGCCAAGCTATCTGTCAGCGTATCCTTTACAAATGCAGACACAACCGTTCTGTAAGCAGCACAACAGCCCGAAGATCCAAGATGCAGCAAGGTCTCACCAGCACATCTGAATTCTGCATAAAGTGCTATTAGTGTCTGATTAAATATTAATTACAAGAATGCAGTTGCACAGCATTTAACTGGGGAAAGGCCATTAGCGAATCGCAATTTTTCTGCCAAAAAAACACCTAGCACAGCACAATGTTACTTTCTGCCCTATTTAAAATGGATCACAAGGAGGTAGTAAGTGGCCTGAAAGCACCAGTCCCACCCAGTGGCAAAGGCTGTGGTCCACTGTGCTCCCCACTTTTAACCAGACAAAATCCTGGCTAAAAAAGCATGTCTAGGAGACACGAGGACTATTTGTTTCAGCAGGAGCAAGAGGAAAACATTCCATTTCAAAGAGAAGCCAAGCCTGTACGCAGGGAGCCAAAGCCATAGCAGCTCCTGACCTCTCCTCCACCCCCTGTCCCCTCCTGCGTGATGGAGGTTTCAGGTGCCTGCCCTCACACCAAGCACACGTGGACCACAGCCACCTCTCTCCAAGAGGGAAGGACCATCTCTAGCTATCCATACGTATCTCTTGCAGTCAGTCTAACCAGCAGACCCCCAGCTAAGGACCCTTCCCATGCCCCTCGCCTTGCCCAGCTGCACCTGTGCCATCCTGGGGCAGGACACCAGCTCTGCCCACGAGCCCTGCCTGCACCTACGCAGACATCATTCCACTTCTTCCCCAACAGATTTCTGCCGTGCGATCAGATCACAGAGACTTGAATTCTACCAACTGAGCAGGGCAGCACTAGAGCCTCCATTGAAAAAACTGGGTCATTCCTATTTTGTTAACTTACAGCAATGAGATATAGGCCAAAGGAAAGCTCTAGCACTACCACAGGTAGGGCTGAGAAAACACTATTTAACTATTATTTGCAAAATAAAAATTATTTGAGTCAAACTACTTAACCATCTGAATCCACTCCAGTGAAACACACTGGTGAAGAGAGGGAGAGCTTAAATTCTGTATGATTAGAACACGGGTTCAATAATAGTTGCAGAACAGTAGTCTTCCACTGCGTACTGAAAAACCAGGAGTACCTACACCTACCATGGTGCAGTAGGCATCACAGGTCCAGGTCCTTCCCTTGTGCTGAAGGGCCCAAACTTGCATCTCGCATTCCCAGAGACTGCTCTAGCACTAAAAATTCTTCTGGGAGTGGTTTCTCTCAGACTCTGCCAGAACAGTGCAAGATACTGGTCTCCAGGCATTTTAGTTGAAGTCTTTGAATGTACCTTAGAAAAAACATCTCACCTCTCAGATGCAACCTTTAGCTACCAGGCTACCAATCCATTCACACCTCCTTGGTGTTTCCATGCCTCATGGAAGCACTTTAAGGGATTTATTAAGTGGCACTAGTGGGGTAGAGTCGAAGCGTAAAATTTAATTCCCATTTCCTCACATCAAAACATCCCCCTTGCATTTTTTTTCACAAACTTCTCTCCTGTTCAAGGTGCCCTCTACATTTTCACATGTTTCACTAGAGCACTGAAATATTTTATAGCACTCATGAGAGCACTGAATGGCAGAAACACGTGATCCCTGCCCCAGGAACACACAGCTTGGAGAAGCAGGCACGGGCAAGGCAGTTCGGTGTCACAGTTATGGAGCTCTGGGAGATGCTTCTCCTGGGCTTTCCCACATAGTGCTGGCTCCTCTCCTGTCTGCCCTCCACAGCCCTCACCTTTGGGAGGCATCTTGACAGCCATGAGCTCTGCCTGCAGGAACTGTTCTGCTGTTCTTTTTTTTCCTTCCTCCTTTTTAAATTTCTTTCTGTGTCTTTTTCTGCTTCTTGCTTTTCTCTCTTTTTGCATTCATTTATTAGCTCAGTTTGATACGACTAAAATCAAACCTATCACTTTTGATATGAAGAACAAACCCAATCACACTATTCCTCCCCATAACACACGACACATGAAATGCTTAGGAATTAAGAAGTCATCAAGCAGGTCTACATGAGTTAACTCTTTTTTGAGAGAAACCTATGCAATCAAAAAAGGACACTAACTCAGAAGCACCTTTAGGGTGGCTGGAGAAGCTGAGCATCCTCAGTCAGAATGAACCAGCTCCCTACAACCCCTTCTGTCAGCCTCCCAGAGCACGTCCTCTCAAGTGATCCGCGTCACCACATTTTCAGTACTTTCTGTGTCTTCAGAGCAGTTGTTAATGGAAAGCGGGTAACCTCCAAGAGGGTTAGAAATGAGGCATGCAACCTGGTAGCGCACCATCGCATTAAGAGCTCCCAAGGGCTCTGTGGGAAGCACTTCTCCCACCTGGGGCCTGCGAGAAACAGCGCTGCAAATAGCACCGCTTGCAGAAGTATGAAACTACGCTTGGGGATAGAACTGGAGAATGTTTTCTCACTCCACTCATTCTTTGCCTGCAGCTGCCTTAAATACATGTGAAATTGCTCCACATGCTCCAACTTCCTCAGGTTCTGCACTGGGTTTTAGAGTAACGGAACAAGCTGAGCTTGTGATTTTTTTGCTTTAGTTGTTGCCTCTGTATTAAACAGGTTATGCTGAATGCTGAGAGGGAATGAAGAAAAAAGACTTTTTTCTTCTCACGTGTTGTCAGCGTAGGATTAGCCTGCTAGGAGATGAATGCCAAGGAACCTCTCACTGGGCAGCCTGGATTCAGGCACTCTCGAGCTGCAGATGCCCTGGGAGAGCACAGGCTTTTATTTGCAGATTCACTTGATCCTAGCTTACACTTGTAATTATTTGTCACTGCTCATCTCCATAAAAATGAAAGGATTTACATCTTTTTAAATAACTGGTTTAGAATAATAGGTAAGGGTTTGATGAATTTTCAAATGTATCTTAAAGACAATTAAAAGTGTTCAGTCTGCATTATCTAAAAAGCTGCTAGAGCAGAGAGGCAAACAAAACAGTATTACTCCCCCTTCTTTCACTAATGCATTTTTATGTTCTGCATACTTGGATATTTAGCTATGCACTTTTTAAATTGATAATGGAGAGCTGCAAGCACTATTTGAATGTTACATCTAGGATCACTGTGCCAGTTCTCAGGAGTCACAGGGAAGATTTTTAATAGGTATTTTTTTCTGCAGTATTGCTCTCCTTTCCTTTCCGATGTTTTTCAACTTTCTACTGCAGTATTTGGAAACAAAACTGACCAAGAAAGCCCAACAATTAATTCCAGAAGCAGTGATTGCAACAAGAAGCGGATATAATAGATTTAAAGTAGGCTAGTGCTCTGATGGCCCTGCCTTCCAGAGTCAACAGTCATAAATCCTAACTCACTCTTTGAAATCGGAAGCAGGTTGCTGATGCAGACAGATCCAGTTTCACCTGGGAGGTAATGAGGTGAAGTCATTGCATGGGAGAGGAGAAAGATACAGCCAGCTGACTCTGCACCATTTAACTCAACGGCTCCCTAGAGGGAAGCATCAACAGCAGGGGTGCAGCTGACAAGTGAAATGCTCCTTTGTATAACACTATACTACCCATTTGTGTGCTATCGGAATAGCAAACAGTTAAAAGGCCACAGAGGAACAGAGCCCCATCAAAGCAACCTGCAGAGGTACCCTTTGTGGTTAGCAGGCAAGAATTCAGCAAGCTTGTGGGTTGGCGCAGGGCTTTGTCCCTTGAATTTTGTTAGAAATCAGTTTTCTCAAAAATGCCTGCCCAGACTGTGTGGTGCTTTATAGTACTGAATGAATATAAAGTCCTTGCTTTTAGACCTTAGACTATATAAAGGGTGGGTGACAATAGGAATTAACACCTCTCTTGCTACTCTGGATACCTTTGTTACCATCTTAAAAAAAATTCCATAGGCAGTACAATGGAGGAAATCTGGTTTCTTAACAGATGTACCTTATGTTTCACTGCAAGCTCTACTTAAATCATCTCACATGGCTGGGACATTTACATCTCCTGCACTTGTGCAGCTTCTCCTATCTGAAACAGATGGAGTCACCCCACGGCTTTCAGGAGCTTCCACTTTCCTCCGCTCCTTTCCCTTCACAAAATGTGCAGGTCCATAACGTATTTGTGACCTCCTCCTACTGGCATATTGGCCAACTGGTTCAAAATTTTCTGCGTGAGATGACCTGACAGTCACACAACACAGTCAGCAAATGCATCTTTTCCATGGGAAACCAGGCTAAAATTACAACAGAAAAACATCCAGCAGTAACACGGTTTCCCCCCGCTCCCGTCACTCACAGACCCCAGATTCTGTGTTCATTACCCACTGAGCTGCAAGGCTGTCCCTACTTAACCTAGATGGCTCGCCTCCAAAACACTTCCAAGCAGACTCCCCGTTTTGCAGCACTGGGGTTTTGGAGCGTGCCTACAAATTTGCCAAGATCTGGCTCTCTTTATCCCAGGGCAGCACTGAACACCATTAGAGAGAGCTCAATTTCATCACTTTTCTACTGTTGAGCTTGTACATGTCTGCAATCACAACTTCAGCTGTATGAGCTGGATAGAGAGGTGACTGTAGAAACATAGGACTTTTCAATATATTTGACACTCTACCAATTAAAAGTAGATTGTCAGAAAAAAACATTCTTTTTTGTAGAATCTTTTTATCTCCACCACAGGTTCCATGTTTCTACAAGCACTGCCACAGCTGCAGTCAGGTTAATCTCGCTATAGCTCTTCAAAAGCTTGTCTCTTGTGCCCGGTACCACTATGTGAGTCAAGTATAACAGATCAAAGTTGTGACATTAGCATGCTAATAGCCTCTGTAACCGTCCAACAGCAGAAAGAAGATGGGCTCCTACTGACTGATAGTGTCTTGAGAAGAGAACCGCCTAACACTCCATGCTTTCCGAGCAAGGGCAGTGTAATATCATTTCCAGCCAGTCCCATCCACTTCTCAGTCAGCTGCAAGGAAGTCAGCAGCACCAGCCGACCACTGACCCCAAGCAGCTGACCACCAGCTGCTTTATTTGATGGAACTCCGAGGCATCCGTGCCCAACACCGCTGCCATGACTCGTTCTTCCCAGTACGGCTCCTGTCCTGTTCATGGCAGCAACTAAGCAAGGATAATAATATAATCCTAATTGCTTAGTGATCAATAATTAACTTGATTATCAGCAGAAACCAGCTTCCTGAGCAAAATTTACCCAGTGGCCTCACCACCAGACACTCTATCCTTCCCTCCTAAAAACAGAAGAATTAATAATCACCATAAGCAAGAGTATAACAGTTTCTTCATGGACTTTTCCCAGCCAGGAAGGCCACTTGTCTGCAGCCTAAAAGAATCTGCTACAAAATCCAAAGATAATACAAAGCTGCCTAAAAAATTCGGTGAGCACCACTGACCTAGAGCCAGTCAGAAAACACAGCAGCATTTGATCCATCATCTGCCATATTTGTCGCCCTGGCAGCAAGCTGGGCAGCCTCGACCCGCATCATCTCAATTTGAGAATCACCGGAAATTTCCTCACAGCTGGGGGCCACTCCACCTTGTTGAAACAGACATTGTTAATCAGACTGTCCTATAATACGAGGATGGACTACAGAGAACTGCGTATGAAAAAACGTAATTTCTAATTTTGTTTTCCCGATGGATTCAATTCAAGACGTTCCAATTTGCTATGTTTAAAAGCAAGCGCACAGCAACAAATCTATATTCTTTCCCCCCATACCAGGAACACGTCTTTGCTGTCCTCTAAGCAGTGCAACAACGCTGTAGAAAGCTTTCTAAGAGACACAGGAGTCAGAGTCTAGGACACAGGCAACATCTATATTCTTTTTTCTCTTAGTAAGTCTCCAGAGTTTTAATAATTATTAGATGTTTCAGTGTCAGAACAGAAACATATAAAAAGCAAGAAAATGCAGAAACTGAAGTGTCAATTCACTAAGGTCATTTTTTAATTTAAAAAATAAAATCAAATTCAAGGTTGAATAAACCACTTTTGGGTTTTGCCAATATCATTACTGACAGATAAAAATGTCTTTGATTTGTGTGCTGCTACTCTTTCCAGTGAAGACATCAGTACACATTTGCATTTGTGCTTAGCCTTCTGTTTGAATTTAAGATTTGCTTTTTGGTGTATTGGGAAATTCTAACAACACTCTAATAAGATTTTTAATTAACAGATACGTATTTACACTTTTCAGCTAAATTAAGGACAGGATTTTTGGCTGAGAATTACATGATTTTTCATTGCATTTCTCAGTGGCTGTGGACTGAAAGCAGGCAAGGCTGATACTTCTCTCAAAGTGACTTTCCATAAAAGGATTTAAATTTTATATACCTTCTTCATTTGCAGTGCTTCAGTTCAAACACGCACTTATCTAGAAACTAATGAAATGTTTATATTAGGATCATTGTATGGCTTTCATAAACAAGAAATCATGCTTTCTTTTTCTGTCATTCCAAATATGCATTATCTTTATAATTCATAAGAATGGTTTTAAATCATTAAATGCACATTTTGATATCTTATAATCATATTTTTCACATAATACTCTGGAATGATTAAAATTTTCAACGAATCTTCCCTTATCCAAACTCCCACATATAATCAGCCAAGCAGTTTATCAACAGAAATAATGGTGCAGACAATGAAAACTGCATGACAAACGACCAACAGCAAGCCATTTGTAATGTAAATAAGGGTAAAGAACATGTGACAAGCAAAACCAAAAGAGATGGCTTGAATTTGGAATATTAAATTGTACAGAAAAGCTAAGGTAAACCAACAATTAGCCACCTAAATATTTTGTAAGTGTCTCTGAAAAAAAACATATGTAAGAAGTCAATTTCTAAAACCAGCCTGTGTTTTTAAGTTTTCCCAGTTCTAACTAGTATAGCTGTAGTAATAGTACTATATTTCTAGTACTACAGTCTAGTACTAGAAACAAAAGAAAAAAACAAAAATATCAAAATTATGCAATAAAGCATTTAAGTCAAATACAGTCAAAGTTCGTGGAAAAATTCCTCCTGACTTATTAGGGTGTTTGAACCAAGCTTTAAATAAATACCAGCATGAAGACACTACATAGATTTCCGAATAAATATAGTCCATAGAATTCTAAATGCATTTTCTTTTTGCTTTAGTAGATAACTTGCTTGCACAGCATCTTTGCTGTTTGTCACTTCTTCCCTATTGCATCACTCCTCAACACCACTAGGCTAAGGTTACTTGAGTAGCAGTAGTTTCCTCCTTTTATTTTTCTTTTTTCCTTCTTTCCCAAGATTAATTGGATAATTATATATTACCACAAATCTTCCACAGACCATATGTGAATAATTTCAATCCGCCCCAGGATCATTTCTGTCGTTCTTGGCTATTCATTCCCATTAGAAGCTGTTACCCATCCTGCTATTCAACATAAAAATGAAATCCTGTACTAGCTATTCCCTGCATCACAGTGATGCCAGGGTTTGCCTCCTGCCATTTGAGCAGTTTGTGGCAGCAACAAGATCACCACTCTTAGAAAGTTTGCAGAGGCAGCTCCTCTGCTTATTGAACAGATGGTGCAAAGCAAGACATCTTGCTCACAGACATAACACACGTAATCCTACCAACCCTATTATTAGGCTGTCAGGAGTGGCATTATGTATAAAAACCATTCTGTATTTGGCAGCAAAGACTCAGTTGAAAAGAGGTCAGTGTTTACAACTCCAATAATAGTAATAAATAATATTAGTAATAATAAATAATAAAAGAAAAGGAGAGGGGTTTAAGTTTTACTGGTACAAACATGCAAGTGTTCAGCATGGTAAAACTGGGCGATGACATTGCTTCCCAGAAACTAACTGATCCTGGAGCATGGAAACCTGACCTACTTTCTGCAGGAAAAAGAACTCTGACTTTCTCCCCAAAGAACAGCCAAATAACCTTTACCCACAGTAATTTGGGGAAGCAGAGGCTGTAGGGAGAGGTCCAGGTCTATCCACTGCTCTGGACTTCTGGACAGTAGTAGGAGAGGACCATGGAAGGACAAGTGATCAGCGGTCTCTGTGGTCCCACTTCTAGATTAAAGAAAATCTTCTTCCCATACTTTGAGTCTTTGCTCACGCTTTACTTGCGGAAGACACGAGTCTATCTCAAATGCGGTATATACCTACCAGGTTGTATTTCAGAGGACTACAACACAAACCGTGAACTGTCTGCTCCAAGGTCTGACCAGCTCTGCCACAGCTTCTCACTGGTGGGAAGGAGCAACGATTCCGGATGTGTTTCCAGCCCCGGTCCTACACTACACCATGGCTCCCAGGAGCCCGCTTGCTCCATCACAGCTCCTCCTATAGAGGACATCAATCAGAAAGGTTGCTCCTGGTAAGGCTGGGGAGAGCAAACTGCAGCCTCGCTCCCCTCTAGTGGTTCCCTTGGCTTTCTGACCTTCCCAACACAGCTCACAAAGGCCAACACCATACCAAGGGGTAAGGGCCATTCCTTATCAGCACCCTAGGATGCTCCGGGTGACAATCCAGCATTGGTGAGCCACACGTACCTCTCCGTTGCAGACTCCCTGGGCTGTCCTTTCATGGCCATGTCATTAGCTGCATTTCTGAATGCCCTGCACCGCCTCCTTTCTCTACCATTTTCTCAAGCCATATACCACAAATATCACACATCTACTTTCCTCTGATGTGACTGATTATTCCATTTTACAAATCCTGATGTAATTTCCAGCTAAACCACCTGGACTACTTTTCATTTGTTTTTGAATCTAGCAACAGACTTTCTAAGATGACTTGTCTGACCTTGCCTCCTGTCTCCGCCCCATGGTCCTGAAATTCATATTTCTGTGAACCTTATAGCACTGCTTTATCTGACACGAGAAGTAAGGAGAGGAACTCAGGATGGCCCAGCAAACACCAAGACAAAGAGGAGTATCACAGGATACCATCTGTAATTGCACAGTCCAAGGCTGTCTCCTCTCCTTCGTTCAGGACACAGGCTGGATCCGGACTTGGGAGAAATCCTGGTGCTTACTGACAGCGCCTGCTGCCTGAGTAACCCTTGCTTCATTTGTTGCAGTGGTTGAGCAGTGCACTGAAAATGAGGCAAAACATTAGACGACTTGCAAGATGATTCTGTGATTCAGATAACTACATACTTCCCTGAAGAACCTGTTTCTATCCCTGCCCAGGCTGCCAAGGGTACGTATAGTTGATCTGGCAGTCTTGAGCTCACCCTGCCCTTTCCCCAAGTCAACATGAGCTCCCCTACCAGCGAGATCCAAGACCATGCACATCCACAGCACAAAGCCCAGGCTTGTATGCCCCGCGCAGGAAGTCAGGCACCCAGCCGCATGTAAGGTGCCCAAAGTCAGGAGAGTGAAGTATTTACTAAGAATGTGAGTTTTTTCTACTGAGGTCCCTTTGGTTGAACACCATCATACCCAGGGACAGCTTGTGCCCTGGTTGAACGCCATCATACCCAGGGACAGCTTGTGCCCTGTCCCAATAGCTGCCGCGAGGAAGGTGTGCTGCTCAGGGCAGTTCTTCTGGGCCCTCCTGACAGCTCTCCTATCAAGACAGGAAGCAAAAAAGAGTTTTCCAAGAGGCACAAATCTGCTCAAGCCTGGGCACAGTGCAGTTTGGTTAAACCAAAATCAAGAGAAGCAAAGCAGCAGAGATGACAAGCAAGAAACAAGCGCCCAGCAGATGACACTGGACTCAGGTGTTTTTGCTGCTGGGGAGCAAAGCCAGCTGAAGCAGTCTGATAACCACATGTGGTACGACCAGCAACTTCAGTGGTTAGCCAGATGGGAGCAGGAAGAAAAGATGGCATAGAAACAAAGCCCCTGAGTAAATAATGGAAAAAACTCCAGCAAGAGCCACCTTTAATAGTGCCTCCAAAACTTGTGTGTAAACAGTCCTTCAAAGGCCGTCTCACAAGAAACCTGAAATAAATGCTAGTCAGAGTGCTCAGCAGCCTGCAGCTATTCGCAGGCTGGAAGCATCCTGCCTGCCGAGCACCAGGGCTGACAGTCTCACGGGGTGCTTGTTCACCCCCCAGCCGCACAGCAAGCGGCACGGAGCCCGACGCCACTGGGCTCCGGCAGCAGGAGCGAGCTCTGCTGGCTTCACTGCACGCAGACCCGGCCCCAAAGCATCCTGCACACATCATCTGCGTCTTGCCTGGAGGTCACCTCTGTCCCCGGCTGCCGCCTTTGTCAATGGATAACAACTGCTGCAGTTCTTGCTACACATTTGTATGCAGTCATACCGCTCCACCTATTTCTGCACGGCCTAGCAAACGCAAGGTGGGTTGCACACTTAGTTTTACTTGCATAATGCTACATCTAAACTAGTATTCCCAATGGTGTGTTACAGTTGAATCAACCTGTAAATATTCTAGGAGTCAAAACGCTAAAAGGATGCAGACTGTGCTGTTTTATTTTTAAACAGGCAACTACTGCATTTCATTCGAGCAAACGTTTCTCTTCACTCTCATTAAAGGGAAAAAATGTTTTCACACAGGGGCTGACAAACTGAGTTAAGGATGCTATATGTCTTATGAATCCTATGGAATTCCCAGTTTTCACAAGCCTTCAGAGTTAACAAAAAACAGGAAACATCCAGCCAACATTTCATATAATTTAGCCAAAAAAATCAGAAACAAATATTGGGGGTTAATATGCTCTGAATGACTCCAACAATAACCTTAGAATAAACCTCCAAACAGAGTTTGATGATCAGATGGCATGCACCAGGATGACAAGAAGTGTCCTCAGAGACCATGAGTTGTTTTTTTCCTCCCCCTTCCTGTGATCCCCGACCCTGCTCTGCAGTGATCATACGCTGCAGCTTTCCTTTTATCTAAAAAAAAAAAAATCCTTGAAAAGGTTACAACAGGTGAAGTGACAATGCTGTAGACATAGCCTACTTCTCCTTTTGTGTAGCAGTTCTCTGGAATATTCATAAAATATGCATGTTTTAAGCTTCTTCGTGGCACTGACTATTCTGCTAGTTAGCTTGATGAAAGCAGTGCAGCAGCAAATTTAAAGGGACACCGCCAACTGGTTTGAGGCCTTAAAATTGGTTTGACTCAAATTCAGCATGTGTGTTTGGAGGTGCTGGATGTTAAACAAGTCTAATAACTACAGAAATTCATGTTGCAACAAATATCTGAAACTTTAATTCAGAACAATTTGAATTATTTCATCATAAAGTTGTGAAGCCCCTTCCAAAACATGACTGTGCCAAAATAAGAGTATAAGATAAAGAACTCTGCAAACTCTGTAACATAATCAAAATTATGTAATTTTTAAAAATTATTTTAAGTGTTTCTCTGGTTTTGCACAAACACCCCAAGCAAAGGTCTTTGCCTATTCCACTGTTCCTATCTTCTAAAGTAACAACAAGATTGCAGGGAAGTTCAAGCATCTTAGTTCAGTCTGAAAACTGCTCAGTCTCGGTGACAAAACCTTCAGAGAAGGTAACGCCAGCCTTCAGCTCTGAATCTCCATTACCTCAGTCCACTCAGGAAAGCATTCAAAAGCGGCAGGCAGACTTCAGCCTTAACACTTCTTCCATTACTAGCCTTGACAACCCACCCACCATCCCCTGCAAAAAAAGTGCAGAACTTGGGTCATACCATACTGAAGGCCTGTTGACAGTGTCCCGTAACAAGAGCTAACCAGGCTTTTACAGTCTTTGAACAGATGCTGACATCTGAGGGAGGTGCAGAAACTAAGTGCTCCTGACCTCACTCTCCCCGTACCAGGCGTGCAGCCCGGCAGGCACACGAGCCCGACAGACGCAGGCTCCCTGCAGAAGGCAGCTGCTGCCGGTGCCTAGCTGAGCATCTGCCCCTCTCCTCCGTTTCTGTGATAGCTTTTGGGTTACAGCAGTTGCACGGGACATGGAAAGACATAGGTTTAGGTCCCTCTTGTCTGAAAAAGGTTCAAACCCACACCTTGCAAATCCCATGAGCGAGCATCAACCACCAGACTGTGCACCCTGCACATGTGAAAGGAGAGGAATGGCAGCAGGAGGTGGGGAGTGCTCCTCAGCCACGTAGCTGAAGCATTATCAAACAGAACTAAAGATTCATTGTACAAGACAAAGAAACAACATATGCAGCAGGAAGAAGACAAGTCTCCTCCATATCTAGTGAGGTCCCTGACAATCTGGCTACACAACAGTGCTTTCCCCAACCCTTTTCTCCCATCCGATTCATCTTGAATCCTTGGTTACACAGTGACATCAAATCAAGAAGAGATGTGAGGGTCCCAGCTAAGAACAGCATTAGCCTGGTGGCATGTTACTTTTCTGATCTGAGTGGTTTTGTATTGACTCAAAGAATAATATTGGAATATGGTTTCCTTCATCCTGGGTGAGAGTTTTAATTACTGAGCCATTGCAGAGGGAGGATACCAGCAGCAGCTCTTCCTCCAACTGTATTTTAAATTAAGAATGAAGCATGGTGAGTTCCATGGGAAAAAACAAAAAAGCCTCCCGGTAATGAAGGGGGGTAAAGAAATCTCTCTGCTGCCTTCGGTGACTTGCCAGAAGTCATACAGTGGGTCAGCAGAGAGGGGAACTGAATCTAAATCTGCCTCCTAACCCAGTGCCCTTTCTGCTGCATCTTCTGAGCTCCCAGCTTCCACTATTGAAGTGGAGCTTAGCCACCTAAGATTCCCTAGCTTTACATTAGTTTGCCTTTCAGGGTGCCGAAGCCCTTCAGCATGCTCCTCTTGGACAAATCCAAGAAGACATACACCCCCTATTCCTCCCCTGCTGGTATTATGTCTCAGTGCCATACCCCTACTTCAAAAAAAAGGACACAGCAGAAAAAAAGTCAAATGGGGGAAGATTCAGAGAGACAGCCTGCCTAGCCTCTGGGGAGCCTTCACAGAATGTCTGTCTACAGTCAAATGATGAAAGCAAATCCATTTTTGCTGTTACCACTCTTCTCTGGGCCCTCTGAAGAAAAGAAATAACAGCTCACAAAAAAAGTGAATATCTACTTTTGCAGTTTGCATCATATGTGATCACTATCCAGCTTGTTTGGCTTTTGCTACAGCTGCTGACACGCTTCTTACAGCTATTGGCGGGGGAAAGCCTTCTTATTTTCAGACATCAGTTATTTCAGCCTCTTAAAGATGTCTCTCTCTCTTTTCCAGTTATCCAGCAAAGAGTCTCTCTTTAACATGGTCTCCCAAAATGCTGCCCAAGGAACTTGGCAGTCAAAGGAATAACATCCATTAATGTCACCAGAATAACCTATACTTTTTCACCAACACCACCTTCCACTTTCCCCTCTCCCTCAAAAGGATAAGTCAAGCTAAACATCACTTCCTTAGAGATCTTCCCTCTCTTTTGTTACCCCTCTCTAATGTCTCCTTCCAACTGTGCGGCTCAGAACATTTCTCAGTGTACGGCAGATAATACACTGATAGACAGTAGGACAGTCTTCATGCAAGAAAATTTGGAGTGACTCATCTTCATGAAAGCAAGCCATGTGAGTCACAGCCATGATGACTCAGAAGCCTAAAGAAAAGGCACCTTTCTGGGAGGAAGAACTGAAATCATCCTACTTTTCCAAATATACAACTTGGAGAGGAGCTTCTCATAGGGGCAGATTTGAGGGGCAAGGAGTGAGGGGCAATTACACCATCAAAAAGTAAAGGGACAACATGTATATAAACAGCACAAACAAAAAACACCAGTAACATTGTGACTCACTATATTTCCATTATTAGACATCCTATTTAATAAATAACATCCTCCTTTTCTTGTTATGGCAAATTAAATTGTGTTACAGGCTTTTTACTGAAGTGCTTGATTGCCTGACTTCATTGACCGTTCAGTAATCATTTCGTGAGTGACCAGAGGGAAAATAAAACTTAGAAGATCTACAGTTCATTAAAGCTGTCAGCAGAAGTGGATAAATATGACACATTGAATAACAAATTGTAATGTTTCTAGATGTAAGCGTGACAACGCATTTATCCGTCATGCTTCACTTGATTGTAGCAGAAATATCACATTGGATCATCTGAAATAATCAGTATGAACTTATAAGTCTGCTTATCATAATTTATATATAAACCTTAAATTATAACTCTGGTTATCAGAAATTGTGCAAAGACCTAAATTAGCAAGCACCCAAATGTGATGGCAGACACGATGCAAATTTCCATCTATGGACCACATGGGGTCCCAGCTATGTGAACCACAAGGCACAACAGTCTTTACTTACAGAAGTTATGAGGCTTTTCTTTCAGGGTCTTACACAGAGCTACAGAAGGGAGACAATTCATTAAAAAGAAAAATCCAGTGACTACAGAGACAGGTAAGTTAGAAAACTCCATCTAGTTACCGGGTTTGATCCATCAAATGTTAGCTAACCTATCCAGCCGGTGCTGAAGCAGGTGCCGCAAAATGGTCTCTCACACCCAGCACCTCACTACCAAAGCTGAGGGCACACTGAACCGCATTGCACAGTTGTTCATCATTCATTTTGTTGCTTAACACACTCCGCTCCCTCATGCTCTTTATCTTTTTCATCTGTCTTTTCTTCCTTCCATATGCCCTTAAACAACTCTCTAGGTAGTCTCTTCTGTGATCTCACCTTCAAAGTTTTTAGCTTCCTTTTCTAAACTCTGCAAATATGGTCTCGCTTTTTTTTTTTACTGCTGCCAACAGGATCTGCACTACTGTTGAGTAAACTGTCCTTTGAGTGCTTCCAGTGTTAGAATCACTTTATTCTTCAAGTTCCAGCCCTTGCTGACAGATTTGGTTTTAGAAATCTGATTTTTCTTTCTGGAAATTGACCATCCTATCTGTGGCTGTTCTGGCCATGTCCTTGAAGTACACTGTTGCATGGACTAGACTAATCAATGGCTGTCTCTAAATACCTTCTCTTCATATGCTTCCTATTCCCCTGAATTTCTTTTTATATTTTGATTCCCCATATTTGTCCTAGAGTTATGAAGTAATGCAGTTCCACCTAAAACCTCAGCAAAACGATTTAAGCTAGTACATTTTATTTGGGAAGACGAGGAATATGCAGATGAACCCCTGTGGTCCCTTCCAATGTGAATTGCTCGGAGTCTATCAGATTGATACTTACAGTGTCTTAAATCACAAACAGCAGCTTGTTACCCCACCATAACTTCACTATCTGTCTGGGACGACAGTGCCATATGCAGCTTACAGCACACACCTACCACACGGGCAGTCACGCAGAGAGCTGCTTGAAAAAGCTGTCAGTGTTCAGACACTTCATAAGGAGAGGAAGCACGTAAGTGTGCAAAACAGACAGGTTTTGCAGATGTTCCTTGGAGAATCCACTTGTTGTTAATTATTTTGAATATTTAACCTGACAGCCAGCAGGGCTGGCTCTAGCTGCCGCTGCTGAGGACATGACTGCCCTGAGCATTTATTCTGTCCCAGCCACAGCTGAATTACTCAGCTCACACTTTGGCCTCACCATCACCAGCTGGTAAAGGTGGGTTTGCATTAAAGCGCAGGATGGAAAACTGATGCAGGTAAGATACCTGCCCACAATCCCTTGTAGGCACCCTGCAGCAGGGGTGTGGGTCTCTGACAGCAGGGACATGCAGAGGGCTGGAGACAGCGACATTTCAGTCTGACACACATAGGTTTGCCAGCAAACATCTGCCAGAGCCTGGAATTTCCCTGGACTTAAATTCAGATAATTGTTTGTCGCTCCACCTGCATCCATAGGAAGACATTTCTATTACTACCTCAGAGGTATTTATAGATCTTGGCGACATTTTACATAGCGGCCAGCTCTTGTATGTATTCTGATTTCAGGACGCCTCAGCTCGATTCACCTGCAAAGGCCGGGTTTCCAAATGCACCGAGTGCCAGCTCTCTCCAGAAGCAGGTCACGTTGAGGAGGTTGAGCTCCCCGGCCCCTCCGCACAGCAAAATACTTGACCCACCTCCCTGACTCTTCCTCTCTGCCAGGCCAGATCTGTGGTGGGCATGAATGAGCAAAATTACTGCTGGCTAATAGAAATCTTAGTACCATCTTCTCACAGGTTTTCTACTTCAGTTGTCACAGACATCCTGCCCTTCAGTTTTCTCTCAGTTTTCCATATTTTTTGTCATCTCTTAGAAACAAACTTGAGGTCACAACACAGAGTGCTTACCTTGAAGCAGCAAGTAAAGGCAGCTTAGAAGAAAAAGCATACAACAGAAGTACTAACCAAGCCAAAATGACTTGCTAATCTATGCGTATATATGTGATTATATGGTATTGCTACTTTTTCTGATGTACACTATTAGGGTCAGTGGTTTTGGAGCTGCCTTCAGAAAGAGAAGCAATTGATTAGAGATCCACAAATTCCTCTGACACAATTGTGTTTTAAAAGTCCTATTTCCCTGAGCACAGGCAGAATCAAACAGCAGGAGACAGTGGGTGTGTTGATGCTGCAGGACGCAGTGCAGCATAGAGATACCATCTTTAAACAGGCTGGCTTGCACACTGGGAAACCGCGCTGCCGCAGCACCGCAGAGCTCTGCTTTGGACCAGCACATCCACCCAGGTTTGCATGTTAGCTCCTTAACAGTTTCAAAAAATTTTTTCTTTGGTCCCTAGCTCCCTGCCTGTAGTGTTAAAAGTCAAAGGAAATGTGACAGGAGCAGGCTGAAGCAGGCTGCAACGGTGCCATTCTCAGCCAGCGTGCAAGCCCTGTGGAGCTGCTCAGGGCGGGTTTGAGCTCTCTGCTCTGCAGAGCAGCCCGGTATCACACCCAGGACTGAAGTCCAGGCTGCTCCAAGCAAGCACAGAAGTTTCTGGAGCCAGAGCGACTCTTCCCTAAATCGGGTGCCCTTGCTTTTAAGCATCTCCAGTGCTGCTGCATGTTTTGCTGCTATTATTTCTCCTACTCACCCTGAACGATTTACATGAGACTTCAGGAGCTATCCCAAGGTAAGACTGCATGTGGGAACAGTGCAGTCACTGTACCTTAGAAAACACACTTACACCTCAGACGAGTACACATTCTTAAGGAGTACTGACAAAAGGAACTTCAGCAGCTCCAGGAGCTAAAATCTGGATTAGGCTCAGGCTTGCCCATACTCTTGGCTCAGTCTGCGAGCCCCCCTGTCTCCCAGTGCCCAAGTACCTCTGCTCTTTCCTTGGCTCTTGCCATTCCCTCTGGGAAAAATCACTCAGAGATGCTGAGTGAACAGTGAGGACACTTCTTATCCCCTGCACCACACCCCACCTTTACAAGCTGCTTCTGCAGTCAACTGATAAGATCCTGAATTACACCAACAACAGAAATGGGCGTTGCTGCACAGCAGTGTTAATGCCTCTATTAATTCACAACCCCCACTGAAACCAAGGCCAAAATTCACGCTCATCACTTACAGGCGACTCCAGACACAGCCCAGATCAGACATAATTACCAGACCTTACATCTAACAATAAGGTATTGATACTATTTGACATTGAAATTACTTCAGAACTTCAACTCACAAAGGCTATATATTTTAATTATAAAGTTATTTATAGCTCTGATAAGAGGATAAAACCAAGTCCCTTCTGCCTATCTCTGGTTGCTGAGCACACGGATGTCAAAGATCCCCCTTGCTTTCAGGGATCAGGATAACCCATCTCACTTCTCTAAAATAACATTGTTCTTGAAACTAAGTTCACAAGAGTTGACTTTGTGCTTGTCATCATGTTTGAACATAAATAAATAAATATTGTTAGGGACAACTGCCTACACCTTAAGGTCCTAGAGCAGTATAGTGTTAAACTGGAAATACAAGTAAATTGTTCAGTTTTCACCAGTTAAGAGCACAGCTCATATTACAACAGTTGGTACAACTGTTGTATACCTAACATCTACATAATTGTAAACACATGTTCTGATCTAAAAAAAATTAAAAATAATACTTTCTATAAAATGCTGATTACCACAAGAATAAAGATGCAGAAGTAGATTCTAATGTGCTTTTTCTTGTGTATGCAGCTGACACATAATGCGAAGTTACATGGATAAAGGAACAACATATTTGAATTTACCTCTCAACACCCCAGACACAGAGCTGCACTGCTACCAGAAGGACCCATGGAAACCAGCAGTACATCAATTCAGAATCTATAAAACCACTTCTACAGTTTATGAATTCTGACAGAGTAGTTGGCTGTACCAAAAATGGTGCGACCATATTGCAGATTGGAATGACAGCATGATATTCATTTGTAATACTATTTTCATAGAGAGAGGTGTGAGAGAGATGGGTGACATTATGTAAAACACACACACAAGTCCCAAGTATTTTCTATTCCAAAGCATTCTTGAGTTCCGTATTCAGAAGTTGTAACCGCCTGTTCCGAAGAGTTACCAAACACGCAGGTAAGTAGGGGAAAAGCACAAATTACTGAGCACAGCAGACAAGGAAGAATCCTGCTAGACCCAGAAGTCAGAGATGTGCCTTTTAAAATCCAGCCTTGCTAAGCCTTTCGGAATTAATAAAGAGATAAGCTACATACTTTCCTATCACCTCTTCCACAACTCCCAGTTCAAAATATAGGCAGGTTGTGCAGTCCTTTGCAAGGACTAATGTCTTCCTGCCTATGCAAGAATTTTGCAAATAGAGCTTCAAGAAATACCCTGCACAATGAGCAGAAGTTCCAGAACATTTGGACGGGACTGCTCAAATAAACATTGAAGACATCTGTTCTGAAAACTAAACTGATCTTCGTGGTTTCATATGAGTAATACGCTAAAAATGGATCATAAGTGGCCAAATTCTGTTCTCAAACTTACAACTTCAATGATTTCAACACTACTACCCTAATTATCTCAGTTGATATGCACCATGTCTGTCTATTGGCAAAGAAGCTGCAATATTCACTATATTATAGGATGAGGTGCTGCTCGCAGTTGAAATTCTCTCCTTTCATTGTCTCTTCTCTGGTAATTTCATTTCCTTGTAGTCTTCAGCCTACTATAATTTAGTCATTTCATTTTGCACATTTTTCATCAAGTTGGGAATTACAGTTTGAAAAAAGTGCACAAGGAGAAAGGCAGAAATGGAGAAAGGCTAGCATTAGCATACATTTAATTCACTCAAATCACACCTCTGTTCAGTCCAACAGCAGAGTATGAGCTAATCACAGCCATGAGTAACACAGCGCGATAGATTACCAAAGGAACTAAGGCATTTCTCATTGATTAGAGTCTTGAATTTCAGATTGTAGGTTTCTCTCAAAGACATACCTGAGTTCAGCTACAATTTATCAGACTTAACAGCGTTTACTTACATCCTAGAAAGATGAATTTCCTCCACAGCAGGAATTACTGAGTGACATTTTGTGCTTTGAATTATGCAGGTGATCAGACTAGTTATTCACATCTTCTCTATGTGGCCTTGAAATCAGTGAGTCACGTCTGAGGCTACAATATCTGAGCTGATGTGGCCTAGACTTTCCAAGACTACTTCACTATGCAGACTGATCTCTGCCTAAAACAATTGTAACGTGGCACAGTTCATCAAGTTACCAGGTCCTGGCTGACTCCAACTCTTAGTGTTCTTAGATAGGAACATGTTTTTCAGCTTTGGTTTAATCCAAGTCTGAAATTAGGAAACATTTCATGTACGCACAAGCCATAGCCCTAAAGTAAATTAATAATCAGTTTTAGATTGTATGAGGGAAAGAAAACAAAACCCACCAGCATCTTCTTTCAGTAACATTAATACATTGATCCTTATCACTGTTAACTTGCAGTAATTTTGAGACAGAGGAATACCAAGTGATTTTGTAATGTTTACTGTATTCTTTTTATGTCTTTGGAGAACTCAAAGAATAAAAACTACGCTACTGCAAGACTCGGTGAATTCAAATTTCCACAGCTCTCCACAGAAAATCGTTCGAGGCTGGGGAAGTTAGTATCTCACGGGCCATCATCAGCAGAACATCCCTTGTGCTAATGGAACACAGCAATTCTCAATTACCAAATGGTAGAAAGCATTTTATTCTATTCCTGGCAAGTGGCACAATGTCAGACATTAAAATCACATAATTTCATTTTTATAACATTTTTACTTTCCTTTCCCCTCATTTCAATTTGGATGTGGTATTTGCAACCAGTAATCCCAGAGCAGCCAGAAATAGAAATCAGATCCTTGTACTATCCAAGAACTGCTTAAAAAACATTTCAAAGGCTATGAAGCATTAACCTTCTCCTTTACCTTTTAAGAAAAAGTATTACACACTGGATCCTTCAGTCATATCTGAACTGGGAGGAGGCAAGATTAGAAGCAGATATCAAAGGGTCACATCTCAATTCAGATTAAATTAATACTTTGGCAAAGGCATAAATAATACAAGGTTACATAAGAATTTCCAAGCATTATTTGTACCCCATAATCTTTCAGTAGCAGCACCATAAAGCATCCTGCAACTGACAGCAATGTATTCCTTGTCTCATTGCTTTTTTACACTGCAGTAACCAGTGTAATGGAAAAAAAAAAATCATTAAGGCTAAATTTGAGCAGGGAAGTAAACAGGGACCAAACTCTGCCCTTCTGTGAGTATCACACTCCAGTGGCAGCAAAAAGGGATAAATATGAGGCTTTATTTGGGCCTAATCTAGAGGAAGTTGAAGTCAGTGGAGTAAAACAAAATCTTTCTACTTTCTGTCTCACTCTAAAGGGTTCTCAAAATTGACAAGAAAAGATTAGAAACTTGTTAAAAATTTTGTAGAAACAATACAGAGTTGTAGCAAACTTCCATTGATACCACTACACATAAAATTGGAAGTCTCAAGCATTTCAGTATCTATAGAGATTAAAAAAAAAAAAAAAAGCACAATTTTGTATTTAACACCTTGGCTTTAGCAGTCTCATTTTGTACCACCAGTGGTCCAGAATAATATTCTGAATTTTGTAGTGCTACTATAACACCCAAGATACTGTGAGAAAGCATATTCAAGTCTGCTTTCAAACGCAATGCAAACCCAACACCCCAGGAGAACCCAGAGCACCTCTCCATAGCAGAGAAAGGATCTGTCACCACTTTTACATTACTGCAAGGACCATCGAAGGTCTTACGATGTCTTGACTGCTTTCATCAAAAGAAACCACTTAAAGTGACTGTGGGATGTTGCCTGCTGAGAATAAGGATATCAAGCAGGGGGATTTTTGGCTGTGTTATTATGACAGCTCAGCAAGGTCTCAGACACTTCAATATTACATGCATTAGAATAACATATATAGTACATCTGCCAACAGGCAAAATTGCTTTACACTGAAAAGGGACTATGCTAATTGCACAAACCTGTAAATGAGTTAAACACTAATAACAATGATCCCAGTAGTACTGACAGGGTTGAGTAAGCAGGCAGAACTAACAAAGCCAGCAAAGAATAGGACACTTTTAATTAAATTGCAGTATTTGTCATTTTAACCAAAAATAACTGTATCCGGAATCAGGGTACCTATTATTTGCATACCATAACAATCAGAAACAGCTACAGACTTGTGTACTTTAGCTGTACACAAAACATGAAGGAATAAAAGGAGCAAATTTGGCACCTTTTTTTACTATGCACAGATAGGCATGTAGTCTATGAAAATTCAAGATAAAAAAGCATGATGTGATATACTGGGATGTGTACTAGGTAAACAGGGAGATATAATTCAAGCTGCTGGATTGCTAAACCAAAGTGTGGGCTGCTTGAGGTGCTGTAGGTGTGAGCGGTAATTTCTGTCCTGAAACTGTAGAGGGTAGAAGACAAGAGCAAGCTAACGCCTTGCCGTGGAAAGTTGTATCGTGCAGAGTTACTGCTCAGCCCAGAACGAGTATCTGCGTGTAGTCAGTGCCGCAGACAAGTTAGTAAGCCCCCTTGTTGGCAGGAGTTACTAGCTCGACAGCCAGCTCAACAAAAATGCAAAGCGAAAACAAGCAGCTGTCATCATCTCACTTGCTCACCCTGGAAAACCAGGGTTGTGTGGGAAAGCCTGCATCACCTGCGGCACAGCCCCAGACCGAGCCGCCCAGCAGGCCAGGCGTGCATCAGGAACCACTCCCTGCTTGAGGGGTGACACAAATTGTCTGTAGCAGAACTCAAGATGCTACTAGCCATTCACAATCAAAACATAATCACATACAAAGTAGACTCAGCAGAAAAAAAAAAAAATGTAACCGCACTCAGCAACGGGATAAAATTTCTAGGTTGCCTGTGTATTTTTCTGGGAGCTGTAGTGTAGATTTCCAATTTTAACACAGATTTGTAATTCTCCAGCTTTTAGGAGATCACTGTACAGTTGTGTGTGTCCTGTCCAAAATGATGCTTGTAAGAGGCTCTCTTGGGAAAAAAAATATTGCTTAAGTTTAGGACTCAGAATTCAGAAAGCTAAGCAAAAGAAAGAAATTCACCACTGTTTTTAACCCTTCCCATTCTCCATAAAGCTAGAAAGCTGCAGCTATACAGTGCCAGCAACCACTCCCACTTTCTGGTCCACATAGCCAGAGACCTCAGCTGGGTTTCCTATTCCGAGCATCCTTTGAAGAAAGCCCTCAAGAGCACAGGAGAGACACACTAAATCAGACCAAAGGTGCAAAGGCGCCTAGCATCCAGTTTGGTACTGTGGCTAACAGCAAATGTAGGGAAGCCCATAAGGACTGGAATAATATACAGTGATCCTCCTCTACAACACTCTCCCAACTTCCAGCTCGGCGTAAGAGGTGATATCATTGATTTGATTATCCCCGTTTAAATTTGCTTCCCTTCATATGTCCAGTGAACAAAGAAATCTCTTATTTTTGTCACCCGCTTGATGCATTTGGTACCTTCCTCCCTAGAATGTCACTATTACAGAAAGAGAAAGCATCTCTGGTACCTAGTCACCACTTGCAAGGGAAAGAATAAAAACAAAATAAAATCAGACAGATCTTGACCGCCTTGTATACAATAACAAGGCAGTGCTGGAAGAGAAGGTTGATATAGGATGGTATTCTCCCAGCAAGCTGAGGAACTAGAGCCCTCTTCTCCAGGAGAGAGCTGTATCCCAAAGGCTACAGCAGACCACTAAAGCTGGTGGTTGTCACTGCAGCTGGTGGCAGAGGTTGCAGGGCTCTGTCTCCCCGGGCTCTTGTGAAGAAGTCAAAGTGTTGCCACAAGTATCGTAGCCATTGAGGAACCTGAACTGTTTGCTGTCTGTCAGCCTGTTTGGGAGGGATGGGAAGCAACACTGAATACACTTAACAGACTAATCAATAAAATTACTCACATTCAAAGGAGTTATGTGCATGCTCCAGTGTGTATTTATATCCAGTCACTTAACAAGATTTTTATGTAAATGTTGAAAGAATACTCCTGAGCGAAACAGATACATACAACATATTTTCACAGAAAACTCCTTACAACTGCATTTCTCAAGTGAACATGGCAGGCAATTACATAAATACGCCAGAGTCAATAAGCATAAACTTAGGCAAGTTAACTAATCTAGAGCTAGTCCCAAGGAAGGGAGCTGAAAGTACTGAGGAAACAGCCACCTTACAGCAAGAAGCAAAATTGCAGTGGTTTTGTCACCACAGGCTTCCACTATGGTCACATAAGGCATATAATCCTGGGAGACAGACAGCAGACCCTGCTTAAAAGTAACAACTGTTATGAATAGACGGTGAGCAGAGCTGCTCTGTACCAGAGAGCCCAGTCCTGCCTGGTGGCACTGGTGACAGGCAACACGCTTTGGGCTCAGACACAGATGTCAGCCATCGCATGCGTTCCTCCCCAACACCAGCAAGGAGTGTGGCCTGGCTGCACTTCTTACACACTCACACACAAAATCCCTAACAAACATCTAGTCCATACTGTACAGAGCTATTTACAAAAACCTCTGAATTTAAGAGATATTCACCAATTTTAACTGGAAAGCTCCACTTTGATTCTAGGGCTACAAAGATGATGAGGGGACTGGAGCATCTCTCCTACGAGGAAAGGCTGAGGGATCTGGGCTTGTTTAGCCTGAAGAAGAGAAGGGTGAGAGGGGACCTTACAAATGCTTACAAATATCTGAAGGGTGGGTGTCAAGAGGATGGGGCCAGACTTTTCAGTGGTGCCCAGCGACAGGACAAGGGGCAATGGGCACAAACTGAAGCATAGGAAGTTCCGTCTGAACCTGAGGAAGAACTCCCCTCTGAGGGTGACGGAGCACTGGAACAGGCTGTCCAAGGAGGTTGTGGAATCTTCTTCTCTGGAGATATTCAAGACCCGCCTGGACAAGCTCTTGTGCAGCCTGCTGTAGGTGACCTTGCTTAGGCAGGGGGGTTGGACTAGATGACCCACAGAGGTCCCTTCCAACCCTGAACATTCTGTGATTCTGTCCTGTAATTTTGATACATATTATGTTTCAAGTTATAATGTTCTTGCATTTTTCTGTTTCATTATTTGGGGAAAGGAGTAAATGTCCTTTTCTGTTAACCTTTCTTTGAACAACTGTTTCTCCAAAATAAAATGAAATCTTCAACAGCTATGCTATGTGCACATGTATACAGACACAAAGCCATGCCTTTTCACATCCACTGTTTTAAAGACAGCCCTCAGTCAAGATTAGCCACACGTCTAAGCTGATT
>Ga0065711_1031384_pt1 | contig 29827 bp, 16 predicted proteins | sample Hoacrofraction12_FD_59098 | JGI IMG/M metagenome (GOLD analysis project Ga0065711, IMG submission 59098) | Hoatzin crop microbial communities from Cojedes, Venezuela - Epithelial fraction 12 v2 (version 2) | ecosystem: Host-associated > Birds > Digestive system > Esophagus > Crop | place... | reverse complement strand
GGGGGGGGGGGGTGGTTGTTTTTTTGTTGTGTTTTTTTTTTTAAGTAACTTCTATTTATTTCAGAGCTAGTAGACAACCTGCTCCCCAGGCCCTGATCCAGCAATACCTGCCCCTAATGACAGGCACCTCTGCATTTTAGGGAGCTACTAACATGGCCGCATTTATGTGCATGCGTTAGCGCATGCAGCACACAGGCATTTAAGAAAGCCTGTGATATCAACACTATACTACACAATTATTTAAATATGTAGTAAAATTGCTCTTGCATATGTAGGGAAACACTGTAGATGAAATACACCTCCTTCCTGTCAAAGGTAACGATTATTAATGACTAATTTAAGATAATGCACTTAAAAGATGCAGTTTGCTGCATAAACAGAACTTACCCATGGACAACTCAATTTTTAACCATTCAACATCTTTTCTCAGTTAACAGCAAGTCGAAGGACAAACTTTCTCAACTGTTAATGATGAGAAAAACTAACAACCGCTGTCCTGCCTCAAGACATCCACTTCTCCAGTTGGCCATGAACCAAGCGGAAATTCCAGATCGGGAGGCAATTATTTATATATCTGTCTCCTTCCAACCTCCCCCCCAAATCTAAAATTTGCTTCTAAGTGGGTATTAATCCTGCCTGGAACACTTACCACACTGCTGTATCTTTACACTAAGATCAATACCAGTTTTTGTTCAGCTACACTTGTGAAATTTTTGTCCATATTACTAGCAATTTCATTTTATTGCGCTTGAGAGAAAACAATTCTCCAGTTTTGGTGTGTGGTTTCTCTTAAACATACCATTGCACTTCATCCAGCAGCTACATTCCTGCCTACTACAACCTGCTGTTGCAAATTATATTAAATTTTTTTTCATGTTTGAAAAGACATTTTTGTTACTAACTACTGGAAAAAACAAATTCACAAGCACAAGAAAATGCCATTTTTACTTTAGGCTCTGGCTCGGTTCTCCAAGAGAAAATGATCTCAGCAACAAGCATTCCCTATCACATTTTCCCCTCAAGTCTTTTCGTGGATAAACAACAACAAAACTCACATAATCTGCTGACTAGATCTTATACTTTTGAACTGAAATAAATGCTCCTTCTTGTGTAATGGATTAAGAGAGACTAAAAAAAAAAAAAAATCTCCTCTTAATTCACTTCCCTTGTTGATGCAGAACAATTCTTCATTTCATCCAGAAAATTTTTCCCCGAGTGATCCAACTTCAGATCAGAACAAAGTATCATCTTTTCATACAGCTCTTAAGAAAGGCTTCAGTATGTGCAGTAACATTTGAAACAAATGATACTTATCTAACAGTGGGTAAGTTGTAACACAGGTTTTAAAAAATCTAATTGGGGCTATAATTTGAGAATACCTCTTTTCGCCCGGTGGTTTTGCAAAAGAGAAAGAGAAACGTCTCCTAAGCCTGTAAACATCAGGCATTGAAATGCAATTAAGTGCTCTATACATAACATCAGGACGCTGTAAATCACTGCCGTAATACCTCACTATTGCAGTTGAATCCCTGGGGAGCTCTAACACACAACTTGCAGACAACAAGAGAGGCGTCTTATAAAGCGTGCAGTATATCTTACTTGCATTGAGCAGAGCTCCCAGAGGAATCCTTGAGCGGACAGATGAAGCCACAGCTCAGTCAGGCAGCCATTAAATGAATCTAAATAATCGAGAGCTGTCATCTGAGCAGGTGATAACAGGTGAGCAGTGCCAGACTACTCTGAATGGGCATTTTTCAAAGGATGGTCTACAAAGGATGAAAGTTGCCCCCTGTGCTCAGCCCAGCAAAGCAGTGTGAATGCTTACAGGGCAAACAGACGTGGATAAATGATTTCCTGAGGTTGTATGATTAAGTTGGACAAGACGTGACCCATCAACAAGAGAGCTTGCCCGAAGGACACCAAGGGTCAGACCTGGCAACAGCTGTAGGGAGCTGGGAGATGACGGACATGAGGCAGGAGCTAACAGAGACACAAACTTCAAAATACCAACCTGGATCTCAAAAGGAAGCTCTTAGAGACACCAGGGACGGAGCATGCTTCGCAGCTACCCAGTGACACCAGTCACCTCAAATAACAAACTATTTCTATGAAAAAAGGTGGGTGATGTTTTTTTTTTTAATCTGAGGCAAATGCATGTGTAGAGTCATAGATCTGTGACAATCCACAGACTGCGACAATTGTAATTTTCCCATGTTTCTATATGCTTTCACCATAGATCAGGACCCACGAGCAGACACCTTTAATTCTTCTACAGACTGGAGCTTCGCTCTAATACATGCAGAAGTGTCACTGCAAATTTCATCCTCCCCCCTGAAACCATCCAACCTAGTGGGCGTGATCTCTGCCTCATTTACTGTGCCTGCAGCTGGTAAATCTATTCAACCAGCTCTACTTGCTAGAAAAATTATCACGGTAACCCAAACAGCTTTGTCGTGGAGCACCATTGCCTTTTTTTTTTTCTTCAGTGGGCAACAACTCAGTTGTGCTCTCATTCGCCTCAACAGTGCTTCAGAGTTCAGCTGGCAGTTATGTAGGCTAACACCACATGTGAAGGCCTTTAAGGTTTTCAAGATGGGACCTAGTGTCTTAGAATAAGTCAAAACCCAAAGCTAGACAGAGAAGTAGAGAGAATTTAAGGGAAATTGAACAAATTGGCAATATATATATAATTTGAAGATTCACTTTCAATTAACTGAGTCAAGAGAGATTTAAATATAGACAGAATAAGTGTCCTGCAGAGAGATTGCATTATGCATATGAGTTTTGAATGGAACGGAAGAAAAGCTAATAAATGGATAGAAATAAGCAAAATGGTGAGAAGGAGACTAAACAAAGCCTGCAAGGAGGTCTGGGGAAAAAAGGATGGTGAACAGGTAACAGAACCTGCTTACTGTATTTTTATGTTTTGTCTAATCTCTAAAAATTAAACGTCCTGTAAAACAAGGCAGCAGATGCAGGAAGGAAGCAGATACACAGACAAAGGCAGCAGATGCAGAAAGGAGTTACTGATCACTTGTTCTTTCTCATCTATACTGCTAACATTTGGTTCTCCTAAAAACAAACAAACAAAAAACCGTTCACACTAACACAAGCATTTAGGACAAGAGATGCCTTTTTCCTTGTCAGGAACGAATTGTAATGTCCTGAGAAATCTGACCTTTAAACATTCCCTGCCTGAGCACAATTTGCTCAGTTTTCTTACCCTGTCCTCCGGTAAAATAAGAACATAATGCTGAGTAATCAAAGCATTTAAGGATGTTGTTTGAGTCCTTTCCTTTCCACGATACCCTATGCCTTTTGATTTTATCTCTATATTCTGTTTATTTCTATATCAATTCCTGATATGCCATAGGCTACCTCTTCCTCTTTTCATGATGGGCATAACAAAAGCAACTGCTGGAAGCCTATTATCTAATTATCTTGTTAGATCCTGCATGGACTGCGGTGCTCATATAAGCAGATCACACATGTTTTGGCCCCTCAGATCGCTATTTCTTACCTAGCGCATATTGTCATACATTCTCTACATTCTCTGAACGCACTGGGCGTTTAAACGAGTTGTCAGAAAAGCCTTTTCCTTGTCATCGTCATCACTCGGGTTGTTTTCAGCCAGAAGCAGCTCCCAGTTCAGCAAGAGCCTCACCAGATCGGGGCCACGATGCAGCCATGTATCTTGGCAGCTCCTTCACGTGTTGCTGGCCACTGACGACACCAGGATGAAATCGCTGGCTTCCAGTGTTGGAGCTGACAAGGCATGTCCATTTCTACTGGTGGTCACTTGCTCCTGTGCCTTTAGCTTCGGTTCTTGAGCCTCAAGAGTCTGAGTACATCTGGATCACCATCAAATTACTTTCGATTCCTGACTGTTTTGAAAAGCACATCTGAATTTGGTCACTGAACATCTATCGGAAGACAGAAGAATTATAAGATACAGCAAAACTGCACCCAGCACACGGTGGTGGTGCCCCTGCATGCACGGACAGAAAACACAAGTGCACTCCATGCAGGAGAGTTAGCATTTGTAAAGCACTTCTTATCATCATCCCAGGGAGCTCTGCTGCTGAAACGCTGACAGCACAGACAGCACGGATGTCACACTCCAGTTCAAAACCTCATGGCTGTTACCAGATCAACCTGCCCTCCCACTGCTTCACTAACTCCGTCTTGCTTTGCCATGCTGATACTCTTTGAACTACTGAACTACATGAAGCTGACCAACAATGTAAGGTAGTTGAAAGAAAGTCTATCATCTCTGAAACCTATGAAAAGTGCCAGGTCCTGGATTTTTTTGAAAGCATATCCAAAAATAGTTTTAAAAACTCTAAATGTATTCTATCAGCTCTTTTAAAGCTCTAACCACCAATTTATATTCTCTCCAGGTGGAAGAACTAAGCAACAGCAAGGGATTTTTCAGAAAACAGTACAATGTGCTATAATTTTCTCCCTTCCATGTATGTCATCTACTCTCCAATGCAAAGGAATAAGCTTCAAACACTTAAAATGTATCTGTCCAACCTTCACATTCACATTGATTCTATTCTTCATTTTCAGAAATACTTGGAAAATACTTGTGAAACATCCCAACAAAAAATCTCAACAGATCCTTGTTGCAGATAACAATAAAAATGACATTTCCTGACTGTAGTTAGGAATAGAGGCTATTCTTAACTATTGTACTACATATAAGCTAACCTATATTTCAATACAGCCTTTGTGTCCAGCCTGCCTGCTTGTAATAGGCTAGAACAGAAGCACATGGCTGAAAGCATGATCAAGTATGGCAAATCCTATCAACAGTCAATCCATTTCAGCGCCCTGCCTCTGATGTGACTCTGCAGAGGAGAGCAAAGCATTTAGTCACCCCTCAGATCTTGGGGTCCAAGTGAACACAGGTTCCTTCTCAGTCATCTTAACACAACTACTTTATGCTCTGGTCTATTTTGACTAAACTTTGATTTTTATTACAATCACCTTAGCACACATAGCTATTGATACCATAAAAAGTTACCTAGCTCTTAAAAAATTAGCAAAAATATTTGATTCCTTATCTTCCTGTAGCAGTGAGTGTTCTAATAGAAAAAATACAATTAATTTTGTCAGCTGAGCTTTCGATTACCTAAAGGATTTTTTAAAGCCTAGAAGGGAAGGTAAAGATTTGAATAATGACATTAAATGTAAGTAGTGGCTTTTGCTAGCTTCAAAACTTCTTGCGTATATTGCACTGCTCTGCTAACTGCCTCTCCAGCTTCAGCGCAGCAAAAACCAAGAACTGGAAAGGTGTAAGATATATAAGACACAGTTGATAAAGAAATGCAATTCACTTCTAGATTTTTTTTTAATTTAATTTTTTTTTTTTTTTTTTTACAGCTTTGACAGTATCTGTGGCCTTCAAATATGACTTCTGGGCCAAATCACAGTTTAGGTAAATGCATCAACAGAAATTCAGTGCAATAGATTTGATGAGTATCAAACACTGAAAAATACACAAGGCCCCTTTACTTTGTGAAGCAAAGCAACGATGGTATGCTTAGACACATCATTAGCAAGGAAATGTTAGACTAAGACCATTAAACTTTCATACTTGTCATCCTTGTTTCTGCTTATTTTTGCGTTAAGTGCTAATGTTTACAGACTATATACATTGCTAACATGTCATCAAGCTTTGTGGCAAATGCACTGCTACTATCAGTACATACTTGGCACTTGGTCCTCAGCATGCCTTTAAATACCATTTTCTGGCCGTGCACCTGAAGTCAGTACACACATCTATTATTATATCGAACTGCCAATGTATTTGCACATAACTGTATTTATCCTCTTGTAGCAATATTTATCTGACAAAAAGGCAAAAAATGTTTCTCTATGTTCTATATATAATAAAGCAGCCCAGGAAATACTAATACGTTCAGCATATTCATTTTCCTTTAAAAAATACAGTTGGTACACTGGTAATTTGATCAACGAATTCTCAAAGAAGCATTCAAATGCAAGTTTCACTTAACTGAGCTTTTACAAGTAAACGATGGGAGAAATTCAATTATTAATACAATATGGAATTTCTTAATACCTGTTTTTAAGGAAAGTGTTTTGAAAGTAGCACAAGGCAAAAGCAAAAAACACAGCCTCACCCCTTCAGGTTAAGGTATATTCTACATTGAAAAAGCCATTTTTGTGGAAACAGAAGCACATTAGGCACAGGTGTTCTTGAACCAACAGTTCTCAAGTGGGACATTCTAATTTAACACTTCGTCTCATCTTTCTCTGCCTTCCCCTCGCTCCACAGTAATCCTCCTTTCCTACCTGATGTTCTCATTCCTTTTTCCACATTCAGTATCTTGAAGAATTGCAGTGTGCCTGTACCTGAAAATAACTATCAGGAACAAGTTCCATGGTAAGGAATGGGTTCCAAGCCATGAATGAGACAGAACTGAAAGCACAGCATACTGTATTTCTAAGACAGAAGAAAGAAGGAACAAAAATAATAAGAAAGCAATAAATAATATCTTTTACCCTTCTCCTTCCTCTGTTCCACAGCTGAGCTCTTCATCCACACAGGCAATGTGGATCTCAGCCTCTTCCCTCACCGTGCAGCCGCCTGCCCTCCGTCTCCACTGGTTCTGGCCACCCTACTGCCTACTGTAGAACAGGGGACCACAGCACGCAGACGCAGAAGTGCTGCTCTGTCCAAAACACAGTGCCACGACAGCTGCTTGACCCTGTAACTCATCATGCATAACCCCACTCCAAACTACGCTGTTCAGCACCTGTGCCTCCCTCCCTTTCCTCTGGAAAAGCGGGCAGATGCTTCCAGGGCAGGCAGCTGCTTTTCTGCCACCCACAGCTCTCTGAGCTTAACTCCACATCTTTCTCCTTTCAGCTCCTGCTCCTCTCCCAGGCAGGTCAGTAACAACCCCAAGGCCCAGCAGAAGGACAGTTAGATGTTCTCCTGGAGAAGACACCAAGAAAGCAAGGAGGAGAGACCGTCCAAGCAGAGCTATCTTCCAGTGATAGCTCACTCAACAAGCTGGGGTATGCAATGACAGAACAAACTCTCAGCACCGAAAGCACAGGCAGTCAAACCCTTGTCTCCCAGACTCTTGGAGTCCACTCTCATTAATTCTTAAGTTCCAGCACTGCAGACCAGCCTCACCAACTCCACATACATGGCCGAAATTATCTGGCTAGCAAAGCAATTCAGGGAATCGATTCAGCTAAAACAACAGCCTGGGAAAGGGGAAAAAAAAAAAAAAAAAAAAAAAAAAAAAAATAGAAGGAGCATTATTATTGGGCTCGATTAAATCCTGAAATCCTGATCTTCACTGCAGAACAGCTTTGCTGGCATGACAGAATAGGTAGAGACTGTAGGAACTGGCACATCAAAAGCATAGCTCCTAATATGCTACCACTACCAAAAATGAGAAGCTTTTCCACAAGACAAGCTCACAAAGGACAGGTCTTTACTGCAGACAGATCTGTACAGCAGATTGATACGTTAATGTTTTATAGAACCTGTGTTTGTACATGACGAACACGTAAAGGTCATTTAGGATAAACATCCCAAATGTGACTGCAGAAATAAGTAGTCAGATAAAAGAATTATAAAAACTCCAAACGCTTGAAACTATACATGCTTTAAATGTTACTAATACATTTCAGTGATAGAACAGGGCAATGCAGAATCAACTGTAGGTCAAAAAACATGACCTCATTTTCTGCATTCCAGCTGACTACTGCGTGATCTGTAAGTTTCCGTTACAAATTATCCAGCCCTTCTTTGAGTTGAATGGATACACAAGCCGACTTAAGGCTTATAAGCAGGGGTTTTGATTTGGATTCTGAAAATTGGAGAGGTAATCAGCTTTAAAGAGGAGAAACCGAAACCTAGTTTTGTCTTGCTTTTCTAGTTTGTTGTCACCAAAACTCTATGGGTTTTGTTCCTTGAGAAATGAATTCTGTCAAGTAAAACAAAATTTACCAAACCAGATCGAAACACAGAGTGCCTACGTGTCATGGAAGTTTCTCTACAAGCTTTTCTGTAATTAGACAGATAAATGCATAGATGCTTTACACAGGAGAAGGGGACAGAAAAATCGAATGTAACATTCCAGTCCTGTGTTGTGTTTTTTGTTTATAAGCATTCATATAACTAGAAGGCAGCGCGCAAAGCCCAAGAAAAGTCTTCTGAGATTTAAAGCTCAACAGATTTTGCTGGTAACACAGCTTATGAAACCGCATCATAGCTGACAAGCATTTCAACAAAACTCACGTCCTGTATTTTATGATGAGTGCAATTGCAGAGGCCATGTGATGATACTTAGTGCTAATCCTCCCTTCGTAGGAGTGCGTGGAACTTATTTGTTTTTCCATGTAAAAGAAATGTTCTTCTTTTAGCAAGTATTACAGCTATTGATTATGTAGACACTGAGCTTCTCAAGAAGTGTTTAAATAAGAAAATAAGGTAGAGCAAACTCCTTTCGTAAAATTAAAATCTCTGCCTTACTTCAGTAGATAAATACTTCAAGTTCAGTCACTGAAACCAGAGAATTGTCTTCTGGCAGTAAACTCTACTGGCACAACCTTTGCTAGGAAACTTTTTTTTAAAAAATCTTGCCTAAGAATGGTGTCTTCAAGAGCTGACTTTAAGAGCTCAGCTCAGAGCTTTTTTCCACAAACATGTTACCATTCATAACCAAAATTCTGGGTCTCATTTCTTCCCTTATTCCCAGTTTCCCAGTGAGAAACAAATCCTAACTTCATTTATATAGGGGCTAAGGAGAAACAAAGCCCACCTTGTTTCTAAAGGATTTTGAGATCATTTGTTTTGTAGGTACAAATTCTTCATATAAAAGCCTGTGTACCATGTCCAAGAACCCTCTCTCAACATGAAGAATAAGCTAAATGTTTTGCAGGCTTCCAGGAATATGAATAGTGTCCATACAACAGCCTGCCTTGTTAAAAGCAAGGAGTTTTCAGAGCAATAAAACCGATGCCCTACAGACTTCTTGCTACATACACACACATTCTCCTCACCACAGGAACATTGGGTCCTTGTCCTTAATCTCCATGCGTCCCCTCAATTGTGATAATCTACAGCCCATGTTCCACAATTTCAATACCTCCAGTTCCCGCTCACGTTCTCTCACTACGCCATGAGTGAAAAGCAGCAGAATCATGGCTCAAACGGTTTCCCACCAAACCATACACAACACAACTGCCGAGCTTATTGTAAATCTTTTCCCTTAGATGGAGTAGTCATTTGTGTGTCTCTCCTCGACCAGACCAAGGCTATTAATGAAACTTGCCAGAGCTTAACAGCATTGAGACCACACTCGCTCCTCCACATAGGGATAGTTGATCATTGGTTTCAAAAAGCTCAGTGGAAGACAGATGGATAGATACAGGCATCCTATAAGCTTCAGTTCCTTAGGAAACCAGGCTAAAAATAGCTGATCTCAAAAACTCAGGGAACAAATTGAACTCAAATTAACATAAATACCAACTGGAATGTTAAAAACTGTTGGCTTTTAAATATTATACTTAAAAAGATGATGTCTCAAAGGGTCAAAATTAAAACAATATTTATATACTGCAACAGAAGAGCATTGACTTACAAAGTCCACAACCAGAACAGGCTACAGTCTAGGGTGACATCAGTGCAGATGAATGCAGGATGCCATAAATGACGTGACTGAGCAGGTCCATTTCGCATGTCTCCTGCTCCTTCCACAGATCATTAGCTTGTCAAAGTGGGTACAGAAAACATCCAGACTTCAACTCCCTTTAAACAAAAGTTGGTACTTTCTTGGGTTTTATCACTTGCTTCCTAGATTTCCAAAAGGTTTTAAAATTTCTTTCAGTCCCAAATGTTAGAACCTATTAGCTTCAACTATAACAAATTTTGGCCCAGATCCTTCACAGAGTTACACGCAAGGCTGAATTTATATTAAAACAAAACATTTCACACGCAAAGATAATCTCTAAGCTAATATTTGACAAACTTGGGGCTCGGTTTTCTTATTGACAGTGGATGACTCCAAATAACCCTTGAGATTCACAAGGTGGGGAATACCAAATGTATCGTATGTAAACTTCGGTCTCTTCATGGTGACTTCTTGTGGCAAAATTAGTACCTACTGCTTCCCAAACATCCTCATTTCATCTCCTCTACTAGGACAATTTCAGGCAAAGTACTTCTAGAATCCACGTGCCAAAACTTTCTCTCTTTCCCTTCTCTTCTGTCAAGAATAAAAATAGAGCAAGCCCATGCAAAGTCCTTACAATCCCTTCCTTCAGGCACCTCAGGAATTTTGATGTTATTTCCCATCAAAACAAAGTAGTAAGTGTATTGGTCTCAGTCCAGTGAAACACTAATAATCCTAACCTTCTACCAAGGTCATTAAGAAATTAGGACCTGAAATACTTCCATCTTAGTCATTTATATCCATCCCTCAGATAGACCAACATAAATTCAAGGTATCGGTAGGTATCCTGATCTAGAGTGGCTAGAAGTTTGTCAGACCTGGGGTATTCTGGATTAAAACAAACAGCTCAAGTTTGGTTCTGACTCATCAAATGCAGTGTTTCCAAAATCTTTCCTTGCAAAACTTCCAGTTCAAATATGTGGATAACCAAGAACGAGAACTGCACACAAGCAAAAATCTAATATTACTGTCTAAGACTTCATGGATTCAGAGAACAATAATGTTATGCAGGACTGGGAAGGATTCTATTGCATATTGAAAACTTCACACTTAGATTGGATATTAGGAAAATTTATTTACTGAAAGTGTGGTCAAGCATTCGAACAGGCTGCCCAGGAAAGTGGTTGAGTCACCATCCCTGGAGGTGGTCAAAAAACCACTTCAGGACACGGTTTGGGAGGCATGGTGGTGATGGGTTGGTGGTTGGGCTTGATGATCTTAGAGGTCTTTTCCAACCTTAATGATTCTATGATTCTATGAAAGTAGGCTCCTCTGAGAATAAATATGCCTCTTCTCTTTTTCAGAGTCACATCAACCGGATGTCAACTTATTATCTAGAATTAATTTTCACGGATTAGATGGTGAAAGCAGGATCAACCCAACTTCACAGAGGGAGTGGAAAAAAAGGTGGCGAAGAAGAAATTTTGTAATTCTGCTATACTCCCCCATTAAAGTTAAGTCACAATGAAAATTGAAGAGAACATGGACTGCAACATCTTCAGCAAAGGAAGCACTGTAGTGCCTTTGTACCTGTTGAAAAGGAACAACAACAAGTGGTTGTATCCTGGAGAACCGTAATACTGAATTCTTCCAAAAAGAACAATTTATAGGGGAAAAGAGAAAAACATGCTGTGCATGAGAAAGTAAAAAAAGTGACTTGGAACAGCATTTGGCACAGCCTAAACAACAGAAAGCAGCAAATAAACTGTGTAACGTTGATGATGACGCTTGAGTAAACTGTACATTTTTAATCTAAATATATTCAACACATGCGAAAATCTTTATTAAACTATAAGACACAGAAACATGTGCTATGATTTAGTTTGTGCTGCAGCATACAAATATGAAAGACCATTGCCTGTATTTTCCCCCAGGGCTTTTTTTTGGGGGGAAAGGAGTGCTGTTTATAACATTTCTGCTACAATTAGAGAATTACAAAATAACTTAGGTTGGATGGAAGCTCTCCAGATTATATGGTTCAACCTCCCTCCCACCCCATCAAAGCAAGGTCAACTTCAAAGTTAGATCCAATTTCAAAGTTTGGTCGGGTTCCTTAGGGTCCTGTTCAATTAAAGCTTTGAGTATCTCCTCCAAGGATGGAGACACCACAGCCTCTCTGGGCAACCTGCTGTAGTGTTTGACCACCTTTACAGGGAAAAAACTTTGTCACAGTGATGTATTGCTGGCTCACATTCAACTTGTTGTCCACCAGGACCCCCAGGGCCTTTTCTGCGAAACTGCTTTCCAGTCAGCCTGCCCCTAGCTTGTACTGGTGTGCAGGGTTGTTCCTCCCAGGGGCAGGACTTTGCCTTTGCTGAACTTCACAAGGGTCCTGTTGGCCCATTTCTTCAGCCTGTCAAAGTCCATCTAAATGGCAGCACATGCAACTGGTGTATTAACCACTAATCCCAATTTTGTATCAGCTGCAGACATGTAAAGCGTGCATCACGTCCCATCACCCAGGTCGTCAAATAGGATGTTCAGCAGCACTGGTCTCAGTGTCAAATAGTGACTTGCCTCTAGTTGAACTTCGTGCTGGTGATCTTTGAGCACTTTTAAACACCAGCAGTTCACACAGGTTTCAGTCCACTCTACTGTCTATTTACCTAACTCACACTTCACCAGTGTCTATGAGAACATTACTGGAGACAGTATCAAAAGCTTTGCTAAAATTGAGATAAACAACATCCACTACTCTCTCCTCATCCACCATGCCAGTCACCTCACCGCAGAAGCCTATCAGGCTGGTCAAGCCTAATTTCTCCTTTATAAATCCATGCTGACTAGACCAAATCACCTTCTTATCCTTCACCTGTTCAGAATGGTTTCCAGAATTATTTGCTTCACCATGTTCCCAGGGATCAAGATGAGGCTGATCAGCCTATGGTACACCAGCTTTTCCTTCTTACCCTTCTCAAAGATAGGAGACATTTGCTTTCTTCCAGTGCTCAGGAGTCTCCCCTGCTCACCACAATCTTTTAAGAATAGCCTTGCAAAGATAACTTGCTAGCTCCTTCAGCACTCACGCATGCACCCCACCAGGTCCCATGTACTTGTGTATGTCCAGCTTGTTTAAATGTTCTCTAACTTGATCCTCCTCCAGTGAGGGTAAATCTGCCCTGCCCCAGATTTTTCCCATTGTCTTAGAGGCCTCATTGACTTCCCAAAGGCAAGTTCTACACCAATGAAGACTGAAGTGAGGGAGTCATTGAGTTCTTCAGCCTTACCCATGTCTACTGCGATGAAGTCTCCATTCCCATTAAGCAGCACGCCCATATTTTCCCTAGTCTTCCTTTTGCTGCCGATATGCCTGGAGAAGCACTTCTTGTTGCCCTTCACGTACCTTGACAAGTTCAATTCCAGATGGGCTTTGTCTTTCTTAACCCCATCCCTGCACACTTGGACTACATCTCTGTATTCCTCCTGGGTCTGCTGCATCTGTCCCTGCTTCTAACTCTTGTATACTTCCTTTTTCATGTCTGTGTTTAGTCAGGAGCTCCTTGTTCATCCATGCAGGCTTCCTGGCACCTTTGCTTGATTTCCTGTATATTTGGACGGACTATTCCCACTCAGGAGATCTTGATTCTTTCCCAAAAAAAGTAACTAGGATGTCCTATTCCAAGCACAAGAATGGTCAATCCCAATGTGTGGGAAAGCAAGCAATGGTCCTACTAATTCCAAGACGTTAAAAACACAATGTTTGCTTTCCACTGTAAAACTGCATTTTTGGAAATAGCTATTCAGATTTAAGACATTATCCAGTGATTGTTTAAGACAAAATCTTCTCTGGCAGAAGGAACCAGGAACTCCAGATTCCCTTCTCTCAGCTACTTCATTTGATTTTGGGGATGTGTTTTTTTCAGTGGTGGCGTTTCAAATGCTGCACAGACCTTCAGTATCTTCCTAGAGTGCCCCTTCCCATCCCGAACTCTACTTGGGGTTGAGAGTAGCTGTCCTGAGCAAACTGAGATGCTAGTGTAAAGCCTGTCCAGCTGAGTCAAGAGCAAAGCTGACAGCTCGTGCTTGTAGGTGGGAGCTCTCATACTGTTCTCCATCCATAAAGGAAGAATAACAATCCCTCACACCACCTAGGTGACATAAGCCTACATTAGCTAGTGCTTGTGAAACAGCAGAGTCAACCTTTGCCCCAAAATGTGTGCCCGCCATTCACAGATTTCAAGACCCTCTGCTCTACAGCACTGTAACCTTAGGATTTTTTTAAAAAAAAAAGTCAATAGGCACAGAAAAGCTGCACAGAGCAGAGCTTTTTTTTCTAGCTCACAACTCAGAATTAGTATCTCAGCACAACCAAAAAAATAGCAGAATAAAATGTGTTAGTTTGAAATTCACTTCTGTATTTACATTACATTTGTTGAGAACAAGGAAGATTAACAAGAACATAATTAAGATGATGCACAGCACCTCGTAACTTCACTGAATTTCTGCGACTTCATGAACTATTTTTGTTGAAAAAAATGCAGAGACAAATTCAGGGTCAGGCAAACACCCCTAACAAAAAGCACTGTGCATATTTTAAAAATGCAGTACAGTAACAAGAGAATTAAAATGGTATCATTGTGTGAAAATATCATAAAACTTCAACAACAGGTGGAACAAACTTCTCATTTATACCACCACAGATCACCACTCTATGCAGGTACTCTTTTTGAACGTAAAATTTTATCTTATTTGCTCTAGCTTACATCACCCAGTAAGGGACCAATAGGAAAAAAACCCCACCCCTGGCAGAACATAATAGGACCGTGATCTACTTGCCTGTTACAGCACCGGTGTAAACTGTTCCTATGTCACCAGGACTGCTTTCCTATGCTGACCACTTCCAAAGCAGACACAATTCTGAACTTGGTAGCAGTAACCTGAACTACTTCTCACCCATCATGTGGGAGGAGAAAAGTCAGCCCAGTAACAACTCCTCCTTTCGCAGGCAAGAGGCAGAAGCATGTCATCACTTTTGGGACCCTTGACATGGCGGTGAAGGCACCTGAGAAGGGTGGAGAACCTTCACGTGAATATATTCTGTATGCGCTGCAAACTGAGTTTTTCAATTTGTAACTGCCATACACGTATTGCCAGGAAGGTCAAAGAAAGTTTAAAATCTTGAAGAGTAAAGATTTTTATGAGCATAAGAACTACCAACATGAGTCTTAAGTCTTTCCAACTGGATGTTTAAACTCTTTGGTTTGGCAAATCTGATAATATTTCTGCAAATGTTTTTTATTTTTCTTTAACTTGTAAGTTGAAGAAGCAACAAAAAAACCTTCACATTTTTTTAATTACCGTGGTTTCTGTTTTTCTTTTCCTGTTTCCTCCTGCATATGATTTTAATATTTGAATGGTTTTAATGAATCTTGAGTCCCAATCCCACAAGCTGCTCTGTGAGTGGCTATGCAGAATCCCACTGGTATCTGCCTGGCCAGATCAGCTGCAGAACATGATCTTTGCTTAAGCAATACTTAGATGCATTTCCTCAGAGGGAAGTTCCTCTTAGTGGTTAACATGCTCTTAACGGAGAAACAGTTCTTGAGGTTTTCTTTTTTCTTCTTCTCATTTTATGCAGTACAAACCAGGTGAACCTCTGGAAAAATATACTGTGCCAGAGAGACACAAATCAAGGCAAATGATGGAACTAAATCCTTCAAACAGTATGACAAGGGAAAGTGATGAAAGATACTGCTGTCGTGTCCACAGTAAGAGTTTATTACTTTAATTCTACAATCCTTACAAACAAAAACTATGCTTGATTGCTCATGATTATTCTAAGTTAATCGTTAGACTTGGAAGTCCTAAACATGGCCTAAAATTCATACCAAAGTCGGAAGAAAATTAAGTTGGCTTGACCGATACAACATCTTAATCATTCAGTGGGGTTTTTGTTGTGTCTTTTTTGGGTTGTTTTTTTGTTGTTTAAATTAGACCCATCTACTTTGCTAAGCCCACTGCGTGGCTTGGGTTAGCATTAGTTCAGGTCTCTTAAAATTTTGAGAGGTTGCTAGCTGGTGAGCAGTTACAAGAACACACAAAAAGCAGGGAGTGTACACTTACAATTGCAGTTTACTCGGGGTTGAACATGTAAACATTTCCTTTCATCCAGCATTTAATTGGCAGGCAAGAAATCCAATGTGCTATTGAGTTGCTGCCATTACCAATATGATGTTTAGCACAGACGGCTCGCTGCAAGGTTGGCAAGCCTCTGTACAAGAGCCACACTAGCCCTGAGCTCTCCTCGTGCAGAAACCACAGACACACAAGTCTTTACATCGTCTTTCTGAATAGTAATTGCATTCCTTCTCCTCCACGGATTATAACATACTGTGTATTAGCTGGGATTTTCTAGAGAGCTTTGACTTTGAGATAAATTTACTTGTCTCTATTCCTGATGGCCATTCAAATCACACTACATGGTATCAGCTACTGTGTTCAGAAGACAAGTCACTCTGAACGTTCATTATAACACATTTCATTATTGTCACCAAAAAGATACAATGGTAAAGAAGCAGAATTTCACTAGGAAGTATTACTTTCTCCATGCAGCTTTGAGAGACAGTGCAATGGAGGAACACTGGTAACCAGGAATACACAGTAACAGTTACAACACACCCACCTTCATTTAATAACTTTTTTCATTTTGTTTTGAGTTAGTAATCGAAATTTTATAATCTCTCTTGTTGAGGGCTGAGAAACTAAAGAGCCTTATAGCATGGGAAAATAATCCATAATCAGGTACAATCTTTTGGTAGCTTGGTTTAGTAAAATTTTTCCCAGACACTGGCTACATTGGCTGGCTGAAGTTCCTATCTCTAGCATAACAGAAAGGAAAACAAAACAAATACAAACAAAAATATCTAACTAGAATATTCATATAGGTTTGTATCAGGTAGGATAAAGATTACTTGTGTATTTTGAAATACTAAGAGCCCTTTCTGATGACAAGCTGTGAGTGCTCCAATTTACTTTGTATTTTTAAAGTAAATCTTACAGAACTGACATTCTGGCCTTCAGGCAGTATACTGAGTTCAGCTAATTAATAGGCTAAATTGATTTTTCTTCTTAAAGGACATTTTATTTGATTGATTTGGAAGGAAAAAAAGTGACATTGCTGACAGCATTAGTAGGGTGAGATTTTAACTTTAGGAGAGAAACACAATGCAGTGGTGTACTGGAAAGAGCAGAGCTTTTTCATTGCTATGTTGAATGCTTTTTTATTTTGATAGTACATCTACTAAACATTTTTCTGAAGTTAGAAGCTCTTCTAAATCACAGTGGTAGCAGGAAAAAAAACCAACTCTGGCAACAATGCAAGGATTCAGAACTGCTCCATTCATGTGTTGCTTCCTAGATAGGTGCATTGAAATGAACTGTTTACATAATAGCCACTGGGGAAAAAAAAAAATCAGAAAAGCCCTTTCTGCCTTGATATTTAGTTTCCCGATTAGAAACTAAATTAGACTTAGCTAATAAGAAGTAGGCCATTTAGCCTTTAATTGATGTGCAAACAATTAATGCCTTTTACAAAGAGCTGCCTTGGGTCATTCCTCAGTTTCATGAACGCACATTTTTTTCCCAGCTTGTTTTCCCTTCCCACAGTAGACAGATTAGCCAGAAAACTGTAAGAATACAGAAGCTTTCACAGATACCGATTTCACAGATATCTATTAGACAATATTTGTATTTGCTTTTTATACTTACAGAATTGTATATACATTTGAAGTCTACCAATCTACTGTGGGAGCCTTCCCGTGCCACACCCCCAACACATCTGTTATAAGTTGGCAGAAAAACAAAACTGACTGCTTTGAATAACCTAATTTTTCTCTTTGTATGTTCTATATTGTACTGCATTTCCACACACCGGTTTAGTACGCCCTGCATATACCCTTTCATGCATAAAATGGGAAGACAGAACTTAGTGACATTCTCACAGAGACCAGAAAAATCAAAGAGAACCTCGGGAATTACTGTATTTATCTAAACTCTTCTGTATACTCTCCAAGAAGCCACGGCATTAAATATGATAGCAGAAAGTGAAGATGGCTACAGAACCACTCAAGGCAGCATGTAACTTTACAGAACTGGTCGTCTTTTAGCCAGGAGCAAGGCTGCAGCTTTGCGAGGGGCAGGGGAAGGAAGGACCGGACACCAGTAAGGAGCTCCTTACTTGCAGCCATCCCACTGCATCAGTGGGGCGTGCCCAGAGCACGCTTCCCAGTCAATACCACTGGTCTCCTGGGGACCAGGACTGAAGCCCGTGGTCACACAATGTGCTGCAGTAGCCTCCATTTCCACCCCCAAATCAGCTTTCTGACCTTTCTCCATCTCTTCTGCCCTACATCAGCCTCGGCTTTGGTCTCATTACATGTACCGTAACTACTACAGCTTTCCTAACTATGGCCCTCCTGCACACAAGGCGATGCCTGGAAAATACAAACAACAACTCCTGTACGCTCTTTTGCATCTCACCTTTTTCAGGGCCGGTGTCAACAGTAGCTACATTATGCACATGGTGGAGGCCTGAGGGATGCCAACCACTGCTTGCGCCTCTTGATTTCACGATTTCTGTGGAAGAAGTGGCCGTACCCTGGCAGCTACCTTCTGCACCCGCGCTCCCATCGGGAGCTGCTCTTCATGGAGACAAAGCTCAGGGAGGCCCACCATCAGCCCCAGTGGGAGTCACTGGGGTTTCGTTGCTCCCTGAAGCACAAATGAAGTAAACCTCAAAACAAACAACTCTGTCAGTTTATTTCTCTCCATTGCCACAATATATAGAGAGGCATTTGCTATAGAAATAACAGAGTAATTCTTAATTTAAGAAGTTTCTTCCAAAGTACTTTCTCTGTTTAATCTTATTTGCTGTGGCATAAGCAAGCACCACCACCATTCCCAAACTACTCCTATGGAAATTACTTAATTCAGGAAGGAAAGAAACAGGAGCAGGTGAATGACTAACAAAGATACTGACTGCATTCAAATTCTCACTTCAACCTAATTTGCAGAAGGAAAACCAGAATGCACCATAATGTCCTCTAAATCAAATATATGTCTGGAGTTTCCTGTGAGATTACAGAGAGTCTGATGGGTATTCTCAAAATCATTTGTACAGCTTTATCAACATGTATCTTGTACTCACATAGCAGGAAAAAAGTCATCCTAGTGTTTCTATATCAAAATAATCATATAGCTTCCTTTCTCTTTACCACTTACAAATAAAACTGCATGCGTTTTCCTCTTCTTTGTATATTGACTCAAGATAGAAGAGTATATTCCGATTGAGACTGATCTGGGAAACACATTTCAACAGAGATGCTGCCCCTCAGACACAAGGGATTACAAAAATATTCCTCATGCATATATTAACCATTAGATAAAAAGAATTTGTAAAATCAATATAGTGAAAAAGAAACCAACAGAACATTTTCTAAAATAGATATTTTCTAATCCTCTAGCTATGCATACTCTTACTATTAAAAGTGCTGAACTATCTGCATGTATTGAAATTCCTGCCTGCATAGTTCTTGGCAAACAAACTATGCGATTATTTACTACCACTTCAGAAACTTTTGATTCCAAGCATGTTGTCATCTTGAAAAAGGCAGGCTGTGTTTAGAGACTGCTGCTAAAAGTAATACAGCATAAACAGTGAATTCCCAGTACAAGTCTTCGAGTCGGAAGCAAGGCCAGTTTCAATGGAACTTCTGGAAAAAGAAAAAAAAAAAACAAGCCCAGTGTGTCTATCATCCTAAACCCCTTCTTGTCCAAAGATCAGAAACTGCTCAGTGTTAGGAAGCGTACCACCCAATGTCTTACTAAAGGCAACCTCCTGAACAGGTACCGCTTGTGGCAGAGAGGCAGAGATTTCAGGAGCCGCTACTACCCACTCCATGTGCTTGCTCTTCAGTCACAGCAAGAATGACCGAGTATTACAGCTAAGAACAACATCGTGGAGACATGGGGCTAATCAATTTACACTGGGGCTTCATATTAAGTCCTAAAGAATTTGCCAGTGGAGATTTTACTTGCCTTTACAATCCTCCATGTGTGTCACTTTCTCCAGTTTTTTGTATGAAATTCTCTCAAACTGCACAAAAACAAATCAAGGACTGAGATAAAAATCCCCTCAGTTTTTCACTTCCCTTTAACTGCCAATCTTAGTGAAACAGAGTAGAAGAGATAACTACACGTCTGTAGTTCTTCAATGACAGAAGTTGCATTTTAAAAAAGCTTCCTCTTAAAAGGAGCAACTCAGTTTGAAGAAAATCAATTGGGTAGTTTGAAGTGCTTCATATCTAACAGAAGCAACCTTAAAGCTTTTTATTGTCTTTGCTCCATGTAAAACGCAGTTCAGGACTAAGCCCATGTCCTCCTTGAGCCAACAATACTGAATATTCGTTGGAGAAGACAGACATAAAAAGCACAACCCTGCTAAGTATGAATTCACAGCTTAGTAACAGACTTTACCGGCTATCTATAAAGTCTCCACTCTCCTTCAAAAGAGGTTGTCTAAGATGTCGTCTGGATATTTTGCAGCTTTTCACTGCTGGTGAAATGGGGACCACAGGATAAAACAGAAACATGTTATTAGAGTTTCATCTTTAGTCAAATTTTCAAATGAGTCAGATCGAAAAATTGTGTATAGTATGCCTTACTTAGGATACTCTAGTTACAGTGTATTGTATAATCGTGTTTCTTGATCCTCGTCATGCCTGAAATCCTGGACAGAAATGAGAGAAATACAAGCAGAGTTTTCAACTGCACAATGCTGTTCTTTCTCAACTGCATTTACTGAGTTTTCCCATCCTGCAGTTGCATTCTGCTGGCTTTTCACATCCAATGGATAATAAAAGACATAACCACAACCACCTGGTTACATATTCAAATTAATTCAATCCAGATATAAATAGCCTCAATGTAAAAACATGAATTCACAAACTGCTGAGAATTCAGTATCTTAGTTCACTGCTGGGATTAATTTCTTTTCAACAGACTGGTTGTCTAGAGAATACCCGTAATGCGGTAAATGAAAACACGTGTGTAACTGCCAGCAGTGAGAATTCATGAAATTGTAACTGATGGATATTAAAAAACCAGAACAGTGGTGGGAAACCAATGGTTTGGCAGTCACTGGAACAAGAATGATAAAGCTAAAGATTCCTGTTTACTGCTGTATTTTCCTCTCACTTAAAAATGAAATAAACATTGTCTCATATAGAGCTTAATCAGTGGGATATTTCCAGACACAAATGCTTCAAAAACAAAAGATTCATATTTTTGCCCAGTTGCAAAAAAATGGGCCATGGACAAACTATTAAGGAGAAAGACTTGCCTGACCCTTTAATAGAAAGAAAAAATATATGCGGTTAGAACATAAATATTTTTGGGCACTTTTAAGAATGGCAGAAGCAGTCTGAGTATTTTATATTACCCTGTTCTACAGATATCTCAAAAGAATTACATTTGAATTTTCTTAATAATTTTAACAGTAAATTATTCAGCTAGAGGAACACAGGATGCCTTATAAACACTTAAGTTTGAATAAATTGTTTGACAGAAGTTGACAACAGCTGCTAATAGTATCAAGTTACACAGATAATTTGTCTTGGCTTTGCATTTTAGGTTCCCTTCTCTTATAAAGCTTTTAAGTATGACCTCATTTTCGTAAGTTTGTGCATGCATGTTTTTGACAGTCACAGCACACCTACCTGCCAGTCAAGAATTCAGACCTGCAAATGCCAGCAGGTACCAAAGTGAAGCAGAATAATCTGACTACAAACAGGGAATGCAAAAGAGCACACCAGCTGCTGATGTCAGCCACGGTTCTGCTTGCATTCAAAACAGCAGCTACTGCCTGGTTTAGTAGTTCAAGGTTAATGTGACAAAAATAATCAATGAAGTCAGGAACCCAGCATTTCTGACTTACTAAAACCATTATTCAGAGTGTTTGAAACAAAAATCTTGGACCTGGGCTACTTTGGACTCTTAGAAAAGAATTTCTGCGGTGAAGGGACACTTACCTTCCTACCTAGCACTATGTTCTTGCTGGGGGGGGGGAATGACGGAACACGGGGGATGACACCAAAGGGACATTAAACATAGTAGGTCTGAGTAAACGTTACAGTTAATCAGAGACAGTTTATTGAATCAAAGCATCCCAAATAAATGGCACATGAAATAAACCCAAGCTTAGTATGGCTCTAGAGGACAAAATCCTAACCAAGTCTACATAACTGTTTATCAGATGGGTTTGCAGATTATGAAGCCTCATCCCATGAGACTACACTTGTGCTTCCAGATATCTTTAACTGTTAGAAATGAATACGAATGCTTCATCTTTGGCAAGGAGCTCTGCTAAAATCTCCATAATTTCTCCTATTAGAGAAAATGGTTATATTGTGATTACTGCACTCAGATGAGTCCCAAGAAACCACTTCTTTTTCACAGTTCTGGTACAAAACTCTTGTGTCCCCCCTCAAATCACATCCCTTAATCTCTCTTCTTTTGCAAGGAGGAACGGAAGTAGAGAGAGAGCAATTCTCTCTTCCCTGTACAGATTACAAATCTGAAGATTAAGCAGGAACTGCCTATCCCTGTCTGTAGCTACTGTGCCTAACACCACAGGTCAGTGTATTATTCCAGGGGTTGTATGACATGCATTATTGATTAACTCCAAAATACAAATAATAATTTCCAATGCGAACACATATATGCTAAAATACATTTCGTAAAACTTGTCTTTTATAATAGCAGGAGCACTGAAAGCTGCACCAGTTGAATCATCAGCCTTTCTTCCAAGCAATTTAAAATTGCAAAATCTAACATTAATTTCTGCAATGAATTACATCAAGTCCTGTAACAATATCTCCTCTCCTGGTCTGTTTTCGGGTTGTGGATTTTTTGTTTGGTTGGTTTGTTTTTCGGTGGTGGTGGTTGGTTTGGGCTGTTGGTTTTTTTTTTGTAATGGTACATTCTCAAAAGATTTCACCACTCAAAAGTAAAAACCAAAAGACACCTCTAAGACATACAAGTCTGTAAAGACTTCTGGCGGTAATTCTGTTTTGTTTCGAAACATGCCCATGGCATCCAGTCCACCTAGTTCCACATAGGAACTGGCTCATGTGTCAAAGGTTTCTGCACTGCTGATGATAGATACCTTTGAAGTCTTCCTGATAAGAGATTCTATATATACCACATGTGGCAGGAATTCATATGCAGTTTCATTCCTTAACTCCTGGTGCACAGGAGTGGACTGTCCACTGCTGAGAATTCACCAGTTAAATAGTAAAAGTAACCTAACGCATTCAGTGAGATTTCCTTGCCAACACTACAGCCCTCATGCCCAAAGTGACAGTGCACATGTGGGACCCTGCAGAGCCACTGCCACTACAGCAGCCATCAACGACACAGAAATTGCGAGCGTGACCGAGCACTGGCACAGGTTGCACAGCGAGTTGTGGAGTCTCCATCCTTGCACATACCCAAAAGCTGTCTGGATATGGTCGTGGGCAACCGGGTCTGGGTGGTCCTGCTTGAGCAGGGGGTCGGACCTGATGAGCCCCAGAGGTGCCCTCCAACCTCAACCAGTCTGTGACCCTGCAATGTCATATACTAATACACACATACTCCCTCACATTCTCTTTAAACAGTACATCAACACAACCCTACTGTTTGACTGATATAAAATCTAACTTCTTCTGCTCAGTGATCTGGAATTTGAAACAGCTTACTAAACCGTAGGAAAGAAATGAGACCGTTTCATAAACATCAGGTTTATTTTGCCTATTAACTGTATTATTTTAACACAACCCATAGAGGTAGATTTGCTGCAGAGTCCATAGCAGAGCTGCAACGCTTTCAGCTCCTGCACCCAGTAAGGAGCGCTGCTTCACATCTGCGAGTTCCTCTGCCCCCGTGCAAAAGGGAACAACACAGACTAAGGCCAAGATTCTCCTCTCTGCTCTTAAGCTTTTCCCATGTGGTTAGCAAGAGTTTGAGACAAACTGGCAACACATTCCTGCTCCAATTCAAGTAGCTGCCCTGTTGTGAGAAAGTGCCGCTGTACAAAAGAACAGACGGAACTGGGATTCCAGCTTAATTTCCTTTTTCAGCTGGAGACATTAGAAGTCTGACAACACACAGAGCAAAAAACACGAGGGAGAGACATTTAAGTACTCTTAGCTCTTGGACCAGAAAGAAAAATAAGCAACTAAAGCGTCCTATTTTCTTCCTCCAAATGGAACTAGAGGTAATTCATAATTTTTTTTAAAGTTAACCCCTATGCTTATATCTGATTCTTCAATGTATGACAAATTTTTTTACAATGTTCTCCTTATCATAGATTACATGCAGATGGCTCAGTAACAAAATTGCTGGTCATATTTTGTAACTAAAAATACACTAGTTTTCTTTGAAGTAAAACTGAAAAATAGCTACAGTTCTTTAAAAAAATGAATCAATATCCTGAGGAACAGGATACCGAGATAGTTATGATGCATTACCTGTTTCTGAGAGCACTGAACGCATGTGTTTTGAATATCCCCTCTGCTACCACAGATGTTTTCTTAAGGCTGGGGTTTCAACCCTTACATTTATGTTAACACAAGATTAGCACCGTATGCATTCCTCTTTCCCTCCCGTCCTCTCTTTCACACATCTACAGCTTTGAAGCCACAAGCAGTTGCGAGTCTAAAAACAAGGACTGAATTCCTTCAGCTTGCTAAGAGAAACCTGAGCTGTATCCTTTCGCTCTTCTCTGAACAACTGAAAACGCATGATAAATTCCCAACCCTCCTCTCAACCTTTGCCCATGGAGCTCTACTAGTACCCGAAGTGGGTCGCAAGCTGCAGAGTTTGCTAGCAAAGACTATGCATTATGCTTGATAAAGAGTCAAAGTTACTTTTAACATCTCAATTCGTAGTTACATCTACATTATACACATAAAGTATTCCCATATTTTTAATTACTTCCAGTGTGACTGTGCTTGTTGCTAATGAAAGTTAAGGAAAAACAGACTTCAGACGGATGCACAACGCAGCTCACCCACCTCTGTACGGTTCTGTTATTTTGAGGCAGATTGGTTATTTGCCTCAAGTGGTGCCAGATAATCTTTAAACCTGTGAAATGGACGACAAGCGACAACAGCACTAAAACCAGCAACTATTATAACAACATTTAATCTGAAACTAGAGCCATAACCAGTTCCTTTAGCGGTCAAAAGTATTTTTAATTAACGCATCTGATTCACCATGAATTAGCATGAAAGTATCAGAGCTTATTTTAATTTTGCCAGTTTGGGAAGGGGGGGTAAACTGATACCAGCATTCTTTTCCCCAACTCTACCCAAGAGTTCAAAAGAAAATTAGGGGAAAGAAATTCAGAGCAGTATTTCCTGCCTTTGGAAAGGTCAGTCCAGACCATGTGGATATGCAGTCCTCTTCATAAATGGTCACCTGGGTCTTGGACAGTATGGCTATGTATTCAAAGAACTACATCATCTGAACGCATGTTTGTAATGGTTGAACCTCTATGACACGTTTGTTTCAAACACCTTTGGAGTACACAAAACTCCATCACCAAAAATCCACGTGGGCCTCTGCACTTACTGTCAATATCATCTTTATCTTCAGTTCTCGCGAAAAAACCTGGAAAAAGTCTGTTCCAAAATACAGCGGAGGTCATAGATGCTGTTCAGTGAACACAGATCCGGTTTGTCCTTTGAGTCTATATAAGCCAGCAGGATTCCTTCATTACCTTACTGAAAACGTCTCCTGCACCACCAACTTCAGTGTTTAAATGAGGAGCTTCACTTTATCAGTCAATGGAGCATCCACACAGTGTTTCTTGGGAGAGTTCATTCAAGGAAGCATATAGGGAAGAACAGGCTGTAAATTAATGACCTGAGGATCAGTTTGTTTCAAATACTTGTACCTCAGCACATCTGGTTATTCATCTCCAAAATATATATCCATTTCTGTGCTAATTGGTCGTGCCTTAAAGCTGTTTTCACCTTGCTTTTTGGAAATGGATGATCAACTGGACAGTATCATGTGTTGTTTCAAAATTCAGCATAATGAAATAATAAGCACTGTTCTAGTGCTCTCTCTTTTCTGAGCTTGCCAATTATAATACGAATTGCTTTCTTTTCTGCTATCTTTCTTGGGAACCCACACCAACATCTTGACTCGAACCGTACTCATTAGGACAAGAAAGGACAGTAAAATAATCTCCAAACTCCAGATTTTGCAGAACTGTCACATCACTGTTTTAACCAGTGAGACACCACCACTCTGCATTGCTGTTTCAAGCAGGACAAATACTGGTCACTTCACTTGTTTACCGCCTTGAAGCAAGCAGATTCTTAAGCTACTCCAAACCATGGAGACTCTTGGGTGGTAATTACTCACATTAAAGTCAGCCCTTTACCACTTTCCAGTTGGTGGCCTGGGCAGGCTTGAGATGTGTGCTTTCTTTTCTTGGTTAACATCCCACCTAGTTGAAATACTGCAAGAGTCTGTGCCTTCCCTCTTCCCCAGCAAGCTCAGCAGGCGCTCTGCCAACTCCTCCTTTTCGGTTGTGAGGGAGAACAAGAACATCCTGCTGCAGCAGCCAGCTGGCTACCTTCTCCTGTCAAGGACTTAATATACTTCCATAAAGTATTCAGCTGTTGCTGGATGAGAGACAGAGTGCTCTACAGTGCCTTCTTCAAACAGTCCTCCTCCCTGACTAGCACAGCTGAATGGATGAAAGAACTGTATGCAAAGGAACAGGAATGAGGGTACAAACACAGCCTTCATTCTTCAGATAATCAAAAGTCACCTAATTCATCTTAACCTTCAAGCTAAACATTTTCTTTGCAGGACAAAGGCTCACTGGACAAAAGTTCATGCAAACTTGAAAAACCTTCAAGTTACTCACAAGTTTTATTGACTTCTCATCCTACTTAGCTCAAGCTTGGCTGCATAAAAGCTTTCTTGTACCAAGGATGAAAATGTTTCCACTCTCTTAAAAAGCATGCAAGAAAACCAAACATTTCCAACTTTGTTTTAAACACGAACATTCCCTTTCAATGTCTCTACCTTAAACACTGCATCACTGAGAAACTGAAAACGAAAGCGTAGAAGAATAAGCAGGACTAGCCTTGCCAATTCTTACCTTATTTTATCCATGAATCACAGATTCAGGCAGGACTGGAAATTCTATTGCCATGGCAGCAGGAAGCATACCTTTCCGGTAATTTGGAATTACCTTGTTGGTCATTTCAGCCAGATGCTGAGAAACTTGCTCCAACTTCTCATGCCTCACCTCCCCACTCTTCTGGAGAAGACAGCCTGTCCTACAGGAGCCAGACTACACCATCCTCCCTCTCCTCCCCAAGGGTCAGCACTCATACGGCAAGCACTACTTACCCATCCTAAGGCAGCTCTTCCCTAGGCAGCTGGCAACAGCCTGAAAGAGGGGCAGGAGCGTAGGAAATATGAAGCTGGAACAAGTAAAAGGGGCCAGGAGAACCACAGGGCTCCTGCTCTGGTGCAAAGATGGGGGCAGCAGAGGGAGGCAATGAGAATATGTGAAGCCAAGTCAGAGATAAACCCCCTCAAGTGGCCAGGACAGACAGTTCCTGGAGGGGATTGCAACCCCCTAAATCTTTCCACATTCTAAGAAGTCAAAATATTAAACTGCCTCTCAGGCAAACAGGTTCAAATATCAAAATAAACCCAAATCACAGTTCTTTACCACTTGTGTTTTCAGAAGCCTGAGTCTCTTTTTAAACTGCTGCCACTTGCAATGTTTAAAAGTCTGGAGCTGGTGTAAGCTGATTTGTGCTACTTTAGTGTTAAACTTACCACTTAGGTTTACTTCTGGAAGTCAAGTGTCCAGTGGTTTGGCGTACCTGTCATGCCCTGTACTGATTTAGTTATTTTGGGTATTTTTGTTGAAGATATTTTCTTCACTCAAATGTATTCTAATCCAGTGTAATTTTGATTCAATACATTATTTACAAGATCATTCTCCTGACAACTATATTGATACTGCCAAAATTAAAATTAACAGATCAGTCCCCTTCTGCTGTTACAGAACATGGAGAGAAAGCAACAGGGAGTTACACTATGGCTGCATATACAACTTCATAGCTCTATAGGCAACAGTGCCTTAGCAGTATCTTAACTACAACTTGAAGTTGAAATTTATGACATGAATGTAACTGACTTGCAATTGGCAGTAATTTTTAAGAGCTACATCATTAACTTTCTGCTACGTGTAAGCATCTTATAGGAGGCAATTAAACAGAGGAGTGAGGGATTCTGCCTCCAATTCTGACACTGCACTGTGCAGTCACTGCTACTTTCCAGTGCTCTGCCTTTATGTGACTGTGTCATGCTGTGATGTTTAAGACACAAATGCATCAGACCACCAGTGTTCCAAGTACAGCCACAAAAAAATTTAATTCAGGAAAGTTACAGATGTATACAAGACCAAAACAATTCTTTCTCCATTCCCTTAACGTGCTTTCTTATACATTTGCATCTTCAGATGCCCCTTTTTCCCCACCTATCCTACCATTTTTTCCATCACTTTCTTGCCTGCATTTCATGTGTCACCAAAGTAGATTTTCCCTCCCCCAAGCAGACCCATCTTCTTTACCTACCACTCTGTTAGTCAATGACCAAAGAGATAATTTTTCACCAAAATGTACTCATCCCCAATAATAACAATTGGCCCATTTGTGTGATGCAGTTTAAATAGAATAGCTCAAACCTTACAAAGCGGAGATTAGGGGAACAGTTGATGAAACTAATCCATCAGTTTGGAGGAGGTAAAAGAAGGAGCTTCCTTACGTAGGCAGCAGCAGCAAACTTCTATGACTTTCTGCCACGGAAGATATTGGAGGTAGGAAGCATCAACAGGCTCCAAAGGGACTTTGGATGCTGGGAAATAATGAGAGAGAGGCAGAGGGGCCAGCTCATGTGCCAGTGTGGGAGACAAAATGCTAAGCCAGAAGGACTGCCAGCCTTACTCGGTAGGGCATTTATGTTTCCGTTAAATTATTTTATCAGAGGGGGTCAGGGTACACAGAAACACCACAATACAAAAATGAAGCCACCAAGTTTACTATCTGGCACACTAGAAGAGCTGCCACACTTTCAGCTGTGCCCCAGGGCTATCCTTGCAGTTGTAAATAAAAGAGGAAGGGGGAACAACCTCAACCCCAAAGACTAGAAATGCATGTACTGACTTGCAGATTAGCATGAGTCCTTACTCAAAGCTCGACTTATCTCCGAGAGATCTCCTTGCATTAGCCTAAAACACAGCCAGAAACCCAGCTAACAACTAAGAAGTGTGGAAAATCATGGCCTAGTGCTCCAGCTCGCTCTCTGGTCCTCTTAGCTACCAGTATCGGAATGCAAAAGAAACCCACTCCTGGACTGAAGCCTGAAAGCAAAGGCAAAGGCAAGCCCTCTACAGAATAGGCTCCACTTCTTGCTACAGTGCTCTTCAGGGCCAGAGTTACTGTGTACAATTGCGATAGAAGAGAAGTAAAAAATAGTTTATATGCTGAGGTAACAGGGCTGTATATGTGCTCAGGTGCTTCATGTCCTAGTGCAGTGGTTTTCAGTCTATGGCAACAAACATCTAGGAATCCATGGGCCATTTCTACAAGAAGTTCATTGATACGGTATCACCTTCCACATGCATGACCTTTTCAAAGGAATCTGCAACACCACTAGACAGCCTTTCGGAACCTTCAAATGCTCCCAGATGAAAACAATAGTAACTGGTAACATCTGTTCACCTGGAAAATATCAGTGTGAAGATCTGATGAATTACCTGTTAGTGGTGTTAAGATGTCTGTGGGAGGGTAGAAGTTACTTATCTTCAGGAGTAATACAACTCACAGTCAAACTAGCCAGGCATCTGCTGTTAAAAGATCTTGCTAATTTGAAACAGAAAATTTAAATGTTAACACCTAAGCTATCAACAGATTCAAAAGTATTACTTTGTGTTAATTATTTTAGTTATTTAATCCTTTCATGCTGCTTTACTGTTAGGTGAACAAGTCCCATTTTGTAAAAAAAAAAAAAAAAAAAAAAAAAAA
>Ga0065711_1031383_pt1 | contig 29828 bp, 16 predicted proteins | sample Hoacrofraction12_FD_59098 | JGI IMG/M metagenome (GOLD analysis project Ga0065711, IMG submission 59098) | Hoatzin crop microbial communities from Cojedes, Venezuela - Epithelial fraction 12 v2 (version 2) | ecosystem: Host-associated > Birds > Digestive system > Esophagus > Crop | place... | reverse complement strand
CCTCCCAGCGCACGCGGTAGCACATCACCGTGTCCTTGGGCTTCACCGTCTGGATGAAGAAGTTGAGCGGCCCCCCGCTCGACCGCGTGCAGCTCAAAATCTCGCCCTCCTTGGAGCACGACTCCAGGTCAAGGCTGCCCGAGCGGAAGGCCAGACGGAAGACCACCTCCCCGTGCTGGTTCCTGATGATGAAGCCGTCCGCCCGCAGGTCCATCAGCTCCGTCTTGAGCCACTCCGCCTTCCGCAGGGACACGGTGTAGTAGCACCAGGCCACCACGGCGGCGATGAACAGGGTGAGACCCAGCAAGACAGCCCCCAGCATGGGCCTCAGCTCCTTGGAGGGCTTCTGCTTCACCGGCGTGAAGTTCTCGGGCAAACCTGCTTCTTTGGTATCCCCCTTTTGAGCGTTTTCATGTTTCCCCGCACGGTGGGTGATCAGACTGTCCATGACTCCTTGGCAGCGTCAACGCTTGGTTAGAAACTTTGCTGCTGATTTTTTTTTCTCCAACTGGTGGACAGAAAATCAAAAGTGCTGTATGAAGGTGGTCACAGTCTCTTTTCCAAAGCCTGGCCACCTACACCTGCAGTGTGTTCATGAAACAGAGGGTTATAAACAGAAAAAGATCCAATTAAATCTTGCTAACGGTTGTAGCTCCTCGCCTCCCGTCCGCAGCCCGGCAGCCTCCTTGGCCCTGCAGCTCCAGCTTGCTTTGCTCTGTGCGGCGGCAGCCTGCTCACTGGCAGCTGGGCTGAGCTTTTTCGGTGCGGGGCCCTGCCAGGATTCCCCGTGACCCTTCTTGGCTTCAGCCCCACTGCGTCCTGCAGAGCAAGGGCGAGGGGATGAAAGTCAGGCCAGAGCCTGGAGGGGAACCGGGCCAGGAAAAGGGGCTGGTACCTGAGCATACAAGCTGGACAATGACAATCTGACCTATTTTTACATTAATTATATGCCCTGCTGAATTTCCCTGCTTGCCCACAACTTCTCTGCATCAAATGCAGGCAGAGAAATGCTGTGCTGAAGTGTCCAGCCTCTGCCTGCCGTTCCCCACCACCCCTCGGGGATGCAGCGGGCAATAGATATTTTATCTCCATGTACTTTGCTCGTTCCATGAGCTGCCTGGGGACAAGGGAACGCACACACGCTGCTGCAGGGCGGCTGGGCAGAGCCCTTCAGCTGACTGCCCTGCTGCCTGTCCTGGAGACATCACCCCGGCACAGCCGCTCTTGCCTAGGCAGGAGAAAAAGAGGATGTTTCCCTGCATCCGCTTCTCCATTTTTTTATCATAATTCAGTTTCTGTAATGCCCAGGCTTATGCCAGGCAAGTTGCTACGGCGCAGTGGGGGTGGAAGAAATTTAGGCACAGAGTTTGGGGATGGGGGTGTTAAACTCCAGTTGTTGCAAGACCGGGACTACATTAAAACCTTAGTTTACTGAGAATTGCGCAAGAAGATGACAACGTGTCCCACATACATCAAGCATCAAGCCAGCCGGTGCAGTGCAGCTCACAGCATCAGACAGAGCATCCACTGCCAACAAAAACATCAAGCAGGGGAAACTGAGGCAACGCATTCTGTGCAACGGGGCTCCCGGCTTCCCTGGCCCCGTCCTGGGGTCTGTGTGATCTGACAGGATGAAAATTTGCAGGAGCAGACTGTGTGGAGAGGAGAAAAAAGAGCCAGCTTGCTCATCCAAGCTGTGCCCAGCAATACATGCTGGGCGTATTTACCTGCGCCGCCGTGACATCAGTATCTAAATATACAGAGATGATAAGCTGCCCAAGGAGCCGTTAAAAATACCAGAGGTCATCGCGTTTGGGATCGATTGCAGCAGCCTCTCAACCACCCAAATGAGCCGCTCGGTTGTTTTTTGTAATGGGCTCTCAGGGTGGTTGAGGCTTCGCTGTGAAAAACAGCCAGAGTGGATAAAAGCCTTCCTGGATCAGCCCTCTCTGGGGTAGGGGGTGAGAGAAGGAAGGTCGCTGCTGCCCCAAACAGATGGTGATCGGGGACAGGGACGGTTTTGGGGAGCAGGCTGGATTACATGCATGCTTGGGGCACACTACCGGCCCCAGAGTGCTCAGTCTTGGCAGCCTCCCCGGTGCTGGCCCGGCTCCTGACACAGCTTTGCGGCTCCAGCTCGGGTGGTGTCTAGCAAAACCCTGGTGTTTTTGCAAAACAACCTCTTTGCTTTGAAGATGTTTTTATGTGCTGGGTCAGTTCCTGGTTGCCACCCTCTGAGCTTTCCTCTTCTTCTTCCTTCCTCCTTGCACTCTCCCAGCCAGCCTGGAGACAGAACTCTCCTTTAAGATAAGCCCCACCATTTTCCAGGGTGAAAAAACAAGAAAGGGAGAGGGAAACAAGTTATTCAGGACTTCTGCTGTTTTTTTATTTTTAAATATTAAACAACAGCATACTAAAAAAAAAAAAAACAACAACAAACACAGGGACATCAGGACTGCAAAACCCTTACAAGAATAAAGGATGTGCCAGAAGATTCCCAGCTTTCTATGCAGTGATTTCTCTCCCAGGGAACTGCTTTAAATCCCTTGGTTTACCCCAGGGGAAGATGATCCATGGCAGAAAGACAGTACACAAGGGAGTCAGGGCCCCTGGGCCAAGGTGTCCTGTTCCCAGGGCCTTCTGGGTTTTCCTCCCTCTTATAATGTGGTGAGATGCTGCACTGGTACTTGAGCACTTCCCCTCACAGAGGAGAGGGACTGCCTGGGAGACGTGGTCAGTAGGTGGGAGGAGCAGGCGCTGGCACATCTGGAGGCAGAGCAGGATGAAACTGGGATTCCCGGGATATATCCCACCAGGGTCAGGGAGTCTCTGAAGCTGTGGACTCCTGCCCTCCAAGCCTTATGTCGCTTGAAAGCATTAAACATCCACTGGCCAAGCCGGCAGCCGGAGTGCTGCCTGGGGTCAGTGAGAAGCAACCTTGCCAAGGAGTGCGCAGCGGTGACCTGGAGCCCAGATCCAGCCTTTTCCTTGCACCATTAATGGGGTTATGGCATCACAGCATCCTTTCTCCATGAATATTTAACCAGTCCTTGCAAAGCCTCTCTGCTCCGGTGAATACTTCATTAACCCACACAAAGTACAACTGCTTCCAAGCAAGGGTGGGTCAAACACTTCCAGAGAGCCCCAAAAGCCAGGTGCCCCAGGGACGCAGGCACAGTTGTATTTTATTTGGACTGCTTTATCATATGCTGATCTGGTATGGGTCTGGCCCCATCAGTCTCCCAGGCCCTCCTCTGCAAGGAGCCGGGATTCCTCAGCCCAAGGATGCACCCACAGATTAAACATTGACATACTCAGCACCGCAACATGCAGAAAACGAGTTGGGACTTTAGACCCTCTCAGAGTTAGTCGGGAGCTAAGCAAGGGTTTCAAGTGATGAAACGCATGTCAGCCAGCTCAAAGGGCAGCTGCGTGCCTAAACCCCTTTGTACACCTACCCTCAGAGCCTCCTCCAGACAAAATTGATCCCCAGCAACCCCCCTGATCTCTTGGCACAGTGGCACAGGACTCGGTCCAGGTCCCAGCTATGTGACACCTGAATCCTCAGACTTTTGCCTTTCCAGTGCATTTACCTGCCTTTTTGGTGCAGGGAGAGCATCATTCACCAAGCAACCCATCAGGAAACAATTCTGTCTTTAAATAAAGGGATAGTTTTCTACATTAAGATTCCTTTTATAACACGTTATCAAACACTTAGGGGTCACTATCAGGTGCTCCTATGGAGAGTATATGACATGTTCTAGCAGAAAGCACCACAGGTAGCTGTAAGTCATAGTCATAAACAAAGTATTGCCCCGTCAAACTCTGCAAGAACAGATTAATCATTTACTGAGCCCTTTCAAACTGTTTCAAATGGGTTCCTTTTAGCAGAAAACACAGCCAAAGAAGAAAGCAGCTCCCACCAGCTCTCATTTCCCATAGCAGCCTGGCACACGCCGGCATTGTACAGGGGATTTATTGCTAAAAGGGGCCCATGGGAGGTTTGCTCACCATTTTTTCTGTGTGTAGAGATGACATGAGAAAAGAGGTGTCTGCTATCGCTGCAGCCAAGGAGGGAGAGCGAGGCGAGCCAAGGTTATCGCATGAGCTGCGACAGATTAGCTTCAAAGCCAGCAAGGCTTAATGCAAGAGGGAAGTGGCTGGGGGATGGCTGCAGAGGGTGAGGTGACATTGCCAAGGACCCGCTGCAGTCCATGTCGTGCAGGCAGGGGCACCGATGTCCCTGGTTGTGGCCAGAGTCCCTCCTATGGAGCGGTGCATGATCCTGCTCCTCCTGAGAACTGGAAAAAAATCAAAGCTCGCCTGTGCCCCGAAGCAGGGAGGATATCAGCCACCCCTCACCCCAGCTCTGGGCTGTGAGCAATTCCTGATAGCTCCAGCGAGGGCAACAGCGATGGCTGGTCTCACCACCTCGACCCTTGCCCCGTGGGGATCTTGCCCAGGTCCTTGGGCTGAAATAGCGGTTTGGTTCATATTAACCCCATCTCAGCAGCAGAGTCCGACCTGCTGGGAGGCTTGTGGCTGTATCCTGCAGGGATGCACCAGCGGCACAGAGAGACCTGCACCCGCTCACACCCACCAGACTGCTCTGAGCAGGCTTATTTTAGCAGCCATGATAATCTGGGGGTCTCTGCACTACTCCCCACGACTCCTGATGTCTGGAAGGTTTTTAGCTCATCTCGGCATGAAGATGGCTGGACAGAGTCTACTGGCTTGTGCCCATACAAAGTGCTACTGCAAAGCTGGTAAACCCATGCAAGCCTGGTAAGTGCTATAAGCCCCCTGGAACCATGTAAATCCAGGTCAGGTCTAGAGCAGAATTATTATCTGGGCTTTTTCTTTATGTAGAGGGTCCCAGTCCCTCACTACTGGGAACAATGGGGAATTTACTGCACAGGTCCTTCAGTCCTAATTGTTATAGGAGCAGACAGTGAAAAGGCCCACTCCCGTCCTCTTATACGAAAAACTCCTCCTTCCCAAGCCAGCAGAAAAAAAAAAAACCTGCAAAATCATCTTTTTCCCTATTTCAGGGCTCTCTCTGACTCCTGAGCCTGCACACAGTGTTCATGTGCTGCTCCATGCTGCAAGCAGTGGCCACAGCATCCCTCTGCACGCTGAGAGCAGCTCCAGCTCTGCCCGCATCCTTGGGAAGGAGCTCCATCTGCTGAGCCAGTGGCCAGCACTGAAACCCAGGGAGTGCTTCCAGGCTTGTCCCAGGGCTGTGGGGTGACGGATCACTGGGCATCCCTTGGGCAGCACCGAGCCCCCCAGACCCTGTTGCATCAGGATCAGCCCCATGGAGTTTTTGAGGTGCCTTCCCCTGATGAAGAAGCAAACAAAGCAGATAAGCAAAGCACAGGCAAGGAGAAAAAAAGTCATCATGTGCCACAGCTGCAATCGTCTGAGCAGGCTCGGGGACAGCTGGAATACAGGAAAAAGGGAGAGGAAAAGGGTGCTCTCATCTCAGGCTGCTCTGAATGAAGTCAGTGAGCTGGGCTCTTGCCAGATGAAGGAATAATCCAGGGTCTGAGCTGGGCTTTATCACCACTTAAACCCAGGCTCAGTTGGCAGCCCTGCTTGGAGAGGGAGCCCTTGGGATCTGCCTGCAACAGCAGTGAGACAAATAGCCTCAACGTTTTAAGGCCTTCACCTAGGAGGGGAACCAATCCCGGTTGCTATTTTCTTGTGACAATGAGCCAGAGACCTATCATGAGCACCAAATGCTCCAGGCACGTCCTTGAGGAATGCTTCAGGCTCTGCATGGGTTAAGCCAACTACCTGCCAGGATGGGAGGTCCTGGGCAATTTATCTCATACCTGCCTCTGTGGGATGTCTTGCAGCACTGATGCACCCGCAATTGGGCAGGCTGAGGGCATCTGCTGTGGCCTCCCCACAATCTCAGGCTGCTGCTCACATGGGAGCAGGGCTGCCAGGACCACATCTAACTCAGGCATCTCTGGAGACGCTGCTTTATCCGAAAGCAGCTCCACTTCCCAGCCACGGGAGAGTTTTGGTGTGTAAAAATATCTTTTTCCTTCTGTAGCCCTGCTTGGAGATACAGGATCTTTACTGTGGTTATTTTCCTATACGTTTGATGCCAAGTGCTTCTCTGTGATCAAAGGTTTCACTGCAGAGACAAACCCACAATTGTCAGACCCCTCAGCTTGCACTTCTCCAGCTTCGACCAGGGCAGTGAAAGCCCATCTTCAAAGTGGATGTGGATGGAGGAAGGAATCATGATTAGCGCCAGCCACCAGCCAGAGGGATGTGAAAGGGCTTTTACCACCAAAAGCGAGCCTGGTGGCAAGCAAGAGAGATTTCCCTGGGTTTTTCAGCAGTTACCCAGCATGGCTGAAGCTGATCCTTTCACAATCCTTTCTGGGTACCAGGTACCCAGATAGAAAAACCTGCAAACAGCCAGACAACTGAAAAGAAAGCTATTGAGCGTTTGCACCTCTGCCCAAAGAAGGTTAGCCAGGGAAAGAGGAAGATTTCATCCCTAAAATACTGAACAATTGGAGAGCCTTCCAGCACCCCAGCTGCCGAGTTTCAGCATCCATGCAGGGACAGGAATGACTCTCACACATTGATGCAATGCACAGTCGATTCGATTTATTGCTCTGCTTGCGTGGTTATATACATTTTCCATGTCTGCACAAGCGATCACGCTTGTTCGGACAGGCTACAGACGTAAATCACGCGCTGTTCACGCACGCCGTATTCCCTTATGATTGGTAACTATGCACTAACGCTAATAGCAACAGGCCGCCTCCACGTCCTTGAATACATCTTGTTTTTGCTAACCCACATCATGTGCACTATCAGAACTTTCTCAATTGTTATTCTTAGCTGTCCTTTCCAGCGGCCTGTTCAGTTATGCTAAATGTTTTGCTTGAGCGGCCTCGTCATGCTAACTCTCAAACTACATCGACCCCAACACCCAGCCCTCCTCAGCTCGGTGACCCAGTGTGAGTTTTGCTGTCCCTGTCCTAGGGTGACACTGAGGGTACAGGATTGAGCTCAGGTTTTAAGCTCAATAAAGAGTCTTGCTGGCTCCAAGGCTGGGGTGAAAGCCCAGTGGATGACTGTGCTGTTCCTGAGCATCGCTCGGGTTTCAGGCTAGCAAAATATTTGTCTCCTCGTGCTCTCCCAGCTGCTGAGTGCCGCAAAGCAGTGCCTGTCCTGCACCAGAAAGGGCTGCATTTGGTTGATGGGAGTGATCCTTGTGTTTGAAGAGGCAGTGGATAACACCATCTCCCTTCCAGGAGATGAAGTTTCACTTGCGTATCACTTCACTCTGATAAAATCCACCATGAGCTGCAAAATTATGAGAAAGAGCAATGCACCCATCAAACTGACGATGGAGCCAAGAACAAGGCTGCTCCAGGACTAACTGACGTGGAAATTACGTGACTGAGAGCCAGCAATTACAGGACTATCCTGCTCCACATGGGACAGACCACAGCTGGAAAGTAGCTTGCTCCCTCCCAGGGGCAGCCCAAGAAAAGCTGTGGAAATCATTTGAAGAAAGCATCCCCACGCATGAGGCTACAACATGCCATAAGCAAGCCAGGGTGTCCCAGAAGACTGGGCTTTAAGGCTACAGTGCTATTTTATACGCAAGTACTTTCTTGCGTGTGTAAGAAATAAGGCCAAAGTGGTGCCCTGAAACCCTAAAAATCCCAGTGGCTGATGTTGAACTGATTCATTTTGGTCTGTGCTGACACGTCACTTTTAGACTGAACACTTTTCTCCAGGACTTAAATATGGCATCGGTTTCTGGGTTAGGCTCTCCTCAATCTGGCGCTAGCAGGGGTTTCAGTGGCAGGCTGAATGTCCTGTATCTCATTAAAGGATTGCCAAAGCCAGAAAAAAAAGGATTTCCCTCTGGATATGGTGTTAAGTTGCATCTCTGGCTGGAGCACATCTCCAGATGGAGCAGACCTCCAGTCCAGTGCTCTGGGGCAGGGCAGCAAGGAGAGCAGCTGGGTCCTGTGCTGTGGCATCCCTCATCACCCTTGACACCAGCCGGAGGTAAAGGCACCGGACCCAGGGGATGGCTGAGCGGAGATGCTTCAGAACATCACACTGGAAGAGGAGCACCAGCACATGCACTTTAGAAGGAAAACTGGAGACTTTTCCTTCCTTTCCTTCCTTTCCTTAGGGCAAGGAAGTGAACATGGCTTAACAGCAGGTGGGAGAGGTTATTTGAAGCAAGAAGATACTCTTCAAAAAGCTGGAATCACATGCTGGAGGACAGAACACCTGGACTTCCTAAAGGCTTTGCACAGAGTTTAAAAGGCCCCAACAGGAATGGAGGAGACGCAGACTAAGAGGGAAAGTCCTGGCAAGGTTAATTTTCTGCAGAAAGAAGTGAAGCAGTGGGAATGAGGACATGATTTTTCTCTCCCGGAGGTGACAGGGGCTTGCCCAGGGCAAAATGTGGGCTGCCCATCACTCAGAGGTGGGGGATCTGCTAAACACACTGGAATTTGGAAATTCTGAGCTGAAAACAGCAGGAAAAGAGTAGCGGACAAACATACTATTTTCTTAATTTTCCCTCGGCATCCTCTGTGGGTCCCTGCTGGATTCAGAGCCAGGGGCAGACCTGTAGCCTGACCCTGCACAGTCCTTCCCATGCTAAAACCGCAGCAAAGACCCCTGACAGCCCTCCTGCCTGGCAGAAGGACACCCTCCTGGCACGTACAGGGAAAGGCTTTCTGAGTGTAAAAAGCAACGGCGATCCAGTGGATTAGGAGAAATCTGGGATTCAGGAGCTCAGAGGCAGCGTTCATGGCTTTGGGCAGATCACAGGCCCTCCGTGCCTCAGTGTGCCTTGTGTGAAATGGTTGGAAGGGCCACGAGGGGAAACACGGGATATCTACCAACTGCCAGGGTTGGAGCAATAGCAGGATTTGTGGTAGAAGAGCACAGCACAATATCACCAGGATATTTGCTGAGATGCTGTCCATCCAATGGGGAGACAACTCCACCCCAAACTCATCTCTCTCCTCCTCCTGTGGGAGAGACATGCTTGCTTGGCAAACGCAGTGGAGAGTGTTTGCATTTTCAACCCCAGCCATGTGGAGAAGAGTTTAGCATCTTCGCTTTTTTAAATAAAAAATGCCTGGTATTTAGTGCAACTTGACACATTCCCCTGGGGAAAAGAAACCAGTGATCCCAGAGAAACCAGTTCTGTGGTATTCTTGAGCGCAGTGCTATGGCCAGGCAGGAGCAACCTCGTCAGGGCAAGAACTTACCCCAGCCTTCCCTTTTGTTTGGCCGTACGACATGCCTTGCCATATCTGCATTGGCCTGGGAAGAAGCCGGTCTGGTTTGAAGCCAGATCCCTCCTGGGAGGGGGAAAGCTGGGAGCCATCAGCCCCGGCCTGGACATGGAAGGAACTGCACCTTTGCAGGGCTCTGACCCGAGCCCATGCCCTTGCATGGGTGCCGACACTGTGCTGTTTTAATTTGGCAGCCTGGCCACTAAATGAAGCAGCTCCAGCTCTGCAAGTGGCTCCTGGTCTCGTGGGCAGAGCTGGGAGTTGTGACATTGGTGCCATGCAGACTGAACCCCAAAAGTAAAAGTGAAGCCATCATTTTCATGTGTTTTTATGCAAAAGGGTTAATGACATACCCAGGTGAGAACAACCCCAGTGAGCAGGTGGGACAGACCAGTGCAGAGAGGATGTGGCTGAATGGGAGCATCTGACTAGCAAAATAATATCTCTGGCTTCCCCCGCTGCTGTTTCACCTGACAGCCTTTGCTGCTGTCCCCTGGGGAGGGCTGTGTGGTCTCATCCCTCTGCAGCGCCCAGACTCATGCACCAAAAGCCAAACTCGACCCAAGCGACCCTCAGGGTGAGCATCAGGGCAGAGCCACAGCGGGACCCTGCTCCCCAGCCAGGAGCTCAGCTCTCTGCTTTGTCACCCTCCAGCTCCGGGACCAACACAGGCGGTTTGCGAGGTTTTATCTCCGCTGTGACCTATAACGGTGCTCAAAACTCTTCTCAGGAGGGTTATTTCTCCCTAAAGAGAAAACGACCTTGTGACAGCACAGCCGAGTGCAGGGTTTCAGCAGACACATCCCACGCCCCTCCGGGCACTCCTGACGAACTTTGCCTTTTCTTGCCAGGCCAGCCCTGCATCCTCCTCTGCTCCCAGCCCCGGCGAAGGCAGCCCGCCAGCCTGCTTAGCATTCGGCTCTCACTGCTGCGAGCAACCGCGGCTGCTAAGGAGCCGAGCTCGGCGGCTGGGAGCATCTCGGTCCAGTGTCCCCCCCATCCTGGACTGTCATATGGTTTCTCCGAAAGGATAACCGTTGAGCGGGACTGCGTCTCCAAGCTGATCCTTTGCTGATAAGCCGGCTGCCAAGTCTCCAGCGCTAAGACAAAAGAGTTTTTCTCTTCCCAGCAGACTTTTCTGCTGTGGATGACAGAGGAAGGGGGAAAACAGAGCTGCCTGGCACTCCTCGTGGGCGAGAGGCTTCGGGGGCTCCTTCTCCCCCGCTGTGCTGGCAGACCATGGAGCTTTTCAGGCTGAGCCTGGGCTGCATTTGCCTCCTTCCTTGGCTTGAGGGTAAGTTTCTCCTCCTTCAAGGTAGCTGGAAAGTGGGAAGTGAGCTGCCTCTCAGGTTTTAATCTGCTTTCCTGCTGCACTGTTGCTCGGACTGCAAAGCTCTGAACCCACCGGCTGTAAAACCAGTGCCTACAGGCACATTTCAAGGCAGCATCTAAAATGGGATTAAACAAAAGCGTACAGCACAGTGAGGGACAGGCTGGCAAGGTGCTGGGATGGTTTGGCCAGGGACACTGTGGTACCATGCTGGCCGCTTTTAGAAAGCGCTTTCAAACTGCTAAGAGTAGCGGATGAATAAACCTGCTCTGGAGGTGAGGCAGGCACTGAGTGACCTCCCGAGCACCGTGTTTGCTCCGTGCCCTGGCTGCTCCATCCCAGCAGAGGTGAGTGGGCTCAGAGCGTGCTGGCAGCATGGGAGAGGGAGGTGGGAAGGGGAGCAGGACCTCATTGTGTTAGTCCTGCTCCTGTGGTGGTCGGCTGGGAGCGGGACGTGCTGGGGAGCTGCAGAGTCTGCACCGCTCATCTCTGCAGAGCAAACTCTGTAGTGGCTCATGTTAACATTCAGCCACTTGCTGAGGTTGCTGGAATCCTCTGCCCTGCCTGTACACAGCAGGATTTTGAATCCAGGCAGCCCTGGTTTTAACATGCATGGGTAGATGAGGAAAGCAGAAGTCCTGCTGAGCACCATCCTGCAGAGCCGGAGCGGTGCTACCCAGGAACAGCTACCTGGGAGTGGTGCTACCCACGGTCTATGCCCATCCCATCATGGGCAGTGGGCAGCATCTCTTTTCTTTAAAAAAAGGCAAAGCGCCTGAGCTAAGAAGTAATTCACTTTTTATTATGCCTCAGATGCCAGGTTGAAAGGGACTCATTGAAATAAATCCCCGAAGTGTTTCAAGGCTCATTCAGTCCCTCAAGCTGCAAGGAGGACAGTCCTGCCGTTTTGCAGGTTACTTGCTCAGAGCTTTTCAGGCTCCCAAGACCAGAGTATTGCAACTATTTGGGCTGCACAGCTGGGATGTTTATTTCTTAAAGAAAAACCTCAGACTGGCTGCTCTGACCATAATGCCTGCAGTAGAGTACTCTATTATTTCAGTTGGAAGGGACCTACAACAATCACCTAGTCCAACTGCCTGACCACTTCAGGGCTGACCAAGTCCAAGCATGTTGTTAAGGGCATTGTCCAAATGCCTCTGAAACACTGACTGGGCATGGACCACCTCTCTAGGAAGCCCATTCCAATGTTTGACCACCCTCTCGGTAAAGAAATGCTTCCTAACGTCTAGTCCAAACCTCCCCTGGTGCAGCTTTGAACCATTCCCGTGTGTCCTGTCACTGGATCCCAGGAGAAGAGCTCAGCACCTCCCTCTCCATGTCCCCTCCGGAAGCTGTAGAGAGCAATGAGGACGCCCCTCAGACTCTTTTTCTCCAAATGAGACAAGCCCAGAGTCCTCAGCCTCTCCTCACAGGACATTTCTTCCAGCCCTTTTACTTTCTGTTCCCTGCTCCACAACGTCTAAGTGCACGTTCCATGGGCTGCGTTGAGCAGCTAGCCCTCAGTTTGCTCTGCAGCCAGGTCAACGGAGAGGTTTGTGCTCCTAGAGATTTGACTTTTGCTCCAACTGCTGCTGTTTTTTGCACCTCAAATCTTGCCAATTAAAGTCAGTCCAGCGAATTGAATCTCCCTTTTTCTAAAGCCCCAGGCTGAGGGTATGTGACTGTGCTAGTGAGGGGTGAGGATATGTGTGCGTCTTTTACAAGTTGCAGGAGATCTGGTTAGAACCTGGAGGTGACACCATGGTGGGATGCCAGGAGAGCAGAAAAGATGTCAGGGTCTTGCTCTTTCTCTTGCTCTAATACAGATCATGTCTGGTGTTAGAAGACTGTGGTTCGTTACTGCTGCCACACAACAAGAGCCTCATGCCTATGTTTAATTCGTAAATTCAGGAGGATCACAGGACATTTCCATAGGGCATTTCCTTTCCAGTGAAATGCTTTTGGTGCAATCGCATGATCAGCTGCTGCATTTCAGCCAGACCTCTAATAAAACCACAACTGTTCTGCAAGAAAGGATCTTATCTTCCCCATACCTGGCAATGTCCAAAGCAAGCTCAAAGAACAGAGAGAAAACACTTTCTTACTTGTGGCTGATCTCTCCCTGCAGCAGCCTCTGCCCACCCCATCCTTCCTGGGGCTGCTGAGTTTTAAGGCTGCCAGCAGGACAGAGGTCCTCTCGACAGAGCTTAGAGGGTTCGGTTTCCTGCTACAAACTGGAAATCCTGGAATTGCCCAAGTGGTTCTGACAGTGATTTTTCTGGAAAGTCCCTGCAAGCAGAGAGGGAGCTGAAGTGTTTTCTTAGGAAGTCAAGCCTAACAGTAACCCAGTGAGGTATGATGGGTCGTGGGAAGTCAGGCACCAGCAGGATCTGTGCACGTACAAGCAGAAAGAAAAATGCTGCAATAATACTGCCTTTAACACTGACTCTCGATTCTCACGCACTGAGCGTGGGGCTGGTGGTGGCTCTGCTTGGCAGCCTGGCCCAATCCCACATCACAGGGACTGCTCTCCTACCTCCCAAACCCGTGCACAGTGCTGGCTGCTCCCTGACCCCTCGCACCCCACTCACCCAAGGCAGCCCTAAGCATCTCGCACCGAAGAGGCAGAAGGGCCAGCCTTATCTGATACTTCTCCTCCCCCACATACTTTTCCAGCCTCAAACTATTTTCTGTTCAGGGGATTCCCTGACCCTGGTGTGTTCAACTCTGCCGTGGCTAAAAGATCTCCTCCCTCGGCTTGCGCAGGCTCTGCCTGGCAGCAAGAATGCAAGGCTGCTGGGTGTAGAACCACCTCCTGCATGCTGTGAGCCTTGCCTTGGCATCCCGTGTCCCATCTGGGATTGGTCCTTGACCAGTCAGCTGCTGCCTATCTCCTCCATGCTGTGAGCCTTGCCTTGGCATCCCGTGTCCCATCTGGGATTGGTCCTTGACCAGTCAGCTGCTGCCCATCTTCTCCAGGCCTCTCCGAATTTTATAGACCTCCATTATATCCCCCCCATGGACTGGTTTTCCCCACATGCATCAGCTTCTTGATGATTTCACCAACCTTCCTGCTTCTCATCATTTATTCATGTGTTTTTCCATGCTGAAAGCTTCCTTCTTTTCCAGTGGCTGTTCTGCTTCCTTGGTGGCCTTTGCTAAGATATACTTGGTCAAAAGTAGATCTTGCAGTAACATGGGAAGCCATGAAGCCTTGTTGGTCAACCAAAAGCAAGGTATTCTTAAGAAAGCAGCAATGGTTGGGAAAAAACCACAGCCCAATGTGGCTGTCAGCAGCAACAGCTGGGAACTACTCTTGGAGACACAAGTTACTGGAAAATAATCTGAGTGCAGGCCAAGAAGTATTTGCAGTCAGGTACTTGCACTGACAAGCTGTTTGCCAGCTAATTACTGGCAGTTACCAATAGGCTTTGTTGACTTGTCTATAAAAATGACACAGCTTGATAAGAGCTGATCTGCTGCCTGAAGAGATGGAAATTGTGCTCCCGTAAACCCAGAGCTCCCAGTTGCCAGGTAGCTGCTCACCCAGCTCCAGTTCTGCCTGTTCTGCTGGGCCTGATGGGCAGACGCCTGTTTGCTCACCAGCAGCGACTCACCACGCTCCATCTAGCAGCATTCTCTCCATAGGTAGATTTGCCACATCCACTGACCTGTCCTGGACATCCGTGTCTCTAAACTCTACATCCAAGTAAGCAGGGTCATAGCCTGAGGGAGGACCAGGGTAAAATAAAGCTAATGCTTGTTCCAGTCAACAGCTCCTCTGTTGACTGCAAAAAAAATACCTCGTCTCACCTCCTGCCATGCTGGGCTTGGGTATAAATTCAGGCAAAATAGACAGCACAGTGCCAATCTCACCGCCTCCCTGAGCACATCTGGATTTCCTGCCTTTGACCATACACATCTGGGTCACCACACCCCTCTTACAACAGCAGGTGTCTTCCAGATGTTTTAATTTCCTCATCCCATGGCCCTGGGCTGGTCTCCTGTGCGAGCAGCAGACAGGAGCTTGCACCCTTGGACGAAGGGACATCTTTTCATGAGAAGGGGTTACTGCTGGGCTGCATTCAAGTCTGCTCCTGCTCACTTATTCAGGGCCTTGTTCGTCCTTACCTGACAGCATCTCAAGCTGCTTGCTTCAGTTAGATTCAATGTGACGTTCCTGTAAATGATCATACGGGGCAGTGTCTTGCACCGAGCTCCATCTGCATGGGGAAACCTCCTGCCTTAACTGGGAGCTTCCCTCTTCTGCATCATCTCTTTTCTACCTGGTCTTGACCCTCTGCAGGAAAGAAAACATCATCCCCTCCTGTTCAGAAGAGGCACCACGGCAGGATATGATAACTTCAAGCCATGGCAGTGAATTGCTCCTGCTGCTATGGCTAGTCACATGAGTCTCTTCTGCCTTCATCCAAACTTCATCTATACTGCCTGGTTTTGTAGACGTGCTACAAAATCCCCACTCTACATTTAGCCCTGAATTTGAATTCTGGTAAGTGATACGGATAGAAGCATGATTACCAGCACAACATCCAGCAGCGAGGGCAGGAGGGCATGCGAGGTTAGATGCTGTGCTTGCATGAAGAGAGAAGCTCCCATAATGAGTACCAAGGTAGGGAGCAGTGTTGTCCCCATCACCACAGCATCTGAGCTGCTAAAGATGGCTTTCTCCACATTCTCTCATCAATTAATTTTTCTTCGTTTGGACTGGGGCCATTTCTGGTAGGAGCTGGAGCCTGTCATGGCTGTTTTTAGAGCTAGGGAAGAGAACAAAATCCTGGCAGGGCAACTTCAGAGGACGGGAGTCTTCAAAACCATTTTATACCTGACGCCCCTTGAACTGCAGCAATGATCCAAAAAGGAGACCCTAAATCCTGGGAGAGCTGATACTCAGGGGGAGTTATGCAAGGAGGCAAACATATATAATATATATGAGAACAGTATGGGTCAGTCTCCTTTGGTGCATGCTCTGTAGAGATGTTATCATTACCCGCAGCGGTGAACAGTGGAGGCAGATTAACCTGAGCAGGAAACTCGCTTGCTTGTCTCACCAGAATGCAGGCTGTGGCACTGCTGGCTCCAAGGTTTCTCAGCCACAGTACATGTACCCCTACTGCTGTGCTTGTTCTGGGTGGAAGCAACAGACATAGCTTGGAGAAGTTTCTCCAAGCCACTGTTGTCCCTGCCTGGGTGACTTGGGATGACTCACTGTCCTATGGTGATACCCAAGAATAGCCACGTTTGGGAGCTCTCCTGGCCACGGGATATCCCCATGAAGCAGTCTCTATGAGAGGTGCCATGGCTGCTGCAAAAGGATGGATGCCTTTGAGGACAGGTAGAGGAAGGAAAAGGCAAATTTCTGACTCTGACTCAGTGGTCATCTTCTCCTTACAGAAAACACCTGCTTGGCAACAGAAATTCAGCTATTTAAAGGGTTTTTCAAAGGGTTAGGAACCCCACCTTGGTGGGTAAAAGAGGCCAAAGCCCACACTGAGGTTCTCCAGTGACCTGGAGTGCTTTGGAAACCTATGCTTGCTCAGCTCTGACTTACCCCTTCCCTTCCCCACAGCCTTTAAATGGAGCAACCCATACCCAAACAATTTGCAAATGGCTTTGATCGAGACATCACAGGCACTGCTTAAAAATGGCAGAAACCTTCCCAACCAGACTGGGATTAGTGGTAACGAAGGCTTTTCTGGTGGCATTACCTTAATTAGGAACGTTGCACAGTTTTTGCTCCTAAGCCTACAAGGAACAGCATGTCCCAGGGGTGGCCGTGCTGCAGAGAGGGAGGGGACTATATTTGCTTGCTTTTCTTTCTTGGAACCAGACAGAGTGGCAGTGTCATAGGACAAGCAAGCGGGCATTAAGCGCCTTTGCTAGAAATTGTTTGTTTTGTTCCTAAAAATATGAAGAGGCCAAAATGTTCAAGCATGAGCAGCTCAAAGCAGGCATCTACTCAGGCTCTGTGGGTAAGGCTGGCATTTTCCAGAGATGCTGAGTCCCATCCCCAGGGAGTATACTGGATGTTGTGCTTGCTCCAGGTTAACATTCACAAAATGTTAGGGCTGATGACATTATCTGCAGGGCTGCTGGACAGTGGGACTTAGCAACGTTGGTAAAAAAAATAGTTATTTTGCCTCCTGAGTAAGGATTCTTGGTGCCTGATGTGTACACCAAAGTAAATATACTCCAGCTTTATTTGTGGTTCTACCCCTTTTGACTGTGTGGGGCATGTGCAATGATTGCTGCCAGTTACGTGTCTCTAATCATAAGTTACTCATTTAGATAGCAACATCTCAACCTCAGGAAAGCAATAATGATGGATGTGTGGCAGATGGTGAACCTGTATCATGGACACAGGTTCACATCTTAGTTGGCAAGGATCACGCCAGACACCACAAGGAAAATCCTGCTGTTGACAGCCAGCAGCCAGCCTTACAGTGAGTGTCAGTAGAGAAGACACTTGGACCACAGTTCAGAGGAGAAGGATTATGGCCCCAGCTTTGCTGCCACCCTCTCATATAATGTTGAACCAAGAAAAGTTTAGCTAGACCTCTGTTCTCAAGCTGCAAAATGGTGGTTATACTTTTAGACCTGAGGTATGGCGTGAAGATAAATATCTGTTAATAACTCGGTGTCATATGCTATTGAGGAGCAATATAAATCTCAAAGGAAAGCACTTCAGTTGCAGTGCTGAGGTTCCTTGGCTCACATGCATTCCCATGGCAGATGGGCTGCCCTGGACCTTCAACAGGCTGAGTCTCTGCAAACTGAGACCTGCATAAAACCAATAAAGCTGGTAAAAAGGGGCTGCTCAAACGTGCAAAAGGCTGGCAGATAACATGGGGGCATGTGATGCTTGCTGCTAACATTCAGGTAACACAGCGATTCTTTAGAGGGGAACGTATACCATCAGCGACTGTAGCCAGAGAACAAAACACAAATCTGCTGGCTGGGTTAAACAGCAATGCTCTTCAAAATTTAATAAAGAAATTAAGCTTTCAAATGGACAGTCATTGCCAAGGAAGGAAAATAAAAACCTGGCATGTTTAATAATAAAACCCATAATAAAATACACGAGAAAAAGATTTAGAGGAGTAACCTAGAGAGAACATCAAAAAAATACCATCAGAAATTTTCAACCATATCTGAAGTAGGAACTTGGGGGAGGCGTAGATGTAGGAAGGGCAACCAAAGCAGGGCAGTGTAGAAAGGCTGAATGGATTACTGGTGCTGGTGTTCACTTCAGACACAGCCAGGGAGGTCCTTACATGGCAGTTACCCTCTGCAGTCTGAAGAATGTTATCAAACAAAATTGTCAACAGAGGAATTTTTAGGGAAAAAAAAAAAAAACCCACGATAAATCATCTGTGGCAAATGACCAGCCCAGATGGCATTCACACTGAGCTACAGGAAACTAAGGATGACATTCTTTAAACTTCTAAGGAGCGTGTAAAATCTTACTTAAAGCAACCTCAGCAACAAAGCACTGTGTCACAGCAATTATGTCCCTCTTAAGAGGGGTCCCTGCACAGCCTGGGGAAACACAGGTCACTAGGTTTGATTTCAGCATCAGACAAGTCAGTAGAAACAAAGAACACAATCTGCAGACAGACAGATAAATATGAGAGAAGTCAATACAGCTTTCACAGTGGGAATGTCTGACATCCATGATGGTGGTGAGCTGATCTAGATCTTGTGCTTGCATTTGAAAAAGGCTTTTGATAAGATTCTTCCGCCAAAGCCCTTAAGAAACTCCATTCTCATGGAGTAAAAGAGAGGCTTAGCCCACAGGCTGGAACAAAGAAGTGGAAGAAGCTGACAATGGTGACAGCAGTGTGAAGGTATCAGCAGGTGCCGACAAAGATCAGAAGGTGTGAATAATGAAGGAGAGTTTGCTGATGGCACAAAATTATTAAGAATAATCAAAACTGAAGTTGACTTAAGGAGCTGAAGAAGGAGCTGAGGATACTGATTGAGTAACAAAATGGTTTTTGAACTTCAGGGTTGAAAAATACAATGTAGCGTACACGGGCAAAACCATTTTAACCATAAATACCCAGCCATGCTCTCTTAACAAGTTGATACATGTTAGGAAGGAGGCACTGGTGTCCTTGCTGTCTTGAGTGAGCTCTTTTACTTGTCCGATTCTTACCCTCTTCCCCTACTAGCAAATGCTAATGCCCAGGGCTGGAGACAGGATACAGGGCTCAGCAGATATTTATCTGACCCAGCATGGTGCTCATGTTCCCCTGTTACATTTTCATGCAGCTCTCTCAAATCATTACTTTGGAAATGAGTTTCTCCCAGTTAAGACGAAACAAAAAGCTGAGAATCCTGGATTCCAGTTCCTAGAAAAAAAAAACATGGTGAGGAGATTGCATTCGTCCCTTTGGATTTTCTAAAGATTATGGTAGATTATATATAGACTTTTCTCCTGCCTTTGGAAGCTGGCAGAAACTCAGGCCCAAGGTGCATTAAATATCTTCCCTCTATCCAGCCCCCAATAAGGGGTAAAGAGAACAGGACTCACAAGATGTCCGCAGATCCCCCAGAAATTTAATTTCCATTTAGGCACGTGAGCCTGGCAGGAATTGCCTGGGTTGGTGGGTATCACAGGTCCACAAAACTCAATATCCCAGTGTAGACACATCTGTCCTCATCTCGGAGCCGGTGCAGGAGTTGTACCATAGTTTATGGCTGCCTCTCCCCACACATTCAGGCTGAGCAGAAAGCACAGAGCTGTTTCTGATTTAACAACCCCCAAGCACTATTAATCTAGCACACCCCTAGAATTTCCTGAGAAAAAACATAAGAACTCTTTTAAGCTGTTGTTCATACCCTTGGTATTGTGTACTGGCTTCTGTTTACACTGTCATTAGTTTTTTCAGTTACCGAGCCAAATACTTGCTGCCAGCGAAAAGTATTGTTCTTAGCTTTGGGAGGGGAAACGCTACAGAAGCAGTTGTTTAGATAAACATCAGTGTTCTTGCCTAACATCAATTTTTAGTCGCCTCTTACTCTTTACATTCCATACTGTATGCTGATGGGGCTTTTGTAACTCTGACTCCTGGGGAAAAGAGGGAAAAAAAGTCACCGCAAAAGCTGGGAGTTACTACGGGTTAATTGTAATTAAAATTAAAAGATTCCTCAGAATGTGCAGAAACTTGAAACTTTTATTTCTATCGCTCTGTCTTACGCAGAAAATACACAGCAGAAGGTACACCCACGGCAGTGACAGATGGTTTAGCATTTAACATTTTGCTCAGGATGTTCACAGGCCACACCTCATGATTTTGTACTGGAAACGGGGGCAATTGTCCAGCCAACAGGACAAAATCCACCTCAAGTTATCAGAGGTGTTGGGACCTATTACTATTAAAAGCAACAACCAGTTACAGAAATTTCTTCAAATCATCTACCCGTTGTGGGGCGGCTGTAACGCCTCTCTCTTACAAACAGATCCTTAAAAATGGTACCTTCATGCCTGCGGAGCACAGACCAATGTCAGGTGTGCTACATCGAAGTTTATTTCAATACTTACATGAGCTGTGTCAGCCAAGTACTTCCAGAGTTCCGATGGGGTATGGTTTTATCCCGGGATTGCTTTAGTGTTACCATAAGCCACCTAACGGAAGCAGTAGCCCAAGGTGGCCTAACTGGTCCCAGATGAATAGCATCATCTGTTCAGCCCTGGGGAGTTCAGGGGTTTCAACTGCTGTTTTATAAGAAAGAATTCATCCACATAGGAGCAAATAAACCCCAAACCATCCAATTATTTTGGAGGGAGAGAAGAATGGGTACCTACTTAAAACTGTACCCAGCTGAAATATTAATTCAATATATATAGGCAGATATTTCATAACAGTACAGCTCTTCAAGGATGGTGAGTTTTTCCCCATTAGTTACATGGGTTACTTATGTCATTGTTATTTATCTCTAGTATTGTTCCTGGCTATTTGCATACCCCGCATTTTAAAGAAATGTCATTCTGGGGAATTAGGAAGCTGGGGGAACTGTTCATCTAGGCATGCCCATCCAGGAAAGGACTGGTGGGTTACATCTCCCCTTCCCCAGGGCATTTACAGTGTCTGGTGCTCAGGGGAGGTGTTTGCCTCAGACATGCACAGTACTAAACCGTGCTCTGATTGTACTGCAGTAGCAGAGGGACAAGGCTTCCTCATCAGGAACACCCGGCTGGAAAAGTGCATGCACTTCTCCCACCACGAGACCGACAGCATCAGCCTCACCGAGTGCAAGGCACAATCCCAGCAGCAGCAGTGGAGCTGGGACCCCACCACCAGGACCATTGTCAGCCTTCAAACGAAGCAATGCTTGTCGGCCCACAAGATGTGGGAGTATGCTCTGGTCAAGCTGGAACCCTGCGGGGACTGGGAAAGCCAAGTGTGGTCCTGCAGCAAGAAGGGACACTTGACTCTGCAGAGCCTGGGCTTCCACCTGAGCACCAAGGAAGGAGGCCACAAGGTCTTTGTCTCTAGGGAGAAGGACAAATTCAGCAGGTGGAAGACTTTAGCAGATGAAACCATCTGTGCTGCTGCCCGGAGAGCAGCTCCAAGGCCCAGCAAACCAACGCAACAAGCTGTAGACACACGTGTGTGGATCTATGGAAGTAAGATGACATAAATTTAGCATCAGATAACATCTAACCTTAGATGTCATCCAAGCCACCTAACACTACACTTGCATCCGTCATTCTAACTCACAGTCACTTTGGCCCGTCTGGAGAGATACCAGACAGCTGCAACTCAACCCAGCTACTTGGTACCACTGGTTTCCACTAGTTGCTGTTCACTGTATTTCAGAAAGCATGTAGCTCCTTACAGGATCAGGTCTCTAAATCCCAGCTGCATTTCTGATGACAGGCAAAAGTCAAGTATATTGGGAAGTTCATCTGAATCAGTGCCCAGAGCTAAGAATAGTTGGAATTGCTTGAGCCCCCCAAGTCCAAAACAACCAAGAAAGTCCCATAAAGTCAAGCACTTACGACTTTTAAGGGGTTTTTGGTACTTTGTACTTTAGGATGTCATTTTTTGGTAACAAGAAAACTGGAGGCAGCTGAAAAACTCTTATAAAAACTCGTATGAATTATTGAGGAGCAGCTATACTTGAAATGAGAAATTGTTGCTCCAGTTTCTAAGCAACACGTTACAGTTATATCCTGCCAGACCCCAACAGTGCACCTATCGCTAATGAAACCCTGGTTCTAACCTTCATTCCATGCTCTCATGATCCTCAAAAGTGAACATCATTCGTGGTGTCTGATGTAACCATAAAGAGACTAGTGAAAACAGCATGTAGTGGGAGGTAGTTAAAGCGCTGCCCTCCCTTTGCACTAAGAAAACCTAGAACATGTCATCAAAAATTATAAAAAATCTGTTTCATATTATCAGTTTCATGGCCTTGGCCCCTGCTAGAAAGAATTTAATCTCTGTCTTCATGAGGGTTCACTATCCTCTGCCTAGGCTGGACAGAACAAGGGCAGAAACCCTGGTCCCATCATAGTTTTAGATGCTGGACACCAGGCTAACAGACACTAGGCAAGGTCATTGCATTGAGATGTGATTGTCAGCATTTGTCAGATGGCCAGTGAAGCTCATTGTTGACCACTGACAATTCAGGGTCCAGTCTGTTTCCCCCCTTCATTTAGTCCCTTATGCAAAGGAAGGTGGTTTCAGGGCTTTTCTTGTGAAGTTGTGTGCAAAACTGAGACCTGAAAATCACACTCAGTTCCTCTCCTTGTCCTCTCCTCTCCTCCCTTCTTCCACTCCAGAGACCAGAAAAGAGCTGGCGTTCATACTGACTTTCCTGTGTTTGTCCGCTCTCTAGGCGATGAGGTTCCGAACTGTCCTCAGGGGAAATTATTCTCCTTACATGTTATTCCTTACTTTCAGGCTTGATGGCCCCAATGACATTTTCAGCTTTGAAGAAATGAGTAAAGAGGAAATGTGATGAATCTGGTTGGCATAAGCAAATGGATTATGAGTATAACCTTTTGACACAAACAGGCTATATCTAATTCAAAATAAAAAGAGATACAGCTTTTTTGGCTGCTACATGCAGATAAGATGGCCTTTTTACCAAGGTTTTTAATTAGCCAACTAGAAGGTTAACATGTAGTTATCATAGTAGTCACAATCATTAGTGTTTGTTTAACATGAAGGTAAATACAGCCAATACAAATTAGATACCATAATAAGCTAGTTAAATATAGGCTAGGAAATGTGTGGAACATTTAAGATATGGGAAAGAGGCATGTGAAAAGGGCGTTTGCATTCCCCAAGGCAATGTTCCTGGCAGCCCAGGGCTGCCTCAGAGCCAGGCTCCCCAAATAAGGCTGCGAGGGCAAACACTGTGCAGGCTTTGAATCAGGTTGTGCCAGTTAGTGTGTCTTGTGCAAACTGGTAATTTTCCTATCAACCCCATGGTTCAGAGTCTATTGGAGGGAACCTCTGACTACTCAGTAACAACATCAAAGTCCTGTGTGTTTGTTCAGGCCTTTCTTATCCAAGTTTCAGTTGACCATCAACAGACAACTTTTACTTTGGCGGGTTATTTGCTCAATAAATTACTCCTGTGTACCTGTGGATGCTCGTGATGCAGGCAGGGAAGGGGCTGGGATAAGCAGCGGGGAGCCTTGCAGACATGGGTTTCTTGATCTGGTCGCGTGTCTCAGTGCAGGAGAGGGGTGACAGTTGCTGCCACAAGACTTCCCACAACCTCCCCTCTAGCAGTAGTTGCTACCCCACATACCCTACTTCTGCAGTAAGACTGGCAAGGCAAAGGATGCCGTTGAGCCTTGCAAGAGGTACGGACTACTTACCACCCTTTTGATCCCATTTCTTCATCTGCTGTGTTGGTAATACCTGTGATGCTTCCACTCACCTCCGCCCCTCACCTCATCCTTTAACAGCTGGTGTTGCACTCATACTTTTTAGACCTTATTTACCTTAGGACTTATTTGCCACCAGAAAACAAGTTCTGCTTTGGCTGTGGATTCAGTCTGCAGAGGTTCACTTCTTCTTTGAAATCTGTGATAACGGAAGGCCCCTGATGCATGGGAGGAAGTGGTCACTATTGCACCACGTCCTGTTCGCCTTGCAGGGTGGAGGACTAACACAGCAGGGCTGGGTTCCCTTCCCTTGCTGGGCACCGAGCATATCCAGGTTTCTGTACAAAAAGTGCGTGATAATCACACAAACCTTTGCTTTATTTCCTTTCAAGCTAAAACCATCAATTCATCAAAGATCAATGCTGTGGACAGAGAATCTTCTGTGAGCTTTACTGACCCACCTCTGGCTAACAAATTTAACAGCACAGTGTCTCCAGCGAAGACCAGACAGGCATACCTCCCAGCAAGTGAGGGTGAGCACTTTTCTTTTTTGAATGTACAGGTGAGAACAGCAGGACAGAAAGTGTGGGCAGCATCTATAGATTACTGACGTGTTTTCAGTGGTGGTAAGTACCTGAGCATTTCTGGAGAACTTCCATGTGTACCACTGAGTGGTTCATGGCTTTGCTCTCACAAAACATGTTGAGATGTTTGCCTTGGCAAGCAGTTCAGTGACACAGCCATAGTCTTAACCTGGAGGCACATCCATCAGGTGTTCCAGGAGCAAAAAATATCTGTGGCTGGGGAATGCTGAGGAACAAGAAAGCTTCCTTTTCCTTTCTGGCTCCATAGAAAGGGGATTTGTGGTTACAGCGCAGTCCCAGGAGGAAGTTGGAGCTTCCTGTGGTCCAACAGTGGAAGCTGCTAATCGGAGTCTCTCCATTTTTTCCCCCAGATGTGTCCCACAATCACTCTAAAAAGCACCACGGAAATCGAGGGAAAAACGCTGGAGCCAGGCTTGCAGGTAGGTCCAGGGATCAGCCAGAGGAGCCAAAGACCAGGTGGATGAAGGTTCATCAGTGGCCCTGACCTTCCCACCAATACAGAGTTACACTCCCCTGGCTCCCGCTGAGGATGCTCAGTAGAGAACAAGGGCACCAAATTACCTGTCAGAAAAACTCCTCTTAAACGTTAAATAAATCTTCCCAGGCCTGGAGTACAAAAGTGAGTAAAACACGCAAATGCTCTGTCCCAGCTCACCAGGAGAAACAGAAACCCGCTAGCACTGGTGCCTTCCCCCAGCCCTTCTTATTTCATATCAGAGAGCTGCAGAGCAGAGAAGCATGAATAGTTATTGTTTTCCTAGCAAGAAAGAAAACCTTTTTGTGGCCATTTTCTATAGAGGGATGCTGTGCAGTGTAAAGCAGCTGTAAGATGTTGATCTTCTGGACAAAGCAGTTTCCCTGTTATCTGCTAGTCTTCAGGGACATCACAGGTGCTTTTTTGTGGCAACCATGGCTATTGTGTAAGAACGGGGATAGGTACAGCAAATGCGTGATGGTTTTCTGTGATATCCTTTCAGGCACCAACTGGAAGACGGCCATGCTGGTCCTCAGCCCCTTGGCATTCATACTGGGATTAATAATACTGACACTCAATGTTCACTACAACAAGTAAGCGAGATTCAGCTTCATTCAGTTTGACGGTTCCCTGTCCAGCATTTCAGAAGTCTTGATCTTTGCACCCTTCCCCATCCAACACCTGAAGCGTCTGTCTCTGAGCAGATGAGTCTGCTCGCCCATGATGTCACCCTTGATGATTTCTCCTCTCTGCCACCCTGTTTCTCCCTCCCACTCACTGTCCCATCCAAATGCAGCTCCTAATGTTGGCTCCTCCTCTCCTACACGCCTCACACCATCCTGAAGGTATAGGGAATGTGGGCACTATGACTGCTAAGCCAGTTGATGTGGAGAAGCAACCAAGTGACAGGCAGATGTTACGTACTCTCGTCTCTCTGCTCCTAGGAAGAAGAAAATCCTCTCTGCTCTGAAGAGCTCCCCAGCCAACAGCAGCAGAGCTGACTTACGGGAGCCATCTCCCTTACGAAGAGGTCCCCAGCCATACCTTCCGCCATCTCGCTCCCCTTCCTTGAGGCATGGAGAGATCCTCATTGAGTGGAAAGATGGGACTGTCACTCCTCTTTTTGAGAACGCCCATTATCAAAAGGACTAGCTCCAAAATATCAGAGCTGCTGTTCCATCCTGTGTCACTCTTCCCACCAGGAAGATTGCCACCATAGCCAATCTCCTCCCTAGCCCTGCTGTTTTGAAAGGGAGTTGTAAGAGCTATTTGGGGATTTTTTTTGACACTTGACAACAATCTCCTTGCACAGCACGAGGCTGAAGCAAGCAGAGCAGATTGTTTGGTTTGTATAGGCACACGCTGCTTAGCTCTTCCAGAGCTGATTTAACCCATAACAAAACCCAGATTTACCTACATGAAGCCAAGACTCTCACCAGCTTCAACTCTCCATTGCCCTGAAATTCTAGTTACTGAGTGTATGAGAAAGTAAATCCTTGGAGACAATGTGTAAGGTGAAAAACAGAAGTCCTGATGATCCTTAAATCCTTTTCAAGATAAAACTAGCTGCCAACAGACACAGAAGGCTGTCAGTTACTTTGTCAGTGTGAGAACATAACTAATAAGCACTGCCTTCACGACTCTAAAGAGTGTCCTTCAGCTATCTGCCAAAACACTCCCCCTACTAAGTTATCAATTAAGTAACAGCAAGTCATTTTCTAACTTAAAAGGTAGTACTCCATCATCCTCTCTGCATCACTGCAAGAGTCCTGCTGAGAGAGCATGTGTATCTCAAAATATTTCCATATTTAGGATGTATTAGACCTTATTATAACACACATCCTCTTTCTTTATGTAGAAAGAGAAGTAACATCGGTGATGCTTGTCAGGGATATTACATTACCTAGCCATTTTATACCAGCTTCAGTCTCTGATTTCCTATAGTCCTACGGAACAGTCAATGAACAGATACATTGCTCCCATCTAGGGCAGCAATACATTTTTTTCTAGAAAGGAGTAAGGCACTGTTTTCAGCCTTTACACTTACTGTTTGAAAATAATTACCTGTGACCACCACACTGAATCCTGACCTTTTCACAGTGAAAGTTGCAGTGTCTTAGTGCTTTCCTAACATTCATGAATTTATGCTTTCCTTTTCTATGATCTTGTGATGATGTAAACTGTAATCACAGCTATAAATCAGGAATTACCTAGAGAAAGTAATTTCCTGATGTTAGTATTTCAAGTGTGTCCTGCATCAGTATATTTGTTCAGTAGAGCAAGGGAGATCATATCCTCACCTGTCTCTTACTCAGACTTAAACAATGCTTTTCGCTTTATTTAAATGAAGCTGTTGTGTTATTTCAGTGGAGCTTGGACTTCTCTAGAGTTTGATTTTATTCAACCTAAGGCAGAAGTAAGGTCTCTAGGGAATTTAAAGTCTCTGATTTTATTTTCTATTAGTTTTATTTTTAAACATATATGCACAGCCTGGTAAAAAGTTTACTGCCACAAGATATTATCAGGACCAGAAACTTAGCTGGTCTCAGAAAGAAAATGCAAACATTATTGGTTCAGGGCATAAGAATCACAGAGGCTGAAAATAAATGTCTTCCCCAGGCACATTATTCCATAATTATTTACTGGAGGGTTTCTCACATGCTCCTTGGGGAAATATTTACTATGAGACATGGGCAGAGGAAGAACTCTTTCCTCAGCAGTGAGCAGTGAACACAATGAAGAGTCAGAATTAAATTCTGGTTTGCCAATGTTTCCAGTTTAAAACAAATCCAAAGACTTTTGGGTCAAGTTTCCAAATGTGTAAGCATCATTTTACACACAAAATTTGTGGGAATACATTCTGTACGTAAATCGCTCAAAATGCGCACGCAGTGCCTGACCAATTGTCACAGTTACATCCCTTGTACCTTTTTCCACCACCATTGAGATGCCTGCCTTCGAAATTTTGTCCAAGGACCACATCATCTTACAGTGCACAGCACCTGTGACTCTCCAAAACCTTGACACACTTTGGGAACACTATGTATGCCGTGCTGTTAAAATGGAAATACTTACTTGGAGTTCAGCTAGTGCTGCGCTTTCCAAAGCAGCAAGCACTCATGTTCATTACTGCTGAATGAGCAGAAGAGATGACTTGTTAATGACTCTATAACTCATACTTAATATGCTAATCTTGCTCATAAACATGAAGGCAGTAACACCATTGTTTACATAGCACTGATTACATGGTAGCTCAAACAATAAGAAAAAATAAGGCTCTGAAGCAGGACAGGCTTTCAACTATTTTCTCCCCCCCTGTAAAACAGGTTGTTATCTTTCAGTTATTTCTCACTGGTTTACCTACATTAGATGCTAGAGACCAAGTTTTCCAAGGTATGGACAGAGGAGCTGAAGGTGTGAGCCTTCATCATGAGAGGTCTTAAAAAGCACATCAGCCAAACATCCTCCAAAATAGTTGATTCTGCCTTGGGGCCGGAGCTGGTGACAGTGGGAGACACCTTCCATCCATCCTCTGCTTCTAAAGCTAGCTGAGAAACACTCAGAGCAATCACATAACCAATGGGCTGTTCGCTCTCTGCCTTCACCTGAATGCAATGCTTGTAAACACTGTTCATAATCAAAATAAAACCTGATTGTACAGTGGAGGAGCACTGAAATTGTTTATGTGTGTATATATACATATTAAAAGTGCCCGGATAGTGTATTATTTTGTGTGTGTGTGTGTCTCTCTCTCTCTATATATATATATACACAAACACTATAAGAGGGCTTTTATAAATCACTCTACAGGAAAATAAGACTGATGAGCAAGACACCACCGTCACAGTGGTACTAGCATTACAAACGTGCGCTGCACCAAAGGATAAGCGCTGCGTAACTGGAGAGTAACACGATACCAAACTGCCGCCCATATTTCTCAGCCCAGTTATGCTGCACCTCTGGTATCGCAGGTCTTCTCCAGGGCTGAGGTGACGCTGATGACCCTCCCTTCACTCCTGCAGCAAGGAGGAAAACAAAGTGGAAGTAGAGCCCACCTTCTCACGCGCTTCTTTGCTCTGCCAGTTCCAAGTGCCTGAGCAGTAAAGACCAGAGGAGACATCAGGAAGAAGGGACAATTTTTCTGTCCCCAAAGCTGTCTGGGATTCAGAAAACCTCATTCCTCAATTAAAGACTTTAATAATGCCATCATGCTTTTTTGGTATTTATGTACCAAAACATTATGAACCATTACTAACTGAACATGCACAATCATACCCAGTGCAAACAACAGCTCCCACCAACGTCAATGACAAAAGAGAGGTCCACAGGAAAGCTGATGCAGGCGAACTCATCGGTACCACCGCAGGCTTTTGCAACCAGCCAGCACGAGTTTCTATAGCACAGCACCAGCAGTGCACATGGCCCTGCTGCCCACACATGGCTGCAGGCTGCAGCCACAGAAACACAGATGCTATCAAACAGATGCAAGATTGCACATCGGCTTAGATATTCTGTGCAGAAATTGCTGTATTAGGCAGATAGAATTCCCTTTCCCAACCCCCTGAATGACGTATGGCTAAGGTGTCTGTTAAACAGCAAAAAGTAAAAGAAAGAGGCAAAAGAACTTCAAGTTTACCATTTAAATAGTGTACATTAGCTGTTTACTAAGACTCTTTGGATGGAAAATGTTTTTATAACAGTACATTAGTGATGTACATAAATTCATTGCACAAACAAACAAGACCTGAAATGATCTGACAAGTAATCACAGCATATCAGTGGAGGAGTTGGGAACAGGTACTGCTTCCCCATTTGAAATGCAAGGTGCAAATTCTGCAGTACACATTTTGTTACTAAAAATCTCCATATGCTTATTTTATCAACTCTGTAGCTCTACATCAGCAAGTCAAGAAATATCAAGTGTTTGATTTTTCAGAAAGACCTGTGGTTGTTCAGTATTTCAAGGCAAAAAAAAAAAAAAAAGGGCTGGGAAAAGAAAAGGAGACAGGGACAGAGGAAGTCTTTGTTAGCTCTGGGTTTCAATCCAGACACCTCTGGCTCACGGTTCAAACAGACCATGATTTTTTGTGTTAGCTACAAGAGACAAAAGCACAAGCTCTTTAAAAGCTCCAAGTATCTTCATGAATTTGTATAGATTTAAAAGAAGTCTACATTTCTGCAGCCATTTAGCTCTTCCCTTGGTAAAAAAAAAAAAAAAAAAAAAAAAAAAAAAAAAAAA
>Ga0065711_1031382_pt1 | contig 29829 bp, 20 predicted proteins | sample Hoacrofraction12_FD_59098 | JGI IMG/M metagenome (GOLD analysis project Ga0065711, IMG submission 59098) | Hoatzin crop microbial communities from Cojedes, Venezuela - Epithelial fraction 12 v2 (version 2) | ecosystem: Host-associated > Birds > Digestive system > Esophagus > Crop | place... | reverse complement strand
GGGGGGGGGGGAGGGTGACACTGGGGAATCTGCAGAGCGTTTCTGTTCCGTGCTCGGAGCTGGTGTGGGTTGTTCCCCTCCCTCCACCACCCCCCGAAAACAGGTCACAGGCTCCATCGCCTCTCGTCTCCAGCCAGCCCGTGCCAGAACGTTGTGGGGGCAGACGGGTAAATATCGTAGGGAGAGTAAATGGCGAAGTATTAGCAGCTGAAATAATAAGCAGTAAAAGTATGAGTAAAGGCGGAGTATTACGAGGCGGCGAGGTTTGCTCAGGTAGCTGGGTTCTGGTATCGGGGCCTGTTTTACAACTGGGGAAGCTGGGGTGGGGGCGATTTGCCTGGGCCCTGGAGGGAGCCCCGCCAGAGCCTTGCCTGGAGCTGCCATGGCCTGGTCCTGTTCCCTCAGGGCTCCATGGAGCCGCCATGGCCTGGTCCTGTTCCCTCAGGGCTTGATGGAGCTGCCATTGCCTGGTCCTGTTCCCTCAGGGCTCAGTGGAGCTGCCATGGCCTGGTCCTGTTCCCTCAGGGTTCGATGGAGCTGCCATTGCCTGGTGCTGTTCCCTCAAGGCTCAATGCAGCTGCCATTGCCTGGTCCTGTTCCCTCAGGGCTCGAGGGCTGAGCTTTGCCGTCAGAAAAATGCTGCCTGTGGGGCTTGTTGTGGGTAAGGCCAGGAAGGGCGAAGCAGCCCACTGCCAGCGGCTCGGAGGTTACATAGCCAGCACAACCCCAGGACAGAAATCACCAGTGGTTTAAGAGACAGTTTCTTTTATTGTTACGTGACTGCACACCAGTGCTTGGCTCTGGGGAGAACAGTCTAAGCAGGGTTTATTAAAAAGAAGTAATCTGTCAATTTATGTTTTCCCAGGAGTTATGTAGGGACTCTTAGAGCCAAGCCTTGTTTGGCACGTTCAAGGGCGTGGAGGTTTTCTGGAAACGGGCAGGGGGGCGCAGGATGGCTACACATAAGGGCGGCTGTTTCGCTGTGGCACAAGTGTTTCAGTCCTTCTGCGTGACTCTGCTCACAGTCAGTGTTGGGAAAGGGATTTTTTTCCCATGTCTGATAGACAGGCATCCCAAAGAGCCTCAAAGGGACAAAGATACACATACAGAGCTGCTCTGGACTGGCATTATGAAAATGCAGAGCCAAAAAAAATCCCTCCTCCAGCTATTTCACTTCCCTGCAAGAAACTTTAGCATGCAGATGTGACGAGTTCATGCAACGGCTGTGTTGGCTTTGGGATCTGGCTGCACAGATTCAGCCCGTTGCTGCATCTCATGGCAGCTGTCTTGGTCAGGCAGTGCTGCCTGCATCTCACGAAGAAGCAGCCCATTTCGCTGGCTGGAGGGCTGTTTGCAGGCCCTGGCAGGACATGAGGCGGGGTGGATGTGCGTGCCCTCCAGGAAGCTGCGCCCCTGGCAAAGGAGGCTTCTTCCTCTACGGGAGCTTTGCAGGCGTGTGATGAAACAGCAAAATGAAACAGGCTAGCTGAGACCGCCGCTGGTGGGTTCGTGATTCAGCAGGCTGGGTTCTGTAACCCGGAGAGCAATATTCAGCTGAGCAGCTGTATTGTCTACCTGAAAGGTGCTGTTAAATGTGCAAATTTGATTAAGTGTACCCTTGCCTTAACCCTGAGGAAAGGCGATCCCTCCCATAACACTACATTCTTTGTGGCATACCTTTTCTCATCTGTCACACAGCTACAGGTATGGCAACAATGGAAAGACAGGAATGTTCCCTACCTTTGGTGGAGGGTGCCAATGACGATCACATTGCTGTTCTTTCATAACAAACTGCAATCATCAGCAGACAAGTTACAATCAAGGTTTTCTTTCCATCCTCGGCCCCACTGCTGGTTTGAGTAGTGTATCATTAGAATGATTGGATAACAGATTCATGTACAATGCTGAAATTAAACTTGACCTGTCTAATCATATCATAAATAGCAATTGTAGGTTGTTTTTTTTTTAGCTGTCAACCACAGATCCCATCTAAAATGTATTGGTATTGGGGAAACAGCTGTAGTTGGTGCGAGGTGGAAATATTAGCAGAAAAGGTGTGCAGAACATCAAGATATGGAAGTGAGTTACCTTGTAGCTGAATGGTGTGCTTGTTTAGGAAAGTACCTGTGAGAAAAAGACTGGGAGGCTGAAGATGAGTGCTTCATATGGGACTTCTGCGATGGGTCTGGCATAACTTTGCAGAAGGTTAACTGGTTAGGCCTGCCCTTGTCAGTGTTTGTCAACAGTCGCTGAGAAAGAATTCCCCCCTCTATACGCAGAGTATATAGCTGTCCCGTCTCACACACCACTCTTGAGTGGTGAGTATCGTACAAGGTCAAACAACCCTCTGCGGAGCTTTAGGAAAGAAAAGACATGGGAAAGTGCAATAATTTAAGTAAGTGTCTGAACAAATAACGTAAATAACCTATACACCACATAAAAGTGTAATAGAAACCAAAACAAGAAACAACAACTTCTCAGCTTCTTCTAAAACTTAGCCAAATTCTCTGGCACAGTGTGTGATTGATAGAACTGATCCATCTTGGTGCTTTGCAAGGCAGTTCACTAGAGGTCTGTAACAAAATTGTGCCACACATTTTATTGCTGAAGTCTTTGCCCAGTAGTTTAGGCATGAGAAAAGTGAAAAAACAAGTGAGATTTCACCCTATTGTGGTGGTGTTTTTACAGTGATTTTTTTAATGTAAGTCGTGAAAAGAAGGGAAGATAGGATGAAACAGAGATAGGAGACTGCAAAATCTGTCCCAGTTTTATGATGTATGGTATCCAAAAAATTCCTGTGAGTTAGCATAAGTGCATAATGCATAATAAATACATGATTTGGCCTGATATGTTATTCCAAAAGGAAGCGTTAAGAATGTGAGCTATTATTCCAGGTAGGGCCAAACAAACCTGAACAGAAAATATGGTTGGTAGCAAGACCAGCAATGTGCTACTGAAAGTCTTCATTATCTTTGTAGCCGGGGAAAGTTCAGGGTTTGTATTTCACTGGAAATAGTTCAGGAAAATACATTTTTTTAAATTTAGGGAAAAGGAAAAAATGTAAGAATTTTGAAAATATAATTCAGAGATGAGAAGGATTTTTTTTTAATTTCCGTGCTCTTTTAAAAAAAACAAGAGTAATTTCTATTTAAGGATTGCTCATAGTGAGAAATAAAGATAATGATATCCATTTAGGATAACTGTCTTCTTTCCAAATGCAGAGTGTCTCCCGTTTATGTTGTAATGCTCAGACTGTCAATATTATTGCATTACAACACAAATAGGAGACATGTGAGTATTACAGTTGTTTTGGTACTAGATAGCAGGAGTCCTTAGTGATATGACAGCAAAATTAAACCATTTTTCAACTGTTGTATTATCACATAAACAATAATAGTGCATGTGCCAGGAGCTATAGCTATGAACATGTGAAGACAGTGTGAAAAGGTCTGTATAAAACTTAGCCATTAAAATAACATTTAAAATTAGCCTTTGAAATAACATTCAGGTTTTAAAAATGTGTGTAATATTTGCATTTAGAAGTAGGAAAATTTGTGGAAAATGGATTTTTTTTCCCCCAGAACCAGCAATCTTCAATAAAAAGAGATCCCACTAGTTCTTTCCATGTGTGGGATTTAAAAGGAGTGGGTGATCTGCCTGACTTCCCAGGCTCCCTCTTCAAGCAGCCCCCAGGTGAGCTGTGGCTGGAAGGCTGCTGTCTCTGATTACTTCATCATGAGGTGCACCAGGTAAGCCTCAGTGAGCCCTAGGAAAGAATCAGTGGGTTACCGTTCCTCTATTTGCCCAGGTTCAAGCACTGTTATGCTGAGCCAAAAAGCAGACCCTACCTGTGCCCAGCACTTTTGCTTGACTTCTAGGACTGGAGAACCATGGAGACTGCTTTTAAACCTCTCTGTGCTCTGAACCATTGCTGTAAGTGCTCTCAATCGCTTGTTGTCTTTGGTTATTACACAGGGAAAATAATATTTTAAAGTTTAAAATTATGACTTCCATAAAGACTGTGTGTCCAGTCTTTAAAGTAGTGGGTGTACACCTTATTTTTCCAAATTTGTGGCTAAAGCAAGTATAAAACCTTGTGTGGCCAGTTTATGCCCATGGGCTGACAGCGGGCTTGCTTTTCGTGGTCATCTTTGACAGACGTCCCCTAGAAGTAAGCCATAGAGCAGAAATCTGCAAAGCAAAGGTAGAAAAAACCACCTCGCCGTAACGAGACGTTACTAGAGACAGAAGATACGCAGGGGTTCCCGTCTTAGACCAAGCAAAACTGCATTGCTGGCAAGCTACACTCAGCAAAGAATTATTTCTTCTCCCATGAATTATTTAGAGTATGTACTGCCTTTTCTGTATAGATATGCACAGATCCAAACTAAACGGAGCTTCAGTCACTAGGGCCTCCAAGTAATACCACGATGCAAATGTTAAGCAGTTGTAGTAAGGCCCTAACTGCAACTGGTTTCCCATTTGCTAGATGGGGATATTCAAACCTTCTATTCCCAGTGAACACATCGGGTGTACACAGAGCAAATGATGAGCCCAGATATGTTAGGTGTGTAATGAAAGAGGGTAACACACTGAAGTGGATGAATTTCAAGTGCTACCAATAAAAATAAGCTTCTCATCTATTTTGAATACATTCGATGCTAGCAAGATGAGAAATCACATAAATCAAAAGTTAGCCATTACAGAATGAAACCTGCTGCAAACAAAGGAATTGTAATTTTATGGGCAACACTGAATCCAGTTCCAGGAAAAAATGTACACCAAACATAGCTGTCTTGACAGCCTCATTCAATGAGCTACTGAAGATGGAAGCTGGGTGAATAAAAACCCTAGTGAAATCATAAAAGCAGCACTCTGAATCTAAGGTAAAAAAGCTCTACATTACTGGGACGTGTCAGAACCTGTCAATTTATTAGGAGGTGCTTCTAAATCAGGATAAGAAACAAAATATCAAAACCTTCAAAAGTGGCATAATGGAACTGTTCTGAAAAGCGAGAGAAAACATGTGCCATAGGGCTCGAGTTTCTAGGACTTTCGCTAATGGTCTTTAGAAAGACGGAGAAAACAAAGCAGGTCGCAAGCAGCTGATGTCATTTTTTCAAAGCACGAATTGATTTTAGGCACATGGGACCAGAGAAACTTTTGCAGTGACTTTCTGAGGAAACGTTTTAGTGAGGAATAATAGCTAAGCAAAAGAACAAGGAGCTGATTCTACCCTACCTTGCCTTTTGTTTAGAAAGTGTAAAATGCTGTCATCAAACCAGAGTTTTCCTTTCCCACAGGTGTGTGTTAATTAATACTTAATAGTTAGTTAATTTTACTTCCAAGGATAGGCATGACTATAGCTAGTGACAACAGACAGCCTATGCGGTTTAACCTAATGTTAAGCGGTCACAGCCGTTGCCTCAGGAAGATTTTGGCCTGTGAGTTAAACAAAAAGTAGCTTTAGCTGAGTGTCGGTAGTACTAATTCTCAGTGAACTGCTGCTTATGATGTCTCAATTAGCAGGTCTGCAACAGCAAAACTGAGAATAGATTACTGAATAAAAATGGACTAGATCACTCCTAACAAAGCTGAGGTTAGGATTGCTTGCATGGGATGATGGAAGTACTGAGGCAAATCCCTGGTCAGTTTGTTGAGAAAAAGGACTCTTAATCACTGCAAACATTAGTTCAGCAGCAAGAGGTGTGCCTGACAAAGGGAGAAGGGTGAAGCAAGCAATAAACCACCTATCTGGCCTCTTTAAACGTGGTGGAGCTCGAAACTAATCCTGACAGCTTGTTTGCTGACCTGATGCATGATTTCTTTCAATCACGTGCTACTACTTAGGCTGGGATTGGGGGGAACTGCCTGCCAAGGTACACGGCAGCCTTAAGCCAGGTGCCTTAAACAGAACAAAACAGTTGTGGAGGAGGAACGTAGGCAGGAGCAGGCAGCAGGCAGGAGAGTGCAGCGAGCTTTGCGGTGGCAGCAGCAGTGCTGCAGGCTGGAACTTCACTGTGGGATTGCTGCACAAGCCCAGGGCCACAGAGCTCTTTCTGCTCCCGCAGGAAAAGACTGGATGCACACACCTTGGCTGGGTAGGAAAAGATAGGATGAGACAGTACCTGTCTCCCACATGGGCAGTGGTCACAGCTAGAGGGAGGGGATGGGGATATCGATTTCCCCAAATGCTGTGTCTGTCCTGCTCAGATGATGTGTGGCTTTGGTGAAGCAGGCCAGCGAGTGCTATGGGGCTGGAGGTGGCTTGTCGCTCCTGCTGATGCTGTTCCACTTTGCTGAAGTGCTTCAGTCCATGCTGGAACACGTGTGCTTCCCCTCTCCAGCAAGTGCCCTAAGCCCTTCACTAAACAGTTATTCTCATGCTCTCTGACTCAGTGAATATGCAAGCACTGCAAGCAAAGTGGAACAGATCCAAAAGGAGAGACTGAGGCAAAATGGCCTCATAAGGCAATTTCCTTATATTTAGGGCATGCTTCTGAGACTGTGGTTCAATGACACAGTAAATCCAGTTACAGTGCTCCTCCTAAGTGATCACATACATCCCAGCTAGATTTGTACTGCAAGTGTTGACACTAGGTTCGTGATGGTTCCAAAAATGTTGATGGTTTATCTTCAACACCCAGCTTTATGCAGACCGAGACTGGCTGTTGCCTTGCAGCCAGGAAAAGGTCAGTGTAAGGATAAAGGCAATGTAAAGACCAGTCGCATGGCAGGTTCAAGAGAAACAAACCTCAGTGCTCCCCTCTGGCCTGGGTCAGATTGGTACTGCTGGTATATGTAGCAGCTTCCATAAATCTAGGACTGATCCATAGATTCAGGGGTAGGAGACACATTCTCAGATCCTTGCTCGGAGAGTGATTAGCGCAGCAAACAATTATTGTAGAGTGGGTTATTGACGATACTTGTTCAAGAGAGGAGATCTTTTCTTCAGACTCTGATCAAGCGGCTGTCAAGCTGTCGGTTTATTGAAAATGGAAGAAATCAACAACATGTGAACCTGAGAATATCTATTGTCTCTTATGTGGTGATCTTACCAGAGCTGTTTGAACTGTTTCCTTTGAAGTTTTAAAAGGAAAATGGATCCCCCCCCAATCCATTTTCCTCATGTTCAGAACGCTTGTGGTTTTCAGCAGAAATAGAATAAAACTGGCAGTCCCACACTCCATCTTTTGCTGAGGACTCAGTGGAATCAAGCACTTTGGTTTACATACCATGTGCCCATAATGGGATGCTCCATGCAAGGAGCTGCTTACCCTCTCTAGTGCTTGGGGAAAACTCGCCCACTTTCCCAAAGGCTAAACCAAATATATACTGTCCACTGTGTATTAACTAAGAAATCGTGGTCTCAGTAAAGGGATTTCCTGAGGATTAATGGATGACCGGGTGAGTGGAAGGCCTGAGATTTTTAATTAAAGGTGCAAGCTTCCCGTGTTCCATTTAAATTAGGTTCTATTGAATTCAGGTTTTTTTCATGGCATAAAGTGCCAGCGCTGACAGGTCCGTGCGCCCCGGTTTAATGGGTAGTGGTGCACTCTAGAAAGATGGCTTTCAACTGTCTCATCAGTACCCAAGTATTACTACTGTGAATGTGGCCAGACACCCATTTGTTCTGCTGGGCCCTTCAGAATATTTGAACTGGTTCATCTGCGGTAGTGAAGGAGTTCTTTTCAAAGTTGTAGGTGTGTGAGGTCATACCAGAGGATCTTTTCCATTCAGAATCTACACTGAACCTGATCACGGCACATCACCTACATAAAAATGGAGGTGGGGAATGGTAGGAGATGGGTTTATGGAAGGAAAGGCAAAAATAAGGTATACAGAAACCAAAGATGTGTCTTGCCTGAGAACAACTAGGAGAAGCTTCCTTATGTGTTGTGTGGGCCACGTTAATATCTGTGGCATAAACCTGAGATAAATTAAAACTCCTTGAATTTGTTTCCTTAAAAGCAAAGGAAAATGCAACTATTGTGAGTTTTTGCTGTTGAAAAATGAGAGATCTTTGCCCAGCCTGAGCAGGGATTACGCTATTCCAATCAAAGAGTAAAGCCCCAAGGGCCAGCAGCAGAGCTGCTGCCAAAAGCAGTATCTGCGTAGCGCAGTCAGGCCTGGGCGGGAGACCTGTTGGTCACAGTAGAGGTGGGTTGAACCCAGGGCAGGAACACCAGAGTTACCTCTCTTGAACATGAAAATGCCCCAACAGCTTCATCGCACACCTGCCTTTCGTTGCTGAGCTGGGCCGTTATTTCTGTCTTTAGTTTGTCTGGAGCTTGTGTGATATCTCCCTCTAGTACTCATTAGCAAAACAAAAGCAGGATCAGGCCCTAAATTGATGGAAATTAAATGCTGTCAAATCTGTTTAACTCCTCTAGGAGTTTTTCACACCTTTATTATAGTTGCATCGGAGCCTGTTTTGTTAGGAAATAGTAACATATTTTCTGCTCCCCCACCTCATAGCACTGCTGTACAGAAACTGATCTGACAGGAAACAAAAATACCCTATTGGAAATAAATTCAGTGTTACGCTGAAAGTCATCACTGAAACCTCATTGAAGATGGTGGGTGAGGAAGCTTTGCTTCCCTAAGAAAAAACCTAAGAACTACCTTCTTTGTGGGACATGCTCACTGAGACCCCAGGAGCCACACCATACGTTCCGCACCGTACATACCGCACCACACATGCCTGGCAGTGCCAAACTGTGGGGGCTGAGGTGTTTCTCCAGGATCTAATTGCAGACTCTGGGGACAAGGTGTCATATGATGAAACAGAGCGGTTCAGAAAGTGACAGCGGAAACATCAGAGAAGCAGGCAGAGGAAGTAGCAAGGACACACCAGAGCTAGTGAGGAAAACCCTTGTAGCCTGACCCTAAGAGAAAGCCAAGAGCGAGTGAGCCTGAGTTCTGGCTCAAAAGAAACTTGAAAGCGCGAAAACAGAAAGCACTTGCCTATTGTTTTGACTCTCGCTGTGCCCAGAGTAACAGGACATTGTGTACACTCTTTCTAAACAAACAGAAGCGCATTAAAAAGCCCAATTCAGTCCCTCATCTGTTTGTTCTCCAAACAGAAACAACCTGCAGGGACCCTGAATATTGGCTAACCACGCAGGTCAAAGAGGGTAACAAGAAGTTGATTAATAAAGGGAACTTTCTCCTCAGAACTGACTGTCTTTCATGCCTTTAGTAAAAGATTTTAGTCCTTCTCTGTGATGATGTTGTCATTAGCATTGTCATAGCAACTGATAAACAAGGAGGAAGAGATGTGTAACAACTTTTTTTTTTTTTAAACAGGCAGTCCAAATGTCTTACTAACAAGTAATTTGGTGACAGAATTTAGCAAAGTGATTGCACAGTAAATGGGTTTATCTTTAAACATAATGCTCTTTTCCATTTTAACTGAGCATAAAATTGTATCTTTAAAGGATCGGCAAAAAGCAGGGCTTCATGCCTCTTGAGCAGTTCCATGTGACATATGGTCTTTCCAAGCAATGGTTTTATCGGCTGTGCACAGTAGCAGCAGATTTGAGCTAATGTTCCTGTGAAAACAAGTAAGGGCTTATCCAAAAACTGAAGAAGGGGAGGAGAAAGGCACCTTTGCCCTGCTGTACAGAAAAAACAAATTGTACTTTACGTCAAACTCACAACATACCTCTATAAATATAGCAGCTACTGGGAGTGGCCAACTTCAGCACAGGCACGGAGCAGGGCTGAAGAGTGCTTGGTGGCCTGTTTGATCCCCTGCCCACCAGTGATGCTCCCAGGCATGTTCCAGTCTGCCACCCTGAAGCCTTGGATGCTGCAGAGCAGCTTTCAGGGCCAGGCAGGGCATCGCTTCCCAGAGGAGCTTAGCCCCAGCCTTGCCTGTGTGACCAGGTCTCCAGTTCCCAACATCAGCACCGAGCTCTGGCAGAGAGCAGGTGGTGCTTGTTGCCAGATGAATGGCATGGGGTGCTGCAGAGCACCCTGCCTCCCTGCTCCCAGACATGCTGCTTCATGCTGGGAAAAGGGTCGGGGACTGTTTACTTGGCAACTGGGCAGCAGTGGAGGGCAGGATGAGCCTCGTACGCAAATATGCATGCCCTGTGTTTATTTTAGCACACAGTTCTGGCCAAATGTTGGCCTAAAATTGTTGTCGAGCTCACTGCTACCTCAGTTGGAGACCGCTGTCACTGACTAGTGCTAGAAATAATCCCTGTGAATTAATTGATGCTGGCATGACAAATACAGGAAGAAGGCAAAAATTAATGGATTGTAAAACATTTCTGCATCTAAAGGATTTTGCTGTAGTAGTTGTACACACGCAGAATAGAAATAAACAAACATATGCTCATATGGTTATACTCCTGCATACACACACACACAAATTTATGTTTATATTTACATTTGTATATGTATAATCACATTAAATAACAGGTAACACAGCAGGGAAAATTGAATTGTAAAGGAACAAAGTTGGAAAAAGATTTCTTGTGGCTCCATAGCTCCACAGAAGGCATGTTTTCAGGAAAGCTTTCAGTGTGCTTGAATGGCTCTATGATGCTTTTGTAGTAATGAGTGATTTTTCTCTCATTCTTGCAACAATGCAATAATTTGTAGGTTGGGTTGCTCAAGGCCTTCTCTTCAGCAAGAATGAATTCCCTCCATTTTGAAGTCTTTCGGGAGCACTTCTCTCTCTGCTGATGTCTGTACCTCCCTCTTATCCCTAAGTGTAAGTGTCAATTTTACTTCAAATTCTGTCTGAAGTTCAGTGAGATCTTTTTTTTTTCTGGGGGGTAGCTGAGATCTCTGTGTAGCAGTCGTGCGAGTTTCTCAGAATTGACATGAGGTTTCACAGTTGCGGCCGTGTTGCACTTTTATGGAACTGTGATGCTCCCTGGGGGATGTGGAGAAAGATACTGGTTCAGGGGAACATCTGCATCAGAACTGAGGTGTCAAGAGTGCAGCCTGTGGATTGTCCCAAGTCCTAAAATTGCAGGGGAAATAGATATTTGATTTGAGACCTGCCACCTCACTTAGGAATACCATCTGCCTGTAGTAAAATAACACAGTGGAGAGTAGGAGATTACTCTTTTGTGTTCTATACAGATACAGAAGGAACAAGCAGAGGCACAGAAGAAATATGCACCATCAGTGATAGTCAGAGACGGACAGCTGACCTTATGAAATAGGAGGAAACTGCAACTCCTGAAACCATCTTTCCATCTCTGAGTTTCTCTTGGGATGATGGCACCTTTCAGACTTGCTAACCCCAGGATATAATACCAGCCCTTATATAGTGCATGCTTACAAAGGGCACCGTGGTTTACACTGCACACAAAGTACTCTGCAACAAAGTAAGACAGGCTTTGTGTTGACTCAGCAGAACTAGGTAACAAATGCAGCTTTAAAAATCGCTCTTTCTCACTAAAGGGTAATGGTTCCTTGCCTTTTCTCATTGTGTGAGATACGCTGTAGGCTTTATTCATCAGAGAGCACTCTGCAAAGTTGAAGTAAGAAACAGGAAAAGTAAAGACAGCAATAGGGTTGTAAATTCAGCTTGTATGTCAAGGAAATGACAATAAACTGATACATTTAGTGAATGTATCACTGGCTATATATGCCATTCCTAGAATAAAAGTAGCAGACATTCATATACCAATACCTGCAAGGTGTAGGTGAAGATGTGGCTGTCACAGAATCACAGAATCACTGAGGTGGGAAGGGACCTCTGGAGATTATCTACTCCAACTCCCCTCCTCAAAGCAGAGGAAACTCGAGCTCAGTCCTCAAGGCTGTGTCAACTGAGCTTTTGAATATCTCCAAGGAGGGAAACTCCACATCCTCTCTCGGCAACTTATTCCGGTGTTCAATCATCCTCACAGTAAAAAAGAGTCTTCTTATGTTTGAAAAGAATTTCCTGTATTTCAATTTGTGCCCATTACCTCTTGTCCTGTCACTGGGAACAACTGAGAAGAGTCTGGCTCCAGCTTCCATGGTATTTCCCATCAGGTGTTTACACACATTGATAAGATCCCCCAGAGCCTGCTCTTCTCCAGGCTGAACAGTCCCAGCTCTCAGTCTCTCTTCGTATGTCAGATGCTCCAAGCCCCTAATCATCTTTGTGGTCCTTCACTGGACCTGCTCCAGTAAGTCCATGCTTCGCTTGTACTGGGGAGCCCAGCACTGGACCCAGCACCCCACGTGTGTCTCACCAGTGCTGAGCAGATGGGAAGGACCACCTCCCTCCACCTGCTGGTGATGCTCTGCTGAGTGCAGCCCAGAAGGCTGTTGGACACCTTTGCCATGAGAGCGCATCACCGGACCCTGGTCAACTTGTCATTCACGAGGACCCCCCGGGGACTTTTCTACAACGCTACTTTCCAGCTAGCTGGCCCCAGCTTGTCCTGGTGCATGGGACGGATCATCCACAGGGCAGGACTTGACATGTACTTTTACTTAATTTCATGAGATTCCTGTCAGCCTAGTTCTCCAGTGTGTAAAGATCCCTTTGAATGGAGGCACAATCATCTGGTCTAGTAATCACTCTTCCCAGTCTTATAGCATCTGCAAACTTGCTGAGGATGCATTCTGTCCTACCATTCAAGTTGTTAATGAAGATGATAAATAGTACTGATCCCACTGTCTTCTCCTGGGGTACATCACTAGTGACTGGCCTTCATCTGGACGTGCCAGTGATCACAAGCCTTTGAGCCCAGCAGTTCTGTCAGTTTACAGTCCACCTCACTGTCCATTCATTTACTCTTTAATTCATCGATTCGTGGGATGTTTTGTGAGTGACATTGTGGTAGACAGTACTGAAAGTCTTGCCAAAGTTGAGAGAAATTATAGCTACTGTTCTCCCCTAATATGCCAAGCCTGTCATCCCACCATTAAAGTCTAACACGTTGGCCAAGCATGCAACAACTTCAGTGTAGACCTTGCTGGCTTGATAGGAGAGAGCTGAATAACTTCTAAGAAAGCATTTATTTAATGATGTCTGACTTCCTGATCACAAAATGCCCCTGAGCAGACTACATAGAATGTCCCTGTGCCCCGTCGCCCCCCCCTACCCTCCCCTCAATGTATTTCACATCCTGAGATTGGAGTCATTCTTGGTCTGCATGTCGTTCTCATGGTTTGTCATAATGTTGATCTAATGTTCAAAACCTTAGCTGACCTATGTGGCCATTTATTCATGTAACATGCTTTGATTCCCAGGTTAATTCTTAGGATAAGGCTTCAAGTATATCTGGTCATAGTTGGCTTTCAGCAAGTGAAAAACCACCGTATTTCAGGCACATCACTACATTTTTTTTTACTGGGAAATTCAGGGAAACTAAGATGTGGACTGAAGACATTAATTTAAAGTGAGAGCTAACATCACCAAAAAATCCTGAAATTTTCAAGGGGGTCGAATATTTAACAAAAAGACTGTAGCTTGAGATTTTGTTTTGCAGTTCTAAGAGTGAAATTTGTCAATATACTGTGCAGATCCTGGGGACACTCTGACAACCTTTCATGTTTATTCGTTCAGTGGGTTCCCAGCTCCTTGGTTCCTGGTGGAAGCAGACCCCTGCAAGCAGAAGATAGTTAATGGACCCCAGTCTCGTGAGCTGTCCTGCCTTGTGCCACTCCAGTGGCCTTGCCTGGAGTAGGCAGAACAGCTGGACTTAAGGCCAGAATCTAGGCTACTGCTCTTCCTGCTTTTCCAACGTTTTCTTGAATGGAATATCAACTTCTTTAGGTGAAGTTACACAGGGAGTACTAGCAACATCTTCTGTATCTCCTTTGATTCTTGATATCTTTGCAACAGCTGTCAGTTTTAGTTTGTTCATCGATCATTCAGTTGAGCAAGAGCAAGAAGATGAAGGACCATTCATCCCTTGATGTTGTTAACAAGCCTGTCAGGCTTTGACAACTTGAATGAGAGACATTTCATAAAATGATGAGTGAAATTTTAAATGTCTCGTTGAGACATACCACAAAATCCTTTGCTGTCAAATAAGCACTTGCAGTAACTTTTTTTTTTTTTTCCTGATTCAGCACTCTGCTCACATCAGACCCGTCAGGTTTTTCGAAACGTCTCTTTTTTTATAGTGGGCATGATCAGCGACATTAACACAAGCATTAACATTCAGTTTACCTGCTGACATTACTGTTGCACATCAGGACTGTCATTTGTGTGCATACAGCAAAAGGGCAAGATAGTTTAATGAAGACTCTTTGAAATGGACTAAGCTTCTCTGTTTCCTTATCAGTATCACCACCGGATCCAAACTTGCAAAATTTTACAACCAATTAATTCATTGTACTTTTTCTCCCTTGCCACTGAGTGGTTCACGTAGATTTTAGGTAATGCTTTAGCCCCACAACAACAAATACCCGATGTGTGTGGTTTTTAATGGCTTTATACTACAGCCATACCCTGACCTCATGCATTTTGCAGAGGGTATCTGTTTAGCCCTTGGCCCAAAGAAGAGGCCTGTGCAGTGGGCAATGCTGCCAGGGCTCTTAATAACAGCTGTGGTGATGCTCTGCTGCCCTTCAGCATGGCAGGATAGCTGCAGGAGCCCTTACACTTGCCACACTTCACAAAGTCCATCACCTCACCCAAAGCACGGGGCCAGAGGTTTGTCTGCCTTTCGCCGGGACAGATGTGTCCCAGCAGCCTCTGTGAGGGCGTCTCAAATTTGGATCTTGAAGGTACATCAAAGCATGGTAGTTTCTTTCCTTACAGTTTTCTGCTGAGGAGAGCATAAGCAGCCTTCGCTCAGTTGACTGCAAACCGCATTTGAACAGAAAATTTTGTTTTTACAATGTGCATGCCTGTGGTGCCAGAAGGATCTATTGTATTACATCAATAACAGTCATTCTAAACTTTCTTCAAACAGAATAGGTATCTGGTTCTGAGCCAGTAGCCAAAACCAGATGTAACCATGCAATTTATAGCTAACTAGGTAATCCATCAGCACGTAGGCTTCAGCTTGGAAAAACATTTTGAGTACCAGCTTAACTTTAAGTGTATGTTTATATACACAGATTTCAGTGGGGCAAACACATGTTCCTAGAGCTAGGTGACTAGACCTATGTGAGCTTAAGTGCATCACTGAAAAGTGTCATTAGAAAAACCTCTAAATTTTAGCTGTATGAATTTGTCTAGGGATAAATGTAACAACAGCTCTGCCTTGGCTGGCTCTGTTTCTTTTTGGTGTAGTGCAATGTAAGCAAGATCCTATTACTCTGCAATATTGATGGCATACCTTCATGCATATGTGATAGCATATTCCCAGCATATTGTATCATCTATAACTGATCTTTTCCACCACTGTGATGTTTTTTTCTTCCAGTTTTACTCCTCAGAATCTTCTAGAAACTATAATATCAATCCTGTGTGTTCAAACTGTTTAAGGAAGAGGAACCTACAGAGTTTCCTAATTTCTTACTCTGTTCTTCTCTGCTGCCCTTCATTGTCTGTACTCTTTTCCCTGCTCAGGAGTGAGCGTGCTTTCTGTCAGAGTTTCAGTGTATTCCTCTGTCACACATTCTCCTACTAGGAGTTCTTTTGTTCTAATACTCTTGACATTTAAACTTGGGCACTTTAAAGGTTCTTTCTCTTTACTTTATTCTATGATTTATTGATTACTTCCAGCTTCTCTTTCCCTAAGCCTATTTCCTTTCATGTTTTCTCATCCTTCCCACTTCTTGTTATTTCATCTCTCTATGGAAATAATGCTTCACAATTCTGGTTTGAAAGCCACCACCGCCGCAGAAGTTTTTCTCCCTTTGGCTTGGCATAGCACCACTTTTTTTACACAGGGAGGCCCAAAGGCATTGTAAATGATTACAGGGGTCATTGTCACCGATGAATGAGTCGAGGCCACACATTGACAAAGCACCTGCTGAGCCGCATTGTCCTTTGCGAGTAGTCCCCTGTAGAAGTCATGGGCACTACTCACAGATCAAGGGACTACTCAGTGTGGGAAAGTGACACTCGGCACTGGGACTCCAGTGAGCATTGTATGGGGAGAAACCTCCTTCCCCAAGGCTGGGCTATGCTGGCTGTTTGAGCCTGACTTACTACCAGAACAGCTGTGATGCCGAATGAAGGGGAATGCCAGCAGTTTAGGATTATTGCACCTACATATTTCGGCGGAAATTCCTTGCTAATTGCTACCTGGTGGGAGCGGCACAGCTGGTGACACAGCATGGCTGTGTGTGCTCTCATCCACGCTTCTGTGAGGTACCATTTTGTGCTGGTTTTGCTCGCCACACAGGAGCCAGCTATCAAAGGAGGCTTCCATTCGCCAGAGACGCCAGTTCCAGCGCAAGAAAGAAGCATGCAGCAGGAGCTGCATTAGGTGTGGGTGTCAGTGTGAGTCTTGGACTGAAGTTACCTACCTTGACTGTGTCCCTGCATGGGCATAATATTTGTGTCCACCTCGGCATCTTCTGGTGACTCATACTATACAAATAACTTTGAAACCACCAGATGGGAAAGCCTAGAATGGAGTAAAGCATTACTACCATGTGGCCAAACCTGACGCAAGGCTTTGAATAATCTGCCTTCTTTGTCTCCTACTTTTTTATGGGAAAGGACTTTGTCTTTCTCATAGAAATGTCTGTGTTCCCATCCTGGAATGAGTGACACATTGGGCCCTTTTACTTCCCCTCCATGCCCAAGGTAGTGCAATGATTTGCTGCTGGACATATGCTACAGCAAAACACAGCAATTCAGCTAGATTCAACTAGAATTTTGTATATTAGGCATTAAGGGGTAAATTGCCCCAAGGCAACAGCTTGATTCTGTGCAGTACAGTGCGGTGTTTGGAAGGGCTCTTTTGCCCACTTCCAAGTCAGACACAAGGGGGTTGAGAAGCAGATTGTAACCAATACCCGCACATAAAGCATGCTGTAGTCAATTAGCTAGTGGTTTTTCTGTCAGCCAGGATTCTGTGCAAATGAAGAGATATCAAGGACGTAGAAAATGATTGAACTCAGCTGAAAATGTGCCTCCTGCTTGTGTTTCAAAGTAAATAAAGACTTTTTACTAGCAAAAAAAGGGCACTGTGCTTTACATTTTGCCATTTCAGTACAGATGAAAAATTAAATTGCCAATAAAATTTTATGAGAAAGGAAATTCTTGTTAGAAATTTTATCTCAGAGTATTGATTTCACTACTGTGAAGAAAATTGCTGTCTAAAAGTTAATAAATAAGAGTGAGCAAGGATAGACTTTTAATTGTCTGATTTAATTTAAAATCTTCTAACATATAAAATATTGGTAAGATTATGTTTTAAAAGAAAGAGGAAACTTGCTGGTTTTCCTACATTTAAATGTCAGTTAGAAGGTTTTAAATGGTGAAAAGTTGGTCTTAGATATATGTTAGTCTATGAACACAGCTCCTTATTATTCTGTGAATAAAGATGACTAAATCATTGGCCTCTGGTTTGTCTATCAGAATATCTGATGCACGTACCAGAAGGATGTTAACTCTGGTTCATTTTACATATAACACACTGAAGAGGTCTCTTGTCCTAGAGGCTTGAACTAGGTTTTACTTTATACTAAAAACTCAGCCAAAAATTATACTGCCTAAGACTGAGAGATTTCTAAATAGTAATAACTGTGCTTTCAGTAACACCAGAAATTTGGCAGTTGTACTTCTGGTACAAAAATGGATTTTACCAATAACAAATATTAGTAAGAAACACTGTTGCTGTGTTTTTGCATATATGTATGTATGTATGTACCTACGCACATGTGTATTATGCACGTGCTGGCCTTTCTTTTAGGCAACCACACAGTGACATCTTCCTATGAATAAGAAACTGAGCAAGCAAGTAAGAGAACGCTGTGGGTTTTTTCTTTTTCAGCAGTGGGAATAATAATAGTCAACTATGTGGCTAGAAATGTTTTGGAGAGAGCCTTCAGTGAGTTCCTATTTATTTTCTCATTTCAGAATCTCCATGAAAGACATAACAAAAAATTACTGAAGATATTTCAAGATGACCTGTTCTCCTCACGTAAAAGGAATTCTAGCTTCTTTATAGAAGCTACTGGTCGTTTCTTCCAGGTTGCCTGGAGATTTACCTCAAAGCAACCAGAGACACATTCCCCTTCCCTATAACTCTAAAATGATCCATGGGACCCCAGTGTTCTGCCAGCTCCAGGGGCGCAGCACAAGTGAAGGATTCTGCCTTGGACCCCCACATGGCAGAGTGATGCTCTTACATGGGTTTTAACGGTGTTATCCTCAGATGAATTCAAGTGAGGCAAGCTCAGGAGCTGACAATCACGCATAAATCTCCAAATGAAAGACCTGGTAGTTTGTGTGCATATACGTGTGTGTCCTTCTTTCCTATCTAATTTTATTTCAGGAGTAGCTACTGTCTTATGCTGTTGTGGCTTTGTTTTCTAATCTCCTCACGGATGCCCGCCAGCTGCTGGATACTCAGAAGAAGAACAGTCACTTGGGCTCTTTCCCGTAAACCATGTCCCCAAGTAAGTTCTCACACGCAGAAAAGAAATTCCGGACAACAAGAAGATATCAGTGAAAAGGTTCTTTTGGAGTAAAAATTTGGTGGAGATTAAAATAGGGCAAAAGTTCAAATGAGAACGAGCCACTGGCAAGCAAGCAAGAATCTTGGCAAAAAGGGAGGAAAAGAAACATTGGTTTAAAAGGCAAGTAACCATGGCAAGGCAACAGCTCAATGCTAGAATCTGGTTAAGAAGTAATATCACACAGAGCCGTGATTGTTTATTCAAGGCTAGCCCATGAGAGAACAGTTGTCTCCAATGAGTGTTCTCACAGCTTGGATTCAAAATTATAACGGCATTTTTTTTGAAGCATCCAGCACTTCTTCACAACACATTTGCTGTTAGACAAAAGAAAAAGACAGTACAAAGTTTATTCTTAGTGTCCCTTGTGTGTTTAAGGCACAGCTTTACATACGGAAAGGCATTTCATGTCAGCTGTTGAACCGGTATCATGCTATTCTGCAGCAGTTGCCAACGGAAACCGTTGATACGTTTTCAGTACCTTTCCCAAGTTTCAGAAACTGGAAGCAGTGTATGGTTTAGGGATGTTTTGTTTGTGGGGTTTTTTGGAGGGCGAGAGGAGAGGTCTTGCACCTATGAGTTGCATTACCGCGGTTGCAATACAAAGCAGATAATGAACTGTGGGAGCTAACAGCTGTGGAATTAAGTTTAGGCATGAAATAAAAATAATGGCAGCTTTGATACAAGTAATAATTTACTAAAGATGTTTTGGGGCTATCAGCAAACTCACAACATATGCACACATCCATACACCTGCTTAAGTTGTGCACCTGTTGTCCTACAAATAAATCAAAAGGGGAAAATGGAAGCTTCCAATGTTCCGCTATAAATAAAAGATGATTAATACCATTATAGTGACAAACAGGTATTGGCAGCGCATAGAAAGAATGGAAGATTGTCATCTAATTTGTGCTTTTGTTTCGACATCTAGATGAGCTTGGAATACATATACAGTGCTAGAGGGCACAGCTGCAGCCCAACAGATGAGAAAGAGAGAGCAGGTCAAATTCATCTCTCAGCGTAAGTCAAAAGTAGCTCAACCAAAGCAGGGATTTTCATGGAAATGAGCACAACCTGATTTTTCTACAAACTGGGTGATTTTATCACTTACACTTTTTTGTTGCTCAGAGCATCTTGGGCTAAACTAAGACACGGTGGTCTGTACCAGGTCTGCAGGTCTCAGCACTTCTGGGAACCTGACTTTGCAGCTATTGTTAGGGGACCTGCAGGTCTGTGTGGAAGGTGTCTTTTTGGAATTAACATGCGTGTTGTTAAAAAGATCTTTCAGGCTAAGACCTGAATCGCCACATTTGCGCTTTGTGGGATTATTTGCACATCTGCAGAGGGCAGCTTTGAATGTTACTGGAGTCTTTGGTCTCTTCAAGCCAACAGGGCACATGAAAATCGCTGTGTAGACAACTTCAAAGTTCCCCATTTATGCACAGACTAATTAAAATTTAGGCAATAGAAGCACAATATGTTTGAACTTTCCTACTTCAGAGCTGACTACACTGGCTGTCAAGGTGATTTTGGAAAAATTTGCTCTTAAAGGAGAGGATTAGATTTTAGAGGGTAAAGCTCTCTGGTAGGCAGTCAGGCAAATCAACTTTATATCAGTGCCATTCCTTGTTTTACGGGGCAAGGCTACTATTCCAAGATACAATTTATTTCGGTGTGTTTATGGAATCTAAAGTGTGTTTTGCCCACTCTTGAGTAAACGTAGCATGTATTATGGGCAGATAGCTCCTGTGCTGAGAGATGGAGGGCTCTGTGTCTGATGTGACTCCATTTTCCCTATGCCTTTACAGTTCCAAGGAGTATCTCCCCAAAGTCCCACTTGCCATTATATGAAGCCAAACTGCTACAGCATGTTAGAGAGATACACACAGTCCTCTATTCCGTTTGTTTCTTTGCCTGTCACCTAAAGTGAAATCACTCAGAGCAGGAGTCTCTCATCAGTCTTTCTATATGGAAAAATCATAACCTAGACTTTTTGTTGTGCTCTGGATCCCACCTGCACTGTGCTAATCTCCTAATGTCAGACCCTGTCTTTGTACCCATGTCACATCAGTGGAGCTGCAAAGGAAGAACAGAATTTGGTGCATTGTTTTTAGCTTTTTTTAAGAGCTCAGAGACCTTCAGGAGCACTAAGGTTTTACATTTATTTATATTATTAAATATATTCTGTGGGGGGAAGAGCAGGAATGACCACATTTGATCCCATGCTCTTGTGCAGGGCAAAATCTGCTCTCAGATTCTTTCTAAATAGCTCTGATCTGTCATGAAGTTCTCTGGTGTCTTTCGTATTCACAGCCTGAACCAAAGGGAACCGAATTCCTCTCTGCACAGATATATCACTGCTATAAACAGGTGCTTGTACAGAAATCAAGAGGCAATCCAAAGCATATGTGAAAGCAGAACTCAGCCTACTGTTAGTGCATATCTTAAGTCTGCTGAAGTGGAATATGTGCTCCACTTTTGTGTTATTATGTTTTCCTTGGTTGTCAGTGAGAACCTTTGGCTTCTGCAGTATGAAGTGGGGACACACTGTCACACTTCGTAGATGACTTTCGCCTGCTTCACCATTGTCAGCAATTCACAATCCAAATGACTCATGTTATGTGAGCAAATATTGCCTTAGTTTGAATTATTTTATTTTTGTTGCAACCACCTTTGAATGTTACTATAGTAATATCTCTGTTTTTCCTTGTCAAGGAACTGTCACAGACAATTTCATAAACCTTTTATGCAGCTACAGTGCATTCAGCTTACTCGTATGCTTGCCTGTAAATAAAAAGAGTATTTCAAATGGATAGCATATAATTGCATCATAAGGAAAGAATATGAAGATGAGAGAACCAAACAGTTAAAAAATGAGAAAATACTGGAATTAAGGCTGAAAGTACCTCCCTTGCTCAACCTTTTCCCAAAACTCTACATTATCCCATTCACTTTTTTTTCTGGGCATGAGCAGATGGAGAACTGGGAATTGAAAGAGATAATTCCCTGGCTTTGTGCTCCAGCGACAGTAACACACTATCCTTCAGGAACTGCAAGGAAGGACTATGTTGTACTGCTGGCTGGAACATGTCAGGTCACTTGATAGCAAGACCATATAATTTGGTCTCTGGGCAAGAGAGGATGAAGTGTCCTCAATGGAAGGGTCTGAAATTGGAACTCTTCAGATACTTCAGTTGCTAAGCTTCAAAAAGTCTTCTCCAGACATGACCATATGGTGATTTTCATTTTACATATATATATAATTTGCCACATTTGAGAAAAATGTCCACTAAAATGGCAAACAATAGCAACACCTAGTGTCCCCGGAGTCATAACCACCGTTGTCACAGTAGAGGCTGTGAGGCACTGCTAGAAACGTTTACCTATATTTCTCTCCTGTCACCAGTAACATTCCATACTAAACAGTTCTGCCTGGCACTCCATGTGTGGTTTGGTGCATATTGTATGGGTTGGCTGCCTCATCTTACATTGGTTATCCAAGCATGGCTTTTTCTGAAATTCAAGAATTTGCTCAAAGCACCTGAGAAGGGGTTGGTTTGTGGACCCTGCTCCACGGATTGACATGTGTGCAGTGAGCAGATGGAGACCCAAAGGGTCAATTCAACATCCCTGCAGTGTCCAGCACGAATTCCTCTTTCTTCTCCTATTTGCCCTCCTGGAGCCTCCTGCTGCCAGTTCTCCTCCTCGGAAGAATGGGAGCGCCAATAATAGAGATGTCAGAGGCTGCAGGAGAAGACGCTGGGTGCTGCTGTATGAGCAAAATGAGCCAAGCATCTGAGTTTGAGCAACAGGATCTGGCAAAAAGTGAATGCAGATTTTCTCTGAGCCTGAGATGAACTAGAGAACCATCCACACTTCTGTAAGAGGAGAGCTTCAGGAGACCCTCAGTAAGCATCTCAAAGTTCAGTCCTGCCCTGGGAAACTCACCTCTCTTTGTAATGAGCAGGATTTTCATGTAGGCATTAGGATTTCTCCACTGAAATCATTCCTGAGTAAATTATTGTCTCTTTAAAAGAGGTTGAAAGCACGGACCAACTAGGAGCAGACAGTGTTCCCCATGTTAAGTGAGGTTACCATGGCAGAGTCCCACCACTGGAGTCACAATTTTCTCCTGCTATGCAGTATGCTTCCCAGGGAGGCATGCTATATATGTTTCCTTATATATCTCTTAGAAAGTGTGCTGTTTGTTAGGTAACAAAAATTTGCCATTTTCTTTACACTTAGATCCATGGTAGACCAAAGACAAGGACTGTTGCATGGACAGATGCTTTGTCAGGGTCATGAACCAGCCCACATAGAGTAATTTTATATTTTAGGCTTCTTGTGCTTGCCATTTTATCAGTCACTGTAAGCAGCCAGCAGGCTCCATTTCATCAATGAAGAATGCAGCATTTTAGATGATGCAAATGTTGTTAGGAACTTGACATAGCTGTGGGATAAGATCTTTGAAAAAGAATGTGTCTGTGCCTTGTGCAAACGCAAACAAATGCCCATAATTGGCTAGGGGCAAAGGATGAAGGAAGTGCTAGTATGGAAACACTGCTGCAGGACAACTGCCAGGGCAGCTTAGAAGTACTAGCTGGAGTCTGTAAAGAGAGGGTGAAACATAATGGTACAGGATGGGATGTTACACAAAATGTCCAAGAGGGAAAAAAAATAAGAGAAGGCAATAGTCAAAAGAGAAGCTGGAAGAAAAGATAACCGTTGGAGAAGAGAGCAGGAGCCTGCAGCAAGATGGCAGAGGCAAGGCATTTAATCAAAAATAAAGAGATGAAAGAGTACAGGAAGGAAATATTTTAGCACTGTAGGAGGATAACCTTGGAGACAAATTCTGTTTACTTCCTCACCCAGAAGTAGGCCCTCTTACTTTATACAACAAACAAAGCTCTGGCGGCATCTCCTTCAGATGTAACCATTCTTTATTTGTGTACCCATGACTGCCCTCCCTGTGGTGTAGGAGGACATTGCTTAGAAGCATTTTGTCAAAGTCACTTTCAATGGGACAAAATTCCAGTATCTGGGGCCAGGGATTCAACCTGAAGCACTTCTTGGTACTTTTGAAAAGATTAACATCTACCTTTTTTTAACAAAAATGTATTTACAAAGAGGAAACCACTATTCAGTATTTCACTTAGCAGCTCTGAAATGAGGCCATATTCAAGCTATCTGCAGGGATGTGATTGCAGAGATTTCATCACTAGCAAACAATTCTTGGTAGGCTCACAGTGTAAAATAAAGACTTATTATTTCCCATCTGTTTTGCCATTTAGCATTTGTCCATCTTGCCCTGACACTTCAAGCTGGCTTGTTGTGATTAGCTTAGTGTGGCAGAGAGATTGCTCACATCATCAGTCAGAGCTCAGGCTCACAGTCCTGGGCTGGATCTGTAGCTTAAATCCACATTAAATGCTTGTGCTGTCATAACAGCACTGGTGGCTACTGGAAAATTCTTTTATTCTTTCTTTCTTTCTTAGAAAGTTTTGGTGAATAAGGTCTAGAAACAAGAATGAGGTGTGGGGGCGAGGAAGCAGCTGTAGCAGAGGAAGGGTAGAAGAGACAACTGATTTCGTACGTCTGTGCTGTGCATATGTCATGACTCACCAGGACATGAATCTGCAGTGGAAATTAAAGAGGAAAGGGAAAAGACAGGGTAGGTTTTGCATTTGGAGTCACAGTGACTTTTCTTAGAAAGTCGTCTTGGTCTTGGCTTCCCATAGTGATGGGGCTGGTCAAGGCATTTTTAATTAAGTAACGTTTCCAGCTAAAGCTGTTAGTAATAAGAGGGCTGACTGGCTTATGTGAGCAGAGAAGAGTCAGCCAGGTCACCAGTTGAAATGTTCTCAGCTCTGTATGGTAGCAGTTCTGATCAGACGTTGCTTGCGGTGGTGGCTTGTGTGAATTTGGAGATCTTGGCCCAGTTTTCCTTGGCCACAGGTCCACATCATAAAAAGGAAGACAAGCTTTCCTTTAAGAGTTTCCATGGAAGTCTCTGCGGAGACCGTGAAAGCACAGACATAAAGAAGAAGAATCCTACAAAGTGGAAAACTTGCCGTTCAAAAGAAGGCAAGACCATCACAGCACTGTCACTGATAAGAGAGAACCTCTTGTGCAGGATTGTTGGGCACCTTCTTCTGGTGAAGGGATAGAAAATGCCCGACATTCAGTTTCTATTACTGCCTGGCTGCCATGGGAGTCCCTTCGTGCTGTAAGAACTCATTATAAGAAAGGACAGTGATCATATCACTTTAATTTATGCAACCAGCAAGGATGCAAAATTTTGAGGGACTTATGTAGAAAACCCCCCACCACTCTCCCTCAGGGAAGGCTGCATATAGAGACCTATAGCAAAGTGAGGGTTTCCAGAATGACAACAACTCACCTTTAAAAGAAAAGTAAAAGGTTTAGGTTGGATTTCCCCCCTTATCACTAAATACTGCTTGCATTTAGCCTGAAGCTCATTTAACCAGGGACTAGTCTTGGTCCCACAGAATACAAGAGCAATACGCCCATTCAGTTGACAGGTGCAGAATCAATCCCTGAATTTCCCTGGATCCAGATACTTTCAGGATTTTTAATTTAGTAGTTTCCACTGAATTAAGAATTGATGACATTTTTTCCACCACAGTAAATGGAAGGTACTGTTTCCAAAATTCCTGCTACTGTTTGAGCACGGAAAACTTGATGGTTTCTTGAGACATATTATCTGAAGAGCTCCTATTGGCTTGCTGTGGTTTTCTCCCACTGGAAAGCTACAGTCCTTTGAATGTGAGTTGCAGGAAAACTAATTAATATATAAGGCACATGCCATGTTAAAATGAAGGGAGGTGTTATGAGATGGATAAGAAACTTGTTCTCTTGGACTAAGATGCCTCAGTAGGTAATCAAAGCCACTTCAGGCACTAGAATAGATGAGATAGGGCTGTCTCTACCCTTATTTTGACCACAAGTGTCAAATGCCAGATGACAAGCTCTGGCTACTTGTTTAAGGGAACAAGGCTGCACATTATGTCGTCCTGTTAGTGCTTCTCAGCACAATAACAACAGTATACCTAGATACATGGCTACATGCCTCCGTTCCCTTTTGTAACAGCACACTTCTTTATAAAATAGGGTCTCAGAGGCTTCATTTATTCACCTTTTGTAACATCTTTGAGATCACAGAATCACTGAAGGGTTGAGGTGAGAAGGGACCTCTGGAAGACAACTTGTCCAAGCCCCATGCTCAAGCAGGACCACCTAGAGCAGGCTGCCCAGGACCCTGTCCATATGGCTTTTGAATATCTCCAAGAAGAGCAACTCCACCACCTCTCTGGGCAACGTGTGCCAGTGCTTGGTCAGTCTCGCAGTGTCAACTTTTTCCTGATGTTCACAGGAACTCTCCTGTGTTTCAGTTTGTGCCTGTTGCTCTTGTACTGTCACTGGAGCACCACTGAAAGGAATCTGTGTCTGTCTTCTTTGTATCCTCCCATGAAGTATTTATATACTGGACACAGGACTCCAGGTGTGGCCTTACCAGTGCCGAACAGGGGGAAGAATCACCTCCCTTGACCTGCTGTAATAATGTTGAGAATGCAGCCTAGGATGCCATTTGCCTTCTCTGCCACATGGGCACACTGCTGGCTCATATTCAACTTGCTGTCCACCAGGACACTCCAGGTCCTTTTCTGCAAGCTGCTTTCCAGCTGGGTAGCCCCCAGCCTGTACTGGTGCAGGGGGTTGTTCTTCCCCAGGTGCAGGACTTGGCCATTCTCCTTGTTGAACTTCATGATTGTCCTGTCAGCCCATTTCTCCAGCCTGTTGAATTCCTTCTGAATGGCAGCATGACTCTCTGGCATTTCAGCCACTCCTCCCAGTTTTGTTTCATCTGCAAACTTGCTGAGGGTATGCTTTGCCCCATCATCCAAATCATTAGTGAAGATGTTAAGCAGGACTGGACCCAGTATTGTCCCCTGGGGTACACCACTAGTTACTGGCCACCAACTAGACTTGATCATGCCACTGATCACGAGACTCTGGGCCCAGCTGTTCAGCCATTTTTCAATCCACATCACTGTCTGCTCATCCAGCCCGTACATCGACAGCTTGTCTATGAGGATCTTGTGGGAGACAGTGCCAAAGGCCGTAATGAAGTCCCAGTAGATACTAGCCATTGCCTCTACCATGTCCACAATATCCATGGTGATGAGATAATCACAGAAGTGCCAGGGATTGTACAGCTGAAAAAGTGGTAACATCTGCCCTTCTTCCTCAATGAGAGGCTTTTGTATGGCGGGGGAAGAAAGCAACCATGGGAACTCCTCATGGCATAGTCTGCAACGAGTGCTCAGGGCTTCAGCAAGAGCTCCCCATCTCGTCATCACTAAACCATCGAGGTCAGGTACCTCTTGAGTTCTCTCTCTGAAGTATTGTGCATTATTCACACTGGGCTCCTCAAACAGAGCTAGCAGTTGTGAACATTAAATCAAAGTTTATCGTCTTGTTTATTTTCAAGGCAAATATTTTCTGGCAGGCTTGTGTGTGGTTGGTTGTACAGACAGATCCTAAAGGGGAAACAATGTTGTGGAGCTGAGAGCTGACTTCTGAAGAAGAATTTCCTTTTCTCGCTCATATCCTTCATTAGGCTTGAGCCCAGACCAGACAACTGAAGCTGAAATTGAGGCCGGCTCACTCATGAGAACAGAAAGTAAAAGAGGTGATGCACTCAGTGAGTAGGCCATAGTGATCAGATTGCTAAGACCATACGTTTTACCCACACAGGATGAAAGTAATGTGCAGTCAGACCTATAAGCTAACATTTCATCTTATGGAGGAAGGATACAGACCCAGCACAAACCCTAGTGCTGTTATGATCCTCTTCAGTGACAGGAGCAGTTTGTAAAAAAAATAGGATATCAAATCACGTCCGAAGTAATTCTCACCTAATACCATCCATGATGGAGAGGGTAAGTGTCTGGTTCAGGCTGTCTCTGGTAATTTGTGAATCCACATGTGAGCACGTGCCTATGAATGTGTTGATCTAGGTAGCCTTTGCTATCTAAATGCTAGACAGATAAAAAAAAAAAAAGATTTGTGTGGTTTCAGGTTTTAAAACCCTTCTCTCACATTTTCTGCTTGTTTTTATTCACAGAATCACAGAATCACAGAATGGTTGGGGTTAGAAGGGACCTCTGGGTGTCATCCAGTCCAACCCCCCTGCCGAAGCAGGGTCACCCAGAGCAGGCTGCACAGGACCTTGTCCAGGCGGGTTTTGAATATCTCCAGAGAAGGAGACTCCACAACCCCTCTGGGCAGCCTGTTCCAGGGCTCCATCACCCTCACAGGGAAGAAGTTCTTCCTCATGTTCAGCTGTCACTTCCTCTGCTTCAGTTTGTGCCCATTGCCCCTTGTTCTGTCGCTGGGCACCACTGAAAAGAGTCTGGCCCCATCCTCCTGACACCCACCCTTAAGATATTTATAAGCATTTATTAGATCTCCTCTCAGCCTTCTCTTCTTCAGGCTGAACAAGCTCAGCTCCCTCAGCCTCTCCTCGTAGGAGAGATGCTCCAGTTCCCTCATCATCCTCGCAGCCTTCTGCTGGACTCTCTCCAGTAGCTCCTCATCTTTCTTGAACTGGGGAGCCCAGAACTGGACACAGTACTCCAGATGTGGCCTCACCAGGGCAGAGTAGACCCTCAGTCTCTCTCTCTCTTCCACTCACTTTCTCTCAGCTGTTTCTTGAGCTACCTGGCGATCATCTTCAGTTAAATCTGAAATGCAATTTTTACTGCTATGCAAGTGGTGGAGAAGAGAGGAAGCTTGCAGATGATTTACAAGAGCTTAGATGCTGGGGGCTATACAGTGAGATAAACTGTCTCTGTCAATCAAAATCAATCTAAGCATTATATTCAAACAGGAAATAATTTCAAGTTTGAGGTTCATTGTTCCTGAAACACGGATGAACGCATGCCATTCTCTCCCCCTCCCGCCTCCACTCAGACCCAAAACTGGTATCAAAATTGGCAGCTGTCTTTACTTTTTTTTTTTTGTTCTTCATTCATGAACAACATGATTAACATTGACTATGGGAAAGAAAAGATGTGAAGACAGTAAATATCATATTTTATCAAATGAGCCCTCTCTACCTTCACATTTTAAAGTACTTTGGACCCATTTCATTAGAAAGGGTAAATCCCTCAGCCCAGAGACCAAAAGGTAACTCACGTCCCCTGCACCATCTCCCCATCTACAGAGGAGTGGGACTGCAGACATCCAGGGTGCAGGGTGCCCAGGAGGAGCGCCCCATGGTCTGGTGCCCATCCCAGACGATGCCCACTTGCCATGGCATCTCAGCACCTTCTGACCGGGGGGAAAGCCGGCACTGCAGCAGCACAGGCAGAAGTGCTGATGCTTCTCGTGGCACCGTCGAAGACCACCAAGTGCTACAAACCCTGCTTTGCATGAGACCACCCTGCCCCTGTGCCTTGTCCTCATGCTGGCAGCAGAAGTGCCTCGGCTGGGTTTGGCCGCTGCACAGGGCCACCGAGCTAGCAGCCATCTCAGATCACCCACATCCTAAATAATACAGGGCTGGTTCTCTCCCCCTCATACAGTAACTAGATTGATGGATTGAGATTTAATTAAAATGATCAGCTACTGCAAGGACAGGCTTTTTCTTTTTTTTTTTTCTTTCCCCAGGCACTTGGTTTACATGTTTACTGTGCTAAAAACAGTTACGAGCAATCTGGATAGCCCTCTGTTAGCTGTGATGAAAACATTCTCCAGTATATCCGACGGTGCCTGCCACTGAATGGGCCCGAGAAACACTGCAGCTAGATGGGGAATGAGCCTTGCTTTCTACAAATCGTACCCTGAAGACCTGATGCTGACTTTCCTGTGGGGTCAGTGCTGCAGCATCGTTGCTGGTAGGGACTCTGGCTTGTTCATGGCGAGGTCCCTTTGGTGATTCCTGCAGCCACGATGCAGGTAGTGATGCCTGTGGGCTGCGCTGGGATTCATCCCGTGCCTGTCTTCCCTCCACCATGCTGCACTGCTCACAGAGCTGTGGGAGACATGGACGTGGTGGCACAGAGCTCACCGTCAGGGCCTGATGCTCTTGGGGGTGGCCGCCACATTCAGCAGGAGGAATCACAGAATGGTAAGGGTTGGAAGGGACCTTAAAGATCATCTGGTTCCAACCCCCCTGCCATGAGCAGGGACATCTTCCACCAGACCAGGTTGCTCAGAGCTCCATCCAACCTGGCCTTGAACACTGCC
>Ga0065711_1003088_pt1 | contig 29829 bp, 19 predicted proteins | sample Hoacrofraction12_FD_59098 | JGI IMG/M metagenome (GOLD analysis project Ga0065711, IMG submission 59098) | Hoatzin crop microbial communities from Cojedes, Venezuela - Epithelial fraction 12 v2 (version 2) | ecosystem: Host-associated > Birds > Digestive system > Esophagus > Crop | place... | reverse complement strand
GACCCCCGGGAGCCGCTGCCGTGCCGCGCTGGGCAAGCCGGGGCCGGGCCGCGGCCCAGCGGGGACAGCTCAGCGCGCTCCCTCCCCCCGGGTAACGCCAGCCTGCTTCACTCGCCGACCGAGCTGGGCGCTGTAGCCCTCGCTGCTTGGGATCTGCCCATTTATGGGTCTCACAGAATCACAGAATGGTAGAGGTTGGAAGGGATCTCTGTGGGTCATCTAGTCCAAGGCCCCTGCCGAAGCAGGGTCACCTACAGCAGGCTGCACAGGACCGCAGCGGAATTCATCTAAGCAGCCAAAGTCTGAATTATTTTTCTAACAAAGGCTACACGAGGACTATGGAAAGGTCTCAAAGCCGCTTCTCCGGGCAGCAGTTAAACATAGGTCGAACCCGCTCCGTGCGTGCGCGCCGCGCTCCTCGCCTACCTCCGCCCGGCACGGCGCTTCGTGCCGCGGGTCGCCGGCCTTCACCGCACCTCAGCGCTGCTGCACGCACCGCGCGCAGAAACCCTGCACGCTGAGACGCGCCGAGAGAGCGAGCCAGCCCTTACCTTGGCATTGCTTTTACAGCTGCGATTTTAAAAAATGTAGGAACAGGCAATTAAATACATGCACACCGGCAAGCGTGCCCAAGGGGGGGGGGGCATCCGTAGCCCAGAGCAGCTGTGGCTGCCCCTTCCCTGGCAGTGTTCAAGGCCAGGTTGGATGGGGCTCTGAGCGACCTGGTCTGGTGGAAGGTGTCCCTGCTCATGGCAAGGGGGTTGGAACCAGATGGTCTTTAAGGTCCCTTCCAACTCAAACCATTCTGTGATTCTGTGGAGTATTTTACTTAACAGGATCAGCTGGTTTTAAACTAGAGGTAGCTGTTCCACTTTTCTGTTACTAAACACGGACTTGAAGAGAACAGCAGCTAAAAGCAGCAGCAGCCGAGACTCTCACCTCTCCCAGAAGGCAGGGCCTCAAAGACACAAAGAACAGATTTTTTTCCAAACCAGTTATCACACCGTATTTAAAAAAGTGTTAAAGTTGTAATATTTTACCCAACTACTCTTTTTCGGCCTCTCCCTGGCCACCGCCGGTTGCTGTTCTTAGGTGGCGCGATGGGTACCTCGGGCTACGTACTCGCACTGGCTTTGTTGCATTCACCTTCAGAGCAATTTGCATGGAAACCATTTCTCACTTGATTCCACACCATCCCTTACTTGTTAAAAAAATTTTTCAAGGGCACTGCCTCCGCTTGTCATGCTGCTGCACGACACTGAAAACTGCATGTCTTGCTCTCCTGCAGGGCACTGAAATATTTTTGCAATGTTTATTTTAAAATGTAAAAGAATAGAGCAACAACTCCATTTAGACTTTTTCAAAATGATGCATTCCCATTTTTGTGCATCTGTGCGTATGTTTTCAGATCACTTCAGTTGTATGGAATTAAAGACTGGGTGTTATTTTGGCCTTTACCACTGAAAACCATTCAGAAAGGAGTTACTAAAACACAAGGAAGTGCAATGTATGCGAAGCTGACATGGTACCGACGTATCTTTAACTACTGGTACGCTGAGTGTGCTGTTTAGTAAGATTTCTGAAACAGTTAAATACAGAGATCGTATGCTCTTTTTATTGGCATACAGTCACTACCCATATAAGTGCATTTGTGTCAAAAAAATAATTTTCATATTTACAGGAAGTGACAGAATTCCAGTTGTTGGCAGAGTATATAAAGCTGTTCATACACAATCTTTTTTATTATTAGACAGAAAAATGGTAAGTCTGAACTGAAAGTCAAATTCAATGCATCATGGAAACTGTATTCCTCAATAGCTTTTCTTAAACTTGTTTCTAGCTTCTTTCTCTCGAAAGGCATCCTTCCACAACACCTGAACGGCTGCGCTACGTACTTTTCAAAACGTCCTCACCTTTACCAAGCGCGTACCGAGACTGGACCAACGCATCGTTTATTTATACCCACAGCAACGCAAGCAAAAGTAGCGTGTTGCAAATTATGTCTTGTTTTGCTAGTAGGTATGACTGCTTACTCTACGTAAAAGGACTTAATTGGGGGGGTATGTTATTTATAACTGATTAACTAATTATTCATCTGCAACTATTTTGATAAACATGCATGTATTCACCAGCCATGAGCTTGCTTAATAAACACATAGTTAAAATGTGATCCTTTGCACTGAAGCAGTTTACTTCTGCATCTAATTTATGAAAAAAATTACACTGGCAAAAATGGTGCATAGTTGAATTCTAGTTTTAGTAAAATGGATTAATCTGCTCATGAGGACATGCTTTGCAAGTCACCTCTACTAGTGTATTTTTTTTTCCTCCTAGAAGCTACAGCCATCAAAAAGATCTTAGTATGTTGTTAAGCCTTTTATCTTTTTCACAGTTGGTACCATACCAGACCTTCTAGGCACAAATCTCCAATCTTCTCCTGAATTAATGTTCTTCTGTAACAGTCACTGGCCTAGGATCGTGTATCATTGGGGTTTTTTTGTTTTTGCTTTTTAAACAAGTACTATTTCACACTCTTGTTACTAACAGCAATAGTGCATTTCCTGAAGGAGGAGGTAATCAGTGACCTCTTTCACTTTACAGTGATATTAAAACAAAAAAAATTAGTTACATTGCTCTCTAATCAATGTAGCAGCTTTACAGGAATTGCAATTCTCCTAACACTAACGAAAATAACCAGCTTTAATGTTTACTACACATTTAATGCATGTGCCAAAATGTAACCTTAACCTATTGTCAGTTTTCTAATGTGTACTGAGTGCCATTTATAAATATATTCCACAAAAGCATCTAAAATACTGAGTCTTGTTCCTGTAATCTCCCTGAACATCCAGAAATTTCTCTCTGAAAACTGGGTGAGGAATATAGTTCCAGAGCTTAACACTGTCGCACAAGATCAGTTAGTCACACGTATTCCTCATGGGGTTCAGTCTGCTCAAGTATAGCTTGTATTACAGTGACCCATATTTTACACACACGGCATAAATTACTTGCTAGTCCAAATAAAAAGGTTATTAAAAATCCATTACACATATCTAAAGAAAAAATAAAATGCCTTTTCTTTGTTCTTCCACACCCCCCCATAATCTCATCATGCCCATGAATTACATATTTTGACAAGTGTTTTATGTTAAAATGTTTTTCAAGTACTTTAAAAATATGTCATACCAAAAAAAAAGCTGCCTTTTTCTTAAAAAAGAAAAAAAAAAAAAGTACTTTCTACAATTTAACACAAAATTCATGTGCAACAATTTTAAACAAAAAATGAACTAAAGAGCTTTATTGACATCACGGTACATTCAATAGTAATTTTAAGAACATTACAGCTGAAAGAGAATGGCCTGTTTTATATTCTTAATAAGCACTACCGTTCTTGAAAAAATGTAATACAAAGAAATCCTATTAGGTATTTAATTCTGAGCAGCATTTGGAAAAAATACACCTATTTACAGATAAAAAAAGGATTCTGGTTTCACCTACATAGCCACAATGTGCCTCTATAATGAGACAAGCCTTTTATAACTCATGGAATTTTTAAACGTCATAGCACTGGTGCCATAAATTCCTCAGCGTTTACGACGAAGAGGAGTCGTTGATCTGAAAAATAAAGGAAAAGGGGGGGAAAAGTTAATTGGAAAAAATAAAAGAGCCCCAAACCCACACACACTTTAGGCTTAGTAATTAATAGTTTTATTAAAAGATTTTCCAAAGTTACTTTCGCCCAACACAAAAAATTTAATAAATACCATACTTTTTTAAAAAAAAGTTCATATGCCGTACACATGAAGACGAATATCAAAAAATAAAACAAGTCAGACAAAATACTTAAAAAGTATACTACCTTGATCGTGACTTAGACTTGTGTTTGCGGCTTGCCTTCTTACCAGACCTTTGAGATTTCTCCATGGAGCATGACCGAATATGCTTCGCTTTCTTAGCCTTCTTTTCTTTACTGCTTCCTGGCGATTCTGAACTACTCCTCGCACTAGATTCGGAGCCTGACCGTTTTTTGCTATCTTTGGTACAAATTTTTTTGCTTTCTTGTCTGGAATCCTGCCTAATTATTTTCACGCATATTGATTCACCGCGAGAGAAAGTTCTTTCGCTGTCTCTTTTTCTCTTTAATCTACTGTCATCAAGATTGCCAGCCTTACTTTCTTTTTCCTCTTTTTTGGGCTTATCTTTTCTTTTTTCCTGATCTCGCTCCCTCTCTCTGTTCTTTTTCCTGTCTTTATCGACACCTCCACCCTGCTCCTTCTTCCTTTCTTGATCTTTACCCTCACTTTTGTGTTTGTGCCTATTTCCAGTAGGGCTTCTACGCTGGTCTTCAGGTTTACGCCTATCCCTGCTTCGGCTGCGGCTCGCCCGGTTAGCTCGCCTGTCTCTCGAGCGGCTGCTACTTCTACGTCTGTCCCAGCTCCTCTCCCTCGAAGGACTCCGATTTCTTCGCCTCTCCCCTCTTTCAGCACTGCGATTTCTACTAGATCTTCTCCTTTCCCTGATCTTCTCCCTGCTCCTACTCATGTCTCTCCTGTTTCTGTGGGAGTAACTCCTGCTCCTGCTGCGCCTAGCTTTATGTGAAGGCGTCCTACTGCGACTGTGTCTCTTCTTCCTTTTAGGAGAGGAAGAACGCGAAGAGCTGTGACTGCTGCCTGAGCTACTGCTGTAGGATGAGCTAGATACAGAGCTGCTGCTGCTGCTGCTTCGGCTGTTGCTGCTGGTGCTACCACTGCTAGAGCTTCCTGACCCACTCCTTCCTGCCCTCTCTTTACCCTCTTTTTTGAGTTCTAGATCAGGTGCGATTGCATTTGGAGATCTTTTCTTTTCATGAACCATATCGGCTTCAATTTCTTTTGCCTCCTGTGATGCTGAGTTACTGTTTTGTTCTTTGTTGATAAATTCATTCATCTCTTTTGAAACTTTTTCACTTTGTAGCTTTTCTTCTGAAAAAAAAGGTATACAAAAGAAAAATGCAGTTAATTTGGAGTAATAAGTCAGTAATTTCCATATTGTTACTCTTGGCAAAACCAAATTTCCAAGCGCTTTTCACAATGCTTACGTTGTCTGCCACCATACCAACCACCTACCAAACAACTCGTCATTTTTCTTTTTTTGTAATTCTAGAAAAGTTGTCCTCCTGGTTTAGAAAAAGTGTACAACCCAGACACTTTCAGAAGTCCTTGATGTCATTTAATGTTTCAGTGTTAAGACAAAGTCCTCAGACAAATACGGCACAGCACCAGAACTCCCCAATTCATCTGCACACACACACACCTTCCCCTCCCGCGACCTTCTGACACAGCTGATTCTCCCCTCCTCCTCCCTGCAGCACTCCTCTAGCTGTACCTACGCTCCCTGCCTTCCTTCCAGCCCCGTTCGTCTGCGTTTCGTTCATCGCTGGCTGGTCTCTCAACCTCAGAACAACGTTAGCTGTACCTGTATGCTCTGTAGGCCTTACTACCCAAAAAAGTCTCAGAGGAGCACCTTCTGCTGCAGCGACGCATGTTTGCTTTTTGAAAGAAAATACTGGGTTTATGTTATTTTCGAAGAATAGCATTTGGGACTAAGCTAAGCTAACTAGTACAAGCAGTTTACATGTTTCTTTACTTTTAACAGTGTTTATTGCCAAGGAATTCCAAGGACGGGAGGAATAGCATAAAAAGGAGACTTGGAGATAATTCTTTGCTTAAGATTCGGCTCAAAAGTTAAGACCATAGCATTTAGTACTGATAGATGGTGAAGCTCTTACAAAAAAAAAAAAAGTTAATGTCAGTTGAGATTATATGTAAGCTTGGCAGTCAGCAAATACTACAAACAAGGTAAGGAGACAACAAAAGAATTAAAAATACATTTCTTGAAAGTAAGAATGAGTATCAGGCCAAGATTTTCACATAGCAAAATAAAGAAAATTCAGACCCTCAGAGCATCTTCCAGAGGCTTCCAACTTCAAAAAAGTTTTACTTACTTCTATTCCACCTAGGATCCTTTGCATCACTGGCCAAGTTTATTTCCCCTTCCCATTTTAAATTGAACCCAGAAAAAACAACTGACATACACCATTTTTAGCCAGAAAACGGCCTTCTGATGTGGGCCATCAGTTCCTGAATTAACTTAGGGAATAAAACTGCATCCGGAAACCCAGAGTAATCCAGATGGTGACCGGTGGTCAAATTTAACTCGGAAAACAATTCCATCTGGTTCCTGAGTTATGAGGCAATACAGGCAGAAGCCAGTGTATGTCAGAAGACCCTGTACTATATATTAGAAATCTTCTGCCTTTCCTACACTCTGCTACAAACGAGACCCTGCGTTTAGTATTCTTTAGTATTTTGGATGCACAGAATCAGCTTCTTTACTGAGATTTGTATTTCTGTAAATAGCCTCATGGAGACGTCCCCTAACTGACATCTGGCTTCCAGCACCGGGAAGACAAGAGGTCATAGGCCACCACTCTGTCACTTTCCATACAACTATCTTTTTTATGCATACATCTTAAAACACTCAGAGAGAGACAGGGATATTAACCCAAAAGTTTAGCTAGTTCAGCCTTTTATTAAGGGATCCATGTGTCTTATTTCTAGGCCTTTAAAATAAAAAGTAAAAGGAGGGAATCACCCATCTTAAAATAAGAAAAAAGTACGCTATCACTTTCTTTCTCCTCCAGCTTTATGAACTTACATCACAACTTCTTACTGTTGTATTTACCTGTTGGTCTAGACTGCTCTTCAGCAGTGCGACTGTGACACCCTTTTGACCTACATTATCGGTACAAAAGGAGAACCCTTACCTTGTATGGAGAAGCAGAATTAAATCACAGATTTATTTCTAGTTTTTTTAAAAATCAAGACTGCCACCTTCTTGGCGGCTAAGTGTGAACTGACTGGGTTCGATAATCCTTCCCCAGTATTAGGTATAAAAACCCAGTCACGAAGATGCAGCGTATGGAAACAAACCTCAACTACAACTGAGAACAGCGAGTTCAAAGAAACTGCAGCCTCCCACTGTACCTTCTGAAAGGTGCACTGCACAGGACTGTGTAACAGCAAAACATGTTTTTAAGATGACGTAAAATGTGCTTCATATACTTAAATGACACAGCTTTAAGGAATCAAGTTTATATAAACTCCGGTCTGGTGCAGAAAGGTGAAATTTATCCCCCAGTTACAACTGAGATAGTAAAAATTTTTTAAAAATACATTATACACACACATGCACTTTTATAAAGCAATACTATTATTTATATAGTACAATATCTATAGCATACAGCTATATATATAAGCACCATGTCTGCTCTTTTCACTCTGCAGTAGAATAGTTCATGGAAAACATTATATGGATTTTCTTCTGATCAGAAAGAAAAGAAGCAAATCTCATTTTGATCAGACATCTTTTTTGTTGAAACTTCTTAATTAAAAATAACATTATTTCTAAATCTGACTTCATATTTTCTGGTTTAAAATTCATTTTCGCTCTCACCAATTTACATATCCAAAGGAGTAAATTCCATATATAGCAGCATAGTAAGAAGACATTATATGATTTACCTTCTAGCTGTTTTTCTAGCAGTAGTTGCTGTTCTCTTTCTTTTCTCCAAAACGCTTCCTGTTTTTGCCTGATTCTGTGTCGTAATTCCTCATCATCAGTATCAGATGATTCAGAGCCTCTGTCACTCCTCTCATCTTCACTGTCTCCTGATCCATAACCACCCAGTCCACCTGCGTGCATAAAGCCCAGTCTATCACGAGGGAAGATTAAGCTTTGCTCTTAATATTTCTGTGGGGCAAACAGGAGAGTAACATTGCCCTTCCTTCACTTCCTCTTCTCTGCAGAAGTCACTTTATTCTGGTAAGTGCCAATGTGGTTTGACTGGTGTGATCAAGGCCCCCAAATCTGCATTGATGCTCACTGTCTGGTTCTACTCCTTCTGGAACAGCTCGTCTATTTTCAGCAAGCGACCACTGCGATCACGGTACTTTTTCCATTGTATGGAAGGGCAAAAAAGCTCCCTGCGGAGTTCGTAACAGTGCCTGCCTCTGTATAGGCAACCGGACAGAAAATGCCTGGGACCTTTCCCAGAAGACATCTCTGAAACGACTTCAGCCGCCTCCATAGTCCAACGCTACAGAAATTCTGAATGCCATATCATTTTTTCTAGATTGATTTAGAAAACACTGCACTTTGACAGGTACGGAGATGGAACAGAAATGGACTTTCTTCTCCCCTAGAGATATTAATAACTACTGGACTGCGAAGAAAGATAAAGTCAATTTAAACATCTGACAGAGATATTTTACTTTCTTTCAGTCTGAGGTTTTTATGATCTTTATTGAGTTAGCTTTAAAACATGTGAGTACTTGTGATGATAACGTTCAATTGAATGAATCAGAATTCCACGTAATGAACACGTAACTGATCACTGACACTGCTGTAGTATGTTTTAGATGAGAAAAAGCATGTTGGGAAAGATCTTTTGCTGCTGTGTCTCAAGCTGGAACTTCAATCTCTTTTTCCTGTGTTGTTTCTGGTAATACATGATATGGGACCCTCTGTGCTTATGTAGCTTTCCAATAAAATAATAGTTCCAAAGATTATAATATTTTTATTTATAGACTTTCACATTACTCTTCTATCAACTTTCCCTTCTTGTTTGTATGTTCAAAACAGGACAAAACCATAAAACAGTATTCTCTGAAGACTGCAGTGTGCTTCTGAAACAATCATACTTTGAAAAGTAAATTTATCCAAAGTTTTTAGGTGTTTTCAAAATTAGGGCAAGATTCTCATACACTAACTCACACTGACTAGTCCTTTACTCCAAAAACCATCCCACTTATATCAGTAGCATCACCTGTGGAACAAACAAAGGTGCTGATAAAGTTATTGGAAAGTGACCCATACTCCTGGGCAATTCAGATCTAGTTTCAAAATGCAATTTCTAGAAACGCAAGGCAAGAGTGAAAGTCCCCCTTTAAGCCCTCTGAGAAATAAGGAACATACTTACCGAGTCCAGTGAGAGAAGCCAGTGCACTGGACTGTGCCAGCTGTTTTGCAGGAGCTTTGTATCACATCAACAACAGGAACAACATGTTAACACAAATAGCCACGATTTCATAGTCATGAGTCTATGGTATTGTTAAATCTACTACTATTGCTGTTCTTTGGAGGGAGAGAAGAAACATTAAAAACGCATCATCCATTTAAAACCAATTCTAGATTTTCTGACCACGAAGATTTAGAATTTAACTGCAAATTAACAGTGAACAGAAAAAAACAAACATATATCATAAATCACTTTCCAAGTTACAGCATCTGCACATAATTTTCAAGTTTCAGTAGTTACATATTTAAATTAACTCAGTTATGTTAAAAGAAATCTGTTCTTTAAGTACAAGACATGTTAATAGTGAAAGCAAATGAATTACTAATTGAGGACTCAAAGTTTGTCTCTTTTCACTTCTGAACAGCTAAGAACTTGAGATAAAGATGATAGCATTAAGAAACAGCTACAACTCAAGAGCCACTGACACACGGGTACCATTTTAACTAAATAAATGAATTGTGTGAAAGAAATGGAATAACTGAAGTAACTCACAATACACTGCACAGGACAACAGTACATGATTACTGGATTTGAACTCTACCAATTTGGATGCATTATACTGGAATTGTTCTTGAGGGACAACTATGGAGGTTAAATGTTCTAGAGACATGCAAATATAGAATATTCACAGAATAACCTAAAAAAACCCCCAAAACAACCCGGCATACCTTTAGTTGCTTTACGGTGAACATCTTTGGCTACGTAATAAATTTCTTCATTTGTGACATCTAAGAGAATCTCTGTCAGCAGCATTTTTGTCAGCATCATCTCAATAAAATTGAATATACAATTAAAGGTTAAAACCTACTTGAATAAATGGTGCATTCAAATTATACCCATAGAGCTTCACTTATTTTGACAGCTACGAAAGTACTCTCCTGCACATTTTATTTAATGACTTCTNTCAACAGACATGACTTGAAAACCTAAGTCTGAAATTGTTTAAACTTGACTTGATTTCAAAACTTTCCAACACAGTTTGTTTGCATTTTGAATGTGAACTGTATCCACATGTATTACACACAGCTATCCAGGGCACTGATTCCTAATGTCAGATGATACAACAAATGAATATGCAAATCAGAAATGTACTTGGACTGATCCCATTTATTCTTTTAAAAAATTAAGAGCGCATTTCTGCCTGGTATGCTGCCTCACTGACCCCAATCCTGCAAAAATCATCAGAGGTTACTTACACAGGATTTTCTTATTACAAATTTACTACAAAAATTGAAATGTTGGTAGCTCGTTCTCCAAGCTGCTCACTCTGGCCATGTGCTTTACAAAAATACATTCATCAAACTTTTTAGTATTCAGGGTCTTCCTTAACAAGGTTTCAGTTGTCCAGTTAGCATATAACTATGACTTCAAAGTACAAAGCTGCTGCAGACACAGTGAAATTGTTGCTGGTCTAGGCCTAGCACTTCCTTGCAAGAACACATTTCTTAAATTTCCTTTCACAGGAACTCAGGCTGAAGCATAGATTTCAGATGGGTGCATTTAATCATTAAAAGCTTTCAGGAATTTCACAAGTTAAGCCAAACTACAGAATTAATAATGATCAATGTAAAGATTACAGGCACTACATTCTTTCACTATTACGCTAAATATGAGTTATATAACCTGTATCCTTGTCTACATGAGAAAGACAGCATTATAGACATGCAAATATAACCCTGCTTTACCATATAGTATATACTATACCTCTATTGACAGTATCAGGCACAGAAAAAGTGTTTTACTTTGCTATGCCTGAAAAACATGAGCAAATAGACAGAAATACTTAGTGAAAACTACATTATTAATACCATTTGATACTCCTTTTCTTCTTCTGTCATTTCTGGTTCACTTTGCTCCTCTTGAGGAGCTGGGGATGGACTCCTGCTGATTTTCCCAACGCTTACAGCTTCCGTGTTTTCAGCATCTTCATCTTCCTCATCGCTGTCCTACAAGAACAGCATCATACATCTCAGGAAAAGCTTAGATGAAAATCTCATTAGTTTCTACTTATGACAGTCAACTCGATTTACTTTGTACTGAACTCTGTATTACAGTTATCATAAACATCTGTTTCTTTTCTCCACTCCTAATAAATATACAGGTACTTCTCTACCCACACGAAGTAAGCAAATACATAGTTAGTTGTCAGTCACTGCCAGACAGGTACTCAGAACTGCAAGCAAATGAGGTTAACTGCTAAAGTGAAGGCAACTCAAGGCTTCCTAAATGGGCTCACTTTAGCAAATACAAGTATCTGAATTTGTTCAGCTACTGATTTAGAATTCAACGACCATGCACGTTCCAAAAATACAGAAAAGAAAAAAGCCCAATTTCAACGTTGTTTCTTTGCTATTGCAGATCAAATAATATACTTTTACCTCTCAGACATTAACAACTTCAAAACACCAAGTAAACATCAACAAAGCAGCAGCTTAACTTTACTTTAAGCAACAGAAACAGAGATTAGCAGGAGTATACAGTCTCTCTTTTGAAGAGACCAAAAAGTTGATGCCTTACAGGAAATACAAACCTGAGCAAAAAGCAAACCCTTCTACTTACAAATTTACTTTTCTGAGGTAACCGTGGGCCATCCCCTTCTTCAGCCTCCTCGCTTTCCTTTTTTTCTTTTTTAGACATCTGTGAACGTTGCTGCTCCATCCTCTCTTTTTCCAATTTTTTCTGTTTTTCTCGTTCCATCTTTTCCAGGCCCTCACGAATCCAGGCAGGCAGAGTTCTACGCTTCACAGCATCTACATAAGCAAGGTTTACAGTTTTGAATGATGAAAAAAACCTTCCCTCCAAAAAAGAAAAAAAATAAACCACCACAAGAACAAAGCAGCAAACCCTCCACCCTAATCCAAACAAGCCACACATCTGATTGTGGGGATAAAACCATTTACAATAGCTTTTTCTTTCCCTTCTTTTTTACTTTATATTAAAAAGTCTTCAAATGTTGCAATTCTTTTCAAAACACAGCTGCTTTTATGTTTTTTCATTAAGGAGTGGTTAACATGTACCAATCTGTGGAGGCTCCTGCTTCACAGGCATGGCAATAGGCGAACGCTGTCGGTCTCTGAATGAGGAGGGTCTTTCCCTTCGATTTTGAGGTGGTGCGGTAGGTGCTGGTGGACCTGGCGGCCCTGGTGGTCCTGGCTGCCAATAAGGTGGATGAAATCCACCTTGAGGTGGACCAAAGGCAGCCCCATGCTGAAAGAGTAATGCAGTTTATTTTTCTTCACATGTAACACTAAATACAGCATGTGCGCAAGTTGGTCTACAGAAATCCATGCAAGTAGGAATCCACGATTTCTAGGCTACTGAGATCTCTCAATCTCTTTTTCTGTGATCCCAAAGAAACAAGTTTTCCTTAAATATTTAATGAGTAAACTTAGATTTAACCAGGGATACTAACAAAGCTGAAAGGGTTTCAACCAATCTCCTTTCATACTGTGCTCAACATGAAGCCCTATAATCACCATCTATCTCCAGCAGTTCCTTGCCAGCTTATCATCAGAGCATGCAGTTAAGAGTATACAAAATCAAGGTTTGAAAGTCTAGCTATGTTAGCAGTCTTTCCTTGCAACTACAACATGAAGACAAAAATGAAAAGTTCAAGCTTTTATTACAGAAGAATTTTGCACTGTGCACTTTCCAGTAATCATTCATGGATGTAATTAGTATGGCTGATTAAAATATTAAATGCAAAAATATGCAAGTTCTGAGCAAGCTGTATACAATCCAAAAGTCACAAGTCTTGAGGTATACATGAGGTTTTTTTATTTTAATATTTGCTGCCCAGAAATGCCTAATAGAACTATTTAAGAAGAGAGTGTTTACGAAGAAAGTTATAGCATCAAATATTTTTTATTATGTTCTACTGACTATCTATTTAACTCACTAGTGGTAGAAGCATTCTTCCACTACCATTTCAGGCCAAGCATCCCTTTGTTATTCACTGCAAACCAAGTTTTCTGTAGTACTTCGTGAAATTAATTTGAAGAGTTGGTCCCACAATAGTAAAAAAAGGAAATTATAATAAACTAGTGACTTCAAAATTTTGGTTCACTTCCTAACACTACTGCTGAACAAGAAAATTTAATAACACGTAACAGTAGGCCAGAAGATAGAAACACATTGCTGCCCGTCTTCCCCTGAGTTTGTTTATGAACAGGAGTTAGGTGTTTTAACAGGCACAGTTTGTCACTTATATCAAGAGTTTTGAAAGAAAAATACTGAAAACAGGGGAAAGATCCAAAACTTCTTAGTTTTTAAGGATTCGTGCAATGCCTCCTGCTATTATTTGTGTTAAAACCACCTAGGGATTTATTATGCTATGCAACTTATATGCCAGAGTGAAGAAAAAAATTGGATGTGGGTTTTTTAGAAATATCATTGTTTATTCAAAGATTCACAGTAGATAGATATGGAAAAGATCAATGGATCATCCAGTCTATCTCCCTGCAAATACAGGGCTGCTCCCTATGGTACATTATTTGGTGTATTTAAGTATATATTTCTCTTTCTTCCCTGCTTTTTTTTGTTAAACATAGAACTACATACTGTTAATTTATATACTGGAACACAGTGATCATTTTAATATTGCAGACAACAGCCATTTCTCATTACTAGTAAAGAAAAAAAACCCCCTTGGCCTCAGAACAGAACTGAAAACTCTAAAAGTCTCTTCTGTAAAGTATTTGGTAAAAGTGTATCTTAGCAGATAACAGATTCTGTAGATGTTTGTAGAACTGAAGAATGAAAGTCGCCGCTAGATGATATTAGAGGAACACATCCATGGAAGGGATTCTGCGCGCCTACAATATTAAAGCAACAAATATGTTTCACCTGATAGTCAAACTGGTTCACTGGCCCCATTGCAAAGTTATCGGGAGGTCCCCCAAAGTTGTGATTGTTCTGGTTAAATATGTGCCTGTTGTCAGGAGCAAATTCCCCACTATCCTGACTGTTGCTGTCTTCCGATGGAGGAACAATTTCCATTTGACCTGAGGTTGGAGCCATCCACTGCTGATCTGGAGGTGGGTGAGGGGGCTGGTGAGGCATTCCCCATTCTGTTTAGGATTCAGAATACAATTCAATACCAAGTTAGTACGATTTATACGAGTCATCAATCACTCAATGTTCTTATATTTATGACGCGGTTCCTCACAGAAACACAGATGATAAAGTTACGAAGAATCATCAATCTATTATGTCTCGATAATTTCTTCAACCAAATGAAGGAAATACAAATAGCTGTACCTGAACTAGAACATGGCAGGCGGGCAGAACTGGCTGGACACAGAGATGGTGTAAATTTGTTTTTATAAGTTTCCAGTGATACCAAGTCCACCATAGCACTTACAAATCGTGTAAACTGTTAAAGAACTGCTCCTACTTCTCTATTTCTATGTTGCTTCAACTTTCAAAGTAACGAGCTATTTTATTTCTTTGCATAACAGACTTAAAAAGATCTATTATGGAAAGCAAATGGTTTTGCGAGCAGCAGAACCACTGAAACCTGCTTTCCAAAGACTTCTATCTTGATTACGGATAGTAAAGGTCCCAGCATAAGCTACAGTCATAAGACCTCACATGTAAGTTACAGTTGGCCAACAGAGTGAAAAGGGTTTAAGGAATGAATTAATAACTCATGTGGCCACAAGCTTTGTCTTCTTAGGAAATCAGTCTAAAAATTATGTCCACTATACAGACACTTATGGACTGTTGACAGAACTACCTTGTAACTTTCACACTAGCAGAATTAATACCTAGCCTCTCAGGTTACATCCTACCTTCCATGCAGTCCTTTAATAATTCTTTCCATTTTTTAAATTTTTACTGTCCTTCCCATCCACACCATAACTGGATCCATGACTGCAGCAATTAAAAAGGGTTAACATAGTTTTTCTACTTGTTTGTTCTTTTTTTTTTCTGTGTTCAAAGATTGTATCGCTCCTGTCATCCTGGTAGCTCATGTTTAGCTGATTAATCGAATCTTTTCCAAGAGTCAATACTCCTAATATATTCTAAGGGACATAATCCTTTATCCTTCAAGTACAGCTTACAAGAGTTACTGTTCATAAATGTAACGTGTTAACGTTTGACACTATTTAAACGCCCAGTTTACGTCAAATCAACTGACTTAAAAGCTTGCAAGTCACATACAACAGATGCTCTTTTCACTTGTGGAAAGTGAATCCCTTGAAAATGAATTGTATGCTATTTACACAGTTGGTTTTCTGATTGCCAGTGTGCTTTTCGATTCATAGCACGTACAGAACTTTTGAATCGAAAAAGAAAGGATATGGAGAAAGATGAAGCTTTGCAGAAGCAGAGTAAATATGTGAAAAGAACTTTGGCTAGCCATGCATGCTATGATTTAGCTTGTCTGCTATGACTACTTTTACACGTTAAGAATGACATTGCCCAAACTAAGGGAAGCTTGATCATATCTGCATCCACATGGTCTTTATCAGTGCCCCAAAAAACTGGGAAAACAGCACACTCGTTGAATGACACACCCAATGACAACAAAACACATTAGCACATTGTTTCCCGTTAACAAAAGGTGGTACACTATTCTCATTCCTCAATCTAAGATGTTTTTCTGTTCTACATTTTCTGGGTGAGCTTGGGCACCAAACATTTACAATTATCAGCAAAATGTCTTCCTCACTTTTACCATTCTGTGACTATTTGCAAAAAATACCACTTAAGGTATTATTTTCTTTCACGTCACACATGAAAAAGCATAGGAGGAAGAACTCACCACCACAGGATCAGATGAAAACCAAAGTTGTCCAATAATGACACAGGATTTCTGTGAAAACCTCTACTCACTGCGCAGCCATACAGCTAGAACACACTCTATGTACTGCCACACAGTAAAGGTGAAATTCTTCCATGTGGCTACAGTAACTTACAACCCAGGGCAGGCAGGTGAAACCTGATGGCTACCTCCCTTTCCTCATGCACATGTAAGAACCACCAGCAACATGCTAAGCCCACTCTTATTAAACACTGCACTTAAACAAATTTGAATAGCCACAGTGAAAATTGGAGGTGTTGCTCTTTCAATCATTAACAGAATCAAGCATGAAGTGCACTTTTCACTGAGACAACAGAAGGCATGCATGCAGGCTTACTAACTACCTTGCTCCACACATTTCAAATTGCATTTTAGTGTGGTGACCTAACAAACCTTCCAGAAAACAACTTCAGAAAAATTCTTAGCAGAAAATACTCAATCTCTACCCCATGCTTATTACCAGTGTCATTTTATGAAGTTTTAAAAAGAAAATGAATTTTTGGCCAAAACTGAAGTTTTGAGGAAGCTACAAAGAACTGAAAATAATCAATACTAGCAGAAGCATTCAACCAACTTTAACTTACAATAACTCAAAAAATGTTATTATTACAGATTATTATTATATTATTGTAATATCATTACATATTATTTTAACAGCACAAATAATTATTGTGACAATCAGATACTTAAGTCAAAAGGGCAAATACTAAGTACATGAAACATGTAATAAAAACATTTTGCACGCAGAATTTTGCTCATCTCCTTTTTCAAGATTTTAAGACACCTAAAGCCAGCACCCGCCAGTTACATTATGAACTCATTCTACATGTCAACATCATGACAGAAGCAGGTATTACACTACAGGACAGGGTGACAGATATTCTTTAATTCTGAGGCATCCTGTTGCCTTCAGTGCTGCTGTTCCTAGTGTAGTGGGATAAGCATCAAAACACATAAAATAAGATCCAGGGAAATAAATATGTAACTGTAATTCACACGTTATCTTTCTACAACATTCTGGGACAGATCTTTCGCATATGCATATTATAAAACCAATTTATTTACTTTGTATAGAGACTACTGAGTTGTGTTATCAGACCTTTGTGTCTGTACTGTTACCCATTTCGTGGAACACCTGACTGGGAAGTAGCAGCTATGATACTCAATTAGTTGGTGCTACTTGTAGTTTTGCATCTTGAAACCTGAGGGACAGGGCATAATCACATCCAAAAATGTCTGACAAAAATAAAATCTCATTACATGACAAAAGGGAATGAATAGGAAGAAAAACAAACCTGACTGCCACATTCTGTTGAAGTTGGGATCCCCCTGAAAATTATTATGGTTGTTTGGACCAGACTCTATTCCCGAAATATCCTGTCCGTTTGGCATCATTCCTTGTTGTTCCACTACACTCTGTTGCCCTGAGGCTTCTCGCTGAGCAATCCATGCTTGAGCTAATGCAGCCCAGTCAATCTGGCCTAAAATAAATGGAGGAAATTTAAAACGTTAGCATTCACCTCAGAAGTTTAACACTGTTTCTCAACTACATGTCTCATTGCTCAAGAGAAACAGGCAACGTTTACCTTCAGCAAGTACCACGAGCACCATTAAAACTTATTCACAGTGTACAGTAAAACAAACTGAAAGCAAATGTCAGTCTACATAGTTGCTGAAGTAGAGTTTCTCTGAATATTTTCAAAATGCCATAAGGGAAATTATATTAGGTTCACATTAGCACTGAATGGGTGGTAGTAATACACTTTTTTCATAAGTGAACTACTTCTGATATCCAAAAAAAAATACATATAGTGTAAGTTCTAAATTCACCAAGATTCAAATGTAAGAAAGATACATAGTTAGAAAACTACATTTTGCAATGTATACTCTTTGTATGACCCCTGATTTCTGGAATGCTATTGTATGTTACAGTTCTCTCCCTCCTTTTTTTCTTTACTACCGTTCCTACCAGTAAGCAAAAGATAAGGACACTAGTATGTCTTCTGCTCATTCTCAAGTCAAAAAATATCTCTAGTGAAGTTACAGAAATTGAAGTGACAGAAAGCAATGTAAAAACAGTGTGCCTGATCACTCTGCCCGAGTAATAACACGCCTCCACGCTCTTATCCATTTCTGTATTTCTCTTGATGCTTTGAATTGTTGTCACCTCACTCTCAGTTTAAGGTATATTATGTTCTTTTGTCTAAAATGTGGGGTTTTTTGGTGGGGGGAAAAAGATCCAAACAAGAGATGACGATCATCACTGCTGTAACCTAAAACAAATATCACACTAATCTTCCAGGAAGAGTTCTTCTGTGTATACATCTGCATTAGTACTTCTGCCACACAGGTACTGAATAAAAAGCAGATTTTCTCAAATAAATGATTCAGCTTGGCTAAAGAACTGACAGGGATACAGATTCTGTAAAAGCACATGAGGTCTAAATGTTGATCTGTATGATAAAATGGTAATCTGCCTGGTAAAATGTTGGTAACTCAGGTTGCTTGCACGTATTTTGCATATTAAATATTAAGTATGTCAAAACATTTGGAATTGATATATGTTTTCTGTTTTTTCTAGTTGTTCAGAAAAGCATCATAAATGTATTGTCTTGAGAGCAGCTACAAAAAAGCAACTAGTGGTCATGCTCTGTCACAAAGATTCAAAAATAAAAATGACAACAGATTAAAAATAAAAAAAATAAAAAAAAAAATCAATCCACAAAGCTTTCTATATACTTACTTGGATCTTGCTGGTGCTGAAATGACTGCATCCACTGCTGTTGGTTCAAAGGCCATTGCTGCCAAGGTTGTCCACCTTGATCCCACATCTTTTAAGTCTTTATATAGTCTATATTTCAACTAAAAATAATAGTTGTATGTTTAAATAGATGCCCATGAAATATCACATAACTGAAACTTACATAACTGCAGATACAGTTAAGCCTTGCAAAGCAAGCTGAAGCAATGCTGGCTTAATATTTTAAGCTGGAGGAAATGGTTCATCCTTTAGAGTAATATCTGAGAATATTACTGTAAGATTTCAGAAGCCTAATATGCTTTCTGAGTATTTTCGCAAAGAAATTAACTACAAAATGACGTTCAAGGAGAGATACGACACATTTGTAAGACAAGAACTCATCTGACAATAAATGCAATTTAAAGTAAGTCAAAATACAAAAGACATTACTTAAATTATATCCTTGCCTGTTTCTTAGGGAAAAGATGTGTGTTTTTCTATACAAGTGTCATGCAGGGCTGTAAAGCGAGACATAGGAGAGTCACCGAATGGTAAAACACATTGTTAACAATTGCACTGGAGAACTGCACAGGTACAAGACGGTGTCCACACACATTTTATGCACTGTACAGGCTCATTATAATTTCTAAATAAAATATGCCTTCAAGTCTGAGAAGTAAAAAAAAAAAAATAAAAAAAAATCACTGCATAACTGCACATTTACCACACGGTCCCTTCAAATCACGAGAAACACTTTTTGGTGCCGTGCTGTATAGCCTCACAGAGCAGGCTGCAGCAGCCCGAGGACCTGCTGGTGCGGGAGCTCCACAACCTGCTTTAAGTGAAGCTCCAGGACCAGCTTTGCAGGAATTCGACGAGGCACAGCAGCCTACCAGGCAGGTACGTCGACCACGGCACAGCAGTTCCTCCCGGCCATTCGTGCTGCCTGCGCACACCCAGCCTGCTACACGCAGAGGATGACAGAGCGGCCACCCACACCGCTCCCAACAGCGTCTCCAAAGGCAAAGCCTGGGCCCAGTTCTGGGAACGCTTCACTCCAGGAACTGCTCCCAGTGCCAGTATGGACAAGACCACACCAAGCGCCACTCCCTCTGCCCTTCCCAGTCTGTCCACAACTTCTCAGCAGGCTTTCTACTCTCACCGATTACGTCCTCACGCCGCTCAACACACAGTCCTTGATTCCACGCTGTAAAAGCATCACCCATGCAGGCTGTTCCAAACCCTCCGAAGGAAAGGAGAGAATTTCTCTCCCTGAGGCCAGAGGAGCAGCAGACAAGCCCCAGCCAAGCGCAACACAGAAGCGGTGAACACGGCTGGCCTGCTCCCCAGGAAAGCGACTCCACGCACGCGGGCGGCCAGCCCGGAAAGCAACCCCAGCTGCAGCCCCGCAGCCGGAGCCGGCCCTCGGCGCGCAGGCGAGGAGCAACCCGGACAGCCCCTGCCTGCACAGGGACGGCGTGCTCACTGCTCACACGTGCACAGAAATAACTGCGCGACCGCGAGGACCAGAGCGTCACGCTACAAAAATGCGACACAACAAAAAGCTGCACGTAACTTTGTGGGGTGTTGGGTCACGCAGAGATGAATGCAAGCTCCTATTTTACAGACTTCTGTCAAACTTATTTTTAATCCGAAAAACTGTAGATCACATCCAAGCCAGTACAGAAACTACACATGTATGGCCCAGAAAAATTCATCTTCAAATGCATTTCTGGGGCTTTCAACAAGCCCAGATCAACTTTGGGAATGGAGGGGAGTACTGGGTGAAACCTACTTTTCTACTTTCACAGTCTTCTCTTGCCAAATTAAGTATTTAGGTTTTTTCCTTTTCCACGAAATCTTTCTGATATTCAAACTTTCAGTGGGTGAAGACAGTGTCCTTTTTTGTGGGTTTTCTGGGGAGGGTTTTTTTTGTTTTCTTCAACATTCTGATCTGTACCTAGGAAGTCAACTTTCTTACACCAGTTGAGAGAAAAATTGGCTAATACGCGCTTAATCCAACTTTGAAGCTGGCACTGCCACCACTCACTCTCTGAGTACTCATATATACATATTTCATACACAAAGTATGAAAAAGTAATTTCTCATACTATTCTCAGTCTAAGATAAGAAAAAAGTAAACAACTGTTTCTTTCTCCCCTCAATTCATCTTTCCATCCAGATTCTACGTTCTCTCAATTGTTAGAAATAAACTTGTTTACATCTTAAAGTTGTGACAACTTTGGTTCAAGACAACCACTAGCCTTCCAAGCACTGCACAGCCTCACGGTGCTGCTCCCTTTGGTTCCAGCTGTTAAATCACACTAGAAATAATAAAAATGTATTTCAGTAATTTTGGTATCACTTTTTTACCTAAATACATAATACCTTGGAAAAAGTTTGCGAAATTTCATCAAAATAAACTCAGCAAAAGATTTAGAACACTAAATTGTTCCACCAACAATGTAAGAGGCAGGTTTACATATAACCAAATGCCAAAAAAAATCAAATTTTCAAACAGTTAAAGTAGTATCAATTTGTCTTACCGAAGTGTAGCAGTATTAAGAGAATCTTTACAAACTCAACTGAACTGGAACCTCCTACACGTGGTTTCTACTTGATATGATCAGACGAGATTCATTTCTACTGGACTGGCTATGTTTCTGTCCTAAAATCCTGGAAGTTCCAGATTTTTTTTTTGCATGCTCCAGCTAATGGAGTTAGCTTGTAATGAACTTTTGTACCTGTTAGAATGCTTATCAGTTATGTGTTTCTCATGGGTTCCGTGCTGAATAGCATGCTTAGTATTCTAGCCTTTTTTTCTTTATTCTCAGGCCTTGATCCTCACTATGGACAAACTGAAGCACTAGTTTGGAGCGTAAGAAGGTCTAAGGTAACAAATGCCTCCAGATCTCCTCTGCGTAACTTGCTCCCAAGACAGCAACTACCTCACTATTTTACGAGGTGTTCAATGAAATTAATCCAGCTTTTTTTGTGGGCGAAAAATTATACTGCAGCTTTATCCTTTGGCATCTGAAAAGGTGATCAAGAGACAGAGAAGACAGACAGGGACTTCAAGGCAGCAGCAGCATTCGTTCCCCTCCTGACTTCCCTCTCAGCAAGCCATCATGCCCTTGGCCGCCAAGGCCAAGCCTGTGCTCGCGGTGCCAAAGGACTCCAGCATCTCCCTGTGAGAAAGCAGCACTGACCCAGGCCACCCAGCACTCCTCTGGGCTGCTCCCAGGCACGTTTCAGGGGCCAGCAGGACCTGGGACCCAGCTGGCAGCTGGGACGTGTCCGCTCTGTTTTGGAAGGTCAGAGGCTTTCGTGCAGTGCCAGCTGGCTTCAGGGCCAGAGAAAAAAACCCAGACGGGTTTTAGTTGTTAGCATACATATCTGTTTCTCCATCACTCTGCAATGTAATATGGCCTAGAGCCTTCAACTTTCCCCAGAGAGATTATTCCACCTTATTCTTGCTATTTTGGGAAGAGAAATCAGGTGGGGAAGTGCAAAGCAAGAGGTCAAGACACAGAGCTGATTTCTATTTCTATGCACAACAGCATGACAAGACAGCAACAACTGTGTAAAACCCTGAAGAACTTCAGCATTCGGTTAATTCAATTTATGCTATCCATAGCAGACTGATTTAAAATCACTGCCATTTGAAACTGCTAATTTTAGTTCATGAACTGTTTTTGGAAGCTTTTAATTCTGTACTGCATTTGTACTTTCACTGTTTTCCTGAAGAAATGTTGATGCTCATAGGTTGGCAACTATAAAACGTGCTGGCTTTCAAGTACACAGATTTATTACCAAATTTAGTGTAAAAACTTCCTTTACTAATCAGAAATATGTACTACACAAATACTTAAGCAATTACACCGCCTTCTTTATGCATTTGTATATGTACACACAGCAGCCCTTTCTCAAATAGCATCTGAACACTGACCAAAACAATTTCAAATTTTCTATTTATTTCGACATCTTCATTGGTCTGCTATTTTTTGGACAGAAACAGGAACTGCATAAATAAGGAACAAAATTAGCATCTTAAAATGTTTATAAAACTAACATTAAGATACACTGGCTAAAACACAAGACCACACGTATTCAAATTCTTTTAGTACTGAAAACTAAACAATGTCTTTTAATGTGCACTATTCAAAGCTAGTGAACAGAATAGGTTTGTTCTAAGGCCTCCTTCTATATGGTGACCTGCAACAGCAGGACACCATCACTTGCCAAGAAAAAGATTTCCCTGCTTTTTTACTCCCTTTCCACATTTTCACTAATCAGTATACAGTGAACATGAAAAAGGTACTTGATGAAAAGTCTTCTCGCTTATTACAGGGAAACTACAAACATTCGCTCTTTAAGTTATCATATTCTAAAAGATAACTAAATAAATCTTATATACACACACATCTATTAAATTATATGCACGTAGGCTATTTGATGTTACTCTTTTTACATAAAATGCAACTTTGTATACTGCTTGTGAAACTTTACTGAGAAGACTATAACAACTTTTCAACAGAAGCTCAGTATTGACCCATCAGACATCACTACATTTTTCTTTGCTAGCGACGCTGTTTCAAAGGTGTCCAAAATGAAAGCAGACTGAGGCAAGTCTTACCATAATGAACAAACCAGATGTGAGAGTTACCAAAATAACACTTTTGAACCTCAGTGCCATAAACTGGAAAGGGCACAAACTACTTCTAAAAGAACTCATAAAACACAGTGAAGAAAATGTAGCCTGTTCTTAGTAATTTTAAATTTACTGCAAGGGATTCACCCCAAATACTGAGGGGAAAAAACCCAAAAAACCAAAACCAACAAACAAGGCCTTTCCCCCACCAAACCAGTAACTGAGAGGCTTGAAAAAGCTGAAACCTCTTGTACTAATGTATGTGACAAGAAGCAAACATTACTTTCCTGAGAAACATCGAATAGTAGTAATGGAGAAAAGAGAACTAAAGTCCTCTCCCACCTAATTAAAATCTGCATGGCCAAAACTAACTTAGCATGCTGCCACACAAGTTATAAACAAGTTTTTAATTTCTTACAAAGTTCCCAAATCAGCATTAACTGAAAGAAAGAGGCTTCATTCACCACAACGGGCAGCTCTAAGCCCGCTTCCACACTAGCGACACAAGGCCAACTACACAGCAGAGCATCCAGATCACTATGAAACAAGCTTTATTTTCCACTGAAAGTGGGGAAGGTGAATACTGGCTAAAATCTACTAAATTCAAACATTAGCAAGACATTTACTGATTAAGAGAGGGGTGCATTAACTGAGAAGTCATTAAGACACTCTGGTTCTGATGTCACCAGTGCGTACAACAGGTTTTGAAAAGCAAACAGGTTCAAGATCCATTTTACAGGCACCTACTTGTAAAGGCAAATGCAGATACTACCCTGCCTTATGATGACGGTTTATTTTACTTAGCTGTTCTACCCTCCAATTCAATCGGATATCGCCTTTCTGCTTTCTCTCTCTCTAGCAAACACAAGTAAACAAAAGAACATTTATCGGTGCTTCAAGAGTAATTCCCCTATGTCAGATCACAGAACAGGATCCTGAATCTATTAAAAATCTGTTTACCAATGAGGAAACAGAAGCCAATTCAGGATTCTTTTTATTTTATACAGAAACACAATCACATGGGGGAAAAATCCCCGTCAAATCACATCTAATTTCAGTTACATGTACTTAATAGATTATGAAAAGTCAATGTGACATCTCAAAATTTTGCTACAGTTTTTAAGAGCAGACATGTTCTGAAAAAAGTCCTGCTGTATGTTTAAAAAAAAACATATTCCTATTCAAAGGCTGGACCTACTGGAACTTTATTCAAAGGCAGGATCTGCTGAAGTTTTATTATAGCAAATTACTGGTACTAAAACATGCCACCTTTGAAAGGACTGCTGGCAAAAACTCCCCTGCTAGCAATAAAAGCTGACATAGTGGCATAGACAGGACTTACCTTGATCCCCAGCAAACAGCAACCTCCAAGAGTCAACAGCACCCAGAAAAATTCAAAGTTGGTGACAACATCTCTACTATACTTTAGTATTCTACCCAACAAAAAGCTAGGTTAAGGCAGAGAAAGAAGAGATATTTCAAAAGGCACCTTTCCACTCCTTTACTCTATTGTTATGTACATCTCGGCTACAGATCACATCTCAGTGCTTATCTGTTCTTTTAGAAAAAAGGCATCTCCTTCTACCTGCCTATTTCTCTGCAAAATATGGTATTTTCCGATGCAGTTGTACCATGTGTTCAGACACCACACACACTGTGAAAAGTACACAATTAGAAGCTACTTACCAGTAACCAGAGTTTTCAGTGATAATTCATATGTTCACCTTTAACTCTGGGAGACTCCCCCAGCACTCTCCACAAAACACAGTTACCTTGAAGCAAATTACAGACACTCACACCCACGGGAATGCCACCCTGGCAAGCAGAGCATGGTTTCCTGATGATTTCCCAGTGGCACAGTGCTTGGTGAAGGTCCCCATAGTTAGCTGCCCACTGATGTCAAATATGTGCCCATTTTTTAGACAAGGTCACCGTGAGAACTTGAGCTCTAACAGACTCGCTCAGCTTCCTCGGAGGTAGCTCAGCCGTTTCATAGTGTAAGTGCATAAAATCTGTTACCCAGTTCAACAGCGCCTGTGCAGAGGTAACCATGCTCGGACCTCTCAACAACAGAAAGGAGCAATCTTGGGGAGTGAGGCTCCGTCCTGCGAATGTCAAAAGACAAAGCCCACTTTTCACCCTGGAGATGCTATCTTCCTTATGTGCCTTAAGACACTGGCTGCAGCAGAACTGAAAAATATCATGAAATTTTGCCTGGAAACATAAGCAAGACCTGCCCCTAAATAAAAATCAATAAAGCTAACGGATAATCCAAATTGCTCCAATTCAGGCAGACAGTCCAAGACAAGAAGCACAGAGTCTTACGAAGTTAGCTCAGCTCCAGCAGAGCATCAGGAAGAAAACTAACCATACCTAGTTGGCCAGATGACTACATCTAGCAAAGTCTTTCCTCCTCCTCCTAAGAACCTCCCGTCATTCTGACAGCATGCTTCTCCCCAGTATGAATGTTACACAGCAACAAAACTACATGGAACACCTTACACATCAGAAGCTTCTTCAAAAGAAGAGATCTGGAGATTCTTAACAGCTTGTCCCAGGAAATCCATGAAAGCGAAATATCTTGGCAGTGAAAAACAAGTACTCTTAAGAAGATGAAATTAAATAAGATACTTGTTAGAAGCAAGATTACCTCAACTTCAAGAAGTCAGAAGACAGCCTTGGACTCAGGCTGTCCCTAGGTGGAAAGTAGCAGGCACCTTCTGCTGTGTCACAAGCTGAAGAGATCAAGGTTAGGAGCTCCTACACCAGGCATCAACATCATTTGACCAGATCTCCAGGAAACTATCTGGCAGTCTGGTTTATTCAGCCCTGTAGACAGGCAGACTAATGACAAAGATTCTGGAGCCTACAGAACCAGAGACAATAATCAAGTGCTTTCTGATGCACAAGAGAGGCTGTTGCATCACCTTTCTGATAATGTTACTCATCATCCTTGAACGGCAGGTCCATATGCAATGCGAGATGGCTTAACAAGTTTTACTTGCAATTTGAGCTTTAATATATATTTGCAGAAGTTCTTCTGGTGACTAAAGATCTTGTCTTGCAGGCCTTCCAAACAGGCATTGCATTTTAGCAAAGAAGTATCCATTATCTAACTGAACAAAGAAGCCGAAACCGCGGGCTGTGATGCATACTTTGAGAACCCCTATGTAGCTAGTCTTTGGACCCCAGGGTTTAAAGGCAACACATTCTTTTTGATATTCCATTCGTTAGTCAGATGTCTAGGTAAAAACCAAGATGTTTTATCTCCTCTAAGACAACCTGCCATCGCAGCCATGATCGTTTTACTACCTTTAGGTCTACAGAGTAGCTGAAGGGAAGGACCCCAAGAGGTAGGAGTCCTGGTTTATAATAAACTGCACGTACTGTTTTTGAAACAATATTATTTTATATCAGTGTGGTTATCTAGGTAATCTTTTGGCATGAGCTCAAGACAACACAAGCAGCAAAAGTACATCAGTCTCTGATGCTCTTTGGGGACTGCAGGGAGTCATCCACACCTTGAGAAGGATCTCAAAAGTACCACATGCTCTGCAGGCAGAGCTTCTCCGTCCCATGTAGGCTTAGGCTCTGGAGATGGACCTGAAGGAAAACGGAGAGGCCTCAGAAGCAGAGGTCCTTGAAATCAACAGCCTGATTTCTTGATCTTCCGTGCGAGCGCCTTGTCCTAATATAAGGTCTTTTCCTTTCATTCAGGGTAGTTGATGTTGACTCTGTGAAGTTTTAGCACAGTGACTAAAGGTTTACAGTGAATTTGCATTATGAATTTTGTGGAACCGTTCAGCTGCAAACAGGATAAATCTAACCATACATTCACAACAGCTGGAGCAAAGCAGTTACTGGAAGGACTGGAATCAGACCAATGCCACCAAGAGTTCAAGCTGAACAGTGCTGCTTGAGAGCTGTGTCATCCCCCCCCACTACGCTATTGCTTCGTCAGGGCCATGACAGCATAGACATCACTGATGAGGCTGGAAGGACTAATGCATAAATACTCCAGAGATACAACCCCAACAGTTCACGTTTCCCCCCAAGGAATCACACAGAGCAGCTCATCCATGGTATTATCAACATCCAACCAAGCTGGAGTCCAAAGTCAATAAACAACACAGACTGTATAAACTCCAAGAATATCTATCTCTATGTGTGCCAAACTGGAAGGAAACATAAATCGGGTACTTCTTCCATGACCACGCCACTGGAATACCGAATGCTTTAAGAATCTGTACACAACGGGTGTGAATTAAAAGAGAGATGCAAAGGAAAAATGGCCTTGCATACCTGGAGGAGCCCCTCTACCAAGAAGCAAAATCTAATGCAGAAAGGGTACCACAAGAAGCATCAGCTGGTGGTCTTAACGTGGGAGACCCAGGTAAGCCAGAACACCTCTGCAGCTGAAAAGAGCTGGGAGTATGGAAAAGCGCTGCACCCTATGCACCGGCGTGGGAACGAGCTCTAGGGGTTACTGCAGAAGGGCTGCAGACACACATTCACTCAGAGTCAGAATAAATGCATACCAGCGCTCAGGCAAAAAACATGCTGGCTTCCATATTATCTGGGAAAACAAATATTTACTACTATATTATACTGAGGTACTGATTAGAAAATTAAACATTCATGGGGTGAGTTAAGTTTGCAATAAATCAGAAAAAACAGTTAAAATAACTATCTGGACTGGTACTCTGTTTCACCCATCCCACCTTTAGTTGGCCAAAGACTTCTCTACATCACCTAGGCCATCACCCTAAGTTGTTGTAGGTATTTAATGCCCAGATACTATGCATCTTTCCTCCTCCTGAGAGCCAGAAGCTACAACAATGTGCCTGCTAGGATCTGTTAGCAAGATGTCCAGTCAAAAAACGGAAAAAAATTCTTCCAGCCCATTTACAGTTGTCTATCACTAAAAAGCTGGAAGTCAACTTCAGTTCCTCCATTTTTTTTAACATCAGAACTATTCTTTCTCACATTGCAGAACAGAGGCTTTCCAAACGCATAACCAAGATCTAAAACACAGAACCAGAAAAAGAACTAAAGAAAGCAGCTTGTTTCTACACAGTTGTATCTACAAAGTTTTCCAGAACCTGGTTCACACGTCAGCATGTCTGACTAATGTTTACAGTGCTACCAAGATGAAGTAGGCTGAACAAAGGCCAAATTTACAAAAAAAAAGTACTACAAAAACTTCTTCAGTGAGTCATTCAAGCAGTGCAGCTTCCAAGGTCTGTTATTTTAAACTTAAATCCACATAGCCACCAAGCTGAAGCCAACCCTTTTAAAAGGACAAAAGGACTAGATATTGGCAACTCGGCTATTTTTTGTATTTTGAAGACACAAGGATAAACCCATGCTTTGACTATCATAAAGCACCAAAATCACCGCTGAAACATTCACTATCACAGAAACATCACAGTAACTTCACTAGTCTGAGTCAAGACTCTATTGGGAGGGAAGTCTGATCTGATGACTTTTTGCACATCTCATTCCACAAGAAGACACAATCTAGTTTTTCAATGAGCCATGTGACACAGCATTATTTTTTTCCCTGAACTGTCCATCTGTGACTTCTTCCTTGATGAACACACCCTGTGCAAAAAACAAATAGTACCAATAACTAAATAAACAAACAACTATTCCTCACTGCTCATGAGCAGATATTACCCTCGAAGATAATACACATATCACTTAAAGAAAAGAGATCAGCTAGTGAGGAAAGTAAGAACATCTAATAAAACCTCCATACAGTATTATTTGTTGCCAAAGGCAGACTTATGATCATTATGCACCTCAGTCATGAAAAGAAGGGAGACTGGACATTCCTGTCTCCGTACCACCTTTGCATGATCCTGCACCTAACTGAAAACCAAATGTGGTTACAACTCCTCTCTACCAGTGCAGGTTATATGGCGAGTTGTCCATTAAGAAATTGTGGAACTGTGCTAAGTTTGTGGACTCTTATGCCCTGCAACACCTCTGAGCCCAGAAGTAGAGCCACTGCTCTTTCAGAGCGGGACTCTGCATGTCAGATGTGACAAAGACAAATCAGGAAGCCTCATAACGGCAGAGATGACACAAGGTTTGCTGCTGCCCCAGCCAAAATAAAAACCCCTAGATTGTCTTCTGACTTGTCACTGAATTGCCAGCAACACCGGCAACTTGCCCGTGGACAACGCCGCTGCTCCCAGTCCCTCCTGTGCTCTACGATCAGGGCGAGCTGCAGCCTCTGTCACCTCCGCCGGAGGCATCAGCTCTCAGCGCGGCCTGACTTCATAGTGGGACGGGCTCACGACAACTGATGTGCCACGAAGACGCCTCACCCGCGGGAGCCGGGCCGCCATCAAGCCGCGGCGCCGCTCCCTCACCGGGCTACCGGCCGGGGCAGGATCTGCGCTGCCAGGCCGCTCCTCCACCGGCGCCCAGCCGGCAGCCCCAGGGCCAGGTGACGCGCGCTCCCCCCGGGCCCCTCCCGCTCACCCCCGGCAGCGGCGGCGCCG
>Ga0065711_1003087_pt1 | contig 29829 bp, 20 predicted proteins | sample Hoacrofraction12_FD_59098 | JGI IMG/M metagenome (GOLD analysis project Ga0065711, IMG submission 59098) | Hoatzin crop microbial communities from Cojedes, Venezuela - Epithelial fraction 12 v2 (version 2) | ecosystem: Host-associated > Birds > Digestive system > Esophagus > Crop | place... | reverse complement strand
AAAAAAAAAAAAAAAAAAAAAAAAAAATCTATCTTCGCTTGTTCACCAGGATAGTAGTCTTGTGAGAGACATTACGGTGGTCAAAACCATGTCATGCTAATTAACTGACTGAAGAGTGAACTAGCCCAGTGCTCTGAGAAGACAAGAGAGTTTTGAGGAAGCATATGCTTCAAAGCTCGTCCAAGAGACATTTACTTTTTCTCTTTTAATGACTACTTCAACTGGAAACCTCCTTTGAAAGCAATTCACAGCAGAAAATATCGATGTGTTTACATATACTATTCGCAGTGCTTCTGGTAAGCCTTCAAATTCTGCCAGTTTATCAAGTCAAGCAGGGCCGAGAAAGCTTCTAAATGGTCCTGCCAGTCAAGGCAGTGAGAAACGCAGTATTTAAAGCAGCTAATTCTATAGCATATCTGAGCAAGTCTAAGTTTTGCTTCAAAATAAATTATCAGAAATGAAGAATCCTGGCTTTACTGCCTGATGCCCAATCCTTTTTTGTCAGAGTAATTTTAGTATCCTTCTTAAACTTATTTCCAGATCATCTACTACGCAAGGGTCTCAGAGGAGCTTAAGAGCTCAAAGAGAAGCCTGGGGAGCTTTCAGTGTTCTGTTCATATGTCAAGTACAAGTTTATAAATTGTCCCAAAGAGCTGAACTCTTCAAAGCTTCTCAAAAATCACAGCACTCACATGCCCATGGAAAAGATTTTGAGAGGAACAACAAGGACAATGAAAGGTACGAAACAGCTTTCAAACAGCAAACACGCAAGCAAGAGCTTTCCAGTCTGGGAAGCACAGACCTACGCTACTCTCAATTTTAAAGAAAAGAACTGTTTGGTCTTACCACCACCACTACATGAATTGAGGGACCCCGAATGAAACTACATGGATTCAAACAAACAAAATGGATTTTTCATTATACAGACCAAGCTAAGCTGTGAAACTCCTTGCCTCAGGATCTTTCAAATGACGCAAGTGTACATGGGTTCAAGGGCAGAAAGCACAAACTGATGGAAGAGAACTCTTTTGAGAGTTACTGAATACGTACTAACCATATCCAGCTAACGCAGCCTGACAGCTGAAATTGGATGCGGGACTGGAAGAGTACCACGAAGCGTCCTGTCTGCCCTGTTACGTACGGGTGGGTGTCTTTCCAGGTACCCACTTACCGCCACTGCTGCAAACTGGACCCTAGGCTAGGTCCGTATTTGGTCTGGCCCAGTACAGCCACTCTCACGACTTTCTTATGAAAAGCGGACACGGCTGTTCTGCCCACCCCAACTGCTCTCACCTGAATTCCAGCTACACTATTTTAAGCAATCATTACACTTAAAGGGCACAGATGCAGAATTCACTCACTTTCATGGAAGAGCACATCTTGTCTCCCATTTTGTTAAACAGTCAGCACTACATCATTAACTCGCTTGACAAGGTATTTCAGCTCCCTCCTGAGGGGTAAGAGGCTGTTAGTGGTGCTACCTGAGTCTGTATTTTTAAGATGAATAAGCATTTATAATTTTTCTACTATGATAGAGCTGAGAACATTTGAACAGTTTTTCTGTATTCTTCCAATCGCTGGGAGAACTTCAGGAAGATCAGTTGGTATTCATTCACTCATAGATCAAGTCAATGCAAGTCTGCAAAGCAAGTTCTCTGTTTTGCAATGAATACGACAAATCTAACAATTTAGCACAGGAATAAACTCAACTTATTTACAAGGAAAAGGATCGCTTCCCCCACCTCTGCTAACTGCTAAATGCGGCACTCTGTTGTAACAAAACTAAAATTCCAGCAGATATGAACAGAAAGAAAAACTTCAGACATCAATGGTTTAGTTAACAACCAGGTAATACAGTGCTTTTACCTAATGCAGAGTGACACTGTAATCAATTTTGGTATTACATACAATAAAATTCCTGGCATTTCTCCTTAATGATAATGAATTTTGACAGCTTACACTATGGATAGATACACATGGATAGATACACACAGAGGCAAGAAAAAGCTAAGCAATTGGAAAGTCTGACTGGAAAACTGCATTGATGAGTAAGTTTCTCAAGTTGCCTAATGATGTGTGGTCTTTAAAGAATATGTCCTATGTTAGCTGTGTGTTTAGACAATTACCCCTTTTCTCCCCATCCCAGTATTACACTGATTTGCCTAACCCATGTTCTGCAAGACACCCAGTTCTCACTGCCCTACACTCCTGCTCCCTTTTGTATGCTGTAATTTCTAGTTAAACAACAGTCAGCAAAGGCACATAGGTTCCAGCCGGAAGAATCCCCCAAATATGCCTTTCTCTCAATAATAGCACTAACACCCGCCTCTCTCCTTTATCTTACAACCAGTTTTTACAAAGCTTTTAGGAATTTGGTACCTTTAAGATCTTCACACCTCTGCAAAATTAACCACTGGGATCAAAAGTTACTTTGGGAGCTGGGTACTTCGGCTGCTTGGATGAACTCAAGAATGTGTCCCACCCCAGAACGATGAAACAAGACATACGGGGCTCAGAAAGCAACACAATCATGAATAAGGTATGAGTTGGACTGAACTCCAGCTGAAGCATCTCAGACTTAAAACTAATTTGTATACTGAAAACAACTTCTGGACCAAAGCTCTGGTTATAGCTATTCCCTCAAAGGAATATTCTGCTTTCTTTGGGAACTCTCCCACAGTTCTACTAATGCTATCTGTTCTGAACGGGATCCATGCCCCTGAAGGACAAGCTTAACAGGGTTTACATACATGGTTGCTGCAATAAGGACAAATTTTTGTTGAGTATCCAAATGCAATAAAGCTAATCTACATATCTAGTCTCTAAAAGAGCACAAATATTCATTTCAGAAGACAGTCGAAACAGAAGACCAACTATTTGCAGACTAGTTCATTACCTTGTCAAGAAGAGGAAGAGGAGCCTCTCTCTTGAGGCAGGCTGGTCCCGTGTACTGAAATAGGAATAGATCTGAAGAGCAAACAAGACAAGCCAAAACACCATGAAAAGAACTGGGACGACCAGCTGGTTCCAGAGAGACATCCCCAAAGCCAGGAGACCATACACCTCCACCACCTGGGCAAGACAGAAAAATGCAGTTTGTTATTGGGTCACAGCACCTATGATTTGATAACAAAAAGACAGTCAACAACGTAGCCAGAAGGAAGCTAAGGATAATTCACATGCCATTAGCCATCCCAAAGGAAAAGAGGAGGTACGTCAAACTACAGTCTGACAAAGGGACAGCCCAGGTTCACGGGACCTGCCGCAGTAGGCACTGCGGCCGATCGACGAGCAATATGCTGCTGGCAGGGACGCGGTGCCAAGCTCCCGCCTTTAGCTTTGCACACAGACTTGTGAAGGAAGTGCATCTGCCCTCAGGAGGCTCCCTTGGCCTGCACGCAATCCTACGCTGCTCCTGGCAGAGTGCTCCACCACACTGGAAAAGGGTCACGCTACGCTTATAAACCAGATTCGCAACTATGAGGTATTTCTGACATCTGCTGCTGCAAGTAGGCAGCCAAGGTTCTGGACCTGCTTTTAAATTATAGCCACAGTCTGCAACACACACATGCACGCACAGCTGCCTTGGCCCACCAGTTAGGGCTCTCCCCTACGGTGCTGCATCCAGAAAACACTCCTGGTGTTTGACGTCCCGATATCCACTAAGTTTTGCCACTGATACCAACTGACAAACACCAGGATGATGGCATCACTGAAAACTAAACTGCACAAAGTTATAGTGATGGAAATAGACGTAGAAAAATATTCAAGAAAAAAGGGCAATATCCTCCTCTGGAATAAGCATATTTAGCTTGATTTGTAGTGGAGCTGCAACCAGTTATACAAACGCACTATGAGCCAATGCTCTTTCTGTTCAGTTTCAAAAACATTAGCAAAGAGCAGCAAGCTCTTTAAAAACAAAAATCCTGTTTTCCCACATTGTCATTACAATGCAAAAACCAGTCACACACAACTTTTCATTCCAAACCACTCTCTACTACATGCATTTTGAAAAGCAGCATCAGCACTACTATAAATCCAGTGCCACATTATAAAGTTTCTGCCTTTTTCTCTGTATTCCCAAGGAAAAGAAGTTATGCCCTCCGCATAAAAAGTCAGGAGAAAGAGTATGATCGATGTCCAAAGGCTATGTACAAGGAACACTGTCATACAGCCTGGCACGCGAAGATTTGAAATACTTGGGGGGGGGGAGGGAAGCCAAGCAATCCTAGAGATGAGGGGACTTGTGTAACAACTATATTTAGAACACAACTCTCACCCCCTCCCAAAAAAACAAAACCAGCAAGAAACAACTATTTCCCCCTCACCCCAGAATGCAATTGCAATTAAAATAGTCATAAGATGCTGAAGTGTTTTAAGCATAGCATCTACTAAAAAATAGATACATGACTCAAATCCGAATCTGCTCTGAGCTTGACTTCAGGAAGCTAAACTCTGCATCCGTTCACACACATAGTGTGGAATGGAAGTGCTGGTTCCAACCTGTTGCAAGTCTTCGAGCTGTACAAAGACATGGAAATGTTTTACCCAAACATTATCACTGTAAGTACACAGTAAGCATGATTTTCCTATTCTCACTGGGAAACAAGGATATTGAAGCTTTGCCAGTTAGCTCTCGAATTAGTTTTTAATCAGCAAATCTACAAGCTAGTTATGGACGAGATCAGACCACGCTAGGTGCTGTACAAACACAGCAGGATAATTCTGCTCCAAAGACCAATTACATACAAAATAAATAACCAGACAGTAATGATCAACATGACAGGCTGAGACCTTGGCAAACTAGACACTTACTGCTGCCAAGTTTTTGTTTGTATATGACAGATATGACAGCAAAGAAAGAGCTCTAAAGAGGGCTTTGAAATAGCTTAAAAAGTAAGTTTTCAGACTGCTTCTGGACTGAAGAGCAGGAGGCAGAAAAACAGTGGCTTGGTTTTAAAAAAATCCAGCAAGAGGTGAGACCTGAAATAGTGGGTCAGACAAAGGTCAAGCAAGCATCAACCTTTTTATATTGAAATACATACAATGATGCATATACACATATATTTTATTTTCGTCTAAAAAATGTGAGGTGTGATGCTTGTGTATCACTAACAAAGTGTCTTTTCAACTAAATATATACCAGATGTCAACACGTTAACAAAATGGATACATGTCAGATCGGTCTCCTCTGTTTCTGCTAACTTTTGTTAGAGGTCTCAGCAATGCTGCTGTTCTAAAGAAAATACCACAGACCTTTCAAATCACTGTCTGCAAGTTACAAATCACTCAGTCAGTGATTATTACAGTCAAAATCAGCTTTGCTGTTACTCCCAATTTAACACTACTATAATTACAAATGCTCTTTATACAGAAGGCATTTCTTGAAATGAACAGCTACTACAATTAACGCACAGGGACTGCCTTGCTCACTTAACAAGGCTGTAAATAAATTCCATTCTGCCACAATCTTGTCTTTTAGCCTGGATTTGGGAAGGACTAAGCAAAGTCCAAGCAAAGTGAACATGCTCAGCTGGCCAGCAGCATAATTCAAGCTAATGTCTTAACTGCTCACCTATACCAATTATAAGCTACCATGAATTAAAGAAAGATGATGCTATGGATAGGAACACATTTGGTTTGCTAAGATGGCATGAGTTAACACACACACACAGTTGCACAGAAGACAGGTGAAGTATTTTTTCTTTCTTTCCCGAAAAAAAAGGCTCAGGCCAAGGACAACAGAATTGTTACATTCGCTGCCTTACCTGGACGAGCTCTCTGTATGCAGATTTCGCCAAGTTATAGGGCACCAGAAGATTTGATGCCAGAAAGTAGAGAACTTCCAAACCGGTGAAAATCATGGCAAATTTGTTGATGACCACAATGGTTTCCAAAGGGACCAGGCAGAGTCGTGCCAGCAGAGGGAGCATGTGAGCAGAGAAAAGCCAGATCTGTTTTGTTTTCATGACGCAGGAGCAGAGCGTACAGACCACCAGCTGACCTGAAAATGCGACACAGTATTTTATAATCAAGCTGATTATCCCCTTCAGGAAAAAACGTATTTTAATACGTTGTCTTTCCATAACACAGTTATCAACATCCAGCATATTCCGACAGTTGTAACTAGGACATAATACCTCTTACGAAACCAGGCACCTCCGCATCTTTTGCTGGGACACAAAAGCTACCGTTTTCAAACTGCGCGAAGTGCATGCTTTCACTTTACAGATTTGCGAGATGTAAACCCAAAACAATGCAGAATGATACAAAGATTAATATGAAGTCCCAGGAATAAATCATGCAGAGGATAACCCAACAAGTCATCCCTCTTATTCCTTAACATCCCCAGCTCAACTTAAATCCCATCACTATCTGTGCACACAGCAGTAGCTTTTCTGAAGCCCAGCCGTACTACTATTTTATCCCAATCTATGAAAAACTAATCAGAGGTCCCAAATAGCTTTTAGAACAACAGTATTTATACTGTCAAGAGGAGTTACTGGCCAAGAGCAGCAAGAGGAAAACAGCCAGGTCAGCAGCTGAGACTTCAAGAATTTCATAATGCCCTGAGGCAGTTGCTCAAAATTATCACTGAAGCTTGCAAGTGACAGATAATTAACAACTAAATTCTCTTTAGCAGTTGGCAGGGACACAAGCACGAGCACATCTCTCCCACACACCCAGAGATATGGAGGGTGGCATTTCCAGAGCAGTCCACTCCAGTATAACCGCTCCCATTAGAGCCAAGGGAAGTTGTACCCTTTATCTCAGATGAAGCAGAATGCGGCAAGACGCACACTGCCTGGATAAGGACAACTCTCACTCATCATTTTGCAGTAAGGAAAGTTTACTGCATATTACTTAAAAGGAGAACCTTGTTCACCACCTATGTTAGCATACAACCAAAAGCCACAATACATGGTACTAAACCCAAGTTCTTATGCTCAGTTTTGGAGCTACCTCCACTAACGTTTGCACTTCACAGCTCCTCCTGAAACCTAAGGAGTTAGCCTTAGCAAAACACAGAGTAACAAAATCAAGGTGGTTAACATCTCTAGGTCAGCACTAACTCCATGTGTTCACATAAGTTTAGTGACCTTGTAAGCCCTTCTGGCTGGGCTGGGGAGGGAAGCCACAGGAGGAGAAACAGTAGTACCAGGGTTTTGTTTTCATTTTGCCTAGCTTTCCGACCTAGGAGAGGACTTCTGCTTTCAAAATAACTGCAACCGAGCTGAAAGCAATCGTTAATCCCTACTACTTAAGCATACAAAATTCTTGCTCCTTCACGCTGTCCTCTTTCACGTTTAAGTCCTACTGTCAATTTGCTAGATGTATTTCTGAATTAGCAGATGTCTTTTCAGAATAAGCACCCTTGCTCTCAGCAAGACACTATCAGCATACTGGGTCTTACATGCCTCAGAGAAAGCTACTCATCTTTTCAGAAGTTCAACAGACTTCAGCTCCGAAGCATTCTCCCTCTACTTTGTTGTTCTCTGCCCACACACACATTGCTACAACCCTATTTAAGATACCACCAGCACACTGCTGTGCTGTAATGTTCAGGAGCCTGGCACAGTCAGCTTGCAAGGATTTCTGCAACTCATGGTAACTAAGGCAACCCAGCTTCACACACAAAGGGACACAAATACCAGCATTCAGTATGTTCTTCAGGATTTATTAAGAGTGTCATCATCCGAAACAAAATATTGCAATTACATCACATTAAACAATTTAGTGCTCTCTGGGATGACTCTGGAGCTCTCCAATCACAAAACAGGACCTCTGAGTCCAGTCTCATCTCACACCAGGAAAACCTGCTTTCCTCCAGCAGTGATGTGCCGAGTATGCCGGTAATCCCTGCTAAACTCTCTGACCCTCCCACCTTTCCGATCTAAACACAGATCAAAAGTTACTTGCCATGGGAAGGAGAGCTGTACTCCATCAAAGGAAATACATGGAACACTTTCTCTGGAGGCCCCAACCTCCTTCCTGAAGTCCGCACCTTGTCAATTCTCAAGCCCTTCAGGAAGGGCCTGAACATGTCTCCAGTGGAGCTTTTAGAGACTGGTACTTCCCATTTTAAACTGGGGTAGCAGCACTTTAGCTCAGAACAGACAGTGTCTCTCTGCAGTAAATCGTCGCTTATCTCCAAGAGGAGCTGCACACCATCAGTCATTGCACACAACACAGCAGGATCAGTCAGCAGAAATTAGTTTGTACCTCATATCAAATCATAAAAAGATTTTAATGTTCTAGCTATCTGGTAGGACTAACAAATCCAGCTGAATGTTTGCACTCTGTAAACTTAAATGCCATGGACTGAAAACTGCCAGACACAGTCAATGAACCCAACAGCTGGAACCCTGCACGACACCAGGCTCCTCTGCTAGGAAATGAGGCAAGAAGGAGGAAATCTATTGCCTTAAGTTCCTGACCATTCTTTTCCTTTCCCAAAACCTCCACAAATACATTAAACACTGCTGTCAGGTAGCCAAAGCCTCCCAGCTCATAAGCTAATGGAAAATGTGCAACCAGAAAGCCTATGTGGTACAGCCGCTGTTCATGCCACTTTGAGCAGGAATTGTCTTTATTTCATTTCCAATTTTAAAAAGCTGATGTTAACAAATTCCCTGGCTACGTCCTTAACTTCTGTGAAAACCAGGACGTCTTCAAATTAATATATAATCCCATTATTGTGCACTAAGAAAAAACAAGCCTTCATGGCAGCGTTGCTTCCAAAACCACGCAGCTTTGCGATGTTGACAGCTGACCTGCTCACAAAGTGGCACACTCATCCAAGGGGCAGCCTTCAAAGACATCTATTTCTTCCACCCAGCACATTAGTAACACTAGTCAACAGTCAGAAGACTGAATTAGATCCAGGGGAAGAAATGACTACGCGAGCCCATTCAAAAAGCATTAACAAATAAAAGCATTAACAAAGATTAAGTCTGTGAACCAGCTGGCGTACTGTACATCATCCCCTTAATTCTGACCAGAACTTTTAGGAACCAGAATCAGAGCTGTATTAATAGCATAATTATTCCCCTGTGCACCTGCCTCCATGCCTTTGCCAGCAGTGCTGGAGCACAACACACTGGCAGAACACGTAAGAAAAAGATGAGGCAAAGCACCTGTGTATTCATTTTTCTGTGAAGATGACACAGTTCAGTGCAGTATACTGCTGCGACACGGTAGATTGCACTGGATAAATACCTTGTATGTAAAAAATTTGAGAAAGTACTTCATATTTATACAAAACACTGTCAAGCTTCATAGCCCGCTTTCACAGGTCTTCCCCAAAGAAGATCATGTGCCATCAAGACTAAAATTACACTTTCAAGTTGGCGTTGAAAGAACAGGGGAAATTAATAATGGGGACATTAAGTATGTTAACATACACACGTTTGCTAGTACAGTCAAGCACCTACTTCTGAAAAGCAGTTACAATAAGGGGACATTTTAGTCTGACACCCAGTACAACCCAAAACTGTATTGGGTAAAAACAATATTATTTTTTCCTCGCTTATTTTTATTCCATATTAAGACCCGGATGAAGCATAATGGGTTTGACTCCCAGTTTAATATTTGTCTAAATGTTACTGAAAGACACAATGCCTCCTAATCTCTTCCTGCCCAGACCTGCCTGCTGCTTTGTGAAGCTCTCAAAGGAATTCTGCTTTATCATGGGACCCTACATTGCACCTGAGCGAGATTCAAAGGGCTAATGACAAAGGACTAATTACAAACATTTTCTCACAGAAACGCAGCAAAGGCTTTAGCTGCACTTTGGTGTCACTTGACAAGACAGCAAAATATATCTAGAAATTCAGAAGAGCGAAGAAATTATTTAGATTCCACTTTCTTGAAAAATATCAATGTTATTTCTATTAAAAAATATTAAAAGCAGAGTCAAACGCCACATTTGAAAGTCAGGGTGCAGGCAAGCAGGCGATGTATATATGGCGATGTATATATTCTGATAGACCTAACATACTGTAAAGAAGTAAACCCATTTAAATCTGCCAGTAGCAGCTGCAAGTAAACAGAAAGCAGCTGAGTTTTGACAACAGTACATGGCTGACTAAATCTGTCAATAATCCGATGAAAACTATAGATCTTAGTGAAAGGAATTAAGGAAGATTTTTCCTTCAATTTTGCCTCAGGCTTAATTTTAAAATACACATGGTGTGTGTGTATTCCAATATCCTCTCAGTAGAGCATATGGCACGGCATAGCATCCTTAACGCTGAACTTATTCTCTTGCAGCCAAAGTTCAAAGGATAAAGGAATAGCCTAGAAAGTTCAATTCTTCAGGAGTTATTTGGAATTTTTAGGTAGAGAAGTGACCTCTGCCATTAATCAAACACAATTTAAATGTAGTTTTGACTTGTCACTCCTTAACTCTTTAATTAGAAATTTCCCTGGGACTCCTTTAAAAAAAAAAAAAAAGTAGCCTGTAGTTCCATGCACACACCCACAAATCTATTTCACCAGTTTTTTGCAGGACAATGATAGTGTTCATCTGTATGGCCAATAAAGAACAAATACTTGTACAACACTTTCATTGACCAGACCACTACAAATACACATCACTACTGAAATTTCTACAGTACTTTCCACCTAAAGGTTATGACAGACAATCTAATCCTTCTGAATCAGACTGCGAGTCTGAGAAGAACACAGGGGCAGAGCATGACAAACAGACCTAGAAAATACTTCAGATCAGCAAGTACAAGAGTACTGGTAAATCAATGACATAGAAAAAGCCAGGCAGGGTACACCTAGCCTCCCATGCCTCTTGCATATTAATGAGAATCACAGCTACTAAAAGCGATAAGAGAAATTTGAAACCAAGAGGTAAAACGTGTTTCAACAAGGAGAATTAGGCAGAGTTCTCTCCTGTGTCACAAATATTTAAAGCACTTACCCACTAAAGCAGTCATGAAACGATTCATGGAGAGAGGTTCCAAGTACATGGGCCCTTCATATCCTGATTCCAACTCGCTCCTCACATAATCCCTAAAAAAATAAACCCACAAACTATTAAGATCCATCTGATCAGACAAGAAGCAATTTACTCATTCCACACATATGTAACTCCAGTGTATGTCACAGTCAATTAACTAAATTACAAAAAGGCAATATTAACACTACTGTTACAGCAGCCTCACTGATGTAAGGATCTAACTGAGGCATGAGTTAAGCGAGAGAAATATTATCTGTAATTAGACTCACTGGCATAGCTGTAAAAATCCTTTGGGACATCAAAGTTGTTCTTCAGAGCGTGGCCTGAAACTGCTTATTGACAAAGCCTCTTAAGCACCATTCCATTATTAAGTATCCTTATTAAGTGTTCCTCTTCCTAATAATAATTTCTTTTCCCACCAGCTCCATGTAAAAAAAAAAAAAAATTGAGAGCTTGACAGAAAGGTCTTCCAATTTAATGGTTATAGTATTTTGCACCTAACAATCTCTGCATTGAATTTAAGAACAGGTATTAAGGAAAAATGACAATTGTGAAACGAGTCAGGAAGAGAGCTGCTTCAATCTTTTTATCCAACATGATTTAAAAGTTTAGCTCTATCTTGGGAAACTCGGGGGACCAACCGGATACCCTCAAACTGACAGACTGCTGTTGACAGATGGAGTGAGATAGTCTGAAAATCTGACAGGATAACTGCAATTTCTCTCAGAAAAGGTTGGCTAAAAGGGTGGACTCAGGCAACCAAAGACAAAGATAAGAACCTGAGAAGACCAGGCATATTTATGCTCTTGGTGATCATCCATCAGTTCTGCTTTCAAGCAGGCTAACAAATGTAACAGCAATATAACCCAAATATGAATGTCACACTAAGAGCAAGCATTCTGCACTTTCAGACAGCAATCCTGGAACAGCACAGCAGTAGTTCTCCTTAACCCCCTGCCACGAGACAGCAAGCAATACTCATGACTCTTTCCATCCAGATCTCCAGCCGCTTTTCCTGCCTTGCCCTGCAGCCCTTCCTTCTCCACTCCCAGGATGGCTGCTGCTCCGTCTGTGTTAGAACATCGCCAACTCTACACAACCCATCCTGTGCTCGGATCCGGCTGATGCCGTCCAGTCATTCACGTCTGGCTGCACATCCCAGGAATGCCAGACAGACACACGTCATCTGACCCTGCACGGAGCTAGGGGTGTGTGTTTACTCGAGGGGTATGGCACTTCATTTATTACGTGTTTATTTGTATCAGTGAGGCAAGCCACACTTGCTAGTAACAGATGCAGACAAAGCAAGGCAAACAATACCAGAAAACACAACCAATACAAGAATTGCTCTTTTTATTTCAGGGCAGAAAAACATGCAACTTAGTGCTACTGGAAGCATTCACTTCTCTCCAGAAATGTGGAAATATACCCTTTTTCTAGTATTAGCTTCCTACCCCAAGCTAAGGTATTCACATTTGCAATTGCAAAATATCTCTGGAATTCAAGACATAAATCTCAAAGTACTAAAACAAACACTTCAAAGCCTGTTCTTCATAGCTGACAACCCTGCCTACTCACTGCAGCTTTTCAAGTGTCATAGTATATGCGAGGTATGTTGAAATAGGTTCTTTAGACTGTAACCCACAATTAAAAACACATGAGGACTGAAAAGGCACCTAAAACGACTGATTCTAGATAGAACTTTCCCCCTTGTTATCAAGGTACAGCTACGCACAAGGGGGTTTTTTCCACCTTCCAACATCCATACGGATGCAATCTTTGGGACAAAGTTGTGGGTTTTTTTTACTTTATTTCATACGAACATGCAGAAAGCACTTCCTGAAAGCATTAGCAAAACAAACAGCATAATCCATCAGAGTTACAAAGTGAGAAAAAAAACCAACACCATTTGCAACATGCTGAAGATGGCTTTCTGTATTGGCAATTTCACGCTCCATACTCAAATTCAGGGTGAAAACACTGGCTATTTCTAAACTGCTAGAATGAAAGCAGTGAAGACATCAAGTTTCTTCTGTATCTGTTAGAAAACGGGTTACAAAATCACCCAGGATACTAACTGTAGCAAGATGACCTTATGCAACTTAGCTAAGACACACCAACAAAGCTGCACTTACAGTTGCTTCAACACCAGGAACCAGCCTGGACACGGCCCAAACTCCTTCAAGCTACATTTCTTGCTGTTGTCTAGCTGATTCAGTCATCTGCACAGAAGCCTGTACTTGGCTTAACTCTGTAAGTACCTCTCATTAACTGAGTTTTAGGCCCCAGCTTGGAAAAGCAATGTTTTAAAATGTCCTAAATTTTTTAAACAGTATTTGTAGATGATATCTGAATAAGAAAAGTCAAAGCAATGATTCTCTTATTACCAGTACAAACACAAGTATTTTTTGGCACAGACACCAATCAGAAGATGCCTCGAACAGCTGCAGTGCCATACAAGATGCTGAGAAGAGCAAGTGCCTGCACTCAATTTTTATCAATTAAAGCTGTATTAAGCTGCAGCTTTTATATTTGAGTATTGTTCACTTTACTGAAGCAATGTAAGAAAACAAGAATGCTAAAATCAGTATTTACTACTGAATGTAATGACTGAAACTACATTATTACTTTAGAAAATTAGGATAGAAGAATAAAGCTTAGATGAGACTGCCTGCTGTTCATTCTGTAGATGCATTCCCAGTCTCATTTAATCAAACTGCTGGACTGTTGACATATACTCATGGACAGCCAAGACTAACATTGCTCTAAAAAGGTAAAGAGATACAAAAAATGGTCATGTGTGAAGCACAGTAACTGAAAGTATAGAAAGGTCTTGTGTTATCAAAAATTAGCTTTGTAATTGACATAGGGCACAGTGGTTATCTGACCTAATTGACTCATATCGCTGACATTTAGTTTGGCTGATTAATCCCTACCGTCAACATCAAACACACACTCTCATAGGTTTTAAATGTCTACAGTCAACCTTAAAATTAAATATATTTTAAGATTATCCATAAGAAACAATTCAGTCTTTTGCTCCCTGCCCCTATCTTCTCATTCTAAGCTCTGCTAGGCTCAACACTTGGAACACAATCGTAACAAAACTGCAAAACACAAAATAAGATAATGAGGTGGATTCCTTTTTTTAGTATTAACAGCATGTTTAATTGCATCATTTCTTTCCTGCATAACTGTATTATTTATTTTCCCCAGTTTTATTGCTGGAAACAGAGAAAAGAATGTGATCCTTTTAAGCAAGACATTTGTGCAGCTACATATAAAATAAAACCAGCAGCCATTTTCCTTGTCAGGAGCAGCAAGATTTTGATTTTCAAAACCAACTTCTTTTTCCATAAACAGATGGTGTATTATCTCCACCCAAATTGCCAGGTTCACATGTTACATACAAATGTAGAATCTTCTTGGATTCTCCAAGTGTTCAAAAACAATAATCAATCTTTGCACATTAAGGTAATTCTCAGTCTGGCAGATAAGGAAACAAACACTTAAGAAGTTAGGTGACTTGTCAAGGTCACATAGACCTGGAAGTCTGAAGTCAGTGCTTAACTATAAAATTCGGATCTTATTCCCAGACTTGCAGCTGAACCGCAAGCTATTTCTGGGGTGGAAAAAAAAAGCACTGAAAGCTGAAGTCTTTCAACAGCTCTGAATTTCCAGGACACTGCAGAGTCACAAGTGCTAGCTGATTCTGGTCTTGTTCTATAATTTGCATTAACCAAGCTGGCCTCAATATAGGACCTCTTCATCTGACTTAAATAGCATCCCAACTGGTAATGCATGCAAGCGATTCACTGGAAGTTTTCAGCTCTAAGCAGAATTATTAACAAAAACCTCTCAGGAACAGTTTGCACATGTGACTACGGTATCTCTTGTTATCATCAGTCTGCTAAATAGAAACATCAGTTGGAATAGGATAGCTTTGGCAATAAAAGGAATAGCTCCACTAACGCTGTATTCGTGTGTTACACCTTTACTCGTTTCAACACAAAAACTAGTGGGATTCAAAAATTCTTTTGAAAAGCGAATGCAAGCATCACCCCCCACATCATACAACGGCTGCTGCTGAGAACCCCTTGCACAGTGCTTCCTTCCAACCCAAGCCAGTCTCATACCTAGGGAATGGGTAAGCTCACTCAAAAGTGTTAGCAACTACATTTGCTTTGCAAAACAGCTAGGGAATACTGCTGGACTATTTGAATCCAAGACATCTTTTAATTACATATCTTTTTGTGCCAGTTGATGCAAGATTTAATTAAAGTCTTTATTAACTCACTCCAGAAGCACCAGATAGCGAAACCTTAGTACAAATACACTGAACAGTTCAAGCAACAGTTATCTCACATGCTTCAATGAAGCCTGTGAAGTCTCAAACCTCAAAAAGTAATGCGAGTGTCAGGAGGATGGGGCCAGGCTCTCTTCAGTGGTGCCCAGCGACAGGACGAGGGGCAACGGGCACAAACTGAAGCAGAGGAAGTTCCATCTGAATACGAGGAAGAATTACTCACTTTGAGGGTGACAGAGCACTGGAACAGGCTGCCCGGAGGGAATGTGGAGTCTCCTTCTCTGGAGATACTCAAAACCCACCTGGACACGGTTGGGTATTAAGGTCTTAAAATCAAACTTAGCGCTATTCCTTAATCCATCAGCCAAAATCCACACCATCTCCTTTTCTTTTAAAAAATATAAAGATCCAGAATGGCATAAAGATCTCTAGCTTTAAATGTTCTGGACCAAAGCCCTGCATCTGATGGGTATTTGTTACTAGCTTTACTTTTTATTTCAACACAAGTTCTTAAATAATGTTTAGGTTATTTGTTGTAATAAGTAAGCCTTCAACCCTGTAAGAAACACCCACAAAATGTATCTATAAAAATTCAGGACTCCCTTGGTGATGAGAAAAAAAACCAACTCTATTCTTCCTACCCAGGCAATAAAAGGCCATAATTCCTCTCTTGTCCCCTCATCCATTCAGGAAATCATTAACTGCAACTCTGCCAGCCACAACAGCAACATGTCAAGTCGCTACAAAACCTTCATTAACACTGCCCTGAACTGCAACATACCAAGTAAGAGATATTCCAGCAAATGCTTTAAAACAACAATTTTGATGTAGAAATAACAAAACTATTACTTCACTTAAATCAATCAAAAGTACATTTTTATATGCTTCCCATCAGCGGGAGAAAATCAGTAAAATCAAAATAAATCAGGCTCAAGTCCGTATTTTCAAAACCTCCCATGTAAAGCCATTAATATGCTGGCACCCTTCTTTGGTCCCAGTCAAACTTCTTGTCAGTATGAGAGTTTCCATTGGCTTCCAACAGATTTAGCTGGAACCAAACAAAGATGATTGACTCTGTCTTGTCCGACTCAAGAGTTCTTCAGCTTCTTGCTCTGCATTTTAGGTCCAGAACACCTTTGTTTTCATTGTAAAATATATTACCAAAAAAACAATTAATAATAAATTCCACTATTACTTTACTTTTACCAGCTTCCATATCTCTTATTTTCTCTCTCATGGCAGGTGCCAGGAAACTAAAAGTAATGTCCTGTCTGCTTTGTAGAATGCTTCAGTGTTGGAAGCATGTTAGCCAAGCCATTGCATAACTCAAATTACTACCTCAGAGGCCACATTTAGTCTTGTGGTGTTTTCTCTCCTCAGATTAATGGACATTACACTCTATAGAAATGTAGCTTGAAATTCCTTTTACGTCAATGAAAATACACCAGAACTACCTGACTGCACATTTAATTCCGTAAACTGTTCAAGACAAAGAACAGGAAGATATGTTTAAGCATCTGGCACAGAACAAAGGCCTCCACAAAACCAGATCTATGCCATTTATACAAGATACTAACAAAGTATCAGCCATTCCTTGAAGTCCCAAATCAAACTAACAAAATTAATCTATTTATTCTTACCTGGAAATTTGGTGCCCAGCATAAAGCAGCAGTGCAGTCAAAAAGTACAGGTAAAGCTGAACCAGGTGTTGCCTCGGTAAAGTCAGGAGCACAACACTTAAGATGTAACCTGTAACAAAAAGCAGAGGTTGAAATTTAAAAAAAACCCCCACTATCTAATCCCAAATTTCTAAATATTAATTAACACTCAAGTTATTCAGATCTCTTTAACCATGTTTCTTTTTACCTGGTTTTAAAATTCACATACCTACATTTTCCTCTCATCAAAACAGAAAGGACACAAAAAACCCTGCACTTTTTCCTTTCTTTCTTTCTCCATGAACTGAAATAGCTCTACCAGATTCTGTAAGATTACATCTAGATGTCAAGAAATGGACTTGATCTACAGTATTTTAATAAGACTTAATTAACATAATCTCTGTAACAAAGGGAAAACAGGCCTAAGTCTCCCTCTTCTTCCCAGTGAAAGCAAATTTCAGTGTAGAAGGAAAAAAGCCTATCCATCCAACAAGCTCGGTCAATTGATGTTAAAAATCCTTTTCTTCAAGCAAAGGACACACAGAACACTTTTCCATGTTGATTAGCATTACACATTTTACTTCTTCCACTGTGTCTTCATGGTTTAAAGATACTTTACATGCCCATAATTTGAGATGGGAACACACCGGCTGTTCTCCGTAACAGCAACATTAAAGCACACTCAAGCTATCAGTGTTGCATAAACCAAGGACAAGGCTCAGCATAGCCTAGGATTTGCAGGTATTCACACCAGCAGTTCCTTCACTTCTTGTCACCATTTAGTAAGACTGTGGAAAAAGGCCCGATGCAGATACAGCTTTACTCTTCAAAAACATAGCCTGGCTGCTCAGCAGCCACTCCAACAAGCAGAAGACTGATCCTTTTTTTCATACCTGCTCTCATTCAGATACTTAAATAATGCAGTACTTTGAAGCCCGCTTCACATGTCCACCACATACGTTACATACTCTTTCCCAGAGACTGCAGGTCAAAAACCCAGCACATGGTGCCCTTACTAATCTTCATTTCCAAGCTCTCCATCACAATGCAGTGCGCTCACGCTCTTTCCGAAGCTCAACCTAAGTGCCTGACGCTGAAGACCATTTAGGAAAAAAATCCAGCAACAGCTAGCAACTTCCCTGCAGCTAAGAACAAAACACTACACCAGAACTTACCCTGACACAGCTATACTAGTCACATCCCGTTTAAACTTTCATCCATCTATTCAGCAACACTAGGGACCGCCTTTTTAACTGAGTTAATTTATACTTTGAGCTTTTTGAAAATACTCAAGAAAATAATGGAACTGTAGATAAAGGACTTCTAACTAGTGGGACAACCAGCTCCTATAAAACAGCCTGGGAAAACAGTATGTTCCAATATTTGAAAAAGATACAATTTCAAAGTCAGTCAGTATTTACATAGAAGTATTTCAAGGCTGCTCAGTATCTACTACCTTCAATAAGCCACCTCTGTAAAATTCTACCAACAGCTAGATCTTCAAGAAGGTAACTCACAACATGCTCCTAGAAGAGGCATCAGACCCACAGGATGCCAAGCAAAGCTCAATTCAGACACAACAGATGACAGGAGTGATGCCAGACAAAGCCTGTTACCTACCTTATTAAAAACACAAATATACAATTTACATATTTAACACTAAAGATACCTTTTCAAGTACTTCCATAAAGTAGATGTGACAAGCTGCACATTTGTCTGAGGATGTGCATTTTCAAAAGCTGAAATAATTCATAGTTTGAGTAAAATGAAGTACCACACAAGTCAACATCACTACTTTCTGTACAGTGTCCATTTGATCATTTACAAAAATGGTCCGAGGGATGGAACACGTCTCCTGTGCAGAAAGGCTGAGAGAGTTGGGGCTGTTCAGCTTGAAGAAGAGAAGGCTGAGGGAAGACCTTGTTGCAGCCCTTCAATACTTAAAGGGGGCTTATAAGAAAGACTGGGACAGGCTTTTTAATAGGGCCGGTAGCGAAAGGACTAGAGGTAATGGTTTTAAACTAAAAGAGGGTAGATTCAGGCTAGATAGCAGGAAGAAATTTTTCACAATGAGGGTGGTGAAACACTGGCACAGGTTGCCCAGAAAGATAGGAGATGCCCCATCCCTGGAAACATTCAAGGTCAGGTAGGACGGGGCTCTGAGCAACCTGATCGAGTTGAAGATATCCCTGCTCATTGCAGGAGAGTTGGAGCAGGTCATCTTTGAAGGTCCCTTCCAACCCAAACTACTCTATGATTTTTATTTTGAGCTTTTTAAAGGGGCACGAAACTCAGCACTACAACAGTTTCCTTCTAGCAACTGCTTTATACAGAATTAACATGCTGCTAGTTAATACAATACAGCAGATGCTCTGCATCGTCAGTTTTCTTAGCAAACACCTGTATTTCATGGACTTCATCTTCTCTGTTCATCACCTTCCTTCTGTCAAACACACAAATGACAAGAGCAGGAACTCATCAGCACAATCTCCACAAAGACAGTTAACTAGTTTGCACCACACCACAGCATCACAAGCCAGCTCCAGCAGCTCTCTCACCATCTGCTGACATTCTTAACATCCTCTCTCTGCTGTATTCACCACCTTCCCTTGATGGCTTAGTGAGGGACAATTCCCTCTGCGGAACAACCCACACGGCATAACCACGTATCATCCCAGCACCTGAGTCAAACCTCTCAAAACCCTTTCTCCTCACTGCAGCCCATGACTCACCTTCAGGTGGAGAACTAAATGGAGTTTATCATGCAGTCTTTCATTCCTCTATCACTCTATAAATAGTCTAAGAATACCTGTTTGCTGTATCTGCATTTAAGCTCCGCCATCTTCTCTACCTTATTCTATCACATGAAAGTCTGCTCCTTGGCCACATGATGATGTAGTTGAGCAGTGCTAGGATAATTTCTGTAAAAGGAAGCTATTTTAGAGGGCAGTAACTGCACTCCAACACAGCCACGTTACACAGGAGTATTTTAGAAGTGATTCAAGTTCATTCTTCTCTACATCATCACAACTTTTAACTAAAATATAGCAGGACATATTGAAGGAGTGAAAAAAGTCTATGAAAAAAATGAGAAGACTACTGTCACATCTGTGCCTTTCAAATAGAGGGCTTCCAAACAGCACAGATGCTTGTAATACTGCACTGCAAAGCAGCATAAGACAGCCAAAGTTACTGCAGAAGCCTGAGAAATGAACTCCACTGCTCAAGAGTTTGGGCTGGAATTTAAATGTTCACTTTGAAGCAGCCGTTTGTGCTAATTGTTACATTTTGAAGAGGGGGAGAGTGAGAGACATTTGAAGTAGTTCCCTTTCACTCCTATTTACAATTCCCTCTTGTGACTTGGTAAGAGAGAGATTTCAACACACTTCATACTGCAATATTTGCATTTTTGCTGCAGAGGACCTATTCCCGAAGTAATACCAACCTCATTTTATCGACAATGCCTCTGCCAAAAAAAAGCAAATAATTCATTACCAAACTGTCTCATTGCAGAATAAAAAGACGACCAGCTCAAATTCAAACATACTAGCAGTAATATTCTGTTCCCTTTGTTCTCGCCTGGACAAATGATGTAATTAGTGCATGGCATAAACGAGATTCTACTTCAAAACAAAGAGCCAGGAAATGAAATTTTTCACAGCAGCTCTCTCATCTAAATCATTACATTCTGTTTTCATTTGCACCTCCTCTGTCAGAAGAAAACATGCTGCTGAGAACATATATCCCTTCAGAGACACTCTCCACGCACAAGGATTTACAGTTTGAAAAACAGTCATCCTACTCGGCAACCTTTAGACACAGGTTACCAGTAACCAACACCCACTTCCATCCAAAGCTTTTTAAGTTCTGCCTCTGCCATGAGCACTCCCCTCCCTTCATTTCGGCCATGCATGCTATTTTCACCCTTGGGACTTGGTGTATTGTCCCTTTTAACTCACCGAGTACACTTCTGTTTTAAGTGTAAGCAGAAGCGTCAGTGAAGCCCAGTTCCTGCCCTGATAAAGCAACAGTTCTAAAGCATGTTAAAAAAAAAAAAGACAAGAGAGAATAAACTCCTCCCTGAATACAACAGTAGTACCCTAGTGCTAGGCCACCATGAAACAGAACTGCACCCTTAGACTTCCAGCTATAAGGAGCACTACAGAAGACACATTCTGCCAACCTTACAAACACGCAGACCCAGCCACTCAGTACCTATTCAGGAGCACAAGGAAGCAGAGAACTTCTACTGCCTCTTGTGCAAGATGGTACAGATTTAGGCGTCACTGGGGAAAATAAACTGTGAAAACAATAATAAGCAGAAAAGCGAAGTTAAATGTTGCTAGGCAAGAACACACGTATTAACTAGCTCATAACCTCATTTACAACTTGTTGATTCAGCTAGATGAAAACCTCTCACTGTGCAATGCTCATTGTTACAGTAAGCAGCAGCTCATAGATTGCCTTTCAGCAATCTCTCTCTATTTGTGTACCACCAAGGTGTTTCCCAGCTTCTCTCACCCTGTATTACCTCTTTGCTGACTCAAGTGTCTGAGTTTTATTGACGTGCTGCATACAGTGGAGGCTTCTGGAGCACAATCGAAGTTGCAACCCATCTTCTTTATAAAACATTTTTGTGCTCATTTGCATGATTACAGATCCCTTGTGTCCACTTCACATTATTACTCAAAGTTTCCTGCAGGTTTAGTCTAAAAATGAGAACTTTGCACATGAAAGAGTTCATAACATTTCTTAATGAAACTACACCATCTCTTGGATACTGCTTCTGCAGAGGCTTGCCCAGGAAACACTGCCCCCAAAAGAAAAGCAGCTGGTTACGCTGGATCCTACGAAGTGAGGAATTCAGATCTTTGAGTGCCAGAAAGTAACTGCACAATTGCACGAATTCTACCAGGAAATTAATGTTGGGGCCTTAACTTCCCACTCACCCATATCCTGTGAGGGTAAAGGGCCCACCTTACAATGACTTGCGAAGAGACTTGCTGTGAAGCAGCAAGTTGTGAGCAGCAGAATACCACACAACTCCTGTCTCTCCTGACACAATGCAGCATCGGTGCACTACTGAGTTAGTCATTTCTTTTCAGCCTAACCCTTGATTGTCCTCACTTCAGTTTATTCAGACGACTATCTGGCCACCACATAAAAGTACCAATAACACAGGACAGACTACTGAAAGACTCTGTATATGGCATGGCAGAAGTACTGTAACAACAACTGGCACCTTTATTTTCAGTGTCTAGTTCTCAGGACAACCAGTCACCAGACTGGTTACACAACAATTTACACAGAGATTTAACGAACTGTCTATGTCTAAAGCATCTATCTCAAAAGCGGATGATTTTTTAAAAGATACACTTTAGAGCTCATGGTACTTAAAAGCATGATACAGAAGTTACGAGGAAGATTCCGTGGCCTCTTCACTGGAGGCTAGCTTGAGCCCAGAAGGAACCCTAACAGCCACTTATTTTTAAGTCACATAAAAGGAGAGACAAAAAGCTCTTGTACATCCTTATCAAGCATCCTTTCAAGGATAACTCAACCAAATGGGGTCTTCTGAATTGAGTGGGACAGCTATGCTGTCCTTCTGAGAGCGAGACTGGTTCTCTATCTTCTCTGTTACAAAAGGCAATGTCATGCAGAATCTCTGCCATCACGCAGAATGACCTCTCCTGCATCAGACACAGCTCCAACACACAGCTCGTGCAAAGTTCACTCCACTGAAATCAACCTAGAAGCCAAGCCACTCAGAGAGCACCTAATGCCCAAATCCGTATCAGTCTCAAGCAGTCACTGAGGCACCAGCACTAGCACCACAAAGGGTAGCTTTCATCTAGCCTGTCTCATCACTGAGTACCTGCTCGAGGCAGCACAAGCATAGTGGGGCTTTAAAAAGCATTGCATTTTTGGGGAGTGATGTTTTTGCATGGCAACGTCAAAGCACACTTCTTCCTCACTCTCCCACTTCGCCAGAGCTGCCCAAACAAACGTTACTCACTCCAAGAAGTTTTGTACTCCAAGCTAACATGGTAAATATTTTGCCCTTCAGAAAATACGTTGAGAAATTAGTTCTAAACTGAGAACGCACACATCTAAACATATTCACACACAAGGAAATTAGTATTTACCCAGTCATGGCACAGTGCAACTACAAAGAGAGATCAGAAATCCTGTTATCAACATCTGCACATCTCAGTGAAAACAATGCCAATGCCACAATTTACTCATTACTGGGGTACCGCCACCAGTTTCAACAGCTGTTTCTTAAATATTTAAATGCGTAACAGACTGGGCACTCTAAGTATAAATAATCCAAGAACTGGGTTCCTTACAGAGATTTGCAGTATTGTCTGAACAAATAAAATGGACTTTTGATTCTAGTTCTGCCGTCTGATTCAGAGGCTGTTTCTATAATACAGCACACATAATAATCAGAGTTCTGGGACTAATTACAATCATGGAGAACCTGAAGAGTACTGGAAAAGAACACAGAAGTGGAACTATACAAATATAAACAGTCACGATGTATTCTGAACTATGAGCACAAATTGCTATATTGCCACAAGAGTGGTACTCAGAGTCAAGAGAACCTCAAAATTTTAAGTGTCTCCTTTCAAGCAAGCTCCTATTGGCTTTTTTTTTTTTTCAAAAAAAAAGTGATTCAGGTTGCCAAAAAGAGATACCAGCTTTATACAGAAAAGTTCCCTGAAAGTATCCATATGCTGAGAAATCTGCTTAGTAAAAGCCTACAACACTAAGGAAGCAGTATAGGAATCGGCAGTCTCTAGAGTCGGAAAGACAAAAAAAGAGCATGCTATATATTTTGAGCATGGAATACTCTCTATCCTCTTCTGTGTCTACCAACTGTAGCACACACTGCATTTTATCCAAGCAGATAATATGAAGACACAGCAAGTAATTTTTTTAACAAATAAAGACCAAGTCCAAGTCATAAAATTGTATTTGGTTAAAAATAGCTACAGTTTAAAATAGTAACACTCAAAGTAGTTCTACTACCCATTTATCTAAATGCTGCTGGCAGGAGGGAGACAAGACATGGGACAGCAAACCCAGAGGTGCCGAATCTTCATCTCTGTATGCATTAAGTGCATTTACACATTTAGTTATGCATTCTCTTCTCACAATTTTGGGAAATCTGTTTCTGGAACGAACCAACTGCTTCTTTCTTCTCACACTGAAACTTCACATGGCACTTTCTACTGTGTTTGTATCCGAGTACTGTATCTTTCCTCTTCAGAGAAAAACCACCACAAAAAAGCAATCCAAACAAAAGATCTTCTAATTATTGCACAAGAGCTTAAAGAAAAGTGAGTGGACCACAGAAGAAAGCAATCAGCAAACAGACAACGGCACCAAGTCAGTAGGTTTCTCCTCCCTCAAGCCTCCTTTTTAAAGGCAGCACTCATAAGTAGTCCACACCTCGCAAGCAACGTGACCAAGCGATTAAGGTAGTAACTGCACAGTTCAAGAAACTGTGATCACAAACAGGGCTGTGAAAGATGACACACCTTCCACCTATTCCAAGCATTTAAATAGTTTCCTTATGTTTCTCCCAAGATTTTTTATGACAAAGAATACAGTTTAAGATAGAAAATTGTTCTTCTTGTTATTCCTAGGTAAGAAAACACTATGTATTTAGTGCAATTCTGTGCCTCTATCGTGACAGTGATTTAAATTCCAAGCCTGACTATGATTACAGGTCAAACTCATGACTGTCCTCTTCCCATCTAGCTCAAAGTATTTACCAGTTAGCACAAATGGCACTGCTTTGCCCTTCATATGAGGGAATTAACACAGTTTCAACTGTTTCCACCTTCTTCATCAAAAGAATGAAAAAAAATGACTGTCTTCTCAGAGTTACTCTACAGAGCAGGAGAAACACTGAAGTCTGGCAGCAGCAGAGCATGGTAGTCTATCCTACACAGAGGCCCAAATAGAAAGCCATTTTAGCTAGCACAGATCTTCCCTGAAGGAGAGGCTACTTTAAATTTATACCTTAATGAAATCACATTACACCTGTAACAGCTGTGGACAAAAAAAAAAAAAATAGCTGACTTGTTTTCTAAGCTTCTTTTCCTCCAGATCCTTATACCTGGTAACAGACAGCGTATCAACTGTCAGAATTATACCTGGTAATACAGCACTCTGCACACAAATTTATCACACGCTACTCTTCAGCCAGACTGCCTGGATGGGTCATCCCCAGCCCCCCAAAACAGGATGATCTGGAGTATTTGGGAAAGAGTCCTGGCAGAGTACTGCTTATTGACAAGATATTCCTAAACACTCCAGGAAGAACTACAGAATGCATTTTCATCCACAGGTCACATTTGCAAATAATTTTTTTGCCGAGAACGATTGGACCAGATGATCCTTGAGGTCCCTTCCAACCTGGTATTCTATGATCAGGCCTATAATTCAGCATTTTTCAATACTCATAAAAGAGAAAAAAACATATATATGTGCATGTATGTATTTTATTGTATTTAAAAAGATAGCATGAAAGAGCCACATTATAGAGCCAAACCTTCCGTGTGACTCCCTTCAGAGAAGAAAAGAATTTTTACTATTTTTAATATAATTTCTTGCTGAATATCACTAGTATGTGCACTTGAATTCGGGTTGAAACCCCATTTTATTTGATTCCCGTCTGTTCTTACAAATAACCACTGGATATGTCAAACTAAAAAAAGTAAAAATCAAGTACACAGTTTAATTCCTTTTAATCCCAAGCATCTCTAGCAATTTTAAATTAAGTCTTCAATGAATTACCTGGTAAACATCCTGTAAGGTGTACCAAAAGTACTTCCAGAAAGATACTGGGTAAGATGAATCAAATTTTAAGCTTTAAGAGATCCTGTGACCATCAAGTATGAATTTCCATACACAGAGAACAAGAATTTTTCAGCCAGAGACATTCCCGAATTGTTGCTTAACTAAGTTTGATGTTTGTCTTTTTAAGCACACTTAACAAATCTAGGCACGTTTTCAGAGGTGAAAAAATTCTAATAGTGATTCTAGAAAATTATTCATATGCAGGAAAACAGTATCATGAAACAAAGCAACATAACACAAACTTTATACAGAAGAGCTGAAGTGCATTTTGAAGACTACTGCAGGACATTCACAGGCTTTTCGTGCTTGCCAAAACAGTAACCACAGTGGTATTTGACAGACAAAGCTCAAACACAATTACTTTGCAATTTTTCCTATATTAAATTGATCTGTTTACATTCCACAATTCTAACCAGAAATTTATCTGCTGTTTGCACTGCTTTATGCATATTTAGTTAAACTTCATGCGGTTGAACTTGCGGTTGAGTGGTTATCACGACTATTTTCCTTCCCTGAAGCAGATAAGGGCTGTTTCATGAAAAGATATGAAAAGGAGAAGTTGTATGAAAGGACAAAGCCTAGAGGCTTTAATTACATTCCCAGTACTGCTAACTGGAACATGAATCGCACTGTAACATACATCACTTGATCAAAAACAATTTGCTTTTCAAACTTTCAGTCAAATCGCTGCAAGAACAAGAGTGCATGTAAACAGGAAAGATCTTTCTGATAATCCCCAGTTCTGAGCTAATTTCCAACTTTGGATCCTTAGTTCCAGGAAAAGGTTCACTATATTAAGATTGATATAGTTTACTGACTTTTATGTCTCTCTAATGAAATTGTTCCTTGAGCACCTGCCTTTAGATGCACCCAATTTCCCAAGCTGCCAGAAGCACTTCTACGATACAGTACCTTACACTGCCTATGTAAGAAATTCAGCGATTGTTGATATTGCAAAGCTGCCACAGCATTTGCTGACACTGTGTTTCCTAACCGCAAATATGAACAGTGGATTTTTTCCCTAAATAAAACAGATTATCATGTTGAAACATATCCATGGTAAGTTGTTATTTAAATTACAAACTGGCAGTTAATTTCCCCCAACGTATCTTCAAAGAAGCTTGATTTTCCAAACTGGTGGAAAAGTACTTTGTTTTCCTTACAAATCCAATTCATATATTTTGATACATCATTTTAATTAATGTTACACTGTAAACCGATGCAGTTAGATCTATGTAAAATCTTGTACAGGCATGCAAACTGATTTAGCCCAGCCTCACACTGACTCAGCTTAAAAAAAAAAAAAAAAACACCACCAAGGAACTGAAACAAATCAACTTTAACTGGAAAGTACTAGCAAAGTTTTGTCACTGAAAACTGTTTGAAAATCTTTTAAAACGAGCAACTTGCTCGATGATTTAGAAGCCCTTCTTCATCAGTAACTACCAGTTGGAGCAGTAAAAGTACAGATGCTCAATACTGTAAAAGCGAAAAGTCAAAGAACTGCTGAGTGATTGTGCACCAGCACAAAAGCACCACTTGTATGAGGAGCACAAAGTCAGAATCCACTGGTTTAGTACTAAAATAGCATCCAGGTGAGAAATACTTTAGTAACAATACCTACCCTCTCTGTAGCGCTTTTTGTTGGTGTATCTCAACATACTTAAGCGAGGACAAGGTTATCAAACAACTATAAAGAGGGGCTGTGTCACAGCTGGAAATTATCCACTGACATCCTGATAGCTTACTGCACAACTGTTAGTTCTGTATTAGAAACTGATATGATTAACTAATTCCTAAAAGGTACTTGTGTGCATGAGTGCATGAGAAAGCCAGCTGTAGTCACATGCCACAACGGTCCTGTGTCACAGTCACCAGCAACAAACAAGTACTCTGTCCCACAAACATATGAAAAGGGCATAGAACTAACACCAGCTTTTTGCACTAAAAGTACATTGCTATCCCAGAATGAGTATAGCGGAGCCGTAACAAAGAAATCCACACGTGTTTTTAATGGCACTAAACAACTTCCAGACAATAGACATTTAATAGATTAAAAGAGAAAAGTCACATGCCAACACTTCCGCAGTTAAGATTAAAATCCTGGACATACTACTTCAAAAAAACACAGTCCTGTAACTACTTAACTAAAGGATGTTTCCCTTAGCTGATCACAGTACATCTTTATCCTCCAAAGCAATCTACAAGGAAGAGACACTCCAGAGTGGGAAAATTATACGCCAGCCATTTCTCTCCAAGCTAGGCAGCACTCACACAGGTGATCACTGGCTTATCAACCTCAACAGCCTGGATCCAATCCCTCATCAACCCCATGTGCAGTCACTAGATGAATCACATACCCACCTGGAGAGCAGGTCCCAGAACATCAATCCTTTCATCTCCTAAAAACAGACACTTAACATTCCAGAGCCAGACTTGCAGGTCAAGGTTCAAACCTCAGCTCCCTGAGCTGCGTCAGTAATTTTGTCCATTTATCTGCAACACAAGGACTCATCACCTGCTCTAATCCATTCACACTGTATATATGGTTCATAAGGTCGTAAACTGAAGAGCCATATCCATGCAGCACTGAAAGGTAACTTTCTGGTGCTGTGGTCACAGTCCAAACTTGGCAATCTTTTCCCTAGTTTCTATTTCATGCAAATTATATAAATTACAACACTTCTTCTCTGCACAGCATTTCACAGCATCTTTCTATCAGTTAGTCACAGGCCAAAGTCACTGTGCTATTCTTTCGGGGCATCATTCACGTTTCCACACACCAGGTTTACTCTATTTACATATCAAGGCTTAACACAAAGGTTCAGTAGAAGACCCTAGACAGGATTTCCTTAGTGCTAATATTAACAGTCCCTTACGCAGAACTGTAATCAATATATTATCATGGTATTCGTTGTAGTCAATATACTATCACGTTATTACCAGACTTAAAACTCTTGCAGTAAGCAAAATGGCATTTACTACAATAGCGTTTTGTCTCAAATACATGTGCACTTACCCACATAATGCATATTAAGGGCCAAGTACTTGTACTGGAAGAGAGGGTTGTTGTGCAGGCTACTTCTTTGGATCTGCTGGAAGAATGAGCTGACATCCCATCTGTACAAGACATCCAACAGCATGATGCTTGGGACCCTTAGGGCCACATTTAATACTGCCTCCAACTTCTCCTTTGCAGCCATTCTCTTCCCTTTCTGTGAATTGGCAGCAGACTGTAAATAGCACAAGACAGAGAAGAGTAATCAGATCAATCTCACTGTACAAACAGCTATTAGGCTTTGTGATCACATGAATGGGGCTTCCTGTGTGGCCACAAATGACAGAATGAATCAAATGAGTTAAATTCAAATCCAGACAGGACAGTTTCTATTTCTGCTACATAAAGGTCAATTTGCTAGCAATTTTTTCACAGCGATATTGTAAAATAATGAAGGGCGGGCAGGTTAATGACACAAAAATGGCTACAGGGTGTGCACTGAATAAACCTTCATTCTTATCTGCACTAATTCAGCACCCAAGACCCCAGCCAAAAGACTCCAATGTACTAGGTACTACATAAACACTAACACGATAAGCTTTAGAAAGCAATCATCAACAGAATTCAGACACTACCTCCCACTTAGCTCACCACTATTTCTATGCCTCTCAAATGAAATAACCACCATTTAAGAGTTAACACAGTTTTGATTCACTTCTTCAATGCAAATTGAAGTAATTTTCCAATATCTCAGCTTTCAAAAAAATAATTTAAGGCATTCATTAACCTCCATGAATTTACACATTTACAGAATTTGAGGGCTGTGTGTTTCGAAGATTAGGACCAATAACGCAACTATTCTAGCCATTTTAATGTAATTCACTGCAAAGGATCATACAAACAAAAGACTATATCCTCACTCCAGAGTTCTAGAAGGTAATTTAATTTTGGAGCTTGAGATCAGAGAAGATGGATGCTGTAAGACAATGAAGGGTGCTCTTTTTTTTTTTTTTTTTTTTAA
>Ga0065711_1031381_pt1 | contig 29832 bp, 10 predicted proteins | sample Hoacrofraction12_FD_59098 | JGI IMG/M metagenome (GOLD analysis project Ga0065711, IMG submission 59098) | Hoatzin crop microbial communities from Cojedes, Venezuela - Epithelial fraction 12 v2 (version 2) | ecosystem: Host-associated > Birds > Digestive system > Esophagus > Crop | place... | reverse complement strand
CCTACAGCAGGCTGCACAGGACCTTGTCCAGGCGGGTCTTGAATATCTCCAGAGAAGGAGACTCCACAACCTCCCTGGGCAGCCTGTTCCCTGATCTGGATGGGGGGATCCAGTGCCCCTCAGTAATTTTGCAGATGACACCAAGTTGGGTGGGAGTGTCGATCTGTTTGAGGATGAGAAGGCTCTGCAGAGGGATCTGGACAGGCTGGATTGATGGGTCGAGGTCAGTCGTATGAGGTTTAACAAGACCTTGTGCCGGGTCCTGCACTTCAGTCTCAGCAACCCCATGCAATGTTATAGGCTTGGGGAGGAGTGGCTGGAAAGCTGCCTGGAGGAAAAGGACCTCGGAGTGCTGGTTGACAGGTGGCCGAACATGAGCCAGCAGTGTGCCCAGGTGGCCAAGAAGGCCAATGGCATCCCGGCTTGTATCAGGAATAGTGTGGCCAGCAGGAGTAAGGAGGTGATCGTGCCCCTGTGCTTGGCACTGGTGAGGCTGCACCTCAAGTGCTGTGTTCAGTTTTGGGCCCCTCACTACCAGAAGGACACTGAGGTGTTGGAGTGTGTCCAGAGAAGAGCAACGAGGCTGGTGAAGGGTCTAGAGGACAAGGTTTGTAAGGAGTGGCTGACAGAAAGGGGATTGTTTGGAGAAGAGGAGGCTGAGGTCAGGTATAAGGATGAGGCTCTCTACAACTACCTGAAAGGAGGTTGTAATGAGGCAGGTGTTGGTCTCTTCTCCCAGGTAGCTGGCGATCAGACAAGAGGCAATGACCTCAAGTTGCATCAGGGGAGCTTCAGACTGGATATTAGGAAATATTTCTTTACTGAAAGAGTGATCTGGCATTGGAATAGGCTGCCCAGGGAGGTGGTGGAGTCACCGTCCCTGGAGGTGTTCGAAAAACATGTAGATGTGGCACTTCAGGACATGGTTTAGCAGGCATGGTGGTGATGGGTTGACAGTTGGACTTCATGATCTTAGCAGTCTTTTCCAACCTTAATGATGCTGCGATTATGATTCTGAACCGCCTGTAGTTATCAATAGCTGCACTCCAGTCATGGGATTAGTCCCACTAAATTTCAGTGAGGGTAACTAAGTCATAGCTTTCCAGCAGCACCGTGGCTTCCAGCTCCTCCTGTTTGCTGCCCATGCTGCTTGCGTTGGTGCAGAGGCACTTCATCTGGGCTGTTAGCTGTGTCACCTTCTTAGGGGAACACACCTTAATTCCTTTGAAGGACCTTGGGAGCCCCTGCCCCATTTCCGTAAGACTTTAGGTGTGCTACAGTTTATTCAGCATGTCTCAGAGCAACAGGCTGAGCGTCCTCGCTAGCACTCTGTGCCTCTAACCTTGGTATGTCATCTTTCAGCTTGTGGGATGAAACATCTCAAGCCTGATATGTTTCCCCTTCCCCTCCAAGTCTGGTTTAAATCTCTGTCAATGAACCCCACCAGTTAGTGAGCAAAGAGCCTCTTCCCTCTTTAAGAATACTGAATCCGATTTGACGCCAGCAAGTCTGGTGCCATGTAGGCCATCCTATTACTGAAAAACCCAAAACTGTAGTGGTGACACTAGCCACGGAGCCACATATTTATTAATAGTTTCTTCCAGTGTTGCTGCCTGCAAATGGAAGGAAAAAGGAAAAATAACTCATGCTCCAGATTCCTTTACCAACCATCCCAAGCCCTGAAGTCTCTTTTGATCACCCCCAGACTACATGTTGTGACCTCATCGCCACCCGACTGTAAGAGCAGTAACAGGTAATAGTCCAAGGGTGATACCAGACTAGGAAGTTTCCTACAGATGTCCTTAACCCGGGCCTCAGGCAGGCAGAAGACTTCCCTATGAGGGGGTCTTTCCAGCATAATGGGCCCTCTGTTCCCCTCAGAAGGGAGTTGCCTACAACTATGTCTCTTCTTTTCTCTCTTGTGGAGGTGGTTGCGATATCGCGGGTTGACCTTTCTGACTCTAAAAATACCTCTGGTGGATCACCATCCATGTCACCCATTAACTGGCCTTCCACATCCAAAGCCTCATACCTGCTGTACAGAGACATCTGGGAAGGCAAGGTGGACAAGGAGGAGATTTGTATCCTGCCCTGAGCATGGACTTGCATTCATTTACTCCTTTCCTTCAAGCTACTACCTTCAGCCTAGGGGGAGGATACAGGATCCCCTGACCTTGGGTGTTTTTAGTGGCTGTTCCTCTTTCTGTCTCAGGGAAGGCCGATCATGGTCCCACCAGTCTCTCTCTTTCTCAGACTCCCTGATGGTCCTTAAACTTTTTACTTCCTCCTGTAGCTCTACCACCAGGATGAGCAGTTCATCCACTTGGTCACAACTCACACAGTTGTTCTCGCTACTGCCATAAGTTACCAGTGAAAGGCTCTGGCACTCCCTGCAGCCTGAGACATGGGTGGCTGCACCTTTTTGTAGGAGCTTTGTCTGGGCTGCCACTTGCATTGTAGTGAGAGCAGAGGACATGGTTTTCCTCCGGGCGAAGAGCATAGCTAAGCTTCTTCTGAAGGGGTGATGACCACCAATTGAACTCACCTCTTGAACTGGTAGGGTGACTATGCCCTCCCCCATGAACTGCTGTGCAAACTGACGTGCCACACTCTGTTTATCCACTCTGTTGCCAGTGCTTCTGGGTGCGCATGCTCCCCAGGCTGCCTTCTATAGGCGTAGGTGTGGTGGCCTCTGCTCTGGCAAAGCCCAGGCCTCATCAGCATCTCTCACGAGAGCTGCCAGATCCTGGCGGGTCTCTCCCCTGCCCTGGTGTTTCCCTGCCTCAGGAAAACCCGCTGTGCGCTGAGACCTGCTACTCCACTGTGGATTGGACCAGTTCTGGAGCAGCTCCCCTGAGCAACTGACTGATTTCACATGTCTCAGTCTCATTCCTTCTCAAGACTAGATCCGCCTGTAATATGATGGCTTTAATACTAATTCTAGAATTGAAGGCCAGATATCAGGCAGATGAGTTTTCCTCTATTACATAGTTACTGACACGGTGTTCTGGTGTAATAAACTCGTTTTTCTAAGCATCTGTGTCTTGGCTCTCAAGTTTCAGGAGATAGCATTAGTAGTGTAGGAACCGTGGAAAGAGAGAATCAAAATATCTGATGATGTTTGCACAAGAAGTTTCAGCAAAACTGAGCTTAGTTTACTTATCTAACACATGTGTACTATTGTAGAATCATAGAATCATAGAACGCTTTGGGTTGGAAGGGACCTTTAGACGTCATCTAGCCTAACCCCCTTGCAGTAAGCAGGGATATCTTTAACCAGATCGGGTTGCTCAGAGCCCCATCCAACCTGACCTTGAATGTTACTATGGATGGGGCTTCCACTACCTCTCTGAGCAACCCGTTCCAGTGTTTCACCACCCTCATGGTAAAAATTTCTTCCTTATATCCAGACTAAATCTACCCTCCTTTAGTTTAAAACCATTACTCCTTGTCCTATCGCAACAAGCCCTGCTGAAAATATTTTCCCCATCTTTCCTATAGGCCCCTTTCAGGTACTGAAGGGCTGCTATAAGGTCTCCCCGCAATCTTCTCTGCTCCAGGTTGAACAACCCCAGCTTACTCTACACTTCCTCACAGGAGAGGTGCTCCAGCCCTCAGATCATCTTTGTGGCCCTCCTCTGGACCCACTCCAACAAGTCCATGTCTTTCTTGTGCTGAGGGCTCCAGAGCTGGAGGCAGGATTCCAGGTGAGGTCTCACCAGAGCAGAGTAGAGCAGCAGAATCACCTCCCTTGACCTGCTGGCCATGCTTCTCTTGATGCAGCCCAGGATACTGTCGGCCTTCTGGGCTTCTAGAGCACATGGTTGACACATGTCAAGCTTATCATCCACCAGTACCCCCAAGTCTTCTCCGCAGGGCTGCTCTCAATCTCTTCATCCACCACATGGCATAACAATTTTTAAAAACATCCTATGTCTAAGACTAGGGTGTAAGAAGTTGGAGTTTCTCTTCTTTTTCTTGTATGACCTTTTCAGCAGTTTAGATATCATGGAGATATCATACCTCTGTCTGAATTCTGAAGGATTTTAGGAATTTGGAGGTAAGACAAATTACATTCCTTTTTTTAAAATTTCTGATAATTTTAAGACAAAATTGTACCAAAATAGATGTAAGTTATTCTCTTCTTAAAAAAAAATCTTAAAATTAAGATGGAAATCACTTAGATATAATTGTATAAAATATATGTGATCACCACATGTGCTAATCTATTTTTTTTTCAGCTTTTTGTAGCTTGAAGGGTATTTTTGGTATGTTTGCTTTTTTTATTTTGGCAGGGAGTGTGAGGAACGATTTTGTTCAGGAATTTTTTCATTCCTGCATTCTGGAGTTCGTGTGCTATTGCAGAATGAATGTCACTCAATCAAGCGATGAACTGTGCTGCAAATCAAAACAAGCAAGATGTCCCAATTTATGGACATTGTTTCAACATATGTCCCTGGGCAAGACAATCGCCGTTTTGGAGAGAGGTTTGAGGTGTCTTTTAGAACCACATCAATTCTACTCCCTTTCCTAGCTTCCAAGCAAATTTTCTTCCCATTGTATATGCAATACAATGCAAACTTGATTTTGTTCTTAACCTCTTTTTAGTGTTGAATCAGGAGATATGATGAATCAATATTTTTTTACAAAAAAAATTAGAAATATATGTAGCTTCGTAAAGCAAGATGTATAACTGTATCTAATTACGTTGCCTTCATAATCCTATGCAAACTTCAGTTGCACGGCAATGTGTGGATTTGGCTGAAGATTAAATTAATCCTTGTTTACACATATCACGTAATTCTATCTCCTTTCCCTGAGGGAGAGCATGGAGAATTTCAGAAGCATGAGAAAGCATGCTAATTTTGACAGCAATGAGGCAGATTTAGTTAATAAACGCTCTGTGTAACAATAATATGGAGAAAGAGCTTCAAGTACCACTCAGAAATCACCTCTTCCTCTCAGCCAGACAAGCAGTTCAGATGAGTGTCTTCGCTTCAGATACTCTTCTGGGATTTAAATCAATCTATGTAGCCATCTATTTCACTCCATATGCACACAAGAGAAAGCAAGATGAAGTGCTCTGTTCACGATATTCCTTTCATTTATGCAGTGAACTCTCTGCTGCCCCCTTTTCAAGCAGCTGCTGTTGCTGACAAATGGCAACATCTGGGAGCACAATGCCCAGACACTCATGTATGGTCTTTACTCTTGCTGTGCCAAATATCTCCAAAGCTTTAGGAGAAATTAGGAACACTGATATTACTCCTACCTATTTGGTTTGTTCACCTGAACTCCAGCTATTCAAAACCTCAGACCTGTGTCTCTGTAAAAACGATACTCTCAGAGTTTTGGAGTAAAATACTAAACAGCGGTCTAACTCTTTCTCAAAATTTTACAAGCCCAGGAAGTATACGTATGTCCTGTAAAAGTAAAACAAATTCAAAGTTATGAAGCTATGCAAATCCTTAGGTAAATGAAAATCTTAATTCTGTCTGTAGCAATGCCATAAAGTAATGATACAGTTCTCATTAGTGCACAATGGTATTTGTGTTCCCAGACCAAATTAAACCAGACTTTAATACCAAATTAAAATGTTTTTCTCTGTGAGGGCAACAATTACGACAAAGGATTTAGTTTGTATATGACCTATTTCAAGGCTGTATTTTAGAGTCTATAAACAGGCTAAGACAATGTTGCTGAGATCCCCCTTTGTGTGGTTAGCTGGCATTCAGAAGCTGGCAGGGAAGAGATTAACATTTCACAGACGAACAGCTTCAGTTGCAAAGTAACCTGTACAAAAGAGAATTATCCCAGTCTCAGCCATGGTGAAGGAGGTATCCCTTCTCCATGGTATAAAAAAGATACACGGAATGGAGTGTGTTAGTTAAAGGTTAGTTCCTATTTGAAAATCAAAACTTTCTTTCAAAAAAGTCAGGATTTAGCAGTGTTAAACAGTTTTCCTGGTAAATTTATTTTAAAGGTCAAAGTGGAGCAATCTTCTAGATTAGCATATAACTTACATTACAGAAAGTCTGTTTGACTGTTTTGCGCAGACTGTGAAGAGGTTGTTCATAAATTCCTTTTAACAACATACAGTGTGGCACAGCATTAAATGAAAGACTAAACAAAAGTCACATGACAATAAAATTTCAAAATGTGCTATCTCTTTATGGAAGAAAGAATGTGCCAACTCCAAAAAAAATACAAAATTTCAACATAACGTTCAAAAGCCATACAACATATTTTTTCAAGATAGCTGGTAATGTTTTAGGATTCTCCAAAGAACACAGCTGAAGGAAGCTGAAGAACACGTGTCAGAGAAGTTATGTACAGGGCATAATGAAACACATATAGATCAGAGATCTGTATTTATGATGATCACATTTACCTTTAGGGCTGAAAAAGTGACCTCTGGTCAGCAACAACATCCACAGATCCAGACAGTGAATTCTCTTTGTTGCCGACTCTTTCAGTTCACTTATAATGCCTTTTATTATGTATGAATAAAGCTATGCATGTCACCACAACCCACAGCTCAACAGGGTTGACTGTAAGATTGACAAGTAGAGAGGAATAACCAATGGCAGCAATAAGCACAGTATCAGTATCATTTTACTAATAGCACTTAAGAGACACAATATGGCCCTGTCACAGCCGGCACCTAAAGTCTTCTACATGATGTAACTTGCCTGTTATCTGTTTGCTGTGGGCTCCAATCTCCTAAACTCTCTTTCCATCTGACATCCATATGATTGCTTACCATTCCTTGTTCCCTGCTTCATCTTAGTCCTTATACTGTGCTATGCAGGCTGGCTGTGTAAATCTGATTTAGGCTGACCCTTTCAGAAAGGGAGGTGGAGAACACAGGAAAGTGGATGAAAAGCAGAAAGACTTTCGTAATTTGGGAATCTGGGTTCTCAATAACCATCACACATGCTTAGTCCCTGTACCGGGTGTTCATGCCCAAGTACTAGCAGCTGAGGGGCTGCAGAGGCGGTCCCTGTGAGGAGAGTCCAGGGCTGTCCAGTGTCGGACACAGACAGTTCCTGCCAGCTCCAACAGATCCATCATAGCTGAGCCCCTCATCCAAGGTGGTGGCACCTGCGTGGAAATATATTTAAGAGCGAGCAAAATCACTGCACATCAGAAAGAGTTGTGAGGGGGGAGAAGTGCAAGAAGCAGTCCTGGGGTTACCAAGATCAGAGAAGGAGGAGGAAGAGATGCTCCAGGTGGTGAAGCAAAGATTCCCCCCAACCTGTGGAGAGGACCACGCCGGAGCAGAGATCCATCATTGCAACCAGTAGAGGACCAATTCAGGAGTAGATTTATCCTGAAGAATCACAGCTCTTGGAAAGAATCAAAACAGGAGAAGAGGAAAATCATGAGGAGGAAGGAGGGCAGAGAGGAGCTGTTGTGGACTGACACCAAACTCCATTCTCCATGCCGCTGCACCAGGGATGAGGTGGAGAAGTGGGGAATGAAGTTGTGAGGTTGAGCACATGCAAAAGGGGAGGGGGAGGAAGGTGCTTTATTTTTTTATCTTTGTTTCTCAACATCCAACTCTATTTTAGTTGCAAATAAAATAAGTTAGTTTTCTTCAAGTCTGTTTTGCCCATGACACTAAATGTTAAGTGATGCCCTTGGTTTTATCTTGACCCACAAAATTTCTCATCTTACTTTCTGCCCCCATCCTGTTGAGGCAGGAGAATGAAAGAGCAGCTGGGTTGGGGTCTGACAGCCAGCCAAGGTCAGGCCACCACAGTCTCTTAACTACTAAATCACTATCATGTGAATAGATGGCAAGTTACTAGTATCAGTAAGAAAGTGTAATATTTAGGTGACAAAACATCCTGCACTATAAAAGTCAAAAGAGAGGCTCCCCATATTTGGCTATCTGGTCCTCCAGGAATCAAAACACCATGGGTTCCAACCAGACTGAATTTCACTGTGCTGCCTTGGTTACATTTCTCCACCAGATCTGTTAAAAACTCAAAGTTAAAAATAAATCCAGTTCTTGATTGTGTGAATATAACATCTAGAGGATAAAAATGTAGTCTTTCACATGATGTTTGCTGTAAAATTTAATGTGTTTTTACTAGGTATAAAGCTATTTTTCTCTCCCAATGGTTTCATATTATGTATACACAATTTCACAGAAAGCTGTATCACACATGTGTATATGCACAGTTCACTAGTCTTTTGGACTATGCATAGTTCTCTCTGCAGAGTCAAAATAGTAACTTTAAGTACAGTTACTGACTCTAATAACCAAAATAACAGAACCACTTCCTAAAACAGGCAGTAATAGAAACAAAAATAATATCTGTTGCTACTGTTGGTTTTGATTTTGTTTGTGTAAGGTACTTCCTACTCCATGGAATACACACACAAGGAGAGACACACACACACAGACACAGACACTTAACACATATTCTGCTAAACAAGGATGTTAGTGTAGGCTTTTCATACTTGTTTCAAGTGTCTACATGGTAGATATTTTATAATGTGTGTTGTGTCATGTGATATGACCTCAGTATTTGTGTTTTATTACACTAACTATCTGGGCTATCATTTAATGTTTACAGAGAGGCCATACAGAACATCTCCATCTCTAGATGCAGTAGATGCGATTTTGTAAGCTTTCAGAAAAACTTTCTGATATTAAATTAACATGTTTACCCTTTGCTTCTCATAGATAAACCTGCTTTCATCTCTTTACTATTTTCTCTGTTCCTAAGAGGAAGATGCTGACATGGCAAATCAAAGCAACAGGGAGTGTCTGGAAAGCTATTTCAGGTCACAAGAAATAAGAGACAGATAATTTAGCTCACTGCTTTCTCACTGACAACATTAGAGATTCCTTAATACAGTCTTGATTAACTAACCTTTTATTTAACTGATGAAGGAGAAAATATCAATAATAAAAGCCAGGTTGCAACCTAATACATGTCCAGAAATTGAACTTCAGTAAAGTTATTCTTGAATTAACAGTCATCTTTTAAAAAAAAAGCTACTTGCTGTATGTACTGAAGCCTGTTCTCTTGAGAGCCCTAACCTATTCTATTTTCCCAGAGCAGCTGTATTTAGAACTTCAGAGAATCATGAAAATAGGGCTGTAGGATACTCCAGTCATTATACAGTAAATAACAGAATTTTCTGCTCTCCTACACTATAATTTTATTAAGAGAACAATGACTGTAAAGGGTCAAATCTGTAACCTCTTCTGTTCTCAGAGCTCAGCAAAGGCATCTATTGTATGTTCTGAATCAAGAAAAGTAGTGAAAGTTGTGTAAATTCCTTCAGGTGTTCAGACCAGCCAGATATGTACTGCCTCTTAAAAGAATTGTGGAGACCTCTTAAGAAGGCAAATAGTGGCATTGCCATAGAAGGAGTCACCTCAGCACCCTGCACAGTTTAAATTTTTCAAACCTGTCTGTCAACATCAGTGCATTTGACACGGGCGTTAAAAGCAATGCACAAAAAAAGAGATCATCCAAACCAAAACAAGTCCTGATTTTCCGATTTTCATGTTAGCCTGGGTATTCACTGTTGATGGAAGTTTAATTTGCATTTGAATGTTTAACCTCTTTCATTGACAGTAACTCCCTTTAGAAGCAGCTTTCATAGCAATGTGATGGTCCAGATCTTGCTCCAGACCAAAATCACATACACTGCAGGGTTTCTTTTGAGTCTGGAGTACCACTGCCAAAATCAAAATGACCTTCATTACGAGACACTGATGAAAGCAAAGCCCATGACTGGAAAACTACTCTGCTGTTCCAAAATTAAGTAAAATAGTATCTATACTAAGCAGTTTGAAGATCAAACACTGGTGAAAGCAAAGCCCATGACTGGAAAACTACTCTGCTGTTCAAAAATTAAGTAAAATAGTATCTATATGAAGCAGTTTGAAGATCAAGCACAGAAAAAAGGCCTTTTGAGATTTAAAAAGTTAAATTTTACTTTCTAGGTAAAGTAATATGTATGGTCTGTCCAAGCAAGTCTTGTGTCAGTCATAGATCTACATTTTCCCACATTAAAGAAACAATTTTGGTGCTGGCAGTTACACAAGCATGTTCTCAGCCATGAAGGAAATAGGTTCGATTAGAAATCTGAGTCCAGATTAGAACTTCCATTATCAGTGATTAGTAAATTTTTTTTTGGTTGGTTTACTTAATAAGGTTGATGAAGCATTGTGGAACTGATATTGACAGAGTAACATTAATGTGGATCATATTCCTTTGCAAGCTTCCTTACAAAGTTCCAGGTGCTACTCTTTGACACTGTGCTTATTTATGCAAGTGCACAAGCATGTCTCAGAAGGAAGAGATAGGAAGCCGAGAGACAGGAACAACATCTATGTGCCACAAAGTTTACAGGAGCCAGAAAAAACAATAGTGTTTGCTGATAGTTTCAGGATACTTGAAGAAAAAAATACGGGCAAATTCTCCTCATGCCAACTCAGAGTTATTCTGTAAAAAGGGTCTAATAAGTGGATGTATATACCTATATCCAGAAAAAAAAGTAGAATATTTCTAGACATACATTAATCCTGACTGTAACGATTTACACATAGCACACCATTGGAATACAGACATACCATCTGGAATCACTGGACATGAAACTGTAAAATCATCCCTGTGTTAACTGACTTACTATCAGGCCTCTAGAACAGACATTGTCATAGTCCAAAGTGCTGTATTTAGGTCACCACATCTCCAATTTACTTCACAACACTTTTGATGAGAAAACCAGCAATTGTAATTATTTCACAAGGTGCTAAAAAGAATAATTCTGAAGTGACGAAAGAAACAAAAACTTGAAAATACAACAGTACTGTATTTTTTCCCCTCTTATTGTAGAAGTGCTGTCAGATTAAGACAACTCACAAGCTGGTGGCAAGTTTTGTTCCATGCTTATAATATGTGTCACAACTGAATTAAAAATTATTTGTGGTAGGATGATAATGTCATTACAGGGGGAATCAGGAAAGGCATCTTTTCCTTTTTTAACATTAGTATGAACAGAGGAGAGCCTTTATGTTCTCATACATCCATGTTCCTTGTGCAGACATAAGTGAAAAAGAGTGCAGGCTGAATGAAAAATGAACGGACTTGTATTTATGAGCATCATTATTTACACAGCTGTGAACTGTATTACTGCACCAAAATATTTCTATAAACAAAGTTACAGAACAACACAACTGAGTTTACTGCTGTATGACCAGTAAGACTTACAAATGTCAATTATTAACTTTTTTTATAGTGAATCCTTTAAAAATAGTACTGATAATGAATAGCTGTTCCATACTGCTACTTTTCAAAATTCACTAACAAAGAGCTGTGATTTGTTAAAACAAAATTTTATAGAAAAAAAGGAATTTGATTTATCGGTTCATGCTTTCTCTGTTAAAGACACAGAAATTTAACATTTAAGCCCCATAATTTTTCTCTTCATAATGAAAATTTGATAAAAATATTATCGGCTAAATAGCATCTCACCTGTAGAACTAGTATTTCCGAATAGACATGAGAGCTATACATAAATTCTTGGATAAACAGTCACTTCTCCTGTTTGAGAAAAGAAAATGTGGGGTTTTTTCAAATACCTGTGAACTATTCACAAAATGTAATAAAAGATTTCACTATTTACACAAAAACAAATGCATTGCATTCTGCCAGCTTGTTCAACCACAGCATCTTAATAGGATAGTCAAAAAACTAAGATTCTTCTCCCAGAATACAATTTTTTTTTATCCTGTTTTGGATATTTTTTATTCCAATTTTGAATTAGGGATGTTGCCCTTAGTTAGGATTTATAAATCTACTACCTGAAATCTGAATTAGCTATAGTAAGAGACACTTTGTTCACCTTCCAACAGAACAGGTTATGAAGATTTCTTGGCATTTCATGACTGCTATCTGGTTACCTATACATTTTCAGGTTTCAGTTTCAAATTTCACGATCCGACAGTTGGGTTCAAAAAGAGCCTGATCACTGAAGAACAGCAGCCTCAAGATTTTGCTGGACATCAGAATGAAGAAAAGAACAGGCCTCCTCTTGCTACTTTACCTTGATTTGTTGCCAGATCATTATTGTTCCTTTTTTTGATGGGCACAAAATCATTAGCCAAGGACTTCTTATCACAGTATTCAAGAAATTATTGGAAGCTAATGAGTATGTGAAATTTTTAAAAATTCGGTCACTTCAGTATGTTTCTAAATAGGCATCCCAAATGTCTAACCCACTCTATCCAATTTTAAGAAGTCTGGACATTTTGTTTCGATTGAAAAGTTTAATGATTGATCAGACTCTCAGTAACAAGGAAATTGCTGTTGAGTATGATGAACTTCTGGCAGAATACAAGGGCTAGACAGTCAGTTTAACACTACAGAAAGAGAGGTCTGCAGGTAAACAGGGAAAAAAAGAAAAGGAAATAAATTAAGCATAAGGTAAAAAAGGCCATATATTAATAAGAAGATAGAACAGATAAGTTGAAACTTTGAAGTCAAAGTACAAAGGCTGCATTGCTGTGTTTATGCCAATAGTTCTGAAGGCAGTCATAGAGAATAATCCATTTTCCTAGCTCGATGTAGAAAAGAGACATTTGTTGTCATGAAAGACTTACGGTTCTCTAAGAACCAGGTACATAAACTGCAAAGATTCAGCTAAAATACTAACTGATGTCCCATTGGAGAGAGCTAAGTTTAACAGGAAGAAAAAGAAGGAATGTCTTCTGTGATTATTTATTTCCCCTATATACAATTTTGAAGACACAGCCGTATGAAAATGTTCTTTAGATAACTTTGCAATAGTGATGAGAATTTCAAAGCTGAGGACAAATCCCAAAAACCACTGAAGTATATTTTCCATTCCCTATAATGATGAAGTTAGAACACAAACATTTCCATTATAGAATATACCTATATCTCACCTAGTACTATTATCCCGTGCCAGATAATGACAGTCACTAGATGCCTTTGATGAGGGTATAAAAACCCTGTACAAGGCTAATGTCCTAGAACGCCCTTCTAAGGAAAGTTATGTCCCAAAGTCTAAGAAATAAAGATTTACTTGCTTCTTCGAGTGTGGAGCATTATTATATCTAGAATCCCCTTTGTTTAGATCGCTTTAATACTGAAGTATCATTACTTGCAAAGTTAAATAGTATTAGTGAAATAATGGCATTGCTAGAAAAGAATATACAATCTTTCTGAAATTTCTTCCTTTCAGTTACATTAACAATTATTGTACTTTTATACACCAAAACAAAGAGAAAGAGGGATCTGATTTCCCTAGTCTTGAGTACACATTATTTTCAAAATTTTTTTTCTGTCCTTAAGAATTTGGGATTTTATTCTCAAGAGAAAATAGTCCCCTTTTCCACTTTTTTTTTTTAATTAACGTTTCTCAGTCACTTGCATGATTTTATTTGGGGACTGATGGCCCAGTTTCACCACATCTGGAATAACTATTATCAGATGAAATGCTGTAGACCAGATTTCAGCTAATGGTGAGAATTACTTACATGATGACATCATTTAATATTTTCAGTATTACTTTTTATTCTATCCCTAGCAGAGCTTGTCCTAATGTAAAAGTCCCTGAACACTGGTCATAAGAGTGTGTTCATGAATTAAAAATGTCAATTAATGTTTTATTAGAGACAATGAAAAAGAGTATTACATGCAATAATAAAGAGTGACAAGTGCATATACAATTGATTTTCTGCTTCAAGGGTCAGAAAGACAAGCACCCACATGTGTTTCGGTTTGGTACTTCATAATAATAATAATGCATCATGCATACTAAGGAGAATCACGTTCATCATGGTTTTCAGATCCATCTGCACAGATGAACAACTTTGGTGGGAAAGAAAAAAAAATATTATCACAACTGTTATAATATAAGTAACAAGAATGGTTTGGAGATTCAGGTATGGAACATCTTCCAATAGAAGTTCAAGTTCATAAAAGATGGGTTTTTGTTTGTAGCATTAATCAAAGGACTGAATGGCAAAAGGAGAGAACACGTTTTCTCTTGGAGCTAGCATATAGTTTCATAATGTACTCCATTTTCCTACTAGAACCTTTTAGCTCGTATATGTACTTTCATTGTTTCTTCTCTTCACCTGTCTTTCATTACAAACCTTATTTTATAATAGCCCACTGTTAGGTCTGTCATGCTAGTCATTTCATCAGACTCTTATGAATCTGTTATGATGAAGATTTTCATTATAGTTCTTAACCTGCAGTTTTGCCAGGCTTACCATTCTGAAAAATTGCAAGTTTGAAAGAATTTTCCCTGTTTTCTGTTCTCTTGATGGTAATGGTTAGTAGAACTTCCATGAAATCTATCCTGTCCTTCCTGACTATGTAACAGTGGGGGAATTTAATTTGTGCAAATTTAAACTGAAGTAATTCTAGTTGGCTCCTTCAACAGCCTTATTGATCAAATGCAAAATGTTCTAAAGTGTTTGAGGAATTATTTTCCGTCATTTAATTTTATGTAACAGCTTGAAATATGGTGAGATTAGCAGTAGTATAGGTAAAACAATCCAGGAAAGTGTATTTTGTTGTTTATATGAATAACAACCATATTTGGCCACACCATCAACATTTTAATGTCATATTTGATGCAATTGTCAATGTCTGAAACAACGTCTGAAAAAGCATTTACAAATACCATTTACAAATGCTTTTCTAAGAATTACAGGTAGGCAGGTAAATGCTCTAAAGATATAACATGTTGTTGGGTCTGCTCCATCTTCTCATATTTCCATGATGCTGCAAAGACTCCCCAAAATTACTGTTACTATTTCCTACAGGGATGGTGCTTAACCAGCTTACCAAGAAATTGGCGTGGACTTGCCTGCCACAGCCAACATGTCCCTAAAGTCTAAAAGCAGAAAGACTACAATGAAGAATGTGTATCTTTAATTAAGCCAGGAGACAAACTTACCTCATGCAGTCTTTCCCAATACACAAAGTTGGAACAGACTTCCAAAGGCAGAAATTATCCCTCCTACTTTTCACTCTTGATGGTCATTGAATGTTTCTTGCACCAAAAAGAAAAAAAAAATGGGGAAAGAAAACAGACCTTGAACAGAATCACGGGACAATTAAGAGTCTCTTTGAGTTGGCACCTAGAAAATTAGGGACAACTGAAGAAAGCTTGAAAAACACTTAAGGAATGCTGCAGTTTCATGAAGCAAACACTCAACAGAACACAGAAGACTGTGAATGATCTGAGGCCACAGAGTTTGTACTACAATTTTACAGGGCTAAGACCCAGATAAGAAACATGAACGCAGTTTGGATCTAAGACAAAATAGTTTGATTGTGGCTGCTAGAAAATACAGAATTAAATTTTGTGAAACCATCCAGCCATTCAAAGATGTCACCTTTTCCAGGCTATCACTTAGGAAGAACAACAACCTGACAGAATCCAAATACTACATGAAGAAAATATAAGAGGCAGAAATTATGCAGTGCTCAGAATCAGAGTTCACAAAATGACAGTTTATGGATCTGCGCATTAATTGCCAGCCAAGACAATTCACAGAATTTAAAGAAAGATGAAAGAAGTACAGTGAAATGTATCATTTTGCAAACCACAGCATATACAGCATGGACATATCAGATAACGAGAGGGCTATTAGTTCAGAGGAATTCTTCAGAAAAGTTGCAGGCAGTGTTGAATGAGAATGAGGAGTCTAGTAAGTTTGGCACAGGTGAATACAGATATGTTTGTGACAGTGAATTAGTACCGATAAAAAAACCCAAAATTGAGCAGTAGGAAGGAAGTAGGTGGAACTCAAGGCTCAAAGGCTTAGCTTTTTGAGGGAAGTTTTGTGTAAAATGCTTAAGGAAGAGCATGTATTCAACTTATAACTGCACTGAGGAAAAAGTAGCAATTACTGGATTCAAAACATGCCATGTCCGTGGTTTTTGCAAGAGTCTGTTCTCACTGATTCCTCAACTGTGGACAAGTTCAAAGAGTAATTGTGCTCAGAAAAAGGGAAGCTGTCAAGAAAGTACATAATAAAGCTAAAGTGGTCCAGTTTTCTCCCCTTACGAAAATTCTGCTGACCTCGAGGAAGGGGATAAAAGAGAAACTGGTTAAGTTCACTTCTCTGGAAATTATAAAGCAAATTCAAAAAGAAAAAAAGGCTTTTATACTAGTTGGTCACTATAGTGAAAGCAATGGAAGCAAGCAATGATGAAAAAAGAGTGAAGCTTTAGCTTCTAAATATGCTAAAATATTTCTAAGTAAGAGTGTGAAAAGACAGAAGTGTTTCCACTATCTATTCTGGAAGCAATGTTCCATGGAAAGTATTTTTCTAGGCTTCATGAATCACACCAGGTTCTGGACAATGAAACAAAAAAAGCTTTGTATTTGCAGACTTTCAGCATCTGCTTTGGGGAAGAGTTTCTTCAGATAATATCCAAGATTATTCACAGGAAAATATAACCATTTTTTAATTGTATAGAAGGCAGTAAAGTTCAGTGAACTTCAATTTTAAAGCAAAAACAGTAGGTGTCTATAAGCAGACAAAATAAACCCTTCTAGAAAAAAACTGGAGCTCTTGGACTAAAATTTAAAAAAATAATTCCATACTAAGGACCTACCACAGGTGGTGTCCAATATAGCAAGTGGTTAACACTACAAGTTAGTACAACAGAAGTGCATAAGGGGATCCAACACAACACAGAACTTACCAGCACAGGCAAGGAGAGCTAACAGGGCTCTTTGGGAGTCCAGACTAGCCACTCGAGAATGATACAACACAGAGACGCCCGATGAACATACTGTGTGATATTCAGTCACAAAGTTGAACAGGTAACTTATAAAAGATTTCCCTTTTTAGAGGAGACAACAAAAAGACCATAAGAGCCTGTAAGGAGAAAATTAGATTTCTAAAGTGGTGGTGAAGACTCTCAGAACAATATATGAGTGTAAAAAACTAGTGAACAGATGAATATAAGTTACAGAGCTTTTGAAGCCAAACAACAAAAACGTCAATTCATTATGTGCAAAAGAAAGCAAGCTCTGGCTTTCCCTGAAGTTTTGTACATAGTTTTAAAGTTTTACTTGTGGGAGACAAACATTAAACCAAAACTTCCTCTTTTTGCCTTTGCCAGTAAGGGCAAACTTGACATGGCAACCTTGTAATGGAACACTACTCAGCACTTTCAGCAGTTTTCACTGCTGTGGAAGTTGAAAAATCTCATGGTAAATTCCTGCCACTGTGACTGCTCTGAGCTGTTTTTTGAGAAAAAAGGACTCTGGCCAAGATTTTGCATTAGCAAATTACAGACTAGCATCAGGAGGCCACTGAATTCACCTGACAACAACTTTTTCTGAGAGCTGTAAGCAAAACGCAGATACCAGACCAGATTTCTCAGAAAAGTGAGGGTACATAATGAGGTGCAAAAGAAGATCAAAAATGTCATTGTGAGATAAGATCTCAGGAGCTACTAGTGTATCTTGAAAATTACCTGTCTACCTGACAGGAAAATTTCACCACAGACAGCAGTGACATTACAAGAGATTGCTTTACACATAATGGAGTCACTGTGGAAAAGCAAAAGAGGTCAGACTTCGTATCTGACTCGCTTTCCCACATTGTGGCATAGTTCTGGTTGAGAAGTGTGTTTTCCAGCCATAATGTACGGAGGGACTCCCTTGATATCAAACAACACTCACAGGTTGATGCAGTGGGTAGAGGGCTCTGTTCCTGCATTGACATTGGTGACCTTGCTGCACAGTGACATTTCTTCACACTGTTATCACTTTCATAGACACAAAGTGTAGAGAGACATGCAGTACATTTTTTGGTGTTCAGTAGGGTAGGAACTGTACTATACAGTGATACCTTGACCCCCAGGACAACCACAATAACTAGGCAAAGTATCAGACAGCAGTAAAGGTATAGGGAGAGAGGGAAAGGGTGATAAGGGCGCGGCAGAGGTTAAGATAGCAGCAGAAAGAAACTTTAGGTCAAAAGCAATGGGAAGGTAAATACAAAGAGAAAAGAAGGGAGGGAAAACAGACAGGAAGGCCTTGGAAAAAAAAGGCAGGAGCAAAAGTGAATAACAACACAGTTAGGATCAAAGATAACACAGGCAGAAACAGTCAGATGGGAGAGGAAAGAAAATCATAGAATCATGGAATGGTAAGGGTTTGAAGGGACCTTGAAGGTCATCTGGCTCCAACCCCCCTGCCATGAGTAGGGACACCTTCCACTAGACCAGGCTGCTCAGAACTCCACCCAACCCGGCCTTGAACACTTGCAGGGAGGGGTCATCCACAACTTCTCTGGGCAACCTGTTCCAGTGTTTCACCACCCTCATGGTGAAGAATTTCCTCCTAATATCCAATCTAAATTTGCCCTCTTTTAGTTTATAACCATTCCCCCTTGTCCTATCACTACACATCCTTGTAAAGAGTCCTTCTCCAGAAGCAGATGGAAAAGAAAAGGAAAAAAGACAGCAGGAGCAGAAGGGCCCAGAACCTTGTGTAAGGAGGCCTACGTCTCTGGAAGTCAGAATGGAGATGATGGCTTGTGCATGTCTGCAGGCTCCTATAGCACAAAAGACATCTCTCTGCCGATATTGACAGATTTATGCCCCAATGCCAGAAGCTTCCTATCAAAAAAGTAATTTTTAATTGCAAACTATGTCAGATAATATTCACACAAGGAGGATTTGGTTATGGAGATTCTTTTTCAGGAATTACCCAGCTCTTGAGCGGTTGACTTGAAATCTGAAGATTTTTGTATGTAATCCATTTTGGGTGTTATTTATAGAGAACAGAAAAAAAGAGAAAGTTGTAATTATTTGACTCCCTCAAAATGCAGCTGCTCCTGTGACTTTAACCTTCATATCAGAATGCCAGATGTGTTCTGTAGTTTTTTGCCATTTTCACACGTCAAGTGCACCTTAGTTCCTTTCTTTTAACACTTTAAAATAGAGCAGCTGGCCAAATTGTTCATTCTGTTTATCCAGAGGTCATAGGAAATGTGAATATCTGAAATCTTGTTAATATGCTTCAAAAATAAGACAATCTCAACCCTACTTCAGTGTAGTCTGCTTTTGTAATAATAACTTTTCATCTTGCTGTAAGAGGAGTGGGGATTTTTTAATTGTGACTAGGGAACTGGAATGGGTAAAGTTTCATCTCATTTAAAAGTTCGTCTGATCCATGCTCAGCATTCATGCTTACTTTTCTGAAGGCAAAAGATGATGCTTTGTACCTTTTCTCTACTCATACTAGGAAGACTTGATCAATCTCTGTAAATAATGCATTGGGACTAATTTCTATGCTCATGGCCAGAGGCAAGACTGCGTGGTGTCTGCTAATGAAAATAATTGTGAGGAGGCAGAGGACAAAATAAAGAGACAGGGAGAAAAAATATAAAACTTTTAAAAAACCCTTTAAATTACAAATCACTGCCTACTGTTCTCTCTTCATTTGTACAGAAAAAGCCAGCTGACTCTAAATTAGAACTCAGTGAGTTATTCATAACAAATATTTTATTAATCAAATTTCACTTTTTGTATTTGTGCACTGAGATCAAATTTCTGAGGTACATTTGACATTCAAAACTATTTGTGTTTTACTTCATTTAACTTTTTTTTCTTCTACACAGTGATCATGAGCAATATGGTAAAAATACCTAGTTTGATAAGATCTTGTAAATCGGACTAGATGTTGGGGCTGGACCAATAGCTTCACTGGGTTCAGAATTCCACTCCTGTAAGTTTCACAGGCTATTTTGCAAGTCCACTGCAAGGTGTCTGTCACATAACAGAAATTCAGTGCGGAATTTGAATTTTTTTACCTCATTCAAATGTATCATTGAGATTGATATTGTGTCAACAAGACAAACATCTCTGCTTAAAAATTTCTGGTCATCTCTGGTCACAATGAAAGAATACAGAAAAGCACAGTCATGCGTGAATCAGAGGGGGGTTTGTTTTTCACTGGCAGTGTATACTTGTGGAAAACCTGTTTTTTTTCTGTTTCATCTTATAAATGTCTTTGGATACAAACTGTATGTATAACATAGTATATATTATGCCTGTCTGGACGGTCTTTTCTTTATATTCTTTCCTCTTTTCAGATTTTCATTTTAACCAAATTGCTTTCACATGTTAACGAGTTCCTAACTAAATCACATTGAGTTTCGTTGACCCAAATTGGGACCCTGTGGAGTGTTTTCAATTCTTTCCTATCCTGTTTTCTCCCAAAAAATGGGGGAGAATTCCGTGTTCACTGAGTGGTGTGGTTTCACTCACTGTTGACTTCTCCTCCTGCTTTTTCTAGTGTCCCTCTTCGCCTCCCATCCTTGACATTGCAGCCCAAGGAATGAAGAAAAGCTGCTGAACAGTAAAGCACCAGCAGGCTAAAAATATCCTTCTTCTTTCTAATGCCTCCTTGCCATGCTGCCTCCATTATTTCCAAATTGCTCTAGGCGCTTGCAGCTGGAACTGCCACCCATCTTCTGTTTCCATGAAAAGTGTGAAGAACCAGGATTAAGGAGGGGTGGCAGGGCATTAGCATGAACAAGGAGGCAGTGCTGTGAACACAAAAATTTTATTTGCCGAAGGGCCAGAGAGAGCTCCCTGCCCCATCACTATCTGACATGAGAAGCCACAAAGGTGGCCTAGTTAGAAGGGGGAAATCAGTGAACAGAAGAAAATATCTGCTGAAAAATACTGACAAAGAAACTACCTCACAGCCTGGGAGCTGTGAGCCTGGGAACCAGGCTTTGGAGCTGGAAACATGCTTGAGAAGTGCAACTGGCCTATTTAAAGTACAGCTGCCATACCTAGAAAGCACAGACATCCTGAGCTACCATGAATAAGTGCAAAACCAAGGAACAGTAACAGTGACTTATCTTCTGGAAAAATGGAAACAGTCTGCATAAATAAAATGGGTCTGAAAGAACAGAAAGCACCATTATCATTGGCTGCTTCAGATGAAAAATGTAAATTAACAGTACCCATCGACAGTTTGAAGCCATGGTGTCCTACACCATCCTATCTCTATGATATACAAGGGACTTAATTTTTACCCCAAATGGAGTCTCGCTTTCTGAGAACTTCCCAAGCTGCACATGCTTTTCCTTTCCTAGGCATCTTGAATCTCACATAAACTTTCTATGACATCATGAACTCCCTATGGGGATGCCTTACTGGCACTAGACATCTTGAACTGGCCATTTTTGAGGTCAGACTTTGTCTGTTATCTTACTGGTGCCCTTTGGATCCATTTTTTGTAGGTTTGTCTTCTCCAATTCTGGGACGGTTGAGTCCCCCTTTGGGATCAGTTGGTCCTCCTCTTTGGTTTGGTTTAGCCGCTCCTGAAATCTGTATAATTCACTTGATAATGGTATTATATGTACATATTTGTCATGGTTTAGCCTCAGCTGGCAACAAAGAACCACACAGTCTCTCTCTCATTCCTCCCCTGACGGTGGGATGGGGAGGAGAATCAGAAGGAAAAGGTGAAAATTTGTGGGTTGGGATAAAAACAGTTTAACAGAACAGCTAAGGGAGAAGAAAATAAAAACAATGATAATACTGATAAAAAGAACATACAGAATGCAATTTTCTCACCGTCCGATGATCAGCTTGCTCATGAATAACAAATCAACCTGCTCCAGTCAGCTCCCCCACTTAAATACCGAGCATGATGTCACATGGTATCGAATATTCCATTTGATTGGCTAGTTTGGGTCAACCCAACTGGTGTCTTGTGAAAACTAACCCTATTCCAGCCAAATCCAGAACAATATCCATATAAGTAATTTAGTGTAAGTATATTTGCTGTCATATTGTTGATAAGTTGGTTCGCTAATGATAAGCTCATAGTAACATATAATGGCATATATCTGCTCGGTTATTGCTGTTGTATTAATTGTTGCTATACAACTGGTTGCTGCTGTTGTTTATGTTCTATGCTACCATAGAACTGATTGATGCTGTATTATTGATGGCTGATAGTAATTAACAATAGCTTTATGTATACATATATATCTATGCACTTTCTTAATCACAGGTATACTTGCTAGTGGTGATTTTTGTTGTAGTTTACCTGCTAGTCGCAATTTTTGTGGTATTTGTAGTACTCTGTAGTAAAGCAGAGAAATGCACAGAGTAAAGCCTCTGTGTCATAGAATCATAGAATCATTTATGTTGGAAAAAGTCTTTAAGATCGTCGAGTCCAACTGTAAAGTGCCAACTGCATCACTAAACCATGTCCCTAAGCACCATATCATGTGCTTGTGTATTACAGAATCCTACAAATCTACAGTCACATTCTCTACACACTAACAGGCTGGATAATCATTTAGGCCATAACATCATCATTCTGTCATCTTCCAAGTTGTTGTCAGTAACTTGGAGATCTAACAATTCAAAAGTCCTTGTCTCTTTTGATCTACCTTCTCCTTCCTCTTCAACACCTCACTCTCCTTCCTTTAGTTAATTTGCCAGCTATACATCCTCTCTTTTCTCCCAGGCTTATCAGTCAGTTTTCTTCCTCAATCCATCTTCTGCATCTCTGATCTCCAAATAAATTCTTTCCACAGGACCCCTAAGCATCGCTTTAGTCTATCGCCTATTCTGCCTCCAGTACATCCTGTAATTTAACCAGCTCCATAGTCAAACATCTCCTCTATTAATTGAATGTTCGAACTACAATTCCTACTATTCTTATCATCATTACTACCAATAATGAAGACAAAAACATTTCACAAAAAATCTCCAAAGTCTTACATAAACTCATTTCATCAGAGCTAGAAAAAATTCTCCACAGTACAACATTTTAAATTCATTTGGTAATTATCACTGGAATAGATTACATGCCCTGTGACTGAATGCAGGAGGCATTCAATACATTCTCACATGCTTCGACATTTGGGCATTACATCAACTGGCCTCAGGTATATGTAGAGAGAGACTTGTGCATCATGCAGCCACAGGAATCATTTGCTGAGCTGTGAGCCGGTAAACCAATAATTAGCTAATGCCATGGACAGTGACAAGAAGTCACTTTCCGTTACCATTTTTTGGTTAAGGAATTATTAGCTGTTTATCCTTTTATAATCCTCTGTCAAGGACCGAAAAGAAGCCTGAAAATCAGCAATGGAATACGGTCCTTTCAAAAATATATTCCTCAAAAGAAATGTGTGTCATGAAATAAATAATTTGAGTGTTTGTGTGTGGTTTGGCAAAAAATGACAGAGAAAACTTACCGCAGTCATCATCAAAAACTATATTTTTTGTCCTGCAATTATGTTCCCGCTAGAGTAGTGTGCGCTGTATTCTTTCAGCGCTATATACTGAGTATATGAAGAACTGAGGTGGCAGTTCTCAAGCAATCAAACCAACGGGAGACTGGCTGATGTGTTATGACTGGGTCTTCTTTTTGATTCCACCTTTAAAATACTTCTAAAATGGAATTCATGGCATAAGTTTTTGTATGACCGATTGCTGCAAACCCTGCAAAGGGATTAATCAGAAAGTGTTCTACACAGCTGTGAATAGGACGAAAGGTGATCTAAGATGCAAGCTCTCTACTACACTAGCTTTCGTAAGTGTTTGAGAATTTCTGATATGAAGAGAATTTGGCAAGTACTATATAACAGTAGCTAGCTACAAAGGAAAATGAAGTAATGCTAACATCAAGCAAAGTAACAGTATATACCCGCCTTCTATTTTTGTAGTTTACTACAATAGTCTTAGAACTGTAAATGGAACCATATAGGGTAAGGGTGAGAAGGATTAAAAATATAAACAAATAGACCTGAACACACATACTTGACTAACCAAGACTGAAACTAGATTTGTTACTGCTTCTCTTACCCGCACTTCACAATTTTTGGGTGTTGGGAAAGTAACCTGAGTGCTTAAGCATATTTCCCCTGAAGATCTTCATCTTTTGCCAACACGCTTGAGTTTATTCTAACTATATAGCTCAGAGCTAGCTGACAGTACTCATCTTCAGGTTTCTTTTATCCTGAAACAACAGAACTCATTATATTAGTGTCTGATAAATGACTAACAAGCACCAGTAAGCTGCTGGATATTCTGGGTATTGCAGATGATCTTCAAATGCAACGAGATCTGGGATCTCTCAATCCAGAGGAAAACTGCTCCTGCATTAAAGATGATGTCAAAGGTAAGAAACAGCTGGAAGACATTTATTTATCTTACAATAAATGCAGATACAGACAATAGTATTCAAGTTTACTTCTCAATTTCAAGTATTCACACCAGCTACTGAAGATATTGCTAGTTTTACTGAACAGATTCCACATTGTATTATTGCTTTATCAATAAGCATGTAATCTTGTGTAAAACATAGGATAATTTTTTAGGTAAAGAGAGGTAAAGGAGCAGAGGACTCTAACTGGAGTCCAGTGGAGGTAAAGGAGTTTACCTGGAGGCCAGCAACTAGTGGCATACCACAGGGCTCAGTATTGGGTCGAATGCTGTTTAATATCTTCATTAATGAGCTGACAGCAACCTTGCGAAATTCAAAAAGCTGAAGTGTGAAGTCCTGCACCTGAGGAGGAACAACCCCCGGCACCAGTACATGCAGGGGGCCACCTTGCTGGAAAGCAGTTTGGCAGCAATGGACCTGGGGGTCCTGGTGGGCAGCAAATTGACCATGAGCCTGCAGTGTGCCCTTGCTACTGAGAAGGCTAAGAGTGTCCTGGACTGCATTAGGACAAGTTGCCAGCAGATCAAGGGACATGACCCTTCCTTTTTTACTTAGCTTTACTTCCTTTACTTAGCATCTGGCAAATTGTGCTTGGTTCTGGGCTCTCCAGTACAGACACATAGGCATACCAGAGAGAGTCCAACAAAGGACCACCAAGGTGATGAAAGGACTAGAGCACCTCTCCTATGAGGAAAGGCTGAGAGAGCTTGGGACTGTTGAGCCTGGAGAAGACAGGGCTCAGGGGGGATCTCATCAATGTATGTAAATAACTGAAGAAAAGGTGCAGAGAGAACAGAACCAGTCTCTTATCATTGGTGCCCACTGACAGGACAAGATGCAATGGACACAAACTGAAACACAGGAGGCTCTGTCTGAACATCAGAAAATACTGTGAGGAAACACTGAATGTCAGAAATCACTGTGAAAGTGATTCTGTTCCTGCAGCCTATACTTCAACAGCTTGTCTGTGAGAATCTTGCGGGAGACAGTGCTGAAATCCTTCCCGAAGCCAAGATAGACAATATCCGCTGCTGTCCGCTTGTCATTCCATCGTAGAAGGTTATCAGGTTAGTCAAGTACAACTTCCACACAAAAGGTGTAACAGAGGTTTAAACAGTCGAAACAGATGACTAACGTCCATAGCAAGCTAAAAATTTAGCCACTCTTTACATATTCAAGAATATTTGGGGAAACAAATAATGTATCTTTCCTGAAGCTAGTTTTCCAGAAAACCAAGCGCTTAGTGACTTTTTCATGAATCTGCAGTTTAAACAGAGCCAGACAATCAAAAGAGCTGCAGAATAAAAGGTAATTTTTCTAATTATGTTTTGAACAATTAACAGACAATATTATACATGCTAGACTACAGTTTCCTGGTTTGTGCTTCATGTAGACAGTAACAATTCTTAAACAAGCATGCTTATAGAAGTATTTATAAAGAATCATAAATTATAAGCAGTCCATCAGTGTGAATCTTGCTTAGCTATAGAAGCCCCAAAACAGAAGTAACGGTCAATTATGAAACATTATTTGGAAGTCATATGAGTTTTAAACTTATTTTTGGGAGTCAAATTTTTAGTTGCCACCATTTTAAATCATGAAAATTTGCTTCTTTTTTTTTCCCCCAGAAGCTAGAAATTTATGCTAGGCAAAAGTAAAATGGTTAAATACCTAGTTATGGTAGTTGTGTACATTCAAAGCCCAATTCTCAAAGTCTACAAAATTTTTCTCTCCAGCAAAAAGATTTTCATAACCCAGAATCAATTTGGGAGGCAATATTAATTCTCTGCATATCATAACACCTGCTTAAGACTTGTCAAGGTGTCCTCATTTTCCCCAACTCTTTCTTACAAGCACTCTCCTGTATTTCTAGCTTGTCTTTTGTGTCAGAAATTCTGATGAAAAAATCTCTGAAACTAGAGAATGTGAAATTCAAGGCAAACTATATCACTGTCATTTTACATTGTTTACTCTTTCAGTAGGTATCTCTATGTATTTCCTCTTCTCTTCATCAGAGTGAAACCTGCAGGTGTGATTTCATCTTGATTACTGGTCACATTTCTAGTATTACATGCAAATATAGCAGGACCTAATTCTTTTATGAAACCAGAATCAAACACATTGTGTTTCCAGGTGTAATACAAGCGTTGCCTCTTTTTACTACCTTAAGGATTTTACTACCTAGAATTCTTAAGAGGAAATAGCACTATTAGTAGCAAGTCACCTCAAGGTCTCCGTCTTCTCCTATAAAAAATTATTCCCTCGTGTGTGATATATCACACTTGCTGCAATCCTCCTGTGCATCCCAATTTGCTCTTTTTCAGTGCATCAAACTTGCTGCTGTCAAAAGCATATTATTTTCTTGCCACACTTAGTGAGTTAGTTTCGCTTTTACAGCCAGTTCCTGGTTTCTCTTAGCAGGAAATTTCTAACTTTTTGTCCTCACTTTTAAGGCTTGTCATAACACTGCTTCTTCCCACCTACAGTTCAGTTCTCATGTACTCCTACACGCCTAATGAGATGACAATACTTATTACAATTTTCGTGGTTTATAGTGGCACTTCCTTTTTCTCCCTTCCCAGCTTGCAAAACATAAAATTGGTTCAGAACAGGGTCTAACTAGTCCAGTGTCTGATTTCTAGCATCGACAATAAATGTCTGCCCCAGGAAGAGTGCAAACAGTGCACATGTATATAATTCCTCTCTCAAGTACTCTACCCACTTTGAGCTATTCTCACTCTGGGTATTTCCAATACAGATAGGGTTACTGTATTTCATATCCTATACATACAGCTCTGCCAGATAGTTGTCCAGTCTCCCAGGAAAGTCATGTAAATATCTACTATGCACAACCATTTTTTGTCTGGGGCATACAGATGCTATCTCTTCCACAAGGAACTGTGTCCTCTGGGTTTTTTTACACTTGGTTCCTATTGCCTATATGGGCTTCCTGCACTCATACCGGAAGAAAAAGTCAAAAGTAATTTTTGGCCACTCTGTCCATATTATTCATTATTTTTTAAAGATTTATGGTGTTTCCCCTAAGTTACCTGTTTCCTAGGCTGAAGCATCGGTTCCTGTCACAAAAGCTATTCCTTACTTTTGATCTCCCTTTCTGTCCTTCATAGAACCTTTCCGATTTCTGCTGTAGCTGTTTTAAGGTGAGAGAACCACAACTGTGTACAGGTAATCCCCGTTCACAACAATTTCTTTACTTCAACAAGACAGACAATTTGGTGTCAGGCCAGAATCTTGGAGCCAAGACTTCTTGGAGATGGCAAAATACACAATAAATGTGCCTCATGACACCTTGCTTTATTCAGCTTCTGCTAAATTCCTACATCTCAGTTGTAGTCTCAGAGAAAGTAAAAGAAAACTGGACTAACCTTAAAAGGTTTCCAGCACTTGTTCAACATATTCTTCCCTGCTACCTGTGTTCTTAGAAACTAGAGACTCCTCCAACTCCATTTTCATTAATTCCTCAGATTCTCCTGAAATTATACTTCATGTTTGTTCTTCTGGGTTAGGAACGTGCCTTCTGCATTCCTTCCAACATTGTAGGCTCTGGCAGGATTAAATGACCACCAATCATATAGATGTGTAGAGTATTTGGTGTATACTGCATGCAGCACACCTTTGGGTATGGTAACTGTACATTCAATCGTTACAACCACTTCACTGACTGTTCCACACTGAGCATTGCAACTCTGAGGAAACCTGCAGCAGAGTTCATTAATAGTTCAGATCAACAGTCAGTGTAACACACAAAAACATTTTGCTCCTTGGGAATACTGATCTTTATTGTTTTATCACTCATTTAACTGCAAATTATTGCTTAAATTTAATCATTTAAACTGATGATTAAAGCGTAATCTACACTTTACAAAGGAGAAGACTTTGATTTTAAAACCTTTTTTAGTGTGGCTCCATTTAAGTTGATTGTCCTGCTCTGATACGTTAGCTTCCATAAGAATGAAATTTTTCTGCTGGGTTGCAAATGGTTCTGTTGTGGATGCTGGCTCCCTGGAAGTCCAGGTTGGATGGGGCTTTGAGGAAGGTGTCCCTGCCCATGGCAGGGTGGTTGGAACCAGATGATCTTAAAGGTCCCTTCCAAACCAAACCATTCTATTATGTGATTGGATGAGACTATGTAGACAAAGCAATATGTGATAACATTAACAAGAAACTAGCATTTCTAGGTCCTCAGTTAAGATCTGAAAAAGGTTCCTTACCTGTTCTGAAAGAAAAGCAATATCCCATGAAATGATCAAACTTGTCACTTGGTCAAAAAAATGAACAATGAGAAAGTATGAAGGTAAAAAATGTAAAAGAGAAAAAGAGATGAAGATAAAAGGAGTTTCTTGGTTTCGGTAGGCTGAACTAATAGCCACCTTCCCTGTAGTTGTAATTCATTTGTAACTTGGAATTTGCGCAAAAATTAAAAAAAAAATAAAAAGATAGATATCGGAAAACATTAAGATAGAAATTTGTTATGTTAGCATTTCTATACAATATTTTGGATTAAAGCTCACGATTATTCTTTCACATATAGCATGTTCAGAGATGCAGATTTTTTCTTTCCTGAAGTAAAAAAAAGTAAATTCAGAATTCACTCAAATATATCCCACATAAATTACTGAAATGTTTCTGCAATATGTATTATTCTCTTCCCAATCAGGCAGGCTAAGATTAAAATCTTGTCAAAAAGAAACACATTGAAATTTTTACTTCAGGGAAGTGTAAAGACTTTCACCTTCTTCATAACAATTCAGTGCAGTACTACCATTTATTTTCCATTAGCTAGATGTTTATCAAATAATATAAATATAATTTGAGCCCAAGTAACCATATTTTGCCGTGTGTTCTTGCATATTTAGGAAAATTTTCCATTTACAGGGGCATACCAAAGCAGTTTTAATGGCCTAGTTCTCATGAACAGTACTAGAAGCAATCTTAGAGAATGTACGCTATCAACACAATATATTCGTATGTTTCACTGATAAAGACAGAGGCTGTAGTCTATTCATATGTTGCACTGATAACAGTAGAGGCTACCATATTGCCATGAGCAGCGACACATTTTTACTGTTTCAGTACTTAATGTCAGAAGTTATCTATAACCTTTGATAATCCTGGTAACATGTCTGATGTCATGGAAGTAGCAATAGTAAGATTCAGAAGAATCTTCTCCAGCTCCATCATAATCTTCAAATTTCAACATATACTTTGCCCAGTTTTCCATATTAAAGACATATTTTTTAATAATTTGATTTATTATATTTGACTGTGCTTAGAGCAACATGAGTAAGATTTCTGTGGACAAACCTGCAATGGAGAAATTAGCACACTTCACAGGTCAATGCACTTTACTCCAGCAACAAGATATACCCTAATGCAAAAATTAAAAATGCAGAGAAAGGGAATGGGTTCCGTTCCTAATAAATATATTACAGAATCCCAGAATCACAGAATAATAGGGGTTGGAAGGGACCTCTGTGGGTCATCTAGTCCAACCCTCCTGACGAAGCAGGGTCACCTACAGCAGGCTGCACAGGACCTTGTCCAGGCGGGTCTTGAATATCTCCAGAGAAG
>Ga0065711_1031380_pt1:0-27500 | contig 29834 bp, 15 predicted proteins | sample Hoacrofraction12_FD_59098 | JGI IMG/M metagenome (GOLD analysis project Ga0065711, IMG submission 59098) | Hoatzin crop microbial communities from Cojedes, Venezuela - Epithelial fraction 12 v2 (version 2) | ecosystem: Host-associated > Birds > Digestive system > Esophagus > Crop... | reverse complement strand
CCTGGTCGCAAAGCCAGTTACTGCCGTTTGGCTTTTCCAGACTTGTAAAAGAGATTAATGAGTGACACACCAAACAGGCCCCTTCCTGCAGCAAGAGTTTTGCCTGAGAAGTAAAGGCTAGGGCTTGTCGTACATTCACGGGGTTGTTTGTGAAACTCCTCCAGAGGAAACCTCTGTGAACTTCTTCTTCCACCCAAGAATGCTCAGTTACTGGAGTGACCGACGTTCCTGCGTCGGACAGCAGCAAAGAGTTCTCCAATGCAATTAGCAGTCGTCCTCAGGCAGGTCTGGGGAGAGGAAGGCAGCGAGGAGGGCGCAGGAACTGATTGCAGAGAATCAGGATTGTTCAGATAGTAGGATGGAAGTGCTGCTGGGACGTGGGGTCCCAGCCCCACTTACAGAGGAAGACCCAGCTCGCACCACCACCAGCCTCACACCTGAAAGGTCACAGCCATAGCTTCTGCCTTGAATCCCACCTGGGTACGAGGCCTTGAGACCAAGTGACAAAGTGGGAAGGCAAAAATTGAAGAAAGGGCATTTTCCAGGGCACTGCACAGCAAGATAACGTTCCTGACGTACGAAATCTTGATTATTAGGCTCGCTGGCAGACAGAAACCCAAACCACCGAAGGCCTGGTGCTGTGCCCTTCCCACCACTCAGTGCTACTCACCCATCTCCGTACCAGGTTCACCAAACCAGTGGCAGCACCCAGCAAATCTTCGGAAAGTCCTCAGGTGCAGTCACAGTTTTGGAGGAGTCTTCCTAAAACATTCCAGGAGTCCTAACAGGAACCAAAGACATGCTGCAGGAGATAGCCTCAAAAGCATCCTATTTTTTCCCCTCCATTATAATTCCTATAGCCTCGACTCCAGCTTTACTGAACATAATCCCATCATCAAAACAATGCAACCTTCTATTTAAAAAATGTTTTAAAACCCCAGGAATGGTTCAATTACATCTTGACTTGTTCTCTGCTGCCGGGAAGGGAGCTCACCCTCCCCTAGCTGGCGGCAAATTCAGAGGCTTGCTGCCTGCGCAGACCCTCCAGCTCCCGGGTTAGCTGGCCGGGGCACCTCCTCTGAGCAGAAGGAGCTGTGCCAGTGGCCTGGTGATCCACGGGGTACGGAGCCACCGCGCCGGGATCCTGCGTCACAGGTTCTGGCCAGCGCAGTCCCGGGCTGGACGAGGACGGCTGACGGAAGGAGCTCTGCCTGCGCTCCAATCTGCCATTCAGACCTACTCGACAACTGGCTGAAAGCCATTATTCCCCTAACTGTTGCTTATTTTAAGTAATACAGCTGCTCTGCACAATCCTAACCACCTTTTTGATTGTTCATTAGGGACTTGCAATGCTCTTGGTTTATTCCATTTAAACTTGGATTTAACTAACAGTAGTTATGTGCCCCATCACCTCTTCATTACTAGACTGAATTGCTTCCTAAGGACCAAATCATGCAGAGTCTGGCAGGTTCTGCGAGGCGCCGGGCGCCCGCTCTGCTCATCCATTTCACTTAGGCAGGCGCTTGCAGTGGGGATTGATGGCACGCTCGGGCTGGGCGAGTCCTGAGCCGCCGCTCGGATTCCGCATTCGAAGTCTTCATCTGCAGCAAACGAGGACGCACGCGACTCTGCTTGGTGCAAGTTAATGTCTGCACGACCAGCAGGGAACGAAGGCGCAATAAAGGATCAATAATCACAGTGATCTAAGAAACGGTTTTGAAATATTTAGCCGGAGGCAACGATTAAGGTTCTTTTGATGTTGCAAACTTAGAGCTTATGGTCTTGGATCTGAGTCAAGTGTTTACCCTTAATGGTTGTAGGAGTTTTCCAAAATGACACCTCCTCTCACTCGAGCTCAGCTACCGACAGAGCCAGCACAGAGACAAACGCTTCAAAAATCACGTGGGATTGCCGTGATCTTTTCTCCTTTGCCAGCTTCTCGTCACTTTTGAACAATGCCAGACTAAGGATTAAATTTGTAATTTAACTCACATGACAGCAAGCCATTAAATGATTCCTAAGGAAAGTTTGGATCGAGTGGACCTGTGTTTTATAAAAAGCACAAAGACCCACCAGCATTCCTCAGCTGATGGGGGCTGAAATGTTCTTGGGCTTTTTGGTTTTGCTTTTCTGCATGATACTCAGATTTTGGAAGTGAGGAATAATATTTGCTTGCTGGTAGCCTGAATTCCCTTAGAGATACAAATCTCTGTCTCTTTGAGAATGATAAAAGAAGTCAGGCGGTTTGTGTACCATCCTGCATTAAGAAAAACTCGGAGGTTTAAGGCCATCTGTATTTAAATCCAAGGACAGATGAGACATTTAAATTTTAGTAGCACTCAGTTATATACCTGACATAGAGAAATGGCTGCAATCCTTTTTATCAGGCTGGAGAATGGGCATTAAATGACAAAATATTAGTCAGGCCGTAGATCCACGAAACCTATAAGTTCTGCAGCAGCTTCATTAAATCTGTTTTTTTATCAGAGGGGAGAGAAGGGTCTGGTATAACGTTGCCAGCGTTTGAGGCATTGGGTTTTTAGAGGATGGCTGCCAGATACTTCATCCATCTGTCTATTTTCATATTTATTGTTTTACCAATCACTTTATTCACCCATCTGTTCATCTGTGTAAACCCATTTTTTTAAATTTTAATTTTTATTTATAGACTGACCTTAATAAACTCTCCTCAAGTACCGCGTGTTTATCACTGTCACGGGTGAAAACGTTATTAATGGCAGGAGGGCTGAGCTGGGAAGACGACTGCCCTTTAAATTCCTTTTCAGCTGACTGGACCGCGGCAGCTCAGCTGGGCGGAGGTGGCTGGATCGATAAGGTCGGAGTTCAGTCACTGCTCCCATCTCCTCTATCATCCCCATCGCTGCCCGCTAACCATGCCTGCAGGTGGAGCGGGGGCCCTTGCCCACCTTTACGAATTGCCTCGCTCCGTAGCGAGGGCTTCGCCGCCCCGTAGCAGAAGCTGTGGGTAGCTCGGGGTGTTGGTTTCGAAATATATACGAGGGAGGATGCGGATGTCAGCGCAAGAAAAGCAGCCCGGTGTGGTTAGTGTAAATACTGCTGGCTCGGGGTGCGGCGCTGGCCCAGGGGTTTCAGCTCTTCCAGGGAAATTCTGATTAAACATAAATAAGGGATGCACCGGTCGTGGAGTGCTTTCCACATCACACGGAGGGATGAGAGGCGAGTTAGTTTTCAGCACATAGTCACCAGCGCTGTACTTTCAATCCAGCTACTTAAACTGCCTTAATTGCCAGGAATCTGGGGCTGATGACCACGACATTGCTGATGCCTCTGTGTTTGCCTTCGATACCTACGCCTGGCTCGGGCAGGAGCAGATGCGTTTGCTTTCGCAGGTGCATGGCTCATAATGCAGTTCAGAAAATGCCATTTATTACTATTGATCATGTCCTTATTTAATTGCCAACAGCAATACGGATGATGGTTACATTCAAAATAGGAGGTGGTAAGAGCATCTCGAAGCACCTCGAAATTATACATCTACGGATTAAGAGCGTTTCAAATTTATGATAGTTAAGAGTCACGAGGTGGCTATAAATGCTTTACGGGTTCACTTCGTTGACATAAGGTCTAACCTTGCTGCAAAAATACATTTTTATCCTGCTGACTTAAAGCGAGTTTGACAAATACTCTCCAGGATAACTCAACCCCCACGTTTTATCTTTGGTCGGCCTAGGTGCCGCTTGCGACAGAGCTTTGCTGTGAAAGATGTAGCTGCGAGGCTGGGGACATTCCCCTCATGGCTTCATCTCATCTCCCGGCTCGTTAGAAGCCTTGGATTCCTGCCTAGGATTTTATTTTGACATCAGAGGTGTAAATCAAGTCATAAACATATTTAAACTAATGTTGTTGAAAATCCGTAATTCTGACAGCGAAATGAGCAACAAAAAGTGCATATAATATTTGGTGACATGTAATTTTAACTTCATCCAGTCTCTTTGCTTTTGAGCCATGGTTACCTGCGGGATCAGGCAATAAAATAAGGATGTACAAGAATGTGTCAAATGTAGGGCTTCCCTAAATTACACTCCGAGGCACAGATTAATACATTTAATACATTCCAGTCATGAGTGAAGTACTTATAGCAGAACAACTGCTCCTTCAGTGATATCATTCACTGGAATGAACTACAGCTAACAGTGACAAGCTGGAAAAATGCCCCCACTTTTCAAACTGTACAAATGGCATTTGGACACAGTAACTCAAAACTGGACACTTCATTTCAAGTTTAAAGCTAGTGGTCCAGTCAAAAGCTATTACTCCATCTTCTTTATTTGTAGTCCATGCTTTTGTGCTCTTTAAGAATCAAATAAATACTGGTGTAATGGTTAGCAACTGCCAGTTCAACGAAAAATACTGCTAAATTCGCCAATAAGTCTTTTTTCTACACACACAAATTTATGACATAAGAACTGAACCCATTCCTGTTACGATGTCTGGATAGTTTTTTAATGTAGAGGGAGGCTCACTTTAGTGATAAGAGTTTAAACCTCAACTACTTTTTCCTTCTTTCTGGATCATACATCTAGATGGAGAAGAGTGCGAAACAAACGGCCGGCGCGCACAAGCCACGGTGCACTGAGCTGGCCCGTTCTCAGCTCCGCCGAGCCGGCAGAGCCCAGCGATCTCCGGGGCTCTGCGGCCTCGTGCACCGGCTGCTCCTTCCCTTCTGCATTCGCACGGAGGTTGTTTAAAAACAAAGGGAGATGATTTGCACAGTCATTATTTAAAAGTAAAGAGATATTTTTTGCACCGAGATTATTTAAAAGGAAAGAGATTATTTGCAGGGTAGTTATTTAAAAGCAAAGAGATCGTTTGCACTGAGATCATTTCAAAGCAGATGCAAGGTCTGCCTCCTCCTCTGTTTGAAGAACTCGATGGAGAAGGGAAGGGGACTGAGCTGGCTGCAAGCTCTCTAGAGGTCTCCTCCTGGTCACTTCGGTACAATCCTCTTTGGTCTCCACTGTTGGCAAGTCCCTCTCCCTCGAAGGGACGCCCCGAGCATCCTGCCCAGCCCCGCTGCGGGCTCTGTACTGGTCAGATCCCAGTTTGTGCCAACCACGGAGGCTCTGCGACCACGCGTGCCCGTGTGAGAGGAGGGAGCCGCGCCGGCCGCCGACCGAGGTGGGCTTCTCGCAGAAACACAAGGCGACCCGGGGAACGGGGCTGGCTGCTTTCCGTTCGTCGTGGCACCGCGTGCAGGCTTCGGGGCTGGGGTCTTCAGTTCCTGCTTTGATCTGCCTATACGGAATAACCGATGCTGACGGGCACGGGGCCGGAGCTCCTCCGCAGCAGTCAACACCGCCCGAGAAATCTCCCCTGCATTCCCACACCACCACCGCACGAGGGGCTGCGAGGGCCTCTGCGAATTAATGCTTATTCCAGGCAATGTCCACGCTAAAAAACAAAATGCATTATTAGGTGCTGCATCACACCTGGAAGAACGCTTACGGATCTGGGGGTAACGCTAGTGATTGTGCTGAAATTGGCTGATGCGAGACCGAATCGGGGATGGGGTGATGAAGGGATGGATATTCACGCTGTCCAAGTGCCACCTCTTCCCCCCAGCCCGTGTTTTTACAGTGTGCCGCATGAAATGCTGCGGTAAAGCCAGAACCTAACACCCGCTGCAGGGAACAACCGACTCGTTCAAGGAGAGCAACTCCCAGCCTGATGCTTCTTCGGAGAAGCACGTGAAGGTGCTTCCCCAAACTCATGAGGTTACTTTCAACTTGTTGCAGGGAAGACGAGGAACTGAACCACAAGTAATTCTGGGTTTTCTCAGTGGATTGGTTTTGTTCTCCAGCTTCCCCAGACAGTGATTATAATCCTGTTCCTTTTTGTATTTGCAGCCAGAAGCCTTAAAAATACGGTTCTCAGGTTTCTTTTCCACCAGTGCAGCCCTGCAGCGGTCCCACCATCAGAAGACCCACGGTACCTGAAACACTCAAGACAAAGTGTCTGGAAACAGAAATTATTTCTATTTCACAGAAAGAACTTACATTTTCTTTTACTCAGTTTCTTGAAAATACTGACGCTGAGATGAACAAAGATTTTATGATGTTCTAAGTAATTTGATTTAGTGTCATAATTACATCTTGATTAATTCTATCCACATGGAAAATGAGGGGTTTTTTTTTTCCTGCCTCTTATCCGCAGGGTACATTTTAAAGATTTTTTATTAACTGTAAGTAATGCAAGTTGGGAAGAACCGTGATAGTCTGCAAACAAAGCACCTTTAGCGACTGTGAAGGGATAAATGACAGGTACGATGGGCAGGATTGTGCCCCCCGGTCTCTGCATTGACACTACGAGAATGCAAAGACCCTGGAAGCTATTGTGCAGAAAAAAGTAGGCTGCTAACACACATACCTCTGCCACCTTGCTTCTTCCACCGCTGGCACCGGACCTGACGTGTCTGTTCCCATCTTTCACAGAATGTTCAGGGTTTAAAGGGACCTCTGTGGGTCACCCAGTCCAACCCCCTGCCGAAGCAGGGTCACCCAGAGCAGGCTGCACAGGACCTTGTCCAGGCTGGTCTGGAATATCTCCAGAGAAGGAGACTCCACAGCCTCCCTGGGCAGCCTGGGCCAGGGCTCCGTCACCCTCAGAGGGAAGAAGTTCTTCTTCATGTTCTGACAGAACTTCCCATGCTTCAGTTTGTGCCCATTGCCCCTTGTCCTGTCGCTGGGCACCACTGAAAAGAGTCTGGCCCCATCCTCCTGACACCCACCCTGCAGATATTTATAAGCATTTATGAGGTCCCCCCTCAGCCTTCTCTTCTTCAGGCTGAACAAGCCCAGCTCCCTCAGCCTTTCTTCGTAGGAGAGATGCTCCAGTCCCCTCATCATCCTCCCCTCATCATTCATCCTTCTCGGAGGGAAGCTCCTTAGGCTTTGCTGCATGCTGAATGAGAGATCGGAGCTCAGTGGCCGTGGCCTTGCCCCATCCAGCGGAACGCATGCCCCACGCAGCGTAACTCGCTTTGGAATGACAGGCTGGAGGACTGAGACTTTTGTAGGTTTTCTAAAATCATTTAAGAATATTTTAATCCTTTGACCTTGGCCAGCTGACATCAGTTTAATTGCTACTCTAAAAAAGTACAATGTAAATTTCCTAAGGATGCAGACTTGCAAGTTGTTCTCCTGAGTTTGTAGCCGCAGAGAGAAGGAGAAACCATGCAGGGCTGCAGGAGGTAGCTTCACTTGGAAAACCAAATTGGTATCTCTTTTCCTTTCCCTCCCTGCCATTCTCTCTTGAGAAATAGCTTCACGGCGAGGAACCTATTATTGGGCATTGCACATCATTAATTCTAGAATCATTTCTCTTCTGCTGCCTCTTACGGTCCTGCGCTACACTGCATAATATTGTCATCCCAGCACGGGAAGCATCGCCTATTTCAAGCATAAGGCTACAGACCAGAGTCGCTCAGCCTAAGGGACCTAAACTGGGCATCGCAGAGCAGCGCAGGGGTGGAGCTGAGGCACAGGCAGGCAGTCATGAAAATACCTCGCGGACGAAGAGGCACTGCTTGATGTCAAGGGACCAGGAGCGCCGGCAATAGCTCCGAAGCTTGGGAGATTTCTCAGCAGCGTCTTTCTTGGAAATGCAAACTTCAGGAGTATAAACCAACCCCGTTAAGTTATAGTTCACTATATAAACTACACGGAGGACTCAACAGCTTGTATCTTTGGTAGGCTTATGTCAGAGAACACGACTGGCGTTACCTGTGTCGGGAGCGGGTGGGTCTATGCGGAGCCGTCACTGTTCATCGGCTGCGCTGAAAGCTTTGGCCTCTTTGGCAGAGCTGACGGTGGCAGAGGGGACACGGTCCAAACCCGAAGCCCGGACTAACCGAACTGAGGCCTGCAGTGGGTAAAGGGTGAAAAAAAAAAGGTAAAATTTAGACATAAAGGGGTCTTTGGGTTCAGCCTGGCGAGGAGCAGTGCCGAGCAGGCACCACCATTCCCTGCAGCTGCAGGACCAGTTCGCCGGTGACTGAGCTGACTTCACGCACAGGAACAAAGCATTTTCACTAGGGCAAGCAGGAGGATGCTGGGCTAGGGATGCTTTTTTACCAGTACACCGCTTCTGCTCACCAGTTTTGCTTAAAAATAATCTAGACACATGTTTACATTAGTCCAATCCTGTAAACACTTTGAAGCAGAACTCTTTTTTTTGTGTATACCCAGATAACTGGGGTTTACAGGCGTCTCGTACAATGGGTCACAGCTAGGGATCCCAGATCAATAAAAACAAGAATGAAAAATAACACTATGTTCTAAATTGCTATGACTAATTCCTTGTATTAGTAATACAAAAAACAATTCAATCCGTATCGCAGGATTTCTTCAGTGGCCGAGTACTAATTCAAATTTTACCAGTGTCTGCCTGCTTTTCCATGCAATAATAGCAGAATGTATTCCCAGGTCTGATTTTGACTCACTATATTCTGTTGACAAAATAATTTGCTTTAAGAATGAAATGCTTTCCAGAAGAACTCGCCTCAAGTTGCGCACATGGGAAGCAGCCCTCAAATATGTCATTCTTGGAAAACCCAACACGACGTTAGGAGTCCCAGTGTTCCGGCTGCAGCGGCTGTGCAGAACACGGAGTGCAGAGTAAACTGACAAAATAATTGGATTATACATGCACGATTCAGACTTTCAGTTACTGGGTGCTTTCTTGCTCCTGGTTTCCACAGAAAAGTCACTTTTTTGTTCCTTAAGTCCTTGTATTGCTTATTTACATATGAAAAGGCAAGTTTATAAAAGAGCTTTCCTATTTTACTCCATCTAATAGTTAATAATTTAAATCTGTAGCCATTATCATCATATAGATTGACACAAATGGCATATGGATCATTCTGGGGATGAGGGTTAGTTTCTTTTAAGAGAGAATTGTTTTAGTTTTTGCAGGAAATTAATCAGGGGAATGGGCTTTGTGGAGCATGGAGCAAATCTAATCTGTTCTTTGTTCAAATTTGCCTTGCTCCAATTCCTAGCAATTGTAGACAACATGCTCTTTTGTTCGGGAGCCACTTGTTACATGCATAATTAGAGACTGCAGTAGCTGTGTTTAAAGAAAAACTGTTTTCCAGTGTAATGTGTGATCTTGATAATAGTATTTTCATCAAAGGTAGCAATTACATTCATTAAGCTGGGACTGGCAAGGCAGCAAGGAAATTAAGTGGAAGGTGAATAAAAAGCTCCCTGTTTCTTTTTAAAATCTCTGCCTCTTTATAAGTTGAAATGCACCATGTTGAGCTGCAAACTGGAAAATACATACTGAATATAAAAAAAAAAGAAAGAAAGAAAAAAATAAAGTCCTCCTTAACCTTTCTGAATAATGATCCAGAAGATATCCTAGGGACACCTACTATAGATGCACTTTTCAAATTAAAGGGCTTTATTCTACATTAATTTCTTATGCAAGTTTTAAACGAGCTCAACATACGATTCAGGTCTTTAAAGGCTCCAGGGCTCTCTAGGATTAATTCACTGTTCTTTTCACACATAAATTAATTGTTTTGTGTTCTCAAAAACAGCAAACAGCACATAAATCAACCAGTTTAGAAAAGACGCAAGGCTGGTACCTTTCGCAAAGCACTGAAGTTTGCTATTTATACTTCATCATTACAACATGTAACTTTTAAAGGAAAAGCTGGGAAAGCAGGACATATGTTGGTAATTCTAAGCAGATTTCTTGAGTGCATAACTCATTTTAGCAACCTGATTCCTTGAAAGACAAAAGTTGTGGTGCACTAAAAAGCCATTCTTCCAGCACTCTAATTATATTTTTCCCTGTTAATAATTGAATTACACATCAGTAATGCATTTGCAAACCTTGCCACGTAAAAATAGCTAGGGTGTTTTTTCTGGTCCCTCCTCCCTTTCTGACCTAAGCCTTGTAAAAGTGAGATTTGCAGATGGAAAAACATGAAAATCTACACGTGAGCCCCGGAGCCCTTGGAGGGCTGTGCCCAGCCCATGGCCTCCCCCAGGCACCTTGGCTGACCACACACACAGGAATCTCATTTTTTGACTCCAAAATGTAATGTTCCTTTTTGCCCAGGCGCGGTGTCACAGGCTGAGAAGTGGTCCATCCCCTGGTACCTCTGCCCTGTGCGCACAGCTAGGGCAGCACACCGCTGCAGAGAAGTCGCTACTTCAGATGAAGGCTGAACCCTTGTTTTGCACGCGGGTGAAACACCCCACTGCAGGGATCTCGGCAAGTGTCAGCCAAAGCAGACGACACTGCAGCAAGTGGGGCAAGTCGAATCTACAAGCCCTTACAGCGGGAGAGGTGCCGAGAAGCAGGCGATGTGCTCCTTCCTGAACAGGGATGTCCCAGCGCGCTTTCACCTCGAGGCAAGAGAGAAAAATGAAGCCAGAACCTGGTTATCTGTAAGTCTAAAAATAACTGTCTCTCCCTCTGCCCTTCCCAGAAATAGAATATGAAACCACAGCATCTTGGCCAAATTGGAATTTGCATACTTCTGCGAAGCATTTCCTTCAGTTAGGAATGATTTAATTATTCTTCACTTCCTCTTCTAGAAATCATTCCTGGATAATGAGGTTAGCATAGAGCAGATATGCTTCAGTCAAGAAATAGATGTAATTCAGTGCCAGAAGGCTTTTACAGTTTAAAAAAAAAAAAAAAAGATTTTTGGACACTTCTAAATAGAAGCAGCAGTATGGAGAAGGTTGGCTATTAAATTACAAGAGTCTGAGACACCAGATCACTGGGTGCTTTACCCGGTGCTGTGTCAGCACCCTGAAGAATTACAGGACAACCACAACTGTCTTGCGGCCCAGATTCTTACACAGGGGTAACAAGGCACATTTTAAATAACTATTAAATAATGGCAAGCCGTATTGCCTCCAGAGAACTGTTTATCTCTGCAAATTGAATCACTGAAGTCAAAGCACAGAAATACTTCTGGCGGAAAATGGAAGACCTGTCGCCGCACCTTCCTTGGGACCTTGGAAACTCCGAATCCTGCCTGGCACTCGGATGTATTTCACGACAAATAGCTTGCTAAATCTAGCTTTTATTATTCAAGCAACAATCAAAATAACCTGCCTTATCAATCAAATGCAGACATTGCTGCAATTGAACTGGGAAAATGATTTTCTTTTTAAAGCATGATCGACATATGTTGAGAAGACCCAAGTAATTTGGAATTTAAGAAGGGAGCATAACAGTTTGTGTTTGGTAAAAATCACACAGTGGAACATAAGGAATTTTTCCCTGAACATGGGGAAAACAAGACTACGAACGTAAATACAGCCTTCATCTCATATAACCATCTTCTAGTACATAATAGGGAGTCATAAAACATTTTCAAAGTTCAAAAAGTACCTGAGCTGAAAAAAGTGCTTTGCCTCAATTCTTACGGGAACAATTGGAGCAAATGCTGCATTTGGTGTGTAAACATCCTCCATCTCAGGAACAGAATGTCTAACATTTTCTTTCCTAAAACAAACAGCATCAGCTTTTGCACTAAAACTCATTTGCTGCAACCGTGTCTTCAACAGCTTCAACAAAACGTTCTAAGGAGCTTTTCAGTATTTAACGAAATTTCTAGAAGCTTAACTTTAATTTCCAAATTCTTCCCCAGTTCTTTTCAGGTCAGTTCAGCAGAGCGGACACAAAGCTGTTCTCTATGAGATAAACTGCAGAAAAAATTGCAAAGCATTTTGCTCGCAACTTAGCATCATTTCAAAGGTGGCTTTGTCGCTTCAGCTGGTTCTTTAGCTGGTGTTGGGTGGATGATACAGCAACTCCACAAACAAAGTTTTATCAGCTAATACTTTTTAGCAAACACAAGTACAGGCTAGGTGGAGAGTGGCTCGAGAGCAGCCCTGAGGGGAAGGACTTGGGGGTACTGGTGGATGCGAAGCTCAACATGAACCGGCAATGTGCGCTTGCAGCCCAGAAAGCCACCCGTATCCTGGGCTGCATCAAGAGCAGCGTGGCCAGCAGGGTGAGGGAGGGGATTCTGCCCCTTTACTCTGCTCTCATCAGACCCCACCTGGAGTCCTGTGTCCAGCTCTGGAGCCCCCAACATAGGAAGGACATGGATGTGTTGGAGTGGGGCCAGAGGAGGCCACAAAGACGATCCGAGGGCTGGAGCACCTCTCCTACGAGGACAGGCTGAGGGAGTTGGGGCTGTTCAGCCTGGAGAAGGCTCCGGGGTGACCTTAGAGCAGCTGCCAGTGCCTGAAGGGGCCAACAGAAAGGATGGAGAGAGGCTTTTCACAAGGGTGTGCAGTGACAGGACAGGGGGGAACGGCTGTACACTACAAGAGGGCAGATTTAGATGAGAAACTGTGGCTGCCCCCTCCCTGGCAGGGTTCAAGGCCAGGTTGGATGGAGCTCTGAGCAACCTGGGCTGGCGGAAGATGTCCCTGCTCATGGCAGGGGGGTTGGAACGAGATGATCTTTAAGGTCCCTTCCAACCCAAACCATTCTATGATTCTGTGATTCTATGAAACAACGTTTGCAGCTTCTGCGACTCTTAACCTTTCACACTCTCCGCTTTTGGTATCCCTACAGATAAAAGAAATATCCAGAGAAGCTGGTATCTTTCTAAAATGTAATTATCATGTCTTTGGGTACCATCTAAACAAAGGCAGAAAAACTCAGGGACGCAGTATCAAATTAAAACTGGATGACTGTTCTGGTTATATTGAAAAATTTGCATTTAATTTGCATATTTAGGACGCAAATTAGTGAACCGAAAAATCTTGCGGCATGTCCTTAGAAGATAATTCAGGCCAAAACCATCCAAGAAATTTGCAGCAAACTAAGCATGACAAAAAGGATGATCAGAAGATTATTCCGTTCCTCTGCTGCGTGTGTCATCGTTTACAAGTCTTGGCTGAACGTTCCTTAGGGAGGGCAGGAAGCAATCCCTCAGCCAAGAGGACATCAGCTCGGGGTGCATGTGTCAGAGCTTCTGGTGTCCTACAAAGTGGAGACCCCACCCAGAGTCCTTCTGCAGGCTCCAGAAGGGAAACTTTTCAAAACCAAAACAAACTTCCTGGGCTTAGAGAGACATGGGAAGCAAACTCAGCATGAACCCATCATACTGTAGCTCAGCTCTTCCCCTCGTTCTGTCTACGCTAGGAAAGAAAGTTATCTGAGAGCTGGCAAACCTTCAGGCATTTCTCCATCTGCACTTGACTCCAAACCAACCAAGCTGTAACGCACCATTTCAGCTCTTCCCACCATGACCCTCCAGCCATCGTTAGATGAAGCGAAGCTCACTTTTAACTCTTGCTCATGTCTGCAAGTTGACTTCTCTCCTGTGTTAAACCTACCCCACGCAGTCCAGCCCAGCCTTATCCGGTGATTCATAACAGATGTTTTTAAAACTGTCACAAATTGTGACGGTGGTTTGTGCACCACTTCAGACAGACTGCAGGACCTCCAGGTCTGGCTGGCTAGGGAGCAGAACTTCTTTTTCAGTCCATACATGTTAATTTCCTGATTAGGTAACCCCTGAACAACACAAGCTGGCAATGTGGAAGTTGGGAATTTATTGCTACATTTCAAATTCTCCTGTTGCTATTTGATTTTTTTTTTTTTGTAAGAGCATGGTTACAGCTTGCAATACCTTTCCTTTCTTCAGAAGGCCCTGCAAAAGGTTTGATGAACATATGTTTCCACACATTCCGAAGTCCTCATTGTGTATTTTAAATAATCCCAGTTCTGAAAGTGGTGGTGACTTGGCTATCCAGACACAGCCTTCTGTCAGGTGGTGAGTGCTTCTCCTTTAGGCTCTCAGTGAAGTCACCCTGAGATCTCTTTATAGGTGTAGTTTTCCAGTATTAGGAGCTCTACAGCTACTAAGGTACACAGAGGAAGAACAGTTTCCGAAAGATGAAAATTATCTTGAAAGGAGAATATATAAAAATACTATTGCTGCCTGTTGAGACTGTCCATCTTTTTGATTTGTATTTTGAAGTACTTTACCAGAAAAAATCTTGCATTGCGCATTGTATATTCTTTTGAATATTCATATATCAATATGAATCAACATTTGAATGCTCTGATCTATGAAACAAGCTGTTAGGAACCACAGTGGTTAGTTTTAGTCACCTAAGGTGTTAGACAGCTATTGCACATGAACAGAGTATTTTTAGAGGATAATAAATACCAAGATTTCAAAGCAGCTTAATAATGTCTCTAGTATCAGATAATGAGAAACTCCCTCAACGACACCAAGCTGGATTTTGTTAATTATAGAAACTGATCTTACAACTGGCATATTTAGCTGAAATAATGATTGTAATTCCTATTTGTTGGCCTGGAACTCTGGATGCCTGGAAATGCTCAAGGCTGGGTTGGACGGGGCTTTGAGCACCCTGGTCTGGTGGAAGGTGTCCCTGCCCATGACAGGTGGGTGGAACCAGATGATCTATAAGGTGCCTTCCAACCCAAACCATTCTAGGATTCTGTGATCCACAAAACTCTAAATTCCTCTCACCTGCGTGTAAGGCCGACCACGCTACGTGGCTCTAGGCAGCCAAATCCAGAAGAGTAAGACCACTAACCACGCCCCCCACCTCGATCTAGACCCAGGAGTTACACTTCAGAGAAGACAACTCCTTGCAAAATAAATGCTCTGCAACGACTCTGTTTCAATACAACATAAAATAACACATCACGTGAAAATTCTTTGGGGATCGTACAATACATATTCATCTGCCCCTCAGTTCTCCATTGATTTGTGCCTCTGCCAACGTTCTGCACAGTGATAACACAACAGGTAAATAGTGATGAAGGATTTGTGGTAGCTGTTAACCACTTCCATGTAATTCTTTTAGGAGAGGATCTATCACAGTGGCACACTGAATACATTCTGGGTTGAGGAAAAACACTTCTTCAACTTGTGTATATTCAAGAGACAAACTGAGGAAAGTCGGACAGCTGCCTTCAAACCAGACTGTTTCAAATCCAGCTCAGCTTGGTAGGAAGAACCTGAAACGTGTCTCTCACCAAAAGATTTCCAAATGGAAATGCAGTAACATGTCAGTCAGAAAATTCTTTACATAGTGAAAAGGTCCCAGTGAGCAATTATTTTGAATTTCACATAACCCCTTTCTAACACAATCTTTATATGAAGAAAATATGAAATAAAAAACAACACAGAAAACATTATATAAAATGCTGTATTTGAGTATTTCCCGTGTAGCAATTAAACCTTTCTGTGGAAATCCACCTCAGACCTTTATCACAAACCAGAATAGTAAAGAAATCTGACTGATGTTATATTCATTCTGTCCCAGTGCAACAATTGCAAGATCTGGGACACAATTTAAAATGACATATTATTAGAGAACCATCACCTGCTATACAAGATCAGCATTCTATCAAGTCAAATACCAAATTCAGGCACTTTTTAACACATTCTCAGTAGAGGCCTTTTCTTCTAACCAGGGAAGCCTGGCGCATTTGATGACTGAAGATGCTGTTCCAGGGCAATAGGCTAGATTGAGTGGCTTGACTAAGGGCATATGGTGAAAACTCACTAATACAAATACACACTGTGTACAAAGCAGCTTGGAGTCCTGCCATTAGCACAGGAAGCCTCACAGTGTTCACAAGGCCAGCTCAGCAGCCCTACACCCACTGGTGTCGGCAGCCACCATCAGCAGTCCTGTGCTCACAGTGCCAAACAGAGAAACACAATTAACGGCAACCCGTAAATGCTTGTCCCAAACTGAGCAGAGGGTGGGGGGTGCAGGCAGCTACCAACAGCTCCTGGACAATGGCGCAGCACTTCTGATCACCAAACTGACATCAGTGCAGCAATGGAATCAGGCTTCAGGGGATGAAACAAGTTAACTCTTCCCAGAGCCAGCGACCAGAATACCTGATGCTCTCCACAGTGGTATGTGCCCTTTTAAAACAACCATGAAAGAAACTCAGTGGTTATAATTCATTTGTGCGCATATTCCTCCACAGAATTTTGTAGACAAAAATCAAACACAACACATACATTTCTTTCAAAAGTTATAGTGTACAGAATACAGCATACAGAACTGAGAGATGTGAAATATTTACAGCTGTAACATTAGTTAAAGGCTCGACCGTGCTTTTCTAAGAGCTGCTGAGTAGCTGATGAGGCTGTTCAGGTTGTTTCCTGGACTATGTCATTGGAGTTCAGACTGTAGGAAATCACATTATTTTGATTTTTTCTTGATTATTATTTCAAATGGATACCTGACACAGTTCTACACAAAGAGGCAGTCCTTTTACATAATCCTGGACATCTAGCCTGTAACAGTCCTTCAAGGAGCTCTGCACTTTGCTCCATAAAGACTTTACTTTTAGCAGTATATTAAGTCAGTGAAGTATTGCCACTCACTTCCTGGCCTCACAGAAAACTACCAAAGCGAAGCTACGACAGTATCTGAAACCAGGAGACCTATTAAACAGTATGAATCAAAACCTGATCTCTGCTGACACTCGTGTTAGCAAAGCAGGCCGAACCGCCACAGCTAAGGACTGCATCTCACATTAGCACAACTCATCATATTGATCAACGTTAACTCAAGCCTTTTGTAGCACGGTTACAATCATTTTAGAGTCACAGATAGACTATGCCAAGCAGAATAACTGTAGGTAACTGTTGCGGTGTCTGCAGTCTTCATTCTAGCCTAGCAATCTCCTCATCCATTTCAATTCATCCGAGAGCAAGCCTGCAAACAACCTGAAATGCATTAATAAGAATAATAACAATGCTAGAAGAAAACTCGAGAAGTCACCTGGACTACCCTACTACTCTCCTATTTTTGATAATCTCAAAAGCTGTTGATCAAACTGATATGGAAGGGGTTTTTTTTATTGCCACAAGGATAACTGCCACATTAATTCTTTGCCTATCAACAGGCAAAGCGTGTATGTGGGGGGAGTGATTCACTAACGTAGTTTTTTTCCCCTCTGAAGCTGACAGCAAGTCAGAAAACTTTTTATGGTGCTTTTCCTCCTTGTGTGTTTCTTTGCATAAGGCACTGTGGTTTGCTTGTTTTACAAACCCATACTTGTTAAGTGTCATTTACCCTAGTTTTGCTAGAAAATCCTTTGGGAGCCTCGGACCATAACATTCTAAGCTCCACTCGAAGTGAGTCATCAGTGACTAGCAAGCTTTACAAATGAGATTCTTCCAAGTCAGCCAAAACCAGAAAACCAACCCTTCCCTCCCCAAAACACTTGAAACAAATTGCCAATTACAGCAATTATAACAATTTTTCATATATTAAGCTCTCCATCTCTTGATTCTTAGTTAATTAGTTCTCCAGCACTGCAGAGGTTTCCGCAGTAAATAAAATGTCTGATTTTAAAGTAAACAAAGGGATAAAAATCCAAATGCATCTTAACCCCCTCCCCCCATTTTCTCTCTCTCTCAAAAGGAGAAAAACTTTGCTCTTTTTGTAGAGAACCACCAACTTCCATGAGGAAGTTTTCTAGGCTGCAAATCAAGAGTCCCTCCCTAACTCCCAGGAAGGCTCTGAGGATTAAAGTTTGTAAAATGCGTTGAACGCAGAAAGGCCACTGTGTGGTAGGATCACAGCATTCCTATTACCTAACTGACATCTCTGTCTTTTTGCAGAACTACTAGAGCTTTTTTAACACAATTTCACAAAGACTTCAACTCAACCTTTTATGAAAGGAGAACTATAAATAGCCTCTTAGATTAAAACCCTTAACAGCTGAGAAGGCTGGAAGGGGAGGTGGGTATTATCCACCTTTCAGTACTACAAATTGGGGCTGGAAGGGCTTAATTACCAAGATATACTTAAGGACACACTAAGGGCTGCTATAAAAATTACTCCAATTACAGCAGCTCCACAGATATCGCTCCACCTGGGAGAGAGGAAGCCATCACCTCTCTCTCTTTCCACACACCTCTGCTGTGCCCCATGCTAATAAAGGGCATCACCAACAAACAGCAGCTTCACACCACGCAGCAGTTCTGCTGCCCGCGCAGAGCCCTTCCTCCCGGGGAGCTTAGCAGAACCTTTCACACCCGGCAAGCCAGGGACCTGGCTTCTTTTGTTTTCACTTCGAAATCTCAAAGCGGAGATACACTGTTTGCATAACCTACAGCAACAAAATCATGTCAGCCAAGGAAACAGCTTAGAGGTGTCTCAGGCAGAAAGAGATACTTGTAACCCATTATTTGGATTCGAATGCGGAATTCAGGGTTTCACACCAACTGCACACTCACTGTCTTGAAATGGGGAATTCATGGTTTTCCTTATGATTTCATCTGTGATGATGTATTCTTATTTATGATGTAATTTATGATTTTTGTAATTACAAATAAATGTGTAATTCACAATGAGTGTTCAGGGAAAAAATTTCTGTTAACAGTCGAGAAGTCCTTATGGTTTCAATACTCCTGTGCTAAGTTTTTTGCAATGGTGCTCAACTGGATGTTTGAAGTTCCTTCATATATTGTACCTGAAATCAGAAGAAAATAAATCAGAAGACTATAAAACCACGGCGAGTATATGAAGAGAGACCAAGATACTGTTCTAACAGTCCAGTTAGAACATTTACAATTATGAAGTGAAGCTTTACTGAGCACGTTCTAGAAACAGAATTATTATTTACATAAATGTTCATATTTTATTATCTGCAACAATTAGAATCCTCTTCTACTGGCACAACATAATGACAAGATGTTTTCCTGAAAAGCAATTGCTAAATAACCAGCAAAAATTGAGTATTTACAAATGCTATCAGCAATAAGAGTCAAAGGGTAATATTGTTAGAAATGTCAAACTGTTAGGTCCAAGGATTATACTGGTAGACAAGGAAGTCTTTAAAAGTAAAACTCCACATAGGTTCAGATCTTAAAGCCAAAGAAAGCATCTTAAATTTTTTTGAACTTGAATTTTCTTTAATAGAATGGGACACAATGTGTGTGTCTGTATTTTCTTGGTATCTAAATAAACATTTTAACTAGCCTTACATACACAGATATTTATACCAGAAGTTTTATCTTCTCATATCTGAACCTTTGAATCGGTGCTGATTATAGTCTCAGGGAAAAAAAAAAATCTTAAAAAATATAACCAGTCAATTCATCCCCAAACTTTAACACTACTAACGCTACAAGAAATACTTGTTAAGAAACTATCACTCACCTATCTTGCAGTCACGATAGTACTTTTCTATTGGAAAATTTTTTGTGAATCCAACACCTCCCATCCACTCAATACATTTACTAGTTGTCAGTGTTGCAACCTATGAAAAGAGTTTCAGAATTACAACTTCAGGATCCAAGTTCATGCAGGTGGTAGTTAATTTTATTTTTTGTAGCTATTTAAAGCAAAAACAAAACAGCAATTAAAGCAGTAACTAGAACAAGTGGGAAGGGGAAGGAATGATGTTTTTGTATTCATCTTGTTTATGCAAGTTATTTTAGTATAAAAATCACTTTTTTTTAAAATCAGAGGGCATCAGGAATTCACTAACCGTTATTGCAATAGTTCATATGCTGCACTGTGAAAAAAGACTAGCAGCAGTACGCAAGACAGCAATGGCAAAGAGGCAGAAGCAATCCAATTCTGAATCGTATAGAGATTGGCAGTTGTGACCAGCAGAGTTGAGATGGTCATGAATGAAGTCTCATCACGCCATTTCTCCAGATACAAAAAAAGAGAATTCTGAGAAAATTAAATCTCTTTACATGAGCGAAAATACCAATTTACTTTCTCTTTTGATGTTATTGCTTGTTTTTCAAAATTTTATTTACAGGCATGAGGTGTTTATTTTTTGGCGGCCTATTTACATTCTATATAAGGACTGAGAGTGAGAAACAAAGATAAAAGTACATCCACAGATCTCACAGCAAAATATGAATTAAAAGTCATATATTTAGTAGGAGAAGTAACTTTTAAACAGCAGCAAAATAAATCCACAGAATAAAGGAACTGTAAGTTACCTCAGCAGCGTAGTATTTGGCCATGCTGGCCTGCTTTATGAACGGTCTTCCTGTTTCCGCCAGACGGGCTGCGTTGTAGGTCAGCAACCTCGCCGCCTCCAGCTGCGTGGCCACCTGAGCTATCTGATGTTGCAACCCCTGTAATAAGCACACGACGAGTCAGACAGAACCAGTATCTAGTACTCAACTGCGATTTCCAGCAAGAACCATTCTTTTCACCAGGGAACACACCTACACTGTAAAATAAAACCACAAAATCTAGATGGCCTGGTAATTCTGCATATCTCTGCATCTATGACATCGATGGTGGAAAACATCTGGGCCACCAAAGTCCTTTTAGGGACTGCACTCCCATTTTCTCCTTCCTTCTTCTTGGATTCATGAGTACTGGGGAACTTCTTGCCTGACTGGCTAGACAGGAGGGTCCAACATGAACCTTTACGCACCCATGAATATCAAGGAAAGTTTCAGCCAAATTGAACATTCTCCTCAGCACCACAGAGACATGGGTAGGTCAAAGCTGTCAGCTTAATCGAGAAGAACTTGAATAAAGTCCCTCTTAAATAAAGTGGAGAAATAGCACGGTGACAACCACTCCTTCCCACGTCCCACAACCACGAGAGAAGAGTTAGGAGCAGCGTAAGCCTAGAGAACGTGACTGATGAATGGATTCAAAGGGAAGGAAAAAGGAGGTGGAGCTCACCCCTGAATAGTAGGTATTACAGAAGAATAGCTGTATTTAAGGAGACCCAAACATTATGACGATTGAAAACGAACGTTGAGTTGCCTAACTTGCTCCCAAACACAATGAAATCTTTCATCTTATTAGAACACTAACACTGCTCCCTAAAATTTGCAAAAATATACACGCAGGTCAAAATAACAAAATGATTTGGTAATTATAAATTCTATTTCCCATTCAAAAGATGCAGTTCCAATAATTTCCTAGATATCTGTGGGTGCTTCCTAAAATTTGTATAAATTGTGAGTAGTACTAATGTTCCTTCCCTTCATCCGAGATGTAGGTTTCTTTTAACAAGAAAATTACTACAGTAATTACAATTATATATCTTCCTTATTAAACTACACATCATTTTTGCAACAGAGAATCTTTTTCATTTTAAGATAGATATAATCATGAAAACTAAATGTCTTTGTATAACACAGGAAATCTAATAATTCAATCAGTTTTCCTCATCTTTTTATAATTTTTAGTGTCTCCAGAAAAAGGCCTTCCCCTACACCTCAATGAAAGGGTATAAAAACTGCAACACATTCAACATACTGTGATATTAAAATCAGAAGAGAAAGGAGTTCCATGTGTATTATTTTTGAAGACAGTGAATATACCATCAAGGAAAAGGAGTTATGTTAATAATGTTCTGAAGTTTTAAATTATTTATACAGTACTTACAAAGGCACATAGCACTGAATTTACGTATTTTACACGGCAGATGAATGCTCATCTGAAATTCTTTTGAAAAATTCTTCTCAAATATTGACAAGTAGAGACATGACACAAGATGGAGCACAAATCATATAAATCAGATAACTCCTTTTACTGACTTCGTCTACTGTGGTAACCACTGCTTTCTTGGAGGAAACTTCCCATGTGTTCATTAACAAGTACCTGGAAATCGAATACGCTTTTCCCAAACTGGACTCTCTCCTTTGTATAGGGAATCGTATGGTCAAAACATCCCTGGGCCAGTCCTAACATCTGTAAGAAATACAACATATTGAGGTGAGTTAGGACAGAAAAAACCCTCAAACTTTGAGGAATAAGCCTATTATAGTATTCCATTCCCAAAAGAAACTGTCTTGTTAAACACAAAATATGCGTGAAAACACTATCACTAATTTTTGAACAAGATTTATGGGTCAGCTGTGGTTGTGCAAATATTAAGTGTTTCTGGGAAAATTCTTAATTACATGGTAAAGTTACTGTAAACTAAAGATCTATATCTACATTACACTATTAAAGGAAAATAATTTGAATGATTATTCAAAGCTATTCTCATAATAAAAATAACTTCTCATTTTATAAAAGACATTGGACTGTCAGAATTAGCAATTTATTTCAGAAGCTAGAAAATTAGTATAGTGGAAGTAGAGATGTTCCAGCATTTTCTAGAAAAAACCCAACTCAGCAGAACAATTTTAGAAGACCTGTCTTTTCACACCCTCTCTTCACTCAGCAGCAAAGACAGCAAAATCCAGTTGTTATCTTGGAGGATAACATCTGGGCAAACTACACACAAACATTTATGAAAAAGTAACTCACATCTACCTCAGTGTCTGATTTGTTAGCCTAAAGAAACATCATGAAATCCGGAAAGTAAACTACTTTTACGTTTAGCTACCAAATTCTGAGATGTGTATTCCATTCTAAACAAGATCGTAAAGAAAGGACCCTGCCTTTCATATATACACAGCTATTTGTCAAATCAGTTGGTTTTATTACATAACTACCATCCATATAAACACCTTCTTTCTACCTAGTTTCTTTCCTAGGAAAAACAAAGATAGGAAATTAGATTCAGGGAAGCATCAAACAAGCGGGGAAAAGAAAAAAAAAAAAAAGGGGAAATGAATGGCACGAAGAACTGTCAAAAAGCAAGGTAACAGTATATGGTAAAATTAGAATCTCAGAACTTTTCTAAGTCAAGATGGGATACTACAATGTGGCGGTCAGCTGTCACGTCAAGCACCTTATGTCAAGCTATTTTTAATGATGTACAATAGTGTAGAGGTATTTTTGGATAGACCCACATATTATGCTGAAAGCCAAGGGCCACAAGATAAGAACATGACTCTGACTGGGCTCAGACATCTACCCCCTAATCATTTGAGATTATAGAAAAAAACCCCCACAGTACACACAAAAATCAGTATGTGGGAGAAGAACATAAGAAAATAATAGTGTCTGCTGCTAATCAGCTGTATTACCAGATTTGTTGCCTTCTTATATAAACTCATATAGATGAACCATGTCTATCAACTTCAGCACCTGTAACAATATATGGAACAACCTTGCACTAAAACTATATGAAACTGTTTTCACAGCCATAATTACATTTTATAGGATGTTAATTATCCTTTAAAACTATTACTACTGCAAACCAAATTCAGCACCACAGGGCTTTAGAACTGCTGTTCTTGTGCATTCAAGTATAATTTCTCTTTATTTGAAGGTGCCAAGAAAGTAGTAACTAAGATATAACAACTACCCAACCTTATCTTTTAATTAGGATATTAAGTGTAACTTGGAGTAATTAAGAGTAAAATCCAGACAATGTATTTTACTGCCAGAGCCTCTATATTATTTATATCTCTGGGAACAACGGCACCCACAGCCCTAGTTTTTAAATGCCATTTCAGACAAAGTGTAAACCCAGATAACCTTTAGAAGTGATGGGAAAGCGAACCCATTTAGCAGCATAGCATACTGCCATGTGGACAGTCTAAAATTCATGTGGACTGTTACTTCTGGTCTGTTTGCAAACTGGGGTAAAAGATAAGGAAGACTGTAGTACGGACATATTACACCCTATACAGCACAACTGCAGCCACAACAAAGTAGAAACAAAGAAAAGATTACATTCAAAAGTAAATTAAAAACCTAAAAACTTGTCATAAGTCATTCTAATATAGGGCTGAACCTGATTTCCACCGAAAACAGTAGCAATGTGAGATCCTAACCGAGTTTATAACAAAACACAACATTCTGAAATAACTCCAAGGTCAGTAAATTATTTTCCCCTAAGATGCCATAAGGTGAAATTTCAAACACAGCAATGAACTAGGACATGCCTGTTATAAAAAAAAAGAATAATATTTATTTTGAAAAATAAGTTGACTTTTAAAAAAACGAGGTGTTGGGAAAACATTGGTTAGCATAAGGTCACATTTGGCAATCCCACACAATCACAGTTGGATGGATTAATATCATACATTTCAGTGTGTTCTATTTTCCAAAGCTAGTTTTCTTTGTAAAATAAATATGCATAATGGAAGACAAAAATGGTGATCTATTTCAGCAGCAATAAGTTAACCACCAAAGACAAACTAATTCCCATTTAATGTTTTCTAAATCTATTGCTTATGTCACCAAAGGAGAATTTTATCATTTACAGCTATTTCAGTATTTTACTGTAACTTAGGTACAGGAATAGTGACATCTAGTGGCAATTTAGTTTTTAATAAAGTCTTTTCTAAAGAGTTCATTCTTATTAGCTTCAAATGTTTTGCAAATTTCAATCCACTTTCAAAGTTATATACTGGTTGTATTCATATTAAACAAAATCACCCACCTGTGCAGCGATACCTATTCTGCCGGAATTTAGCATTCCAATTGCATACTTATAGCCTTGTCCAACCTGTCCCAGGATATTGGTCTCAGGAACCTAAAGAATAAAACCACTCAATTATTCCTCTTCTGTTCTGCTTTGCAACTGCTAGTGCGATTCACAGGTAAATCAGTTCTATTTAACGTTCCTCGCAAGTAACAGCATAAAACATAAACCAGACATTTGATTCCTAGAATATCTGATTAGAACATTTCCTGATACATCTGATTATAAACTGATGATTGAGAAAAACTGTATCAAAAGTAAAGAAACCCAACTCTCCTGAATATTTTGGTGAAAGAAGAGGGAGGAGAAAGTTAAAATATGCCTAACAATGAGTATGTCTAAGGAAAAAAATACTAGGAATTTAGTTAACATTCTGTCGTTAGATGTGGTCAAGCTCCAATTATACACACATTATGCTTCAACAGCTAAACAACTTACCTTAACGTTTTCAAATGTTACTGGGCAGGTAGAAGACGCTCTGATTCCAAGCTTGTTCTCCTTCTTCCCTACATGTAGTCCCTCTGTGTCACGATCCACTATGAAGCACGTAATTCCCTTGTATCCCTAGGATGAATTAAAAAATAATCAAGAATTGGTTTTTATACTAATAGCACCAAATGGTGGTCTAAATATCTCATTCCAGCGCTGAAATTTTATGCCTGCTTAATACTATATCACTAAACAAACACTGGCACCCTGTTATCTGATCCCTCTACATCTGCTAATTTTGGTTTAACAAAGGCCAGAGATACATTCCTATTAAAATATTCCATGTGGAAAACTTAATCAGAACAACCTTAAAAGTTCTCTTGACAAGACAGGGGACTGGTATTGTGTAAATGAAACAGACAGGACTGTGGTGCCTGTCTGTACCGGAAATCACTGGGAAAGCAAGATATCGCCGTGCAATTAAGTTACTTTTAATCTCCTTCTTATTTAAAAGCTAGTTTCTGACTTTAAGAAGGCAATGTATTATATATTTTTAAAATGCTATACTAATACAGAAACAATGGCAATGCACAGCAGTTCACAAATATAGAAACTGGCTTATCAAATGTATTTTAATTGTATTTAGTACTCAAATCACCCACCAGCTTGTGAAGAAATGAATAAAAATTCAGAAAGCAACATGATGTTCAACTGTTCAATACAATGAAAGAAAAACCCCTCTTCTTATCTAGTCATAACCTGAAATTTTAATTTTAAAAATAAGTATCTTCAAGTTAAATTTTTATGAAAGAGATACGGGGGAAGAAGCTTAAAAAATAAATAAAAGTTTTAAACAATTCAGTTTTGTATTTGATTATCACTCTACTGTATCGGTACAGCACATTTTAAAGCTTGCAGTTGACTTTTTTGAATCTACTACCTATATGCAAACTGGTGACAAAACTTGAAACATGCATATTCACCTACATATTTTTTTACCTGAAAATACTTTGCTGTTGTATTCTTGTTAGTTTTCCACCACATGTAGCCTGAGCTCTATTTTGCCTCTTAACTACAGCAACTTGTTAGTTAAGTAGGAAGGGCTGGAAAGACTAGGCTATCTGTTCTTCCGTTACCCAGAATAATGCCAATACACGCTGTGCTCTTCATCTAAGCAATTATGATTCTGACATTTTTATTTTCCCTGGTGGGAGGAATTTATTAAATTGCTCAGCAAGTTCTCAATTTTTGTTGGGAAACATTTTTAAAGGTTTGCTGTCAGCTAGGAAAAGGTGCAAAAAGTATTAACCTTTAACATCAGATTATTAATATAAAATCCATAGTTTCATACATCATCAGCTATCACTGAAATGCAACTACTCTTCGGGAACTTACTAAGGACCGATCTGTGTTTGCCATCACAAAGAAAACTCCCGCGTGTTCTGCGAAGCTGATCCACATCTTTGAGCCATTGATAATATAGTAGTCTCCTTTCTTTTCAGCCCGAGTCTTCAAAGAAAAAGCATCACTGCCAGATCCAGCCTCCGAAAGACAGAAACTGCCTATCTGCCAATTGAAGGGAAAAATTCATTTGAATTTTCACTGAACTTGGAGGCAAAACATGTAACAAATTCTGCAACGAAAATAGTTATAAACAAGCACAAGACTCAAATTCAAGCATTTTAACCAATTGCATCAAAGTAACTAAGTTTCAGATATGGAGATTAAGAATAGAAACATTGTAATGATATGTCTCTCAAAGTCAATGGCTTTAAAGTTCTTTTCACAGTAAATTAAATTTAAATGAAACTAATAATCGCCTTTCCACTTTCACCTCTCAGCTGCTGAAGACAGGATGTATCTGTATCAGCCCACATCTTGGCTCTAACCAGTGTTTCAAAGTTCACACACTGAAAACCCCCCCCACTAGCATTACATAACTATTAAAATAGTTTAGTAAAGCGAGACTTTGACTCACTGTATCTTTAGCGACCCTGGGCAAGTAAGTTCTCTTTTGTTCTTCTGTTCCATATGTGGTAAACAACCGATTTGTTAGTGTATTCTGCAGTTCACATAGAAGAGCTACAGCTGGATCAACTTTGGCCAATTCTTCTACCACCAATATGATTGAAAAAAATGAAGCTCCAGTTCCTCCATATTCTTCCCCAAGCTCGATACTCATCAGCTGAAATGTAAAAGACGCAAATACACCAATCTGTTAGTTCTTGTCAACAACTTGTTAGTCCAAGCTGATACTTCGGAGATTAAAATGAAAACAATAGAATGTAAGTATTTCCAGATCCTTCCCCAAAGACCAGTTTTCCTTCAATACCATTAACAAACTAATGATTCTTCAGAGAAGCTGATAGTCAATTCATGCAAGAAATAAATAATGTGCCATATACAGGCCAATCATCACCCTAATTTGATTACATTTTCCAGAACAATTGCAATCTCAAGAAAAGTCGAATATTTAGAGCTGTCGTATAAAATGATATTCTAAACACAGGCAAGCTTTAGGTTTGATAGCAGGAAAGGCTAAAACTGAAGCCTGGAACAATCAACACGATATCTCCATCACAAGTCCTTGTGGTTGCCCAGTAAAGACACAGAGGACTTCCGATACCCTTTTCCAGCAACATTTACCAGTCATGCTGGTTCTGGCATTCTATGCAATTATGCCTATCCAATTAAAAAAAAAGAGGGGGGGG